>Ga0268299_1003294_pt1 | contig 15390 bp, 13 predicted proteins | sample NOBtaG_FD_193484 | JGI IMG/M metagenome (GOLD analysis project Ga0268299, IMG submission 193484) | Activated sludge microbial communities from bioreactor in Nijmegen, Gelderland, Netherland - NOB reactor | ecosystem: Engineered > Bioreactor > Aerobic > Activated sludge | place: Netherlands...
CGAAACACGCTGCGCGATCTGGGCAGCGGGCGTGCAAGCATCGCCCGCCGCGCGCTGGCTTGGGGCTGACGCAGATCGCGCCGGGCGCGTGAAGGTCGGCCCCGATCTAACCGCGCCCGGCCACAGCGGCGTGTTTGTGATTGGCGATTGCGCGCTCGCGCTCGGTTCGGATGGCGCGCCGCTGCCCGGCATCGCTCCCGTGGCCAAGCAACAGGGCGCGTATGTGGCCGAATGGATCAAACGCGCCGTCACCGGCAAGCCGGCGCCGGCAGCGTTTGACTATAAAGATTTCGGCATCCTCGCGACGGTCGGGCGCAAATCCGCCGTCGCCGATTTTCGCGGCCTGCGGCTATCCGGCTTTCTCGGCTGGCTCGTTTGGTCAGCTGCGCACATCTACTACCTGATCGGCTTTCGAAACCGGCTCGCCGTCACGCTCGATTGGGCCTGGAGCTATCTCACGTTCGAACGCGGCGCCCGGCTCATCACCGGCGACGTCATGCCGCCGCCGCCCAAGAAAGCGCCCGCGCGCGACGCGGCCTAGAGAGCCACGCCGCGCGCTTTGCGCTAAAAGCCGGCGCGCAGCCCCACGTAGAACGCGCTGCCCGGCGACCGATAGGTATAGACCTCTTCGTACGCTTCATCGGTGATGTTCTCACCGCGCACGTAGAGTTCCACGTCATCGCGGATGCGCATGTCGGCGGAGAGGTTCACGAGCGTGAACGCTGGCAGCAGAACACGCGGCCCGCCCGCGCTCGTGAAGTTGTTGTCCAACATCTCGCCATTGTAGCGGACCGTGAGCGCCGCGCCGAAGCGATCATCCGCCCCTCGCCACGCCACGTTGAGGCTGGCGATGCTTTCGGGCCGGCGCACTTCTTGGACGTTGTTCTCCTCCGCATCGAGATGCGTATAAGCCGCCGCAACGCGCCAACCCGCGCCGAGATCGGCATCCGCCGAAAGCTCGACGCCAGTGCGTGTCGATTCCGTCGTGCGGTTCGCGGGCGAGGCGATGAAGAACGGGAGTGAGAACACCGTGTAGATCTCGTACTCGAGCTTGGCGTCGAAATAGGTCGCGTCGAGCCACACCCGGCCATCGAGCAGCGTCTGTTCGATCCCGATTTCCCAATCGCGCGATTGTTCGGGCTGCAGGTTCGGGTTGCCGTCGAAGTTCGCCGGATCGAAGCCGAACAGCTCCGTCACAGTTGGGTTGCGGATGCCCGTGCCGCCGGCGGCATGCAAACGCGTGCCACTGGCGATCAGGTAGCTCGCCGTTGCGCGCCACGTGGTCGCATCATCGAACCGATCGTTGTCGTCATGCCGCACGGCAACGCCGAGGCCGAGGCGATCCCAAGCCGCAATGTCGTATTGCACTACGGCGCCGATGTTCTCGATCTCGCGGCGCAGTGCTTGCTGCGCGTTGATGAACGGGCCGGTGTTCTGGAAGCGCTCGCGCTCTACATCGAGCGCGCCCGTCACCGTGTGCTCCACACCGTCGCCGCTGCCGAAACGAAGCGACGTTTCGTACGAGCCTTTCACCCGGCTCGCTTCATCGGCGGACGAGGGCGCGCCGCCGCTGAAGCTCTCACGCGCCGCATCGACGCCCTGCACCGTCAGCGCATGCGACCAGCGACCGTCCAGCAACTCGAGTTCGCCCCGCAGCATACCTAGCGCCGCGCGGTTCTCGTACGTGCCGTCGCCATCCACGATGAACCCATATGTGGGCGAACCGAACACGGCGAAGTCCTGCGGGTTCTCATCGCCCTCGGTCTCGCTGTAGCGGCCGATTGCGCGGATGCGCGCGTTGTCCGCCAGCGTCCACACGAAGCGCCCGGAGAGCACGCCGTTGGAGACGCCAATGTCGCGCCGCCCGCCCCGCGCATTCGGCTCGCCGTCCGTTGTCTGGTAGCCAGCGCTCACCGCGAAATCGAGCGGCCCCGCGACTTGCCCCAAACGCACCGCGCCGTCCCACGAATTGTTCGTGCCGTACTCCGCGCGCCCCGAAAGCCCGCTGCGCTCTGCGCCGCTCAGCGTGATGTAGTGCACCACGCCCGCGATCGCGTCAGAGCCGTAAAGCGCGCTCTGCGCGCCGCGCAGCACTTCGACGCGCGAGACGTCATCGGCGATCAGCGTCGCGAAATCGAACTCGCCGAGATAGGGATCGCTGGCTTCCACGCCATCGATCAGCACCAGCGTGTGGTTGCTTTCCGAACCGCGTGTGCGGATTTGCGACAAGCCCGCCGGCCCGCCGGAGCGGTTGACCGAAATACCGGGCACGTCGCGCAGCACATCGACGACGCGGCGCGTGCGGCGCGTTTCCATGTCTTCTGCGCTGATCGTGGTGACCGAGCCGCCATAGGTGGCGCGCGCTTGCCCGCCATCCGCGCGCGTGGCGGTGACGATGATCTCGTCTTCCACACTTTGCGCATGCGCCATCGCCGGCAACATCAACACAGCCAACGCCGAAGCGAAGCTCACCGAAAAATGCTTTGTCATTTGCGTACTTCCCGCGGCGCATCGCGACCTTGCGGAGAGCCTCCACGGAATTCCGCAGCCGACGCGCCCGTTCGGGCGAGCGCCGAAAGCGCCCAACCGGCCGGTCGAAGCGGCCCTCCGCCGCTTCACGTCGCTCAGACGGGTTTCCGCGCTCGGACCATCCCCTGGACCCAAGCAAGAGCGACACGCGCTGGCCGGTCTCCTGGCTTGCGGGTCATCACGCGATGCACGGTCTTCCCGGGATTGCTCCCAGTGACTGCGATCCTTCTTGCGAAGGACCACGATGCGCATCGCGCTCACCGCTCACAGTTGCAGGGACAGCCGCAGATTTAGAAGCGTTCCGCTTCCGCACTGCCGTTCCCGTAAAGCCCTCTCGGGCGCCGGCGCGAATCGCGGCGCGCGCCGAAGCGCGCGCCGTTTGATCGCCTTACAATGAGCTTTCGCCGCGGCGCAAGTGGCCGCCCCGCTACCAGGAATTAGGCCGCTAGTTCGCCCAGTAGACGTATTCCTGATCCTCGGTCCACGGCACGTTCAGCGGCACGTCGATGCGAACCGGCCCTTCAAGAAGCGCAGGCCACAGCGGTGCAGGCATATCGCGCTCGTGCGCATCGATCATGGCGCGCATGGCCGCCACGCGCGTCGGGTCCTGCGCCGAGAGATCGCGATGCTCTTGCGGATCTTCGGCAAGGTTGAAGAGCCACGCCCGCTCGGGATGCTCTGAGACCTGCAGCTTCCAATCGCCATCGCGCACGACGCGGTAATGCCCCGAGCGCCAGAACATCGTTTCATGCGGCCGTCCAAGCGTTTCGCCGCGCATGAACGGCAGCAGGTTCACGCTGTCGATCGTCCGATCGGTCGGCACGGCGCCACCGGCGGCGGCGACTGCGGTCGCGAACACATCAAGGTGCCCAGCAGGACCGTTCACGCGCGTCCCAGACGGCAGGCCGCCCGGCCAGCGCGCGAAGAACGGCACGCGCACGCCGCCTTCGAAGAACGTCGCCTTCCAACCGCGGAACGGCGCGTTAAGCCCGTCGAGGCCCGTGTACCAGGCGCCGCCATTGTCGCTCGTGAAGATCACGAGCGTGTTCTCATCGAGCCCGTTGGCGCGCAGCGCCTCCATGACGCGCCCGACGCCCCGGTCGAGCGCGAGCAGCATCGCGGCATACACACGGCGTGTGTGATCTGGAATGTGCGCGACGGCTTCGTAGTCCTCACGCGTCGCTTGTAGCGGCGTGTGCGGCGCGTTGTACGCAAGGTAGAGGAAGAACGGCCGGTTGCGGTTCGCTTCGATTACACGCACGGCTTCGTTGGTGAAATAGTCGGTGACGTAGCCCTCCGGCGCAAAGCGCTGGCCGCCGTTGAATTGCACGGCATAGGGCAAGTTCGGCCACAGGAATTGATCGATCGGATCGAACGGCAGCTTGGCGTTCACGACATCCGGATCGTGCTCGGGCAAGAACATGCCGCCGCCAGCCATGAAGCCGAGGCTCTCATCGAAGCCCTGCGCTTCTGGGCGCAGCGCGGGCGCTTCGCCAAGGTGCCATTTGCCGATATGCACCGTGTGGTAGCCGCGCTGCTGCAGCACTTCGGCCACCGTGATCTCGCTCGCCGGCACGCCCATCTCGTTCACCGGCGGCAGACTGGCCTCCGCTTCGGTGTGATAGATCGGCCGGCGCATCGCGTTCGGATTGAAGTGCGCGATGTTGCGCGCGAACGCAGGCGGCACAGCCGTGAACTCGAACCCAAAGCGCGTCGGATAGCGCCCCGTCATCATCGCGGCGCGTGAGGGCGAGCAGGTCGCGTTCGCGGCGTAGCCTTGATCGACGCTGACGCCCTGCTGGCCAATCGCATCGATGTTGGGCGTTGGGATCATGCCGCCGCCGTTGAAGCTGATGTCATTGTACCCGAGGTCATCGGCCACGATGAGGATGATGTTCGGCGCGCGTGCGCCAGCGGGCGCCTCCGCAGGGCCTTGCGCCCACTCAACGGGGTGATTGTCCGCGATCGGATCGTGAATGTTGGCGATGATGCCGGGCAGGTAGAACTTGTAGCGCTCGAACGCGAGGTACCCGCCAACGCCAACCACCGCCAAAACGGCGAGAACGATCCAAAGCCGCTTCATGTCACCTACCTCAGAAAATGGCTGCGTTCGATGCCGCCCGCGCGGGGCAACGAGATCACGTCGCCGTCGCGCATGATCCAAAGCGGCCCGCGATATTTGCTGCGCGCATCGCCAAGGAACGGGCCTTCAAGGCCTGGCACCGCGAGCGGCGGCAGAATGTGCGTGAGCGCGAGCGCGCCAACGCCCGCTTCCTGCGCCGTCTCCGCCGCCTCCGCCGGGCTCGCGTGATAATCGAGAATGTCGTGGAAGATTTGCCCCACGCCCGCGCGCCCACCGGCGGTCGCTGCATCGCCCATCAGCAACGACAGCTCCGGCGAGAGCGCTTCGTGGATCAGCAAATCCGCGCCCGTCGCCTCGCGCGCAACGCTTGCGGCCTTCGCCGTATCGCCGCTGATCACGAGCGTGCGCCCCGCATACTCGACGCGATAGCCGACAGCGCCCGTCACCGGCGCATGCTGCACGAGGAACGCCGTGATCTTCAAACCATCCTGGTCGTAGACGACTGCGCGATCGGCGCCTTCCGGCATCGCAAACGGGTGCGGCGCCAGCCCATAACCCGAGCGCGGCACGATCGCTTCGCCGTGATGCGCGATGCGATAGCCGCTATCGATCGCGTAGGCTTCGTTGAAACCGGCCGCCACGCGCTCAACGCCCTGCGGACCATAGAGCGGCATCGGCGTTGTCGCCGCACCTGACGCCCAACGCTGCAGCGCCATCGGCATCAGCCCATCCATGTGATCGGAATGGAGGTGCGTGAGAAACACGCCATCGACCTGCGCGGGCAGGAAACCCATCAGCGACAGCGTTTCGGCGGCGCCTTCGCCAACATCGAACAGGAAGAACTTGTCGCCCGCGATCACGCCGGTGCATGGGCCAGCGCGCGTACGATCCGGCAGCGGCGCGCCCGTGCCGCAGAACACCGCGTGCAACCCATCAGGCAGCGCGGCCATGCGATCTGAGCGGATGCTCTCTACCGCCCCACGCCGCAGCAGTGCGAGCGCGATCTCGCCGCGGAAAAAGTAGACGCCCCCGAGCGCCGCAACGAGCACCAGTGCAACGCCGATCAGAACACGCTTCATGCGCCCGCTTCGCTCCTCAAATCCTGCGCGACCGCCCAAAGCCGGTCTTGCCCCCAATGTCCCGGCCGCTCCGCTACGCGGAACGACGGCACGCCCCAAAGCCCCAGCGAGAACAGCTCCTCGCGGTTCGCTTCGGCGACATCGCGCCAGCTCTCGTCCTTGAGCGCAGCTTCGACGGTCGAGCGCGAAACGCCCGCACGTTCCGCAAGCTTCCAGAGCCCCGCATCGGTCGCAGAATCGATGGCTTCCGAGAACACGCCCGCGAGAAAACTTTCGGCGAACGCGGCCCCTTTGCCCTCCCGCAGCGCGTGATGCAGCACAGCGAGCCCGCGCTCAGCGCCCGGCCCAACAGGATCGGCGACGCGCCCGAACTCCATGCCGTTGCGATCGGCCTCACGTTTCGCGTCACGCACGATGTACATGCGCTTGGCCGGCGGCACGGGAAGCCCGCGCATCACCATCGGCAGCACGAAGCGGTAGCGCAACGTCGCGTTCATCCGCTCGGCGAGTTTCCGAACGCGGATCGCGGCGAGATATGTGTACGGGCTACGCGGCGAGAGAAAATAGTCCAGCGTTGCGCCGCGCGCGTCCGCGCTCGGCACGGAGTCTTCATGCAGATGCGCGAACGGCGTGCCGCTCCGGCGTGCAAAATCGAGCCGGTCTTCCAGATACGCGTAGCGATCTGGGCCCCAATACCATTCGCCTTCGAACGCGAACGCACCGCCGAGATAATGCCCAAGCTTTTCGCGAAGCGCGCCGCCTTCCGCACGCGCGGCTTCCGCATCGCCCGTCGGCGGCGCCGAGATCGGCGCGCTGCGCCACATCGTTTCTCCGAGCGCGATCGCCTTCTGCGCGAACGCATCCGCATCCTTCACGCCGGCAAGCGCGCCTTCGACAGCCTCGATCGCGCGCTCCTCGGGCGCATGTGCATCCGCCGGAAACGCAAGGCCGGTCGCGGCAGCGAGCCGGGCCGCATCGCGCAAAGAATATTCCGCGAGCTTCTGGCGCTCAGGCGCTGCGCCTTCGTCCGGCGGCGGAACGAGATGCGCAGCGCAATCTACATCGTAGTCGCGCACCAGGCGCGCCAACAATTGCGCACTCAAATGTGCGTAGGGATCGGAAACGTCATGAAAGTAGTGGACCTGCGGGCGCGCGCCGGAGATGCGGCGCACGCCAGCGCTCGCCGCGCGCGCGGCGCCGCGCAATGTCCTGCTCGTCAACGCACCGGAGACGAGGCCGCCGATCGCAGCCTTCATCTTTCCCTCCCCAAGCCAGACGCTTGACGGCGCCTGTGATATATTGGCACTCTATGTGCCACTACCTCAAAGTCGCGTCAAGGGAGAACGCCCCGCATGGAAACGCTCAACGCCGTCGAGCCCACGCCCGCGCAAATCCAGGCGCTGATGGCCAATGCGCCGCCAGGCCCGGTGCAGATGCTGAACCTCCTGAAGTTCAAGGCGCAGGCAGACTACGGCGAAGGCAGCGCCGAGCCGGCGATGACCGGCCAGGAGGCCTACATGCGCTACGGCGTCGAGGTGCAGAAACTCGTCGGCGCCGGCGGCGGCCGCGTGATCTACCAGGGCCGGGCCCAGCGCATGGTGATTGGCGAGGTCGGCGCGATGTGGGATGCGGTCGCGATCGTGGAATACGCCTCCGCCGCGGCGTTCGTGCAGATGGCGCTTTCGGACGACATGCGTAAGATCATGCACCATCGTAAAGCTGGCCTTGAAGGCCAGCTTCTCATCATGTGCACGGCCGGCGTCGGCTAGCGAACTCAAGGAACCGCATGCCGCCCGCAAAACGCGTGATGAAACCGGAAGCTGCAACCGAGATCGATGGGCGCAAGGCCCGCGCCGATGAGAGCCGCCGGCGCATCGCGCAAGCGATGCTCGACCTCTTGCGCGAAGGTGAGCGCCAGCCGAGCGCCGAGGTCGTGGCCGATCGCGCGGGCGTGGGGCGGCGCACCGTATTTCGCTTGTTCAACGATATGGACGGCGTCTTCCACGAGATGCACGCGATCATGCTCGGGCGCCTGCTGCCGATCTTCTCAGCGCCCATCGATGGCGCAACCTGGCAAGAGCGGCTCGCCAACATGATCGAACGGCGCGCGCGGCTGTTCGAAGACATGCTGCCGATCAAAACCGCCGCCGACGCAATGCGCTACCAAACCGATTTCCTCACCGAGCAGCACGGCGAGTTCACCGCCATGCAGCGCTCGACGCTGCGCTTCGTCGTCCCTAAGGAAATCCAGGCTGACAAGCCACGCTTCGAAGCGCTCGATCTCGCGCTCAGCTTTGAGGCATGGCGGCGCTTGCGCAAAGAGCAGCGCCTCCCCCCAAAAAACGCAGCCGAAACGATGCACCGCTCAGCGGAAGTCCTCTGCAGCTAAGCCGGCAAATCGCGCACGGTGCGAAAACCGATGTGCGACGTGCCCATCGTCGGATCTCCCGGCTGGCGTGAACCGCTCCGGTAGCGCGCGCAGAAATTTGGCGCGCACAAATGTGAGCCGCCCTTGAGCACGCGCTTGCCTTGCCCTTCTGGATCGGCGGCGCGCGCCTCTTCCAGCGTTTGCGGTGCGCGCGCTTCGCCGTACCAATCGCTCGTCCACTCCCAGACATTGCCGATCGTGTCGTAGAGCCCGCGCGCGTTTGGCGGAAAACAACCCGCAGGCGCTGGGCCGCGATAACCGTCGCCGCCTTCATCGTTGAACGGGAAGAGGCCCTGCCAGGTATTTGCGATAGGTCGCTCGTTTGCATACGCCTCGGCGTTCACGGCGGCCGGCGCGGGCGCATCGCCGCGCGCCGCAAATTCCCACTCCGCTTCACTTGGCAGACGCCGCCCCGCCCACGCTGCATAGGCCAGCGCATCGTCATAGGACACTGCGACAACCGGTTCGTTGTCGCGCCCCTCGATCGAGGAGCCGGCGCCTAAGGGATGGCGCCAATCCGCTGCGGGATCGACGCGCCAACGGTTCTGCGTGCGATCGAACACGCCGGCGCCCCAGCGCGCGCCGCTTGCGTCGCGCTCTTCAGCGGCCGTGACATAGCCTGTCGCGGCAACGAAGCGGGCGAACTGGCCGTTGGTCACCTCTGTGGCGTCAATCGCGAAGGCGGGCACTTCGGCTGCGCCGCCCACGCGCTCCTCGGGATAGAACGCGGCGCCGCCCCGCGCCACGCGGCCAGCATCAACACGCACCTCGGTTCCGATCGCGGCCGATCCGGCGCACGCCTGCGCAGGCGCGGATGCGACCTCGGCGCGTCCGCAGCCTGTCAGCAGCAGCGCCACGAGGGCGGCTGTCATTCGTCGCGCGCCGGTTTCGCCCACCAAAGCGCCCCCGCTATAGTTGCGCCCAAATCGGCGCGTCATGCGCCTTGAGACAAGGGCAGAATCCTCATGCTTGCAACGCGACGTATGGTGCTGGGCGCAACAGCCGCCGGTTTGGCGCTCCTTTCGGGCTGCGCGCGGGGCGGCCAAGCGGGCCAGCAATTGAGCACGGTGCTCGATCGCATCGTCACCGACATTCTGAAGGAAGCGCCGGAATACGCCACCAGCCTCGCCGTCACCGAAGAACGCGCCGGCGGGCGCTTCGTCGACAAGCTGAGCGACGCGTCCAAGGAAGGCGCAGCGCGCTACAAGGGCGTGCTGGAGCGCGGTCTTGCCGATCTGCAAGCCATCAACAGCGATCAACTCTCCGCCCAAGAGCAGGTGAGCCGCGACGTCGTCGTCACCGCGCTGCAAGACGACATCGCCGCGCGCAACTTCACCAGCGGCTCGGGCGCGACCAGCCCCTACACCGTCTCCCAGCTCGAAGGCGCGTTTACGAGCATTCCAGATTTTCTCGACAGCCAGCACCCGATCACCAACCGGGACACGGTCGAAGCCTATCTCGCGCGCCTTTCGGCCTATGCGCGCGTGCTCGGCCAAGAAAACACCAACATCGGCATCGATGCGGGCGCCGGCGTCGTGCCGCCCGATTTCGCGATCGACGGCGCGATCCGCCAGCTCGGCGAATTTGCCCGCACGCGCCCGGCCGACACTGTGCTTGTCCGGTCGCTCGCGCGCCGCATCGCCGAAGTCGCCGAGATTTCGGAAGCAGATCGCGCGGGCTTTCTGACGCGCGCCGAAACGATCGTCCGCGACGAAGTGCTGCCTGCGTATAACGCGCAGATCGAAGCGCTGCGCGCGATCCGCCCGCAAGCCGTGCACGACGCAGGCTGCTGGCGCCTGCCGCAAGGCGCCGAACTCTACACCGCCGCGCTCCGCTACAACACGACGACGGCGATGACGCCCGAAGAAATCCACCAGATGGGCGTTGAGCTCATCGCGTCCATGTCGGCGGAGATGGATACGATTCTCCGAGCGCAGGGCATGACGCGCGGCTCGGTCGGCGCGCGCATGCAGGCGCTCGCGCAACGGCCCGATCAGCTCTATCCGAACACAGACGCCGGCCGCACGCAGATGCTCGCCGATCTCAACACGCAAATCACCGAGATCACCGCGCGGATGCCCGAATATTTCGGCACGCTTGCGCGCGCCGCGCTCGAGATCAAACGCGTGCCGCCCTATATCGAAGCTGGCGCGCCGGGCGGCTATTACCAGAGCCCCGCGCTCGATGGCTCCCGCGCTGGCGCCTATTACATCAACCTGCGCGATACGCGCGAATGGCCGCGCTTCACGCTGCCGACACTCACCTATCACGAAGGCATTCCGGGCCATCACTGGCAGATCGCCATCGCGCAGGAAGCGCAGGGGCTGCCCTTCATCCGCAGCGCCATTCTCGGCTTCAACGCCTATCAGGAAGGCTGGGGCCTCTATGCCGAACAGCTCGCCGATGAAGCGGGCGTCTATGCCAACAATCCCTTTGGCCGTCTTGGCTATCTGCAATCAGCTGTGTTCCGCGCGTCGCGCCTCGTCGTCGATACCGGCATGCACCACATGCGCTGGACGCGCGAGCAGGCGATCCAGTCCATGATGGAAGCCACCGGCGATCAGCAATCATCCGTCGCCACCGAGATCGAGCGCTATTCCGTGTGGCCGGGCCAGGCGTGCGGCTACATGGTTGGCCGCCAGGCCATCCACCGGCTGCGCGAAGAAGCTCGCACCGCGATGGGCGAGCGGTTCGACATCAAGGCGTTTCACGATCTGGTGCTCACCAGTGCGCCAACGCCGCTTTCCGTTCTGGAAAGCATCGTGCGCAACTGGACGGGCGCGGCGCGCTAAGGTTAGGACACTCGCGTCCAGAATGGAGCGCGCAGCGTGAAGGCACTTTTCTACTCATCCGCGCTGGCCGCGGCGCTCAGTCTTGCCGCTTGCGCGTCCTCGCCCGATCCGCGCGCGCTCCATGAGCGCATTCTGACGCTCGACACGCACCTCGATACGCCCGCGCATTTCGCGCGCCCGGGGTGGACGATCACCGACCGCCACACGTTTCCCGAAGACGTGAGCCAGGTCGATCTGCCGCGCATGATCGAGGGCGGACTCGATGGCGGCTTCTGGGTCGTCTACACGCCGCAAGGGCCGCGCACGCCTGAGGGCAATGCGCGCGCACTCGCCGCAGCCTCCGCGCGCCTTGCGTCGATCCATTCGATGATTGCCGCCAATAGCGGCGCGTTCGAGCTCGCGCTGCGCTCTGAAGACGCCGCGCGCATCGCCTCCTCGGGCAAGCGCGTCGTCTACATCAGTGTCGAGAACTCCTATCCGCTCAGCGGGCGGCTCGATCTCTTGCCCGCTTGGTACGATCGCGGCGTGCGCATGATTGGCCCGGTCCACACCGCCAACAATGATTTCGCCGACAGCGCCACCGATCGTAGCGGCCCGCAGTGGAACGGGCTTTCGCCCGCTGGCCGCGAGCTCGTGCGCCAAGCCAATCGCCTCGGCATGATCGTCGATCTCTCGCACGCTTCGGACGCCGCGTTCGATCAGGCGCTGGAGCTCTCCGCGACGCCGATCATCCTCTCGCACTCCGGCCCGAGCGCCGTCTACATGCACCCACGCAACATCGACGATGAGCGCCTACGTCGTCTCGCCGCGAAGGGTGGCGTCATTCAAGTCAATGCGCTGGGCTCTTATCTGCGCGAACTGCCGCCCGCGCCCGAACGGCAGGCCGCCGTCACCGCTCTGCGCGCGCGTTACGGTGCGGTCGAAAACCTCAACGCCGAACAACTTGCCGCGTACGAAGCCGAACGCATCGCGATTGAACGCCAATACCCGGCGCCTCAGGCGGACTTCGAAGACTACATGCGCCATTTGATGCACGTGCTGCAGCTGATCGGGCCCGATCACGTCGGCATTGGCGCAGATTGGGATGGAGGCGGCGGTGTCGCCGGCATGAACGATATCTCGCAAATTCCACGGATAACCGAGCGGCTCGTCGCGGCCGGCTATTCGCAGGAGGACATCGCGAAGATTTGGGGCGGCAACGTCATCCGCCTGCTGCGCGCGGCAGAAGACTACGCCGCCACGCAACGCGCCGCGGCGCGCTAGGCCTTAGGCTTAGCCGCGTACAGCACGACCGGCCCGCCCGGCGCGCTCACCACGCAGCGGATTTCGTGCAGGCCCTCCTGCAGCGCGGTTGCTTCCAAGCCCGCAGCAATTGCGGCTTCGCGGGCTGCTGCAACGTCGCTGACCTTCAGCATGACGCCCGCCTTGTCGGAAACTTTGTCCGTGCCCGCGAGCGCGATGCGCCGGCCCGCAACATCGAACTGCGCCCAACGGTCGCCATCGACGAATGTCGGCGCAACGCCAAGCAACGCTTCCCACGTCTTCGCAGCGGCCGCGACATCGTCCACCGGCAGCATTGCCGCCACACCTTCAACGCTCATGCCGCGACCTCCTCGGTGTCGATGTCCGCTTGCTGCGCCGCGCTATAACGGTGGCCTGTCACAGTGCGCGTGTTGATCATCCCATTGAGCGCGGCGATATCGCCCTCGCTCAACAGCAACTCGCGCGCTGCGAAATTTTCTTCCATATGCGCAATGTTCGCTGTGCCCGGGATCGGCACAATGTGCGGCGCTTTTTGAAGCAGCCACGCGAGGCAAACTTGCGCCGGCGTCGCGCCCTTTTCGCGCGCGAACGCCCGGAACCTATCGAGCAGCGCGAGGTTCGCCGCGAACGCTTCGCCCATGAAACGCGGCATTTGATGCCGCAGATCGCTTTGCGGCAGCTCGCTCATATCCCGCACGCCATCGGCCAGGAACCCGCGCGCGACCGGTGAGAACGCCACGAACGTGACGCCAAGCTCACGGCACGCATCGAGCACCGCAACCTCAGGGTTGCGCGTCCACAACGAATACTCGCTCTGCACCGCGGTTACCGGATGCACCTTGTGTGCGCGCCGCAATGTCGCCGCTGAGCATTCCGAAAGCCCGATCGTGCGGATCTTGCCCTCTCGCACCAGATCGGCGAGCGCGCCGACGCTGTCTTCAATCGGCGTCTTCTTATCGACGCGGTGCAAATAATAGAGGTCGATCACATCGGTCTGCAGGCGCTTGAGACTCTCCTCGCACACCGCGCGAACCGCCTTCGGCGAACCATTGATCTCGCGCTTTCCCTCCGGCGTGCGCCAAATCCCGCATTTGGAGGCGAGCGTGAACTCGTTTCGGCGCCCTTTCAGCGTCTCGCCGATCAGCGTCTCGTTGGCGCCGAGCCCATAGACCGCCGCCGTATCCAGAAACGTGTGCCCGATATCGAGCGCGCGATTGAGCAACCGCGCGCCATACGCCGCGTCCGGCGGCGTCCCGTACGCATGGCTAAGGCTCATGCAGCCGAGACCAATGGACGAAACGGTGAAAGGGCCGAGCACGCGTGTGGTCATGGACGCCTCTTAGGCGCCCGAAGCGGCCCGTGCAACGGGAACTCTAAGCGAGGCTCTTTTCCAGCCGGTCGAGTGTCTGCATCGCCGGCAGCACCTGCGCGACGCTCGCGTTCGGCTCGCGCTTCTCGCGGATCGCGGCAATGAACTCACGGTCCTGCAACTCGATGCCGTTCATCGACACATCGACCTTCGAAACGTCGATCTTCTCTTCCTTACCGTTCACGAGATCATCGTAACGCGCGATGTAAGTGCCGTTGTCACAGATGTAGCGGAAAAACGTGCCGAGCGGCCCATCGTTGTTGAACGAGAGCGAAAGCGTGCAAATCGCGCCACCCGGGACCTTCAGCTGGATCGACATATCCATCGCGATCCCGAGATCGGGATGGTGCGGGCCTTCGATGGCGCGCGCGACGCTCGCTATCTCACCGGTCTGATACTGAAAAAGATCGACCGTGTGGCACGCATGGTGCCACAGCAAGTGATCCGTCCACGAGCGCGGCTTGCCGAGCGCGTTCATGTTCGTGCGGCGAAAGAAGTAGGTCTGCACGTCCATCTGCTGGACCTTGAGCTCACCCGCCTGGATGCGTTTGCGTATCCACTGATGGCTCGGATTGAACCGCCGCGTGTGCCCGCCCATCGCGATCACGCCGGTCTTCTTCTGCACGTCCACGAGCCGCTCGGCGTCTTCGAGATTATCCGCCACCGGAATCTCGATCATCACATGCTTGCCAGCCTCCATACATTGGATGCCCTGGCGCGCATGCATCTGGGTCGGCGTCGTCAGGATCACGGCCTCGACGCCGGGTTGCTTCAAACTCTCGCCAAGATCGGTCGTCCAGTGCGGAATCTTGAAGCGCTCGGCGACCTCGCGCGTCGAGTCCACACTTCCGCCCGCGAGCGAAACGACTTCCACGTCCGGGATGTTCGCCAGCGCTTCGAGGTGCTTGACGCCAAACGCGCCTTGCCCCGCCATCACGATCTTCATGTCAGCCCTTAGCCTGCATTTTCCAGAATGATGTGCCCAACCGCCGTGTTCGACGCGGGCACGTGATAAAACCGGTGCACCTCGCGCACCTTCTCATCGAGTGCGCCGCGCATGATGAGCCACATCACCATCTCGATGCCTTCGGAGCCCGCTTCGCGCAAATACTCCGTGTGCGAAAGCGCGACATTCGCCTTCGGATTGCGCACCAGATTATCGAGAAAGCGCGCATCGAATTCCTTGTTGATCAGCCCCGCGCGCGGCCCCTGCAGCTGATGGCTCATGCCGCCAGTGCCGAAGATCATCACCTTTAGATCTTCCGGATAGCTCTCTACGGCCTTGCGGATCGCACGGCCGATGTTGAAGCAGCGATTGCCCGTCGGCGGCGGGTACTGCACGACGTTCACCGCGAACGGGATCACCTTGCACGGCCACGCTTGCGGCTGCCCAAACATGAGCGACAGCGGCACTGTCAGCCCGTGATCGACGTCCATCTTGTTGACGATCGTGAGATCGAACTCATCGAGGATTGCCGATTGCGCGATGTGCCACGCAAGATCGGGATGGCCCTCCACCACCGGCACCGGCCGCGGGCCCCAGCCTTCATCGGCCGGCGCAAAGCTCTCCGCGCAACCGATCGCGAATGTCGGGATCAACTCCAGCGAAAACGCAGACGCGTGATCGTTGTAAACGAGGATCACAACGTCCGGCTTCTCCGCCGCGATCCATTCTTTGGAGCGCTCGTAACCAGCGAACACCTTCTGCCAATATGGCTCTTGCGTCTTGCCGTTATCGAGCGCCGCGCCGATCGCCGGCACGTGCGACGTGGCGACGCCCGCGACCAGCCTAGCCATCGCCGCGCTCCTTCTTGCTGCGATTACCTTCGACCGAACGCCCGCCCGCG
>Ga0268299_1003295_pt1 | contig 15387 bp, 8 predicted proteins | sample NOBtaG_FD_193484 | JGI IMG/M metagenome (GOLD analysis project Ga0268299, IMG submission 193484) | Activated sludge microbial communities from bioreactor in Nijmegen, Gelderland, Netherland - NOB reactor | ecosystem: Engineered > Bioreactor > Aerobic > Activated sludge | place: Netherlands...
CGCGACAGGCACAGTTGGCAAGACCTGTGCGCAGCTTTTAGCCGGGGAGTGCGCGCAGTTGATTCTCGTGGGCAAGCGCTCGGATGCGCTGGAAGCCGTGCGCGAACAATGTGAAGGTCAGCGCGCTCAGGTGAGCATCAGCACCGATATGAACGCGATTTACAATGCAGAATTGATTCTCACCGTGACCAGCGCCGTTCACGCCGTCATCGAGCCGCATCATCTGAGGCCAGGAGCAGTGGTGTGCGATGTTGCCCGCCCGCGTGACGTTTCCAAACAAGTAGCTGCGCTGCGCGATGACGTGCTGGTGATTGAAGGTGGCATGGTCGAAGTCCCAGGGCCAGTCGATTTCCATTTTAATTTTGGATTTCCGCCGCGTATGGCCTTTGCCTGCATGGCCGAGACAATGGCGCTGGCGCTGGAAGGCCGCTACGAAGATTACACCATCGGCAAGGACATCAGCATCGCCCAGGCGCAGGAAATTGATGGTATTGCGGCGCGGCATGGCTTTCGTCTGGGCGGTTTCCGCAGCTTTGAGCATGAAGTCAGCGACGAGACGATTGCCCGTGTGCGCGAACGCGCCGTGAACAACCTCAAAAACTGGTCGCCGATGCCCGAAGGTTTGTGAATTCTATCAATTTTTTCTCAACTATTTACTAATCTGTTGTAAATTTTATCTTATACTGATTAAACATTTGTGTTTGAATCGAGTAGAGTGCATTTTTGTGCGGTTTTGCGGGTTATCGTGTATAGTTAAATTAGGATATTCACAGGCAAATTAGGGATAGTTGGCGAGGGCGATTTTATGAATAAAGGTCGAATTTTAGTCGTCGAAGACGACTTTGATATTTCGAACATGCTGCGCATTTATTTTGGAGGCCAGGGGTACGAAGTCCAGGTTGCGCCGCGCGGCAACGATGCCCTGACCATGACCCGTAAGCAGTTGCCGAATCTGATTGTCCTCGACATCATGCTGCCCGATATGAACGGCTATGACGTGTGCCGCGAACTGCGCGAAACCACACGTACCAGCCACATTCCGATCATTTTCCTCACGCAGAAGGACGAACGCAGCGACAAAATCGCCGGGTTGGAACTGGGCGCGGACGATTACATCACCAAGCCGTTTGACATCGAAGAACTCAAGCTGCGGGTTCAGAACTCGATCAACGCCACCAACCGCGTCGCCCAATTGAACCCAATTTCCAACCTGCCGATGGGACGCCTGATCGAAGACCACCTCCGCAACCTGATGCGCTCCAACAAGGGTTGGGCCTACATTGATATGAAAATCAACAATTTCGACCCTTTCACGGAAGTCTATCAGTTCGTGGCGGGCGATGACGTGCTGCGCTTTGTGGCGCTGCTGATGAACGAAGTTGTTGATGAGTTGGGGACGCCGGAAGATTTCCTGGGACACCCTGGCAAGGATAACTTCGTCCTGATTACGCACTCTAAAAATGTTGACCAGCTTAAACAGCGCATGGTCGAGCGTTTTGACAATGAAGTGAAGCAGCACTATTCGTTCATTGATCGGGATCGTGGCTATATGCTCGTACCCGACCCCGAACAGGGTGAGCGTCAGGTGCAGCTCATGAGTCTATCCGTCGGCTCGGTTTCGACTGAAACCAATCAGTTCTCGGACATTCGTGAGATTACCGAACTGGCTGCCGAAGATCGGCGTCGCGGGTTGAGCGGAGAAGACGCAGGGCCGAAGATTCTGACCTCGTGGTAAGTCAATTGAAAAGTTAGCAGCAGGTAGAGCACATGGGACTGGCGTTAATTTTATTTATTGGTGGCGCGGTCATTTTCGCTTGGTTATTTTTCTGGTCCCGCCAGCGGCAGCGTTTAGGCTCTACGCCTGCTGTGGAGCAGGTCTTGCAGAGCGTACCGTCCGCTTCTGGTGACGACGCGGTGCTGGTTTCCAGAGAACATGGTCAGGTCGTTTATGCCAACGAACGCGCACGCCACTGGTTGAACATGAACGGCGGCAATCCGAATCTGGAATATGTCGCGCAGTTAGCCCAGCCAAGCGATAGTTTCCTCGAATTGTTCGCTAAAGAAGGCCAATCCTCTTTCCAATTGGGGATGCGCTGGGTTGAGGCTTCTTCACATCGAATCCCAACTGGGAATGAGACGCGCACCGTTGTTGTGATGCGTGAACTCGGAGCGAACACCTATAATCCCGAAGCCCTCGATTTGTCGCTGGCGATGTCCATCATCAATGAAATCGGCGAAACCGTCAACGCCAGTTTGAGCGTGGAGCAGGTGCTTCAGGCGCTTTTGACGATTCTGCGTAATGCCGTGCCTGCCGACGCTGGCGAAATTTGTATCTGGGACGAACAGTCGCAGGTGTTGTATCCGCGCGGCTGGGTGGGAGATGCTACCTACGTGCTGTCTCTTTCCGAAGTGGGTGGCATGTATCGTTTGAGCGAAGGCATTACCGGATGGATTGCCCGCAATCGCAAGCCGCTGCTGGTCAGCGACGTGGCAGACCCTACAGCTATCCCGCCGAAGTTGACCAATGCGCCTTATAAAAGCTACGTCGGTGTGCCACTTTCGCTTGGTGACAAATTTATCGGCACCTTTGAACTCTCGTCGGTTGAGGCGGAACATTTTAGCCAGCGAGATATGGCGCTGCTCCAGGCAGTCAGCAAGCAACTGGCGACATCCATCTATAACGCGCAGCTTTACACCGAACAGACGCGCCACATCGACGATATGGCGAGCTTGCAGCAGGTGATGCACCAGACCAGCGACGATTATGTGCGCGCGGTTTATGGCGATTTGACCCAGCGACTCGCGAAACTGGTCGGCGCGGATATGTGCGGCATTCTGCTTTACAACGAAGCACGTCAGATGCTCGTCGCCGAACTGCCTTTTTACGGTGTGCCGGATCAGGTGACGCGCAATTATCAGATTTCGCTTCCTAACGGCAGCCCGCAGCGTGAGGTTTGGGAAAACCAGCAGTATTGGATTTCGAACGACGTTGCCGACGAACCGCTGATTGAATTATTAGGCTTGATGCCGCTGGTCAACGTCACGGGTGTTTATAACACACTCCTGCTGCCGATGCTGGTCGGCGAAAAACGGATCGGCACGGTACAGGTCAGCAACAAGCGCACTGAAGGCGGCTTCACCCTGCGCGATGTGCAAAATTTGCGCATCCTGACGGCACAGGCGGCAGTTGTGGTTGAAAATACCCGCCTGTATCAACGCGAAGAATCGCGCGAGACCGAGTTTATCGGCCTGCAAGAGATTACAAAAGCCATCGGCGCGTTCAGCCGTGAAGAAGAATTTTATAGGGTTCTCAACGACAGCATCGCTCGGCTGATGGGCGTCAGCATGTGCGGCATCCTGCTGTATGAAGAAGATAATAACCGTCTGGTCGCCAAGCTGCCGTTTCACGGCGTTGATGACGCAGCGATTCAGAATTACGAAATTTCGCTGAAACCAGGGAGCATCCTTTACGACATCTGGCTGGAAGTCGATTATTGGATGACCAATAACATGCGCAGTGACCGCCTGGTTATCGAGGCTGGCCTGGAGGATTTTGCGGCTGCGATTGGCGTTAAGCAAACGATGATGGCACCGCTGGCGTTGGGCGAACGCCGCATCGGTGTGGTGCAGGTTTCCAACAAGCTCAATGGTGAAAATTTTACCGATAAAGACGCGCGCCTGCTGACGATTTTTGCGACTCAGGCAGCGGCATTGATCGAAAATGCACGCCTTTACCGCGAGATGCAGCGCCGCGCCAGTGAAGCCGAGGGTTTGCGCGATGCTGCCGAAGAACTGCGCCGGATCGCGGAACTTGCCGGGTCGATTATCACGCCCGAAGAGTCGCTGACGCCTGTGTTAGCAGAAGTTGGGCGCTTGACGGACAGCCCCTTGGTTTTCGTCAACGTTCTGGAGCAGGGGTCGTCAAATCTCGTCACCTACCCGCGCTATGTCTACGGCGTCGAACTGGATGAGCCGATTGTTCAGGATTCCTACACGCCGGGTTTTGATAAGAGTGTCGCGCTCTCGCAGCGCCCGTTTATCAGCAATAATGTCGCGACGGACGAACGAGTCCTCTTCAGCTATCGCTTTATCGCCAAAAAAGTTGGCATCGAAACCGCAATGCTCGTGCCGCTGGCGGTGGGTGATCGCAGCCTGGGCGAGTTGGGGATTGCCAATCGCACCAGCCGTCCGTATACGCAGGATGACCTGAAACTGGTGATGTCCATCGCGATTCAGATTTCAGCCACACTGGATCGGGTGACGCTTTATGAATCGGCTGGACAAAATCTCAATCAGCGTGTTCAGGAATTGGACGCCATTTCCCGCGTCAGCAATGAATTGACGCTCACGCTTGATCTGGATCGTATTCTCGACGTGATCCGGCAGGAAGCGGCCCGCGCGACAGGTGCAGATGGCAGCACCGTTGCGCTGTTGAAGCCCTCATCGCAATGGGCAGACCCCACGATACCGGAAATGTCACGCCGCCTGGGCAGCGAAAAAATTTCGGATAAGCTGACCGAAATCGAGCTTGAAGCGGCAGCGGGAACGGTGAATGCCGTTTTGGTGGCGGATTATGCCGAGACGACTATCGAGCGGCTGCCTGAAAATGCGCGTTCAGCAGTAGCGGCTTCTTTCCTGTTTGCTGATGAAATTGTCGGCGTGATTCACCTTTATCATTCTGAGGCGAATCATTTTGATGGTCGCGCGTCAGAATTTTTGATGACACTGGCTTCCAAAGCGTCGCTCGGTTATGCCAATGCCATTCGCTATGATGAACAGCTTGCCCGCAATGCGCAGCTCCGGCGGCGTGTTGAGCAGTTAAACCAGATTTTTGAGCTGGGGCAGATGCTCCAGAGCAAGACTGATCCGGTGACAATGCTCGAAGCGATTGCTTACAGCATTCAGCACAGCGTCGGCTATGATGTGGTGGTGATGCTGCTGGCGGACGAGGACGGTTCGGCGCTGCGGCGGGTCGCCCAGGCGGGGCTGCCGCTGGATGTTTTTGAGCAGAGCAAGGAACATACCCTTAAGCGGCTGCATCTCGACGCGCTCCTGACCGAAGAATATCATATCAGCGAATCCTATTTCTTCCCGGAAGAAAGGCGCGCGGACTGGCGTCGTTTTGGTGATTTCACGGCTCTTGGCACAGCATTTGAGGGCAAGCGTGTCGTCACGAATGGCAGGTCGGATTCATGGCACGAAGGTGATCTGTTTATCGTTCCGCTGAGCAGTTCGACAGGGACACTGCTGGGCTTGATCGTGCTAGACGGGCCGCAGGATAACCAACGTCCGAATCGCGGACTGATCGAAGTTTTGGAAATTTTTGCCCATCACGCTTCTGCGACGATTGAAAATACGCGGCTCTACCTCGGCAGTATTAGCAGTGCCGAGCAGGAAGCCCGCCTGAATGTGGTTCTGGAAGCCGCAACCAGTACGCTGGACGTAGAGGAAGTGCTGAAGGCGATTGCCAGCGGTGTTTTCCAGTTGGCGCGTTTTAACCAGATGACGGCTGCCCTGCTGGATGAAGACCAGGGCTTTTTCGACGTTTATAAGCTCGAAGTTGAATCCGAAGAAAAAATCGTTATCAAGCAGGAAACGTGGTCTAGTCTGCAATTTACAGCTTTGGGCCGCACGGTAGATACCGGGCAGGATTACCTGTATCACGCGCAGGATAAAGAGGTCGAACAATTCAACGACCTGCGTGGCTACTGCGAGGGTGATGGTTGGGTGGCGATTGTTCTGCCGTTGGCGGCGGCTGGGCTGCGGGTCGGCGCGCTGCTGGTTGCCGGGGACATCGCGCCGGATGTGCGTGTTCGCGAACTGCGCAATCTGGTAAAGCGTATGGCGAATATCGCCTCCATTGCTATCGAAAACGCGCGCTTGTTCACCGATGCGGTCAATCTCCGGTTGTTTAACGAATCGGTTGTCCAATCGATCCAGCAGGGCATCGTCGTGCTGGATAAATCCGGGCGCATCATGTCTGTCAACACATTTATGAGCCAGCGCTATGGCTGGGAATCCGATCAGGCCGTTGGTCAGGATTTATTTGCTTATCGCCCCGAACTTGTGCCAGTTTTGCTCGGTGATGTGCGTACCGCGTTAGAAACCGGTTTGCCACAGGAGCGCATCGGACAGCGTTCAAACATTGATGAACGCCCACTGGTACGCAATTTTTATGCCTATCCGCTGGGCGACAGCAGCAATATTCGCGGCGTTGTGTTGATGGTCGAAGATGTCACCGAGCGCGCCCGCCTGGAACATGATCTGGAAGCCCGCGCGAATCAGCTTTCGGTACTGACGGAAGTTTCCAGCCGTATCACCGCTTCACTTGACCATACGGAAGTCGTCGCGCTGGCGTTGAGCGAAATGCACCGCATTGTGACTTACGACACCATGACGTTCTGGCTGCGCGATGGCGATTACATCATCCTCGAAGCGGCTAAAGATTATGAAGATGATACGATGCCGATTGGCGTCAACGTCAAAATTGACAGCCACGCGCGCATTTCGCAGGTGGTCAAAACGCAGAAAGTGTTTTCGATCAGCCGCTTACAGGGCTGGGATAAGCTCCCCGGCGAAAGCGGCGCGCAAAGCTGGATGGGCGTGCCGCTCGTGAATCAAGGCAACGTCGTCGGCGTGATCGCATTTACGAAAATCGAGCCGAGTTTTTATGACGCGCAGGCTGAACAGGCCGCCTTTGCCTTCGCCAACCAGGTCGCGGTTGCCCTCGCGAATGCCGATTTGTTCCGCGAAGCCGAACACCGCACGCAACGTCTGAGCCTGCTCAACCGCGTGTCGGTTGCGCTGGTGCAGTCGCTCGACAGCGAAGATATTCTTGAAATCGCGCTGCGTGAAATCTCGCAAGTATTGCAGGTTGAACATGCCCGCGCACTGATTTTTGAACGCGATGTGCAGATGGGGCGCGTCGTCGTCGAACATCCACGCGGTGATACCCCGCCTGACCAGATTATTGACCTGAAGGACAGCCCTTCTTACCAACAGATTCGCCGGACGGTCAAATCGCTCATTGTTGATGATCTTGTCAATTTACAGGGGATGGATGAGATCAAGAACGAGCTTTTGCCCCGCAACATCACCGCCTATGCGCTGATTCCGATGGCAATCGGCGGGCAGGTGATCGGCGCGTTCGAACTGGAAATGCTGAGTACGCCGCGCCGCTTTAACCCGGAGCAGACCGACCTGGGGCGTATTATCGCAAATCAAGCGGCGATTGCGATCCAGAATACCAGCCTGCTGGAACAAACGTTGGTGCGCAGCCGTGAACTGGAAACGCTGCTGGAAGCTGCGCAGGCCACGTCAGTTACGCTCGATCTGCAAGAAGTGTTCCGCAGCGTTGTCGAGCTGATGATGCACGCGCTGGAGATGGATGATTGCTCGTTGATGATGTGGGACGATGTAGACCGGACGGTTGAAGTCCAGGTTGATGCCAACCGCATGGGCGATGAGTCGCGCATTTTGCCGCCAGGAACGGTGATTAGCCTTGCCGATTATCCGGCGAAGCTGCGTGCGCTTGAAAAACGCGAAGTCATTATCATCAATCACGAAAGCAAAGAGTGGTATCCCAAAGAATATGACGAACTGACGAACAGCGGCATCAATGCGCAAATGCTAGTTCCGCTGATCGTGCGTGACCGCGTGATCGGTCTGGTTCAGATGGAACTGATCTCGGATTACCGGACATTTACACATCGTGAAATCCGGCTGGCGCAGGCGTTGGGCGCTCAGGCAGCGACGGCGATTGAAAATGCACGTCTTTCTACCGAAACATCGTCGCGCGTTGAGGAACTCTACATCATCAATGACCTCAGCCAGACCGTTTCCGCCACCATCAATATTCAGGAGATGATCGAGGTCGTGCGGGATCGTCTGCCTTCGATTGCGCATACTGAAGAACTGTATCTTGCCCTGTATGACTCTGAAACGAAAATAATTAGCTTCCCGCTGGCAATCCGAAACCGGGGCGCGTATGAAATCCCGCCGCGTGAACTAAATAATGATGAAATTTCCTATATCATCAAAAATCGCCGCTTGCTGACCATCGGCAGCGATTACTTCAGCACGGACGAACTACGCCGCAGCCTCGGCATCAGCCCTGGCGAAGGCGACGTGAAAAGCTATATGGGTGTGCCGTTGATCTCCGGCGATGAGGTCGTCGGTGTGCTGGCGCTGCGCGATACCACGCGAACCCGCGCTTTTGGTGTCAATACATCGGGTATTCTCTCGACGATTGCCTCGCAGCTTGGCGCGTCCATTCAGAATGCGCGTCTGTTCAATAAACTCAACACGCTCAACAAAAATCTGGAGCAATCCGTCCAGAACCGCACGGCTGAACTGCTGGAAGAACGTGACCGCATCGATACGCTGTACCGGATTACGTCGGAACTGGCGCGAACCCTTGATCTCGAACGGGTGTTGAGCCGCGCGCTCGAAATGGTCGCGGGTGCGGTCAATGCGCAGGACGGCGTGATCTTCCAGATCGACCCGACGACGGACAAACTGCACAGCCGCGCCACGTTATCGCAGGAAACCTTCAACGATCACGGTGAACGCATTAATTCCGCGCATCCGGCGGAAAAACTGGCGGAATGGCTCATCCAGAATCAGAGTGAGCGCGTGGTCGTGGTTGATGATTTGCTGAAGATGGATTTCTGGGACGATACGCTGCTTTTGGATGTCGAAAAATGGCGCAGCGCCCTGGCTGTTCTGCTGGAAATCAACGACGACATTCACGGCGTCATGATTTTGTTCGGGCGCAAACGCGGCGTCTTTACCGAACCCCAGGTCAGGCTGGTCGTCGCCGCTGCTAACCAGGTCGCCGCCGCCATCAATAACTCTGATCTGTACTACCTGATCCGCGACCAGGCCGAGCGCCTGGGGATGCTGGTGCTTTCAGAACAGGAAGAAGCCGAAAAGAGCAATGCCATTCTCGAAGGTATCGCCGACGGTGTGATGCTGGCGAACGCAAAAGGCCATATTATCCGCTTTAACAGCGCGGCTGAACGGATTCTGGAACTGCCGCGTGATAACGTACTTGGGCAGCCTTTATCTAAGCTTTCGGGTTTGCAGGGCGGCTCGGCAAACTGGATGCGGATGATTGACGAGTGGTCACAATCGCCGGAAAGCTATCGACCCGGCATTTTCGAGTCGGAACAGCTTGAACTGGGCAAAAAGATCATTAACGTTCGTCTTTCGCCCGTGCATATCGACAATCAATTCCTGGGGACGGTACTGGTATTCCGCGACATCACCAAAGAAGTTGAAGTAGATCGGCTCAAGAGTGAATTTATCTCCAATGTTTCTCATGAGCTGCGCACACCGCTGACGCCGATCAAAGGCTTTACCGATCTGATGCTGTTGGGCGCTGCCGGACAGATTTCGTCTCAGCAGGAATATTTCCTCAAGACGATTAAGTCGCATACGCAGCGCCTTGAAACGCTGGTCAACGATCTGCTGAACATCTCGAAGCTGGATGACACCAAAGAGACGCTGAAATTCGAAACGGTGAACGTCCCGGAAATTATGGAATCGGTGGTCAAAACAGTGGGCGGCAAGGCTGACCATGAACAGAAAGAATTGAAAGTCACCATCGATATTCCACAAGACTTCCCCGCCATTTCGGGAGACTCGGGTAAGCTGACGCAGATTTTTAATAACCTTGTCGATAATGCTTTCAATTATACCTATGCTGGTGGTAGTATAGATATTCAAGGGCGTGTTCAGGATGACCATGTACTGGTAACGGTAAAAGATACCGGGATCGGCATTCCACCAGAATTCCGGGAGCGCATCTGGGAACGTTTCGTCCGAAACGATGAACATGCGCTGGTGATGGATGTGGCGGGTACCGGCCTGGGGCTGCCCATTGTCAAGAAACTCGTTCAAATGCACGGTGGCGAAGTCTGGTTCGAATCTGAACCCAATGTAGGCACAACCTTCTTCGTATCGCTGCCGATTAACCAGCCGACGAGCAATTAACCAAGACCGAGGAAAGCTATGGCGCGTATTCTTGTGGCAGAAGATGAACGTGATATTCGTGAACTCATCAATTTTACGTTGATGTTTGCCGGACACGAGGTCACGTTGGCAGCAAATGGTCAGGAAGCTTACGAACAGGCTGTCGCCGCAAAGGTCAAGCCGGATTTAATCATGATGGATGTTCGTATGCCCAAAATGACGGGCTATGAAGCCTGCCGCCAGATGAAGCAGGTGGATGATCTGAAAAATATTCCGGTCATTTTTCTTTCTGCCAAAGGGCAGGATGAAGAAGTGCAAACTGGCCTGGAAGCGGGCGCTATCGCTTATATTCTGAAGCCATTTGCGCCAGAAGACCTCAATCGACGAATTACCGAAATTTTGAAACAAATCGGCGCGGCGTGACCGGAGTAGGAGATTTATGAGCGCCATTCGACTGGGCGATGACCTGATACATTACGAAGTGCTGGGACGTGGGCGTCCCGTAATTTTAGTGCATAGCTGGATCGGCTCGTGGCGCTACTGGATTCCGACCATGCAGCAGTTACAGTTGAAATACCGGGTCTATGCGCTCGATTTATACGGGTATGGCGATTCGGTCAAGAATGCTCAGAAATACACGCTCGAACATCAGATTCAACTGTTGGATGATTTTACACAGCAGCTTGGTATCCCAAAAACGGGTCTGGTGGGTCATGGGCTTGGCGCGATGGTTGCCGTCGAGTTTGCACGGCGCTTCAGTGACCGTGTGCCGCGAATGTTGATTTCCAACGCACCGCTGTTCGACCCTGGCAACCTGGAGCAGCGCTCGGTGATTATGCCGCAGGCATTGGCTGCTGCCGCGAGAGCTGCTGGCCCAGCCCCCTCCGCGACTCCGGTAACTGCTGTTCCCGCTCCCGAAGAAAAACATGCGCCAGAAGCCACAGTTATGAATGCCAGTTCCGCGATGCGCGCGGCGTTGGCAGAAGCAGCGCGCAACCGGACGACAGGCGGCGAAGCACCCCGCAGCGTGACTGCTGTCGAGCCGCAAACGCCCAGCCGCAATGGTGATAACCCGCTGCAAGCCGCTGTAGGCAGCACGACGCCCGAAATGCTCCTTGCCAAATGTTTTAAACGCTCGGAGCCGGAATTTGAAAAGCTACAGGTCGATGTCGCTAAAACCGACACAAACGCTGTTAAAACCAGCGTGAGTACCTTTGATTCGGGCTACATGCTGGACACGCTGCGTTATCATTTGTCCATGCCCATTGTCGTCGTGCATGGCGCAGATGACCCCGTTATTCCTATGCCGGGTGAAAGTGTCTGGAATTACCTGACTGTGGATAAAGAAGACACGCTGCTGCCCGTTCTGCTGACCGGAATCCGACATTTTCCGATGCTGGAATCAGAACGTTTTTCGCGGCTGGTCACTGATTTTCTGGACAGCCCGGACGTTAGCAAACTCGAAATTAAAGAGCGTTGGAAGCGCCGGACGCGCTGAAAATTTATTGAATCATCCCCTGCGCGAGGCGTTGTTTTGATCGAACAAGTTCTCATTTTTGCAAATGGCGAAGTCGGTGATGGGCTGATGGCGCGCCGTGCGCTGGCGGAAGCGCCTGATGCCTTTGTCGTGGCTGTTGATGGTGGTGCGCGGGCTGCTGCGCATTTTGATCGCAAAATCGATCTCGTGATTGGGGATATGGATTCGTTGAGTGCTGCTGAACTGGAAGCATACCAGGGACGGGGCGCTGAAATCATTCGACATGCCCCTGAAAAAGACGAAACTGATCTGGAACTGGCACTGCTGCGCGTGGCAGAGCGCAAGCCAGCGTGGATTCGTATTTTAGGCGGGATCGGCGGGCGGCTTGACCAGACCATCAGCAATATTTATCTGCTGGCACTCCCTGCGCTGCGCGGCATTGATGTGCGTTTTGTCAGCGGTTTACAGGCTGCATGGATTATGTATCCAGGTGAAAACAGGCTTCGGGGAACAGTGGGGGACACTGTTTCGCTCATCCCGTTGAGCGGTGCAGCAAGCGGCATACGGACAGAAAATTTGTATTACCCGCTAAGGCATGAAACGTTAATTTTTGGCCCGGCGCGCGGCATCAGCAACGTGATGACCGCTAACGAGGCGCGCTTGTGGCTTCAGGATGGGCTGCTGCTGGTTGTCCAGACGATAGGCCGAGCGTAAAACGATAGGCCGAGCATAAAACGATAAGTCAGGCACCATAACCGCGTGCCGAACAGAACATACGGATAGGTTTGATGGCTGGGATTACCGTTTATAAACGAAATCACCTGGGGGAAGTCGTCTGGCAGTATGAAGGCGTGATCGTCGAGCAAAGCCTGGATTGGATTTGCCTTTCAGCAGTATTTAACGCCCCAGAATCAGACCTGGGGTTTGTTGTTTTTCGGCAAGGCGATATTTTTACAGAGTGGTTTTATACTGACCGCTGGTACAACGTATTCCGTGTGGAAGATGCGCGTAGCAGCGAACTAAAAGGCTGGTATTGCAACATTACCCGCCCCGCGACCATCACGGATGACAGCGTTTGGGCCGATGATCTGGCGTTAGACCTCTACGTGATGCCCAATGGCAGCGTCATTTTGCTCGATGAACTGGAGTTTGATGCGCTGAGCTTACCGATTGATGAGCGGATAGCGGCTCTGCGCGCTGTTGAAAGCATCCGAAATGCCGTGCGCAATCGGGTCGCGCCGTTTGAAGATATTCGCGTCGATACGGGCAAGCTGCGCGGGCTTTAGCGATTTTCTGGGTTCGTCAATTTTATTGTTTATCGGGTTGAATCAGGAGTACAGGCACTTTGACGCCGTGCATGACGCGATTTGTCGTGCTGCCAAACAAAAAGTCGGCTATTCCTCCGCGTCCATGTGTGCTCATGACCACCAAATCAACACTTTCATTGTTGACATAATCACAGATCAGATGGGCGACGCCAGGGCCTTCGATAAGCTGGCAGCGCACGGTAATATCCTCCGCGCGCAGTTCGCTGCGAATGCCGATCAAATACTGCTTCATCTGTTCGCGCAGTTCGTTGACCTGCTCATCTTGCCCCGCCAGCGCGATCTGATCGGTGTATTCATAGGCGGGTGGGCGAAAGACGTGCAGCAGAATCAATTCGGCTTGATTGGTGCGGGCGATGTCCACCGCGTGAGGGACAGCACGCTGCGACCAGCCAGAGCCATCAAGCGGAACCACAATTTTTTTGTAGCGCTGAGCGGACATCCTTAAACCCCTCCCCTGAGCAAGGCCAATTATTTTGCTTTCATTAAAATTGTACCATATGAGATGCGAAAATAGGCCGAAATGATTGTTTCCTCATTGACCCACGTTCCGAGAAAAAGGTATAATTTGTGATGTAAATCTCCATAAACCTACAAAAATCGGTGCAAAATGAGCGAACAGCAGCCGGAAAATCTCTCAATCGGGAGAAATCTCAAAATTAGTCTGTTTCATCTCGGTTCGGGTATGGCTGATGTGATGGCGACAGGTATCTGGAATCGCATCATGATTAGCGACCTGGGTTTCAGCGCGACTCCGATTGGCCTCTTGGTGAGCCTGCGCTATTTTCTCGCGCCGCTGGGTGTTTGGGCAGGTCGTATCTCGGATCGGCAAGCCATCGGCGGTTATCGTCGCTTATCCTGGATTTGGACAGGCCGCTTGATGATGGTTATCAGCCTGTTGATGCTCGGCCTTTCGACAGCAAATCTGGCGCGCGGCGCAGAAGCGACCCCGTTTGTCTGGATCGCTATTACGTTGGCGCTTTTATTGTTCAGCCTGGGCAATGCGCTATCCGGCAGCACCTTTTTAGCGCTGGTTTATGATCGTTCGCCAGAGCATCAGCGTGGGCGGGCGGTTGGTATTGTGTGGACATTTTTGCTGCTCGGTTTCACCATCGGCGGCATTTTATTTGGCGTGATGCTGCCGTCCTCCGAGCGCAGCCCCGATCATCAGATGACCTTTTCGCCGGATACGCTTCAAAATTTATTCGTCGCGTCGGCGTTGATTCTGGGTGGCTTGTGGTTTTTCTCGCTGCTGGGTGAAGAACAGCGCAGCCGGGGCGCAGCGCTCCGAAAATCTGAAGCTGAATATTCGACCTCGATCCGCGCCGATCTCAAACAGGTTTGGCAAAACCGCCAGACGCGCTATTTCTTCTGGTTTCTGGCGCTGTCGATGCTGTTTGCCTTTGCCCAGGATTTGATCTTAGAGCCATTCGCAGGTGACGTTTTCAAAATGGACGCTGCTCACACCACGCGCTTTGCCGGTTATTGGGGCAGCATGGCGATCCTCGGTACGCTGGTGTTTCTGTGGCTCTCGCGCCGTTATAAACGCCTGACCAATACTGCCATGTCGTATGTCGGCGTTGCGTTTTTGGTTCTGACCTTTGTCGTTTTTAGCGTATCGGCGCTGGCGCAGATTCGGGGTTTGGTCACTATTGGATTGATTTTGCTCGGCTTTGGGCTGGGCTTGTGGAATGTCGGCACATTGGGCTTGATGATGGACATGAGTCCGGATGGGCGCGCCGGGACGTTTTTAGGCTTCTGGACTCTCACCGTGACATTAGCGCGCGGCATTGGCGTTTCAGGTGGTGGCATCGTGCGCGATCTGGTGCTGCAAGCCACCGGGAATTTGCCTTTATCCTATGGTGCGGTTTTTATTTTAGAAGTGATCGGCCTTTCCATTTCGCTGTGGATGTTGAGCCGGGTCAACGTGAAGGAATTTAAAGGCGAGTCTGTGCCTGCCGATGCCGAAAAGGTTTTTGCAGGCGCGATGGACTAGGGGAGGCGACGATCAGCTTCCAACGGCCAGCAGCCAGCTTTCCAAAGGCTGTTGCTGGCCGTTTTTGATTCCTGGGACAGCCTGAAAATATGCTACAATCCCGCGTGTCACTCATAGAGGATGATTCGATTTGACGTTTATCCGCTCCCGTTTCGGCTGGATTCTGCTCATCTGTTTTTTCGCCGCTGTAGTCACGATCTCACTCGTTTTTAATTACTATCTGTTTTTACAAGCCAAAGCTTATTATTTAGAACTCAGTGCGGCGCGCCTCGATCCGTTGGGTTTCGATGCTTTTCCTGCCGATGTCGCTCATTCGGAACTGCCGCGCGTTGTCTTTTTCGGCGATTCGCGGGCGGCAGCTTGGCCTGCGCCTTCCGGTCAGTTTCAGGTCATCAATCGCGGGATTGGCGGGCAGACGACAGCCCAGGTCGCCCTGCGCTTTGACGAACATATCGCGCCGCTGCAACCGCAAATTCTGATCGTTCAGGTGGGAGTCAACGATTTAAAAACGATCCCGCTGTTTCCCGAACGCAAAAATTCGATCATCGCCAACAGCAAAGCCAATATTGACAGCATCGTCCAGCAGGCGCGCGATTTGGGTATCATCGTGATTT
>Ga0268299_1003296_pt1 | contig 15383 bp, 6 predicted proteins | sample NOBtaG_FD_193484 | JGI IMG/M metagenome (GOLD analysis project Ga0268299, IMG submission 193484) | Activated sludge microbial communities from bioreactor in Nijmegen, Gelderland, Netherland - NOB reactor | ecosystem: Engineered > Bioreactor > Aerobic > Activated sludge | place: Netherlands...
GTGCATATCAATCGGTGGCACAAGCCCTATCTTCCGGGCCGGCCTACTTCACTAAACTTGCCGGCCAAAACTGTCTCACTTATTATTGACACAGAGGGCTGCCCAAATCTGTAGGATTTACGAAGAGATGCACTCGTACCGTCCCTTTCTTCGCAACGAATCTCGTCCGACCAAATGAACTGTAAAATACTAGTCACTGAACCGGAGAGTGTTTCAGCGATCTTGGTATTTCGCGAAATTCCATCATACGAAAACTGGCTGTAATTGTTCGTTCCCGGATAATCGATCTTTTTAAGAAGGTGGGCACTGCTGATGGTGCTCAAACGATGATGGTGAGGATGCTTACAGACTTCCTCCTAGAAGGCTAAAAAATAAGAGTAGCGCCAGTGTAGACAGGTTAAGAAAAACGGGTATTGACCAGGTTTTAGATTTTCCCATAGTCTTTTTTCCTTTCCTCGATTTCAGATACTTTTTGTTCTATTGCTCGCTGAAAAAATGCTCGGTTAAATTGCCGCTTCTTTAAGTTGATTTTTGCACATCCTGATGAGTGCGCAGGAATTCAGCGATTTCGTTCTTCTGTTTGTTTCCCTCTGCCGTTGCAACAGTTAGAACTTCCAGCTCCAGAGGATCGGCATCAATTTCAATATCGTTGATGCTTAAAAACAGGAGGCAGCACGCTAGAGCTGTTCTCCTATTGCCGTCAACAAACGGATGATTTCGAGAGATGTGGAGCAAATACGCCGCAGCCATCTCGAATAAATCTTTGTGGAGGAACTCCCCGCCAATTCCTGCTTGTGGCTGTTCTATCGCCGAGAGCAATAAGCCCAGATCTCGTAGACCTGGGCTACCGCCATACAATTGAATACGTGAATCGTGAAAATCAAGAATGTCAGCCAATTCAAGAAAAAACGGCTTCATCTGTCAGCTAGGCGCTTGAAGGTTGCGCCATATTTAGCGTCAATTTTCGCAAGCTTTTCCTTTAGCTGTTTTTCAGTCTGCTTGTCGCGGATTGGAGTAATGACAAGCACATTGCCGTCAGTTGTGACCTCCAGCTGCGTCTTCTCTGGATCTATCTTCAAAAGCTCAAGAACAGCCTTATCGATTAGAAGTGCATGACTGTTTCCGTGTTTAATTAATGACTTGCGCATAGCGGCGATCCTCCGGTAACAACATTGTATACACTTCGCATCTACGCGTCAATATCAGCAACTGCCAGCAGCTTTTTCCGGGTTGCCGTTATCACTGGGAACTCTCTCGTTCTTGAACCTTCTGATTGCACAGTTGCAGAAACTCATTCGTGATCATTTGCATCGGTTCTCGAAGTCTTTCCACGTCAACTACTAGATAACCGAATGTGGTGTCATTCCTTCCGGAATGATTGGCTAACTTTTTTAACACCACATAAGGCAGTGCCAAACGTTCAGCAAGAGTAAGAAAGGTACGTCGAAGATCATGAAGAATGAAAGGGCACTCTGCCTTCACTGCAACTCCTTCAATGACATGATCGGAATCTACCATATGGTGCTTTCCACCTTGCCCCGGAAATACGTATTCCGAATTTCCACGTTCCAGATATCGGCGGTGCAGCATGTCGTAGAGATAGTCGCTCAACGGCAGACGATGCTCATTTCCATTCTTCGCTAGTTCGGCTCGGATAGTTACAACCTTTGATTGAAAGTCGATGTCTGTCCATTTGAGTGTTGCGCCTTCGTTCCGACGCAGACCGGTGAGTAAGAGCAGCACCAGATAGTCCTTAACTTTTTGGTGTCGGAGTTCCATTACGGCAGAATAAAATGCCGGAAGTTTGTGGTCTGGAATTATCGATTGCCGCCTTCGGTGAGGATACCACTGCCGATTATTTGAAAGACGTTTGACCGGGTTGACCAGGATGATCGGCTTTCCATCTATCTCGTAATTTGCAGCGGCGAAGTTAAGCAATGTGCCAAGCATATGCATGACGGTGTTTGCCTGCGCTTCTCCAGAGGTGCCTTGTTTGGTTTTCCTGCGTAATCCGGCATGACGCTGCTCTACCATTTCTCGACTGATAGAGACAACAGGCAGTTCCAACCAATCACCAAGGCAGCGCGGAACCATCGATCTGTAAGCTCTCACTGTGTTCGGTTTCAAGTTTCGAACGGATAGATAATGATCGAGGACCTCTTCAAGGGTCGCACCTTTTATTTTCCTCTTTGCCTTTTCGATTGTTGGATCTTTTCCGGCCGCCATATTCGCCAACAGCTTCTGTGCCTTTTTCCTTGCATCTGTTGGTGTCAACTGAGAAGCCTTGCCGAGTGTTATTCTGCGAAGCACTCCATTGACTCGTGCTTCAACAATGTAGCTGCAGCTTCCAGGCGTTACCCGAAGTCCCAGTCCTATCAGCAGCGAATCACGAAAGAAGATTTGCCCCCTTTGTGGGGGCTTGATACTTGCGATGAACAATTTGGTCAATTTTGGCATTATTCTGCCTTCCCATTTTTGGGGTGGTATGTTAAGTTGAGTCGACAATATGTAGACAGCTCGGAAAACTTTTTATCTTTCGAAAGTGTCAGTGTGTGCGCGTTTCCGGCGGTTGCTTTGTAAAAAAGATCGCGCGCCAGCACGCACATGCCTCCATGCCGGACTTGCGGCAAAGCGGGTTCCTGGCGTGCAAGGCTGGCTCTGAAAGAGCCACCCGAAGGGTTTAGCCTTGACGCGAGGGCTTTGCCGCTTGGCTTTTCGCCGGGCATGAATCGCTGGCGCGTTCCTAAAGCAATGTTTTTAAGCTAGGCCTGATGAAGTGACCTTCGCCTCTTCAAAAAGCGTTTAAGGGAAATTTGATTGAATCCTGAATCTTTTAACTTGAGAAAAGGGTCCGCATGACGGCGGATGGAATGAGCGGCGAAACAAGGCCAAAAACGGCGCAGACAACTTCGCGTTGAATCCAATATAGCAGCGGCCTAATTTCGTGGCACCAGTATTTACCCGGGGATTCGCTCTCCATACGCTTTCCCTTGTTTTCCTATGTTTTCTCCGATCATCCTGAGCGCTAAAAGTCTTCCTTGCCCGGTCACTTTAGTGATGCTGCCCGTATCTGCATACGAGTTTGCCGGGAGCAAAAGCCCTGGCGTACAATGACTTTGCTAATGCGTGCCTGGCTCAAACCAATGAACTCAGATAAGGTGCCGGGAGCAAAACGCTCTATCGGCAAAGCTTTTCATCAAGCGTGCCGACGCGTTGTATCTTGCCTTCCGCAATTCTGCGTCGGCTGCCAGTATTCGGTTCCGCCTCATGGCCAATTCGGCGGTCGCATTCGGAGTGACGGCGGGAAGAAGCAGACCCTTTTTGCAAATAATGACTCACACTTAAAAGCTACTCCCGACAAGCATTTTCAGGATTGACTATGACTTAAAATCGTCGGGGAAATTTTGACTAAGACGAAAAACGTCTACAGGTACATGGTTTCGAGACTTAACCTAATCGTATGTATCTTGCCCTACCGTACGGTGAGACCTCTCGATAGTGCTCCGCGCTTTTGCATGCGCTTTGAGCAAAGCTGAAAGGACAACCGCTCGTCGATGTTTTTGCCGGTTATGCTCCTCCGGGCGACGGTGACGCTCAGACCTGGCCGGTGCGCCCATTTGAGTGTCGGCAGTGAAGCTGAAGTCACTCCAGATTTTTGACGGTGCCGAAAAACCCCGTAGCAATGCTCGTTTTTGTGTTTAACCTTTTCCTGTGTATCTTGCATTCCGTTTTTACCACGCGATATGGCCAAGCAACTCACTTTGGGAAAAGCGTGTTTTGTCCTGTGCAAAAACTCGCAAAGTGCGTGGCTTGATGACATTTGCGTCATGGAAATTCCCGGAGCACAAGAACCTCTGTCTTGCACAAAACACCTTGAGCTACAAAGGATTCCAGGTTAGAACCGAATTCTCTAATCTTGCTTTCGGCAATTGCGTGCCATCTGTCAGCTGGGCTTCTTCTAAGTGCCACCGTGCGCACATAATTTTGCGTTCCGTACCCGGGGAGAATTTGTTGAACATGTATTTCCAGTGATTCCGTTCTGTCAGCAATGTTGACAAATTTTAAATAAACTCCCCATCTTCCTGTCTAGGTCAACTTATACTGGCAGAAGGCTTACTGCGAAATTGTGTGTGTTTGAATCTCCGATAAGGAATTTTCAAATAATGACGAGAAAGAGAGGTGTTGGAACGATGACTAATGTAGTCCCTTTTAGGACAACGCTCCAGAAAACTTGTTCGACTTTTTTATGCTGGTTGTTGATCGCATTAGTCTACGCTGCTCCTCTCCCAGCGGAAGAAAGGTCTCGAGGGAAAATTACATTTGGAATGGGGCTATTTTCCGCGGCCGCCAGTATTTCACTTGAATCAATCAAAACTGAGCAAACACAACCGGACCTGATTGTTTGTCGCAGAGACGTAAGTTTTGATCGCATAGTCGTCTGGGGCGTAAACAATATCTATCCTTATTTAAACAAGTGCGATGCTACCCATACATCATGCGCTGAATGGTATTTCTGTCTCTATAGCACTATTGGCGGGCGTGATGGAGATCGCATTCTGAGCGTTCCGCTGTGCAAAGAAAGTCTTGGACCGGACTACGAAAGGAAGATTGCACAACTTAGAGATTTCATGGTCTCAAAAGAAGAACGTCAAAAGCTTCCATTTCATCCTTAGACTAAAGACCCGAAAGTGGAATTACTACAGGTTGTACGCCGCCTTGCACAACGGAACCTCCTCCTTGCATCGCAGAGCGAGGATCAGCCACTTTTCCTCCGTCAGGACCGAAGTTCTCTCCCCAGCCAGAGAATGATCCCCATCCTCCATCATGTACTGGACCGCCTCCCATGAAGCCATCGTCGAGATTTACAGAACAAGGGCTTCCGCCACCACCAGCAGCTATATTTGTAGCCCAGTGAGTGGCATTGCTCGCGCCCTGATTCCAGGACCTCATTTGGCTTCTAAAAAGAGTTACATCTCCACGCTGCCTTAAGACATTAAGGGTGTCATGAAAAGCAACTGCATAATCCCAGCACATGTAGCCATCAACATTTCCGCCGCCTTGGTTGGAACCTGGATTTGAACCCATGCTATTTGCTGTGTTCTGCATGCTTGAAGCGATTTTTGCGGCTTCTTCTAAGCATTTCTTGCGATCCTTCAAATCAACACAATCTTCATTCATGCATATGCAGGCCAATTTATTGTAGAGGGGGCCAAGAATCTGAAAGAAGAGTCCCAGGCTGTCAACGCCTTGAGCTGGCATGTTGGATATATAGGAGTACTGATTGAAACCTGCATACCTTCCGATGGGATCTCTCGAAATCCATCTTGCGAGGATTGGATTGTACTGCCGATATACAGTTAGGTTTAGACCTGATCGCCCGTGATTGAAATACCCGCCAAAATGAAGGTTCGGATTTATAGAAGATGCAATCACGGATTCTCGTCCAAAACAGTCGTACACTAAGTTTGCTTCGATGACGCCGGAAATATCTGTAGCAATTCTCACAGAGCCTAAATGATCCTTTGAGAAGAAATATTTTGTCGAACCGATGAGTTCGCCTCTGCTAAAAGCTGCATTAATGCGTGCGCCTGTTCCATCTCGTTCTTCTAATCGAGACGCTGTGTTCCATACAAACTGCCTTGTCGCGGTAACACTCCCAGAAGTGGTCTCAGTAATGAGTCGGTTTCTTCCATTTCCGTCAAAGGAAAACTTTGTATTGTTGCCGATCCCCACATAATCGATCTGGATCAGCCGATTCTCTGCATCCCACTTGTAAGTGTTGGTGCCGTCGCTGGTCATGTTGCCGTTTGCGTCCCAGGTGAGCGTTGAAGAAGCGCTCGCAGTGACGGTTAGTCCATTTGTGTTTGTTTTCGTTGTCGGCACTGCATCAGTGGCTGTCACATTTGCAAGGCTTGCATTCGATGGCACGGTGCCGTTTCCGGAGAAGCTCTGCGAAAATTCCAAATCAGCCGCATCGCTGTTTTTGGCTGTCACGCCCAGTGCCTGCAAATTCGCATTGCCGTTCATTGCGTTCGCCAATCCAGCAGCGATGCTCACTAAAGTATCGGAAGCTCCGATGTTGAATGTAACTGCTTGCTGACCGCCGGGAAGCGCTGGATTGAAAGTTGTGATGGTCGCTGTATTTCCGGCGGTGACTCTTCCTCCGACAGCAACTGTCGAATTTCCGTTGGCGTTCGTTCCCTGGGTGAGGGTGACGGTGGCACCACCGCTGGTGGATGTCGTGTAGGTTGTACCCGCAGTTGCGATTGTCACTACCGCTGCCGCGGATGTAGCGGTGACGCCGATAGCTGCTAAGCTCGTGTCCGCATTTATCGCATTTCTCAGCCCGGTCGCTATGCTCGTGAGCGTGTTGCCGCCTACGGCGGTGTAGGAGACGGTCTTGCTGCCACCTGTGAGACCAGTGCTGAAGACAGTGAGAGAAGTGACATCACCTGTAGTGACTGTTCCGCCTACGGTTGCCTTCGTGTTGCCGTTGAAATTGGCGGAGTAGGTGACGGTTTCGGTCGGTACTCCCGTGACTGATTTCGAGTAAATCACATCAGCATAGTTTGCAGCCGGATTGATGGTGACGACGTTACCGGCATAGCTCGGGTAGTAGACGAAATTAGGGTAGAGGCTGGTGCCTACAGTCCCCAAGTTTGCATAAATTGCACTCGAAAGCCCGGCAGCAATTGTTGTAGTGGTATCACCGGTCTTTACTTTGTACGAATTTGTCACCGGTCCATTGTTGAACCGGATGTCGTTGATGACTATGGAAAGAACATCTCCGGGGGTGATCGTCCCGCCCACTGTAGCCGTGATATTTCCATTGACATTGGTGCCAAGGGTCAGGGTTTCCGTTGGAGTTCCGGCAACGGAGCTTCCGAAAGTAACACCCTTAAGCGCCTTCTGATTTATCGTCACCACTTGCCCGGCAACGGCGGCCGACGCAACCGGCTTGCTTGTAGTCCCCTGAAATCTGACTTTGCCTCCAGGCGCAATGGCTACGAGCGCATTGACGTTGTTGACTGTCGAGCGAACCACTGAGGTGCTCTTGGACAGGTTAATTGTGACCGTGGCGCCAGTGCTCACAGACTGCGCATACGTGGTCAGATTTGGCGATGTCGATTGAATATTGATTGTGGTCGAGTTCGAATTCGCCGTCACCCCGATAGCTTGCAGAGCCGTATCGGCATTGATGGCGTTTCTGAAATTAGTCGTGATCGTCGCCAGCGTATCTGCTGCTAAAACTGTATAGCTGACTGCCTTGCTGCCGCCAGCGAGCCCGGCGTCATAGAAGGTGATGGTCAAGACATTTCCTGTCGTCTTCGTCCCGCCAATTGCAGCGACCGTCCACGCGCTGACCGGGTCGCTGAGTGTAAACGTCGCAGTGGCAGCCGCGCTTGTTGTAGTCCGGTAAGTCGTCAGATTAGTTGATTTCGAGTTAAGAGTGATGACTGTTCCGGCAGAAGTCGCGCTTGCCCCTATCGCTTGCAAATTGGCGTCGGCATTTATCGCCGCAGTCAAATTCGTTGCCATCGTCGTCAGCGTGTCCCCGGCCAAAACCGAGTAAGTCACCGTTCTTGTTCCGCCGGAAAGTCCAGCGTCATAGAAGACGACGGAGATGGTATTTCCCGTTGTTTTCGTGCCCGCAATCGTTGCTGTTTGCGGTCCATTTTGATTGACTGCAAGCGCTATCGTCTCGGTCGCGCCGACGCTGGTCGAAGAGATGTACGAAGTGACATTCTTCGAATTTGACGAGATGCTGATATCCGTGCCCACTGAAGTCGCGGTCACTCCAAGAGCTGTTAGATTTGCGTTTGCATTAATTGCGTTTCTCAAACCGGTGGCAATTGTCGTCAAATTGTCTCCGGCTAAAACCGTGTAATTTATTGCCTGCTGTCCTCCGGCAAGGGCGGCGTCCTTGACCGTGATTGTTAATATGTCGCCTGTTGTCTTTGTGCCTCCAATACTTGCGTTCCAGAGTCCATTACGCCAGATGCCGAAATTCATCGTCACGGTGGCACCACCGCTGGTGGAGGCTGTATACGTCGTCAAATTCGCCGAAGCCGAGCGAATATTGATGAAGGTCTTCCCTGACTGCGCATTGGCTGAAACACCAATCGCCCTGAGCGCTGTGTCGAGATTGATGTTTCTTGCAAGATTCTGAGCGATCACGGTCATGGTATTTCCAGCCGCAACCGTGTAGTTGACAGCCTTTTGCCCACCCGAAAGCGCAGGGTCTTTCACCGTCACCGTCAAAATATTGCCTGTGGTTACAGTGCCTCCCAGCCTTAATGTATCGACCGTGTGCTGCTGCACGCTCGTGCGATTGGCGGCGGAGTCATACGCGTAATGAAATTCTTTGGAATATGGGCGCACCGGTGCGCCCGACCCGACTTGATCGCTTGTGAGCTGACCGGCTAAGTCGTATTGGAAATTGTGAAAGTCATTTATTTGCGCGGGGCCGCCATTCTGTTGCTGCTGCCATTGCGTTATCTCGCCTGCTGGATTGTACCGGTAATCAAAGCGAGAAAGAGTGCCGCCCGTCGGGTTCAAATTGTCGATCGTCTTCAATCTTTGGTCGCCGGTGTTTCCGTACCAGTCGTAATTTGTGACCTGGCTATTCGGATAGCCGACTGATTTCAGCCTCGTCACTCCCTTCGATGATCCAGGCGTGTCATCCACATATGTGTAATTGAAAGTCCCCAGCGCATTTGCCTCGGACGTCACTCTCGACATCGCGTCGTACGCCCAGGTTATCGAATTGCTCGCGCCATTTATCGACCGGTTGGTTGTCCGACCTAAAACATCGTAGACATATGAAATGGCCGAGTTGGCGATCACGTCATTCGTCACCGTCGCCAGCCTGCCACCACCTGTGGTGGGCGTCGAGCCTGGGCTTGTTACATATGGATTGTAGCTGTAGGAAATCGCCCCCCAGTTATTCTGCACGCTCGAAATTCGATTGAACTTGCTGTCATATTCGTTGATCACGGAAGAGGTCGGATTTACCGCATTCTGATATCCGGTTGCAAAAGTGGTGCCGTCAGAGTTGATCAGATAATTGGTCGTTTGATTGAGCGCGTCTTTTCTCGAATGCAAGCGCCCGGCTCCCGGCTCATACGCGTAATCCACAGCCGTCTTGTCTGCATAGACTTTCTGAATTTTCCTTCCCTGCAAATCATGATGCCATTGCGTGACATTTCCTGCCGGGTCGGTCAATTTTGCAAGCGAGCCGCAAATGCACCAGTCATATTGAGTCTTTCGCCCAAGAGGGTCGATTTCGAAAGTGAGCTCATCGAGCGAATTGTAGCTTGACTGGCTCCATCTGCCAATTCTGTCTTTTGAGAAAATTGCGTCTAATTTGTCGTAGACAGTTTGCTCCGTCGTCGCATCGGGATAGGTCGTCTTCACCCTTCTGTCCGCCGGGTCATATTCAAAAGCGAGCTGATAGCCCACAGAATCCGTCGTTGTGGCGACTCTGTTGAAGCCATCGTAAGTAAAATTGGTGACGTCGGCATTGCCCGCCAGCGGTCCATTTATTTGCGTCAGGAACGCATTCGACGTCCCTGTGTAAGTCATTGTCGTGGAATTGCTGTTGGGGTCGGTCATCGACGTTATCTGACCGGCTCCGTTGTATCCATAACCCCAGGTTCTGGCCGAACCATCGATGTATTGCGTCGGTCTGTGCTGGCTGTTGTAAGTCCAGTTGCCGAGCATGAAGCTGTCGTTGTTCTGGATCTCTGTAATTTGCGTCAGGTCGATTCCATTGGCGGCAAAAGTGTAGGAGAAGACCCTGCCAGCGGGATCGGCGCTAAATGTCCTCTTTCCGAGCGCATTATTTCGGTAATAGGAAGTTATCTCTCCGCCCACAGCTTGATAGTCGAGATTCATCGTCGGGGCGCCGGAAGCATACTGGATATACGAAAGATTATCCGGAGTCGCTGAGGTGGTGAGAAAAATCGACGGACCGAAGGACGTTGCGGTGATGCCTCTGCTGGTAAAAATACTGCTGGCATTGATCGCGTTTTTCAGTCCAGTGGCAGCGGTCGTGAGCGTGTCACCGCCCTGAATGTTGTATTGCGCGCCGCCCTGAGATACGCCCTGAGCTTCCAAATATACGCTAACGAAATTTCCAGTCGTCACCGTTCCTGTCAAAGTCATCTGAGCCGATTGAGGCGTCGGCGTGCCCAGCGAAATCGTCTCTGTGGCGCCACCGCTCAATGACTTCGAATACGCAGTCGCATTGGCCGACTGGGAAATCATCGCAATTTTCGTCCCGGTCGCTGCCGCCGTCACCCCAAGTTTGCGCAAATTCGCATTGGCATTCACTGCCGCAGCCAGGGCACTTGTTATCGTCGTCAATGTGTCCGGCGCGAGCACCGTATATGCCACCGATTGCGAACCACCAGGAAGCGCACTATCGGTAAATGTCAGCGTCAGGACATCGCCTGTGGTCTTTGTTCCTCCTATAATCGCCTTGACAGGCGTCGGCGCCTTGCGCGTCATCTTTATCGGCTTGTTGATGGTATTGGGCCCGACCAACCCTCTGCCGGCGGAGCCTACTCCTTCATCCAAATACGAAAACGTCAGGCGATTTTCCAGCGGCTGCTTTTCATAGTCCACAATCGGATAGAGATATCCGTCACTTGGATTCCACAACCAAGCCAGCTTGAAACAATGCGAAAAATCATGATTTGCCGCATCATTTGGATAAAGCTCCATCGCTTCCCTGTCCCAAATGAATGTCGCATTGTAAGGCTCGTGCCCGAACCATGTCTCGACCACAGTACTTGTACCATCAGGATATTGAACGCGTAGCCCTCTTGCCGGATAATTCCACGGAGTCGGGGTATACTGGCTGAACGACGTTGTCCCGTAAGGCGTCTGCATCGACGTGATGAACGTGTTGCCCGTGTCATAAAACATCTTGCTCGTCAAGCCAATGACGTCCGTCGTCGAGACGAGATTAGTATTCGAAGAATCGTACACGAAGGCGCATGTACGGCTGAAAGGGTCCGATATCTGCGCAAGTTTGTAGAAGCCGGAATTACCCAGTGTGTTCGAGACATAACTCAGGGTACTGACTTCGCCTATCGAATCCGTTATCGACGTGATTCTGAAATTCGCGTCGTATTGTATAAGTGTCTGGTTGCCCTGGGGATCGAAAATCTTCGTCATGAAAATCTTCGCCGGTGTTGCACCATCGGAGAGATCATATTGCATGATGCTGCCGTCGGTTAGCTGTCTCTGATAAACTCCTCCTCCCATATTGACCAGAAGCGCTTGAGACAATCTGTCTCGATTGTAGACACCACCATTGAGCGAAAAAATTTCGGAATAACCCTGGGGCAATCTCACGGTCGCAGTCGATGAGACATCGAGCGTCAAGTAGGAGAGATACTCGAAGCTCCAGTTCGGTCCGAGATTTGTAAAAGTAAAAGTCGACGGTTGATCGGCAGTCAGGTAATTGTAGTCAATGCCAAAACCGACCTTCCCGCCAATAGGGCAGGCATATGACAGCGGTGTGTCGAAAAGATGCACATTGCATGTTGTGGCATTGACATCGAATTGCATCATTCCGCCAATAGGGCAAGACGGCCCACCACAACATGGCGGTCCTCCTTTGTTGTCCGGCCAGATCCAGGGCACGCCTTTTCCGAATACCTTCGCTCCTTCCTCTTGTGACACCGACTTCCATCCTGAGGGCAGCGAACCTTCCGGTATCAGCGCATACCCGTCAGTCTCCGCATCGAAGACCGCCTCGCTGATAAGCATGGAATTGTCCACGCCAAATGTCGGGTCTTTGATTTGATAACGGTCACCAACCTTGGCCGTCACCGTGAAATAGTGCCCTAACGACCAATGGGTCAGGCTGGGAACTACTATCTTCGCTCCTGGCGAACGCTTAGCAATTTGTAGTTTTAGTCCGACCTTTGCTGCAAGGTCTTTGTTTTCGACAAGCGACGTTCCTTCTTTTGTGGACGGATAGTCATCAACCGTTTTGTTGAATTCGTATTTTCCGTTCTTCACAGTAAGCAGAGACTGGATGCCCCATGGTCCACACTTGAAACTTTTCTCCGGATGAGAGCGCATCTGGCTGAGCGCTTCTTTCGTCGCTCTTACCTTTTGTTCCATTGAGCCGAAAAACGCCCTGTCTTTTGTTTCAGCCAAAATCTGTTCAATTTCAGCCATGCGCCCGACTTTTGCATTCAATTGCAAAATCTCGGCTATACATCTGTCCGCTACCGCTTTCTGAGGCAGGTCCCTCTCATCTTTAGAGGCATTCCATGCAGACGTCCAGAGCTGCAAAGCCTGGCTAATGTATCCGGACTGAAAACGGAGCAAACCCAAATTAAGTTGAACAGACGGCGTCCATCGAGATTGCGGGTATTTTTCAATAAAAGGTGTCAGCGCAGATACATCTTCTACATCCTTCGCTCTCTTGAACGACTTCACCGCTCCAGCCAGCGCATCATTCTCCCCTGCAACTGCCGGGCCCGACATTGGAATAAGCGGCTCCTCAAAAATCCGCGCTGTTGACAAATCAAGATCTGACGGATGATCCGGCAAGGCTTTCGGCTCGACCGGATTGAGCGTCAGAGGCCCTCTTCTCACACTGCTCGGACTCTGCGGATAGTCTTTTACCGCAGGCGGCGGCGGCCCCTGTGTGGCAGCCATCGCTGCAATCGGCATATTAAGGATGAGAACAAGCGGAGCAAGAAGACACGCAATGCTTTTACTTACCAGTGCAGTCTTGACCTTTATTCGAAGATGCATTTTCTTCTCTCGCTCAAAGTAGTGATGTGAGTTTGTTTTCTCAGATGCCGGTGCTGCTGCTTTACGGTTGACTGGCGTCATGCGGAATTCCCACAGTCGGCAATTGCTGCTCGATATTCAAAGTCCTTGTGTCGCCGGTTGTAGGCTGGGGCCATTTTGTAGAGTCAAGGGTCAAACTAGAACTCGACACACTGCTCGATATGCCGTTCAAAACAGCAATAGCCTTAAGAGTCTGTGTCCAAGCCACATTCACAGGACCGGAATAGGGATTTGATGATGTTGACGGAGTCGAACCGTCATTGGTCCAATAGATTTTTGCTCCATCAGGACCAGCTATTGCCACCTGGGATGGTGCGCTCAAAGTAGAAGTGGGAACACTCAGTATCGGCGCCGAGACCGCATTTGTGCTGAGCAATTGATACTTAGATGAAAGATATCCCTCTACTGCCGTTCTTTCTGCCAGTGTGAGCTGTCTGTTCCAGATCAGCAGCTCGGCGATTTGACCATTGAATCTGTTTCCACCGACAGCATCTTGTCCAAGAAAGCAGTTGTTGCGAGTCAAATTATTCAGCGTCTGCATCGTCGTCGACTGCGCAAGCTGGGCGCCATTCTGGAAAACAGTCGCTGTATTGGAGCCGTTGTATGCCGCCTCGAGAAGTTGGAATTGACCGAGATTGACGCCACTGGATGCGGTGGCGGATGATGATGTGGCACCATTGACAGTAGTGAAAGTCAAACCTGTCGTCGACGGCAGGCTCATGATTACATTGTCGCTCGTTGCTCCGTTTCCGAAGTCAAACAGCCTCGCACCTGCCGACACCGAAACCGGCTTCGCTACAACCATTGCGGTCATGCCGGAGGAAAAATTAGACATGCCCGCCGGCAGTTGGAGAAATTGCGACCCGCTAAAGTTCACAGCCGGTAGTCCATTTACGGCATTGCTCACCAATGTCGGTTGATTCGCGCCGTTTGTCGCGTTGTTCGAAGAACCAGAAATGTCTTGCCAATTCGTGACATTGATTCCACTTGTTGTCACATCGGACGCGCGATGCCATTCGACTAAACCGCTGCGCGGAATCATCGCGGTCGTGGTGTCCATCGAAAGAATTGAGGTCGCGACTGGACTGTCTGCCCAGAACGGCGCCTTGGCAATTGCAGTGATGGTGGACGGTTGAGACACACGCGGGACAAACTCAGGAGCCACATTATTTAAGAAGAAGCTCTGATTGTTGTAAAACCACAAATCATTGGTCGTCGGAGGATTGACCCCATCGGTCCGGTAGTATGTCAGCGCCTCCTGCGGTTGACTGATCATCACCTGCTGCTGAGGCAAGAAAACGCCCGAGGCCGGCTGTATCTGCGGTGCATCGAGTTGTGGGACAGAGCCTACTCCATATTTGGAAAGCATGTATGACTCAATAGATTTTCTCAGCCCGTCAGATACAGGATTCGCATACAACATCACCTCGCAAATGTCGCCGCCGAAATACTCTGTAGACTGAGTGCTTGTACCTATGCGATTTGTCGTTCTTGTCACATTGGCAAGCGTCTGCACGAGTGTACTGCTGGTAGCATGCTGCGTGCCTCCTACAAACAGTTTCCCAACTCCGGTATTTGGGCTTGACCCGGGCTGATACGTCGCTTCCACCAACTGGAAATTGCTTGTCGAAATTGGGTTGGATGAAGTCGTCACATTCGAGCTTGTTGTCCCTGAGTACGCATATAGTGCAGCGTTCTGACCGACTGTTTTGACCAGCGCCGCATCACTCGGACCAGTATTGCCGACAACTACCGGGGTTCCGGTTGCCACCGCGGACGATGGCTTTAACATTACAAACGCCGAAAAGCCAGAGGTCAGGTTTGCATAGCCTGAAGGAAGTGTCAAAAACTGAGAAGAACCATTTAGCCTCAATCCCGAAAGCACGCCACCATTGGCGATATCAGCAGTCAGGGTCGGTCGTGTCGCCCCGGAGCCAGTCGCCGTCATCCCATTGCCGCTTAAGTCAGCCCACGAGTCCACAGATGAGCCGGTTGTGGACAACCCCCAATCAGATGCATGCCACGAAAGAAGATTCGCCGACGGCTGCGGCACGGTCATGCACGTCGAGACATGATCGAAGACCGCTGTAGATTGAGTTCCGCCATTCACAGAAGAACTAACTACAAAGCCGTACATGGCTTTGTTCGGCATCGGGTTGGTATTCACTTCCGCCGCAGAACCTAGTATCGTCCAGTTGGTACCGTTACTGCTAGTGTAGGCGCTCACCGTGTAGCCGGTGGCAGCACTGCCATTGCGAGCCAGCCTCAGCCAAATCGGCGCCGTGCCCGATGTCGTTGCGATCGTGCTGCTCAGACCGCCCTGATAGCGGCGCGTGAAAGCGACGCCGTTACTGGGTGAAACCGTCAATGTATAGCTATACGCATAGCTCGTCTGCAAACTGTTTCGGATGCAAAACCCAGCTATCGCACCCGCACCAGTGTTCGTCTGGCTGACAACTTTGCCCTGAATGATACAGCTTTGAGTATTAGGCGTGTTTACAAAACAAAAAGAGTCATCGACTGCTCCCACGCCGGCGCCACTACCGGCGATGCTATAGCTG
>Ga0268299_1003297_pt1 | contig 15371 bp, 16 predicted proteins | sample NOBtaG_FD_193484 | JGI IMG/M metagenome (GOLD analysis project Ga0268299, IMG submission 193484) | Activated sludge microbial communities from bioreactor in Nijmegen, Gelderland, Netherland - NOB reactor | ecosystem: Engineered > Bioreactor > Aerobic > Activated sludge | place: Netherlands...
CCCGCCCGCACCCGCCCGCACCTGTTCACGACGTTCTCTCCTCCACACGCACCTCCCGCATCATCCCCGCCTCCATGTGGTAGAGCAGGTGGCAGTGGTAGGCCCAGCGGCCGAGCGCATCGGCCGTCACGCGGTAGCTCCTCCGGCTCCCCGGCGGCATGTCGATCGTGTGCTTCCGCACCAGGAACCGTCCCGCTTCGTCCTCGAGGTCGCTCCACATACCGTGCAGGTGAACGGGGTGCGTCATCATCGTGTCGTTGACCAGCACGATGCGCACGCGCTCGCCGTAGGTGAGGCGAATCGGCTCGGCGGACGAGAACTTGACGCCGTCGAACGACCACGCGAAGCGCTCCATGTGGCCCGTCAGGTGCAGCTCGATCGTACGGGTCGGCTCGCGGCCGTCCGGATCGTCGAAGGTGCTGCGCAGGTCGCCGTAGGTGAGCACGCGCCGCCCGTTGCCACGCAGGCCGATGCCGGGGTCGTCCAGCTTCGGCGTGGGCGCCATGGTCTGCATGTCCACGAGCGGGTTGCCCTTCTCGGTGGGCGGGTGCACGAGCGGGCCGCCACTCATTGCCGCCATGTCGTGACCCGCGGCGGCCGGCGTCGAGCCGGCCGCGGGTGGGGTGTGCCCGGCGTGGGGGTCGGGAGTCGCCGGCACGGTCTCCGCCGGCATCACGTGCCCGGCGTGCGGATCCGCTGCCGCCACAGGCGTGCCATGCCCGCTGTGATCCATCCCGCCGTGTCCCATGTCGGCCATCGTCAGGACGGGGCGCGGATCCGGTTCCGGCACCGGTGCGCGGAGGCCCTCCCGCGCTGCGAGCGTGCCGGCCGCGAAGCCGGTGCGGTCCATGGCCTGCGCGAAGATCGTGAACGCCTCGTGGCCGCTCGGCTCGACGATGACGTCGTAGGTTTCGGCGACGGCAATGCGGAACTCGTCCACGGTGACCGGCCGGACTGGCAGACCGTCGGCGGCCACCACCGTGAGCTTCAGCCCGGGAATCCGCACGTCGAAGTACGTCATGGCCGAGCCGTTGATGAAGCGCAGCCGAACCCGCTCACCCGGCTGGAAGAGCCCGGTCCAATTGGCCGCGGGCGCCTGGCCGTTCATCAGGTAGGTGTAGGTGGTTCCGGTCACGTCGGCCAGGTCGGCGGCGCTCATGCGCATCTGGCCCCACGCCTTGCGCTCGGCCATCGTGGCTTTCCAGCCGTTGGCGCGCACGTCCTTGACGAAATCGCCAAGGGTGCGCTGCCGGAAGTTGTAGTAGTCCGACTCCTTCTTCAGCTTGCGGAAGAGGCGCTCCGGGCTCTCGTCGGTCCAGTCCGAGAGGAGCACGACGTGTTCCCGGTCGGCCCGATCGCCGTCCGGCTCACGCGGCTCGATCACCATCGGCGCGTAGACGCCTCGCTGTTCCTGGAACCCGGAGTGGCTGTGGTACCAGTACGTGCCGGACTGCTTGACGAGGAATCTGTAGACGTAGGTTTCACCGGGGCGGATGCCGTGATAGCTGAGGCCCGGCACACCGTCCATGTTTGCGGGGAGGATGAGCCCATGCCAGTGGATGGAGGCGTCCTCGTCCAGCTCGTTCGTCACCCGGAGGGTCACCGTATCGCCTTCGCGCAGCCGCAGCAGCGGCCCCGGCAGAGACCCGTTGATCGTCTGGGCGATTCTCGGCGCGCCGGTGATGTTCATCGGCGTCTCGCCGATGGTCAGGTCGAACTCGGTCCCCCGGAGTTCCGCGCGCGGCTGCCTGGCCGCTCGCGCCGACACCATGGCGTCCCATCCACCGAATGCGGTGATCGCACCGCCCGCTGCCAGTCCCTGCACGAACCGGCGCCTGCTCCACATGTCCACGCCCATGCCCTCTGCTCCTCGGCTGTCCCTCACCGCATCCGGCGTACGGCACCGGCGCGGGCGGTGCGACCGCCCTGCCTCGACTGACGAACGAACTTCTCGGGGATTACACCGGCCGGACGGCCCGGGGGGCGGATCAGATCCGCAGGGCGAGGCTGGAGGTGACGGGTCGAGCAGGAGGCGCGTGGGTGGCGCCGAGCGAGAAGCCGCGGATGCTCCCGGTCGTTGCCGCGAACACCGGGCTTGTCCAGGCAGATGCCATCGGATGGACCGTATCGATCCGGCTGGCAATCAGCCAGCCCGCGATGCGGGTGATAGCCGCGCCGTGATCGGTACAGTTCGACTCATCCAACGCGTGAATCGCACCACTATCCGCAACGGCGCCGTGGCAGTCCATGGCGGACGCCCCCGATGGCATCACGTGATCCACGTGAGCCGAGTGGTCCGCGTGGCCCAGTCCCACGGTGGGGGCACACCACTCCGCGCACAGCAGAGCCACCGCCGGCGCGCCGGAGAGCACGGCGAGCAGGACCAGGCTGACGGCGACGTGGAGCGAACGACGCACGAATTCAGTATAGCGGAGAAGGGGCGGGACATTGCCAATTGGGGATTGGCGACTGGCGATTGCCATTGGCGATTGGCGATTGGCGATTGGCGATTATTGGCGATTGGCGATTGGCGATTGAGGATTGACGGCGGTGGGCGGCGGAAGTTGGGTCAGGGGCGGCGTGGACGGCGGCGGCGCCTGTGTGGATGGGGCCCCGGGCCGCCTGGGAGAACGCCGGCCTGAACCGGCGCGCCCTGTGCGATCCACTGCTGCAGGACGGCCAGGACATCGGTCAGGCCGGCGGAGATCTCCGCGATCCGAGCCCGCCCCAATCGCGAGGACAGCGCCGAGGCATAGAAGGCCAGCACGCCACGACCATGGCCATAGGCGGCCGCGCCGGCCTCGGTGAGACGCACGAGCCGCGCACGCCCATCCGACGGGTCGGGCACCAGCTCGATCAGCTGCAGGGCCGACAGGCCGGCGAGCGCCTGCCCCACGGCCTGCTTGGTCACGTCCACCCGCCGTGCCAGTTCCGTCGGCCGAATCCCCTCGCGGGAGAGGTGCGGGAGCAGGCGGGCCAGCGCCGGCGTCAGGAGCCGCCGCCCGGCCTGCCGGTTCACCTCGGCCTGGGCGATCTCGTCCAGCAGGCGCGCGCACTCGAACAGCACAGGGCCGAACGCGTCCACCGCGGAATCACCCGACCGGGCCACGCCACGGATGATTCCAGACAACCGGAATTTAGTCAACTGAGATTGACTTCTATGGTCAACCGTAGTTGACTATTCAATGTGATTACGCCTCCTCCATGGCTCGACCGGAAGGCCTGGCCCTACGCCCCCCGCTGGGCGGATGCGTCCGACGGGCGTCTGCATTACGTCGACGAAGGCCGCGGGGCGCCGATCGTGCTGGTGCACGGAACGCCGACGTGGAGCGTCGAGTGGCGGCACGTCATCGCCGCGCTGTGCGACCGCAGCCGGGTGCTGGCCCTGGACCACCTGGGCTTTGGGCTGTCGGAGCGGCCGCCATCCGCCCGGTACCGGCCCGAGGATCACGCACGCCGCTTCGGCGAGTGGGTCGAACGGGTCCTGCCCGGTGAGCCGCTTCACCTGGTCGTGCACGACTTCGGCGGGCCCATCGCCATGGACTGGGCGCTGAACCACCGCGATCGCCTGCGATCCGTGACGGTGCTCAACTCGTGGATGTGGTCGTTCGCGGACGACCCGGCCATGCGGCGGAAGGCGAAGCTGGCGGGCGGCGCCCTGGGACGCTTTCTCTACCGGCGCCTCAACGCCTCGCAGCGCCTGATCATGCCGTCTGCCTACGGGGATCGACGCAAGCTGACGCCCGCGATCCACGGGCAGTATCTCGCCGTCTTCCCGGACGCGGACTCGAGAGAACGCGTGCTCTTTGCACTGGCCCAGTCGCTGCTGGGCTCGAGCGCGTTCTTCGACAGCCTGTGGCAGCGACGAGCCAGGCTGGCCGGCGTGCCAATGCAGCTCGTCTGGGGCATGCGGGATTCCGCGTTCCCCCTGTACATCCTGGAGCGCTGGCAGCACGCCTTCCCCCACGCACGCACGGTCGCCATCGCGGGCGCGGGCCACTGGCCGCATGAGGAAGAGCCTGCGGCAGTCGTCCAGGCTCTGGGCTCCGGGCTCTAGGCTCTGGACTCCAGGCTCCGGGCTCTTCTCTTTTCACTCTTCTCTTCCGCCCGAAGGGCGGCGATCCAGCGGCCTCAGTGACAGCGTGAAGGACACGGGCACCCGTGCCGGGTTGAAGCAGATCGCGTCGTCGCACGCCTGGTACTCCAGCGCACCGGTGAGTGTCACCGACGCCAGGGTGCCGAGCTGCTTCTGCGCCTCCGGCGTCGCCAGGAGCGTCACGTCCCGGGTGAGGCGGAACGGCCGCGAGTAGACCTCCACGCGCTCGTCGAGCGGCTTGAAGTGATAGATCTCGGACGGCGGGTACTCCGTATCGTGCAGCCGCAGCCAGGGCTGTGGCTCCAGCGTGAGCTGCACGACCTGGTAGTCGTGTTTCCCGGGTGCGTAGAGGTGCATGCGCGGACGCGGCGTCACCTGCATGACGATGGTGAGGCGCTCTCCGGGGGCCACCTGGGTTGTGTCGCTGATGGTGGCGCGAAGGGACAGGTGTGGCGTGCTCGCCGTCACGGCACCGGTCGACGGATCCACTCCACGGTCCGCGAGGATGGCCGCCGCCGTGTATCGCTCCTGGTAGGCGTCCTCGAAGTAGCGCGCCACGACGACGCCCTGTGCGTCGAGGATGAACGTTCCGGGGTGCGGGATGCCGTAGAAGCGCGTGTTCGGGTCCTGGGTCTCGTTGAGCAAGCCGTAGCGCCTGATGATGGCCGAGCCCGGATCGGACACCATCGGGAACGTGATCCCGCGCGAGTCGGAGAACCTCTTGAGCGTCTCTGCCGAATCGTAGCTGATGGCAATCAGGGAGAGCCCCTGCGCCTTGATGTCGTCGTAGCGGCCTTGCAGCTCCACGAGCTGCGTCTTGCAGTAGGGTCACCAGTCGGCCGAGCGGAAGAACACCAGCATCGCGCCTTTCGCTCCGAGCGACGACTCCAGGGACTGGGTTCGGCCGAACTGGTCGACGCCCGAAAACGCCGGGACCTGGGCGCCCACCTGTGGGCCGATGGCCGAGGTGTCGACGGCGGCCGGCTGTTGTGCGCCGCTTCCCGAGACGATCAGGAAGATCGCCAGGGCCGGCAAGAGCACGAACGTCTGTGGTCGATGCATGACGCGATGCCTTCCTCGTCAGGGTGACCGGTCACGATCACCATCGTGTATTGGATGCCGGACGTCTGTCACGGGTTCACGTCGCGGGGTGAACCGGCTCCCTGGGTAAGAGCAGATCCTCCAGGAAGAACGCCGACAGGTCCGACCGGCTTCGGAGTCCAGATTTCCGGTAGATGGCCAGCGCCTGCTGCCGCACCGTCGCCTCGCTCGTGTCTCGGACCTCCGCGACTTCCCGGTGGGTCAGCCCCTTGAGCAGGAGCAGTCCCACCTCACGCTCGGCGACGGTCAGCGCCCACCGTTCGAACTGTGCATCGATCGCATGGCCAAGGCCTGCCAGCGCCTCGCGGGCCTCGGCCCTGTAGCGCCCGGCTTCCACCCGCGCGGCCTGGAGGTCGCGATCGAGCGTGGCCACCATCGCCTCGGCGGCCCGCAGTCCGCGCCAGAGCGCCGCCACGCCCGCGAGGGCCAGCACCATGACGAGCCCCTCGAGAGACACGTGCCATGCCTCGACACCCGTACTCGCATCACCAGCCACGTCAACGCCGATCAGCACGGCGATGGCGGCGAACAGCGTGACGGCCAGACCCACGCGGCGCGCTCCGACATGTGTCTCGTGCCCACCGGCTAAGTGCCCTGATTCCATCACGTTGGCCCCATGAGACATTCGTGCGATGACTGCACACCGTCGCCGGCCGTAAGTATAGGCAGAAGCGTCGCACCGACGCGGAAACACACGAGGAGGTCGTCATGAACGGTTTGCCACTTCACCCTGCCATTGTCCACTTGCCGGTCGCGCTCGCCCTGCTGATGCCGGTGCTCGTGACGGGATTTGCCTGGGCGCTGTGGACCGGGCGCGTCGGGCTGCGGGCCTGGGCGGTCATAGTGGCCCTCCAGGCGCTCCTGGTCGCGGGCGGGCTCGTCGCGATGACAACGGGCGAGGGAGACGAAGACCGGGTCGAGGCTGTCGTCCAGGAGCGCGCGCTGCACCTGCACGAAGAGTACGCGGAGCAGTTCATCTGGGCGTCTGGGGCCACCCTGGCGCTGGCGGCCCTGGTGCTCGTGGGCCGGCGGACGCCGGTCTCGAACGCACTGGCGGGCGCTGTCGTCCTGGCAACGCTGGGCGTGGCTGGACTGGCGGTGCGCGTCGGGCACGCGGGTGGCGAGTTGGTGTACGTGCACGGCGCTGCCTCGGCATACGCGCCGGCGGGACCGGCGGCCTCAGCCGCTGGAGCCAGGTCGGTTCCTGCAATACGGCGACAGCATGAAGTCGACGACGACGAGCGCTGACCTGGCGTGCCTTCGGGCGCGAGCGATCCGGGCGAGGGGTCCCGCCCGGTTCACTCGTCTCTCAGGTCCCTACCGGAGCTGCGCGGCGCGGCCCCTGACGGTTTCGGCCAGGGCACGCATCCGTGCCGCGTCGCGGCCGCTGGCGGCCGCGGCGTCCCGCTCCAGGTCCGCCGCCAGCGTGGTCAGCTCCGCGGCAGCGGCCGGAGCGCCCTTGTCACGCGAGGTGACGCGCTCCGCGCGATCCAGCGTGGACGAGATGGCGCCCGCCCGGGCGGCGTTCACCGCCTTGCTCCGCGTCAGCTGATCCAGGTAGGCCCGGGCCACCACGATCGCCGCCGGCCAGCTCACCTTCGGCTGGTTCTGCGAGTTGAACTCGTCCCATCGGACCAGCGCGGCGGCGTCCAGCTCGTTCTGCGTGAGGTGCTCGCTCGGCAGCAGGCGGAAGATGTCCATGCCGCGGGAGATCTCGGCGCCGTAGATGTAGCCGTTGTACCAGTAGCTGGACCAGTAGCCGCCCGACACCAGCTTCTCGCCGTCGATGGGGCCCCGGTCGAAGAACGCGATTTCAACGGGGTTCGCCGAGTCGGTGAAGTCGAAGACCGACACGCCGCCCTGGTACCACGACTGCACCATGATGTCGCGCCCGGGCACGGGAATGAGCGACCCGTTGTGCGCGACGCAGTTCTCCTGTTCGCTCTGCGCGGCCGGCATCTTGTAGTAGCCGCGGAACTGGAGCTTCCGATCGACGATGTCGAAGATGGCGTCGGCGCCCCACGTGATGGGATCCACCGTGCGGCAGCGCGGACGTCCGCCGCCGCCCCACTCGTCGGTGAAGACCACCTTGGTGCCATCGTTGTTGAAGGTGGCCGAGTGCCAGTACGCAAAGGCCTTGTCCACGACGTGATCGAGCCGCTTCGGGTTCTGCGGATCCGAGATGTCGAGCAGGATGCCGTTGCCGGAACAGGCCCCGGCCGCCAGGCCAATCGACGAGTACACGGTGATGTCGTGGCACTGGTTGGTCATGCGCGAGGTCTGCGTGCCCTCACCGTGATTACCGCCCTGCCACAGGCCCGCGAGGTTGCCAGTGGTCTCGTCCATGAAGATACGGGGACGGTTCACGATCCGGGCGTTCTGCGGCGCGCCGAGCGGCACCTCGATGACGTCGATGCTGAAGAGCGACGTGTTCGGGTCCTCCTTGGCGTCCTTGCCGGAGCAGCCGTCCAGCTCCTCGCCGGGCCGTACCGAGCTGGTGCCCGATCCGTAGACGAAGATGCGGCTGGGGTTCTTCACGTCCGGCACCAGGGTGTGCGTGTGGGAGCCGCGGCAGGTCTGCACGGCCGCCACCTGCTTCGGGCTGCGCAGGTCCGTGATGTCGAAGATCCGGACGCCGCGAAAGCGCTCCTTGCTCACTGTCTCCGACACGCCCTGCAGCCCGCAGTCGAGCCGCCCGCGCGTCTGCTCCACCGACATGAACAGCAGGTGGCCCCAGACCGACACATCACCCTGACCGCCCGGGCAGACCACCGAGGTGACCAGGCGTGGCTTCCGGACGTTCTCGACGTCATAGACGTTGAAGCCGTGGTAGTTGCCGACGACGACGTTCGTGCCGAAGAACGCCAGGTCGGAGTTGGTGAAGCCGCCGCCGCGCGGCTGCGGGGGCGGGGGCGTTCCCGGCGGGGGTGGGGCCGGCGGCGGCGTCCCCGGGGGCGGCTCGGGAGCGCTGGGGGCACCGGCCGGCGCCTCGGGATCGAAGAACCCCTCGGGCTTCGGCAGGTTCGCCACGAGCTCCATGTTGCGCGCCGCGGTGCCGGCATCGTGGTGGCCGGGCTTCAACCCAATCCGCGGATCCTTCGGGTCCGGCGGCGCCTGCTGCGCCCCCACCACGCCCCCCAGCACGGCCACGACCCCGGCCATCGCACACGCACCCACCCAACGGTTGAGCTTCATCGTCCTTCTCTCCTTGAACACACGCGAGGGGATTCTACACGGCGGCATGCCCGCCCATCACCAATCCCCCGATCGCCGATCGCTCCATGGGGGATTCAGTATTGGCGCCCCTGCTGCCGGGTGAGGTCGAACCGCGCGGTGCTGGCAATCGCCATGACGGCCATGACACCCGCCTGGAGCGGGTCGGTCACCACGAGGTCCGCCGCCTCGCGGACGCTGCCGACCATGTTCAGCGCGATGACCTTGATGCCCTGGCTCCTGAGGTCGCGCACGGCACTGGTGATCTCCCCGCCCATGATCGAGCCGGCGAGGACGAGGATCTGGGCCCGCGGCAGCCGCGCCACCGCCCGCACGGCAGCCGCCAGGGCCGCTTCGCCGACGAGCGGGATGGTGTCGACCGAGATGCGCTCGCCCCGGATGTTGTGGCGATCGGCCTCGCTGATCGCGCCGACGGCCACCTGCCCCACCTGTGCGCCGCCGCCGATGATGATCACGCGCTTGCCGTAGATGGCCAGCAGGGACGGCTCGAGTGAGACACGATGCACCAGGGGAAGCGCCGACAGCTCGCGCACCAGCGCGGTGACGTCGGCGGTCCCGTCCACCTCGATGGTCATCGAGGCACGCCCCTCCACGCTCGGGAGCGTCTGGATGGCGGTGATGTTGGTCTCGTGCCGCGCGAAGACCGCCGCCACGCTGGCCAGTACACCCGGCACGTCCGCGCCCTCGACCAGCAGCGTGCGCGCGGCGTCACTCATCGGAAGCACGCTACGGCTTCTGGACGACGAAGGCGGCGAGCCCCGATTCCGCGATGGCCTGGTCGCCGCGCATGCCAACGATGGACCAGAAGTAGGTGCCAGCTGGCATGTCGTACTCCTTCGGGAAGTCCACCGTGGTGACCGTGAGACCGCTCTCCGAGATCACGCGGACGTCGTATTCGGTCCAGACACGCAGGGTGTAACTGTCCGCGGCCTCCACCTTCGACCACGAAAAGCGCTCCGGCTGCGGCCCGACGGAATCCGGGCGTGGCTCCAGATGCCGGATGTCCTGTGTCTTGCCGGTCGGCCCGGGCGGGGGGGCCTGCCCGGAGGCCGACGCAGCGGCCGCCGGCGCGTCGCTCGCACACGCGATGGCCGCGCTGACGGCGAGCGCCAGGATTGGCAAGGACAGGATCACGCGGCGCATCGGCATCACAAGGAACCTCGTCACAGGTTAGCTTAGCACCTGGCCGAAATGGCTTGACTGGGGTGGGCCGGTGGCCATAATCGACCCACGATCATCGCCAGCCAGGTCAGGAGGCCCCATGCCGCGTCCGGTCCCCGGCGTCGTCCTTCTCCTCGCGCTCACCGTCGCCTCCCTGGCCGCCGACGAGCCACCCCGCACGCCCGAAGAAATCGAAGCGTTCATGCGGTCGGCCCGCATCACGGCTGTCCGCGACCTTTCCAAAGGTGTGACGCGACCGCTCCGGTTGACGCTGTCGGACGGCACCTTCAGCCACGATGCGGTATTCCAGGCGGTGGAGCAGCACAAGCCGCTGATGCAGGCCAACGGACAGTCCGAGGTGAACTTCGTGGACTCGTGGCGGTACAACGTCGCCGCGTACCGGCTGGCCGGCCTGCTGGGGCTGGACGCCATGATGCCCGTCACGGTCGAGTATCGCTACAAGAGCAAGCCCGGGGCGCTGGCCTGGTGGATGGACTCGCTGATGGACGAAGGCGAACGGCTGAAGAAGCGGATTCAGCCGCCCGTGCCGGCTGCGTGGAACGAGGACATGCTGCGGATGCGCGTCTTCATGGAGTTGGTGCACGACACGGACCGGAACATGGGCAACGTGCTCATCTCGCCGGAGTGGCGGGTGATCATGCTCGACTTCACCCGGGCGTTCCGCGTGTGGCCGACGATTCGCGCCAACGAGCTGCCGCGCGTAGACCGAGCACTGCTGGCGCGGCTCGAGGGCCTGACGGAGGAGGCGCTGAAGGCGGCCACGCAGCCCTACCTGCCACCGAGCGAGGTGGCGGCCGTCATGAAGCGCCGCGATCTGATCGTGGAGCACTTCCGCGCCCGGGTGAAGCAACTTGGGGAGGCCAGGGTCCTCTACTGACGGGGCCGAGGCGCGCGCGACGGGAGATCGTCGAGGCCGCTCTGGTAGACTGCGGCGCATGAGGGACGCCGCGCTCGGTCTCGTGTTCGTGCTGGCCACCTGGTCGCCGGCCTTCGCCACCTGGTCGGTGATTGCCCTCGACGCGAAGACAGGCCAGGTGATCGTCGCGTCCGCGACCTGCGTGCGCCAGGGCGGCTTCCCGCAGCGGCAGCCCAATCCCGCCCGAGACCTGATGGACGTCCAGGCTGTCATCGTCCCCGGCGTGGGCGTTGCCGCGTGTCAGGCCGGCGTGGACAACACCCGCGAGAACCAGATGCTCGTCTACAACGAGCTGAAGAAGGGCACGCCCCCACCGCAGATCATCGAGCTGCTGAAGGCGCACGAGGCCCAGCGCAAGCCTGAGAACCAGATGGAACGGCGCCAGTTCGGGATCATCGCCATGCCCAACGGCGGCACCATCACCGCGCGCAACAACCGCGCCGGCTTCAACGGCAGCGGCAACTCGCAGTCCTCGCTCTACTTCGGGGGCCAGGTGGGCGACATGTACTACCAGGTGCAGGGCAACACGCTGCTCGGCGACGACGTGGTCGTGAAGGCGGCACTGGCCTTCACCCGTGCCGCGGGCACGATGGCGGACCGAGTGATGGCGGCCATGGAAGCGGCGGACGCCAATGGGGGCGATCACCGCTGTAACTGCGGCAACAACCCGCTGGAGTTCGTGCCCTGCGACGACAAGACCGCGCACGTCGCGTACATCACGATCGCGGAGAAGACGGACAAGCCCGGCAGCACGCACAACGACGGGCAGTACTACGCCTACCTCAGCGTCACCGACGACAACACGCAGAAGGGCGAGAGCGGGAATCCCGTGAAGACCCTCCGGATGCGCTACGACGCCTGGAAGAAGGCGGGGGGACAGCGGACATCACCGCCGGGGCCAAGTCTCTACACGGGCCGATAGGGGCTTCGCTTGTCAGGAGGGGACGTCGCGGGTCGGGAGGGGACGTCGCTGACAGGAGGGTGCGTCGCCGCCGGGCCGCGCCGTTGAATCCCACTCACCGATAGATCACCAGATCAACCCTAGCTCGCCAGCTCATCAGTTAGATCCCAGATCTCCACCTCATCAGTTCGATCACCAGATCACCACATCGCCAGATCTTCAGATTCGCCTGTAATGCTCTTCTCCCTCCTCCGTCTGTGGAAGTGAGGAGGCGAGATGACACCGACTGACTGGACCGTCATCGCCGGGGGCCTGGCGCTGATTGGCCTCATCAACTGGTACTTCTTCGTGGCACGGCCCGCCGCCGTCGCCGTGGCGACGGGCGCGGTAGCCATGGCGACTCCAGCAGCACGTCTGGCAGCCCGGGGCGACGCCACCGCGACGTTGCCGGTCTCGGGCATGACCTGCGCCTCGTGCACGGTGCATGTGGCAAAGGCCCTGAAGGCCACGCCGGGCGTCACGGACGCCACGGTCAACCTGATCCTCGAGACCGCCCTGGTGCGCTTCGACCCCGCGCTGGCACGGCCGGAGGACCTGGTCGCCGCCGTGCGCGAGGCCGGCTACACCGCCGAGCTCCCCAGGGCCGGCGAGGCCGACGAGCCTGCCGCACAGGATGCCGCCCAGGCGGCGGAGTATCACGAGCTCCGCCTGAAGGCCCTGGCCAGCCTGGTGGCGGCGGCCATCGGCATGGTGCTCTCCATGCCCGTGATGAGCGCCATCGCCGCGGCGGCGCACCATGCGACCGGCACGCCGGATCCGCTCATGCAGTGGAGCCATGCCTGGCTGGACCCGCTGATTGCCGCCACGCTGCCCTGGCTCTATGCGACGAGCCCGGCGATGCTCCAGTGGGGGTTGCTGGCGCTCTCGGCCGGCGTGATGGGTTGGGCCGGCCGGCACTTCTACACGCGTGCGTGGTCGGCGTTCCGCCACCACGCCGCCGACATGAACACGCTGGTGGCGGTGGGCACGGGCGCGGCGTTTCTGTATTCCGTCGCCGCCACGGTGGCGCCCGGATTCTTCCTGGCGCGCGGTGTATCGCCGGACGTGTACTACGAAGCGGTCCTGTTCATCATCGCGCTCATCCTGGTGGGCAACATGTTCGAGGCGCGCGCGAAGCGGAACACGGCCGCCGCGCTGCGGGCGCTGGCCGGCCTCCGGCCGGCGACCGCTCGCGTGGTCCGTGACGGGCACGAAGTGGACGTGCCGCTCGGCGCGGTCGTGGTGAACGATCTGGTCATCGTCCGGCCCGGCGAGCGGCTGCCCGTGGACGGTGACGTCGAGAGCGGCAGCAGCGCCGTGGACGAGTCGATGGTCACCGGCGAGAGCGTCCCCGTGGCCAGGCAGGCTGGCGATCGCGTGATCGGCGGGACCATCAACCGCACGGGCCTGCTGCGCTATCGCGCGGCACGTCTCGGCGCCGACAGCGTGCTCAGCCAGATCATCCGGCTGCTCCGTGACGCGCAGGGCTCACGCGCGCCCATCCAGCGGCTAGCGGACCGCATCAGCGGGGTGTTCGTGCCCGTCGTGCTCTCACTGGCGGTTGCCACGTTCGTGGTCTGGTTCGTCGCGGTGGACCAGGCACCGCTGGTCCGCGCGTTCGCCGCGGCGGTGGCGGTGCTCATCATCGCCTGCCCCTGTGCCATGGGCCTGGCGGTGCCGACGGCGGTGATGGTGGCGACCGGCCGCGGCGCCGAACACGGTGTCCTCATCAAGGGCGGCCAAGCGCTGCAGCGCGCCGGGGAGATCACGACGGTCGTCCTCGACAAGACCGGCACGGTCACCGAGGGCCGGCCGCAGGTGACGAACGTTGCGGTGGTGACGAACTTTGCGGCGGTGGGGACCGTCGGGACGGTACGGAGCGCCGGGACGGTTCCGAGCGCCGGGACTTCAGTCGCGGCGACACCGCTCGACGAGGCCCGCGTGCTGGCGCTGGTGGCGAGCCTGGAGGCCGCGTCCGAGCATCCGCTCGCCGATGCGCTGGTCCAGGAGGCCGAGCGGCGCGGCGTGCCGCGTCTCCCGGTGTCGGACTTCCTGTCGGTGACCGGGCAGGGCGTGCAGGGGCGCGTCGACGGCCACCTGGTGGTCGCCGGCAACATCAAGTTCCTGCAGGCGCACGCGGTCGAGCCTGCCCCGCTCGAGCCCACGGCAGCGGTATGGGCCGCGCAAGGCGACACGCCGGTGTATGTGGCCGCGGACGGCACCCTCGCGGCGGCCATCGGGGTTGGCGACCGCCTCAAACCGGGCGCCCCCGAGGCCATCCGCCGGCTTCGGGCCATGGGGCTGGACGTCGTGATGCTGACCGGCGATCATCGGGCCACGGCCGAGGCCGTAGCTCGCGCCGCCGGCATCGAACGGGTAGTGGCCGAGGTGCTACCGGAGGGCAAGGTGGCCGAGGTGCGGCGCCTGCAGGCCGAGGGGCGCGTGGTGGCGATGGTCGGCGACGGCATCAACGACGCCCCGGCCATTGCCCAGGCGGACGTGGGGATTGCCATCGGGACCGGCACCGACATCGCGATGCAGGCCAGCGACCTCACCCTGATGCGCGGCGACCTTGGCGGCGTGGCTGCGGCCATCGAGCTCTCGCGTCGCACGATGCGGACAATGAAGCAGAATCTGTTCTGGGCGTTTGCGTACAACGTGATCGGGATCCCCGTGGCGGCCGGGGTGCTCTACCCGTTCATCGGGCTGCTGCTCAGCCCGATTCTCGCCAGCGCCGCCATGGCGTTCAGCTCGGTCAGTGTGGTATCCAACAGCCTGCGCCTGCGCACCGCATAGGCCCGGGCCCGTTCATCGCGAGGCAGACATCATCATGAGCACTCCGACAAGCGTCACCAGGACGTTCAGCGTCACCGGCATGACCTGCGGCCATTGCGAGAAGCACGTGCGCCACGCCGCGGAGCACGTGCCCGGCGTCACGGGCGTCGAGGTCGACCGCCCCGGTAACCGCGCGACGGTGTCCTTCGATCCGCAGGCCACCACGGCCGCCGCCATCGCGGCGGCCATCACCGAGGCCGGCTACGAGGCCCGCGAAGCCAACAGCGGCGGCGCCAGCGGCAAGTGGTAGTCGCAGACAAGACACCGATGACGCAGTGGACGCCGATAGACGAACGGAAGGTGCAGCCGCTGGTGGACAACCATCGGGCATTCCTCCGCTTCCTCGAGCGGCGCGTCGGATCGCGCGAGGAGGCGGAGGACATCCTCCAGGACGCGTTCGGACGGTCGCTCGACAAGCTCGACCAGCTCGGCACCGACGAGTCGATCGTCCGGTGGTTCTACCGGGTCCTGGGCAACGCCGTCATCGACCACTACCGGCGCAAGGCGGCGGCCAACCGTGCCCTCGAGGCCTTTGCCGGCGAGCTCTCCGACACCGTGCCGCCACCGGAGGTAGAGCGCGAGATCTGCGGCTGCGTAAAGGCGCTGGCGCAGACGCTGAAGCCGGAATACGCCGAGGCGCTCAGGAAGATCGACGTGGACGGCATGCCCGTCAAGGCCTTCGCCGAGGCGGAGGGCATCTCTGCTGCGAACGCTGGCGTGCGCGTGTTTCGCGCGCGAGAGGCGTTGCGCAAGCAGGTGGTGCGCTCGTGCGGCACCTGCGCCGAGCACGGCTGCCTCGATTGCACGTGCGGCAGCCCGAACAGGCCGGCCGGTCGCGTGCGTGTGCGATGATTCGGGGTCATGACCACGCGATCGGCTCTCGTCATTGCCCTGTCCCTCGCTGCCCTGCCGGCTGCGGCCCAGACCGTCACCCACGAGCCCACCGCCGGAGTCCCGACCTTTGCCGTCAGCGAGCCCGTGCTGCGGATCAAGCCGGGGACCACGGTGGAGACGCGGACGTTCTCGAAGCCGGGCGACTACTACGATCCGAATGTCGCCGGCCCCTG
>Ga0268299_1003298_pt1 | contig 15359 bp, 12 predicted proteins | sample NOBtaG_FD_193484 | JGI IMG/M metagenome (GOLD analysis project Ga0268299, IMG submission 193484) | Activated sludge microbial communities from bioreactor in Nijmegen, Gelderland, Netherland - NOB reactor | ecosystem: Engineered > Bioreactor > Aerobic > Activated sludge | place: Netherlands...
TTTTCGTCGCGGCTCGTGAAGGTCAGGTAACTGTTGTATTCGCCCCGGAACATGAAGCGCTTGCTCACGTACATCCGGAGCCCGACGCCCACATGCCCCACCTGGTCGGTCCGGTCCTCCGTCTCCACCAGCGTGGCGGCCGGCTCGATGTGGATCACCCCCGTGCCGAGCGCGGCGTAGGGCGACACCCGCCACTCGGGGAAGGGCTGGTGCACGATGTCCGCCGTGGCGATCCAGCCGCTCGAGTAGTCGCCGCTGATGTCGCCGACGCGCAACTCGGTCGAAAGGTTGCGCGTGAAGTGATACCCGCCGTAGAGGGAGATCACGCTCGCGCCATCCAGGTCGCCCAGCTGCAGGCCCACTTCCCAGCGCCGTCCCACGTAGTCGTCGGCCGTCGGGTCGTCCAGCGCCGTGGGCCGGCCCGCGGTGTCGAGCGTCTCGGCCAGCTGGTCGATCTTCACCCAGCCCTCGACGCCCTTCCGGGTGCGCACCTGGAACCAGTCGGTCCGGCGCTTCACCACGTCGATCTGCTCGCCCCGGTCGACCACATGGAACACCGGGAAGCCCCGCCCGGGTCCGGTGTGGAGCTCCAGGTAGGGCTCCGCCACGACGGCCTCATAGTGGTCCGTCTTGCCATAAGCCGGTGTGACGGAGGGCAAGAAAACGACGGCCGCAATGAGGATGAAATGGCGCATGGGGATTCCCTGGGGCGGTCAGTCGAGGGGCGCCAGGAACGGGTCGTTGTAGTACTGGGCGCCGATGTCCACCCACTCGGAAAGCAGGCGCAGCTCCGCCGGCGTCAGGCGGCCGGCGTGGGTGCCGCCCGCGGCGAAGCGGTTGAAGAAGGTGCCGGACGCGAACGCGCCCGCCGTGTTCATCGACGGAGCGACGCCCACGGGAGCGAAGACCGGATCGCCCGTCACCGGGTCCACGCCGACCTGGATCAGGCGGTCCTGCAGATTGGCGCCGTTCAGCTCCTGCTCGTTGTCGGCCGAGAAGAGCTCCCGGTACGCCTTGTAGTGGGTCGCGTCGATGTCCGACGGGCCGTCGGAGAGGTCCAGCTGGGCGACCGGCACCCGGGCCGCCATGTTGGCATCGACCGGCGAGTGGCAGCTCGTGCAGGTGTCGTCGGCCAGCACGGTCACCCCGTCCACATCGAGGGTCACGCGGGGCAGCGACCACAGGGGATGGATGTGGGCCTCGTAGTTGATCGTGATCCGGCAGCTCGGCGACCAGCCCGTGATGCAGGCGCCTGAGGTGGGCAGCGGGGTCGTCAGGTCGGCGTAGCGGTAGGCGAAGCTCGCGTCCTTCGCCCGGCCCGCGGCCGCCGGGTCGGTCCAGATGTCGTCGTACACCACGTCCACGGCCGGCGTGATGAGGGCGCAGTCGGTGGCGCAGCTGATGCGCTCCTTCACCTGCGCCATCGTCTCGCCGAAGTCGGCGAAGAAGGCGGACTCGGTGTTCGGGAACGGCTGGCCGTCGGCGGTTGCGCCGGCCCAGGCGCTGGTGAACGCGGTGCGGCGGCCGTGGGACAGGCCGCTCTGCGGGGCGTGGCAGCCGGTGCACGCCAGCACCTCGCCCGGCCGCACCTGCAGCCAGTTCTGGTGCCGGCTGGTGATCCGGCGGCCGTTCCGGTCGAGCACGGAGATCGCCAGCGGCACGTTGGCCGGCACCCGGGCGACGACCGAGCCGTCGGGCTCCACCGGGACGTAGCCCAGGATCTCGCGCATCCCCTGGGCCTGGCTCACGCCGAAGGCGCTGTTGTCGAAGTCGCGCACGTCCTCGTCGGGCAGGGCCACGGCCTTCTCCAGGCGGAGGAAGCGGGCCTGGCGCTCGTCGGCGGTGGTGAGGGCCGGATTGGCGAGCGCGGCGATGTCGGTGACGGCCGCGCCGTCGAAGTCGTAGACGCTGCGGATGTCGATGATGCCGGCCCCGAGGGCGAGCAACTCGGGATCGGCCGCCCCCGTGGTCTCCAGGTCGTAGATGATCGGCGGCACCGTCCGGGGCTGCCCGGCGACGATGTCGCTGATCACGATGCCCTCCTGCGGCGCGAAGATCGGCTGCTGGGTGCTGGCCGCCCGGTCGTAGATCCAGACGCCGTAGAGCGGCGGCGCCGGGACGGCCGCAGGGTCGGCCAGCGCGGCCGGCGTGCAGGGGATGATCTGCAGCGTCGCGGACAGCAGCCGGCAGGGGCTCCAGCTCACGAACATGCGGTCGGTGCCGTCGAACAGCGGGTAGGCAGAGCTGAACTCGCCGCCCGGCGAGATGGAGTCATCGGTGCGCACGTCGTTCACGACGACCCGGGACTGGGCCGGGCCGGTGAGCAGCCCGGCGTTCGGTGCCGTGGGCTGCAGGTTCTCCACGAAGTTGGCCGCCTCGATGGCCACCAGGTCGCCGCCGCCCTCGTCGGTCTGGAAGGGCCGGGCAATGGTCAGGATGCGGCCGTCCGGCATCTCGCGGGGCTGCACGAACTGCACGGTGGCGCCGTCGGTGCCCGTGTCGTGGCTCTGGGCGCCGTAGTAGAGCTCCAGCCCCGAGCCGTCCGGATTCATCCGGTAGAGGTTCATCTCGCTGTTGCCCGCGGCGTTGTCCCAGCGGGTGAACAGCACCTGGCCGTTCGAGAGCACCGAAGGATCCAGGTCGTGGCTCTGGTTGTAGGAGACCTGGTGGATGTCGGAACCGTCGTCGTTCATCACGTGCAGCACGAAGGCCGGCTCGTTGCGGTCCTCGTCCTGGGCGTCGAACTGGGGCTTGCCCTCGTCGAGCAGCACGGCCTTCGACTGCCGCTGGCGCGTGGACGAGAACACGATGCGCCCGTCGGGCAGGTAGTGCGGCGCCACGTCGTGGCCCGCCTCGGCGTTCAGGTCGGAGGGTATGACGCGATGGAGGTCGTCGGTGGCGAGCGTGTACTCCCAGATGTTCCAGGTGGGCTGGTCTTCCTCGTCGGCGCCCTCTATGAACGGGCCGCGCATGGCGAAGACGACCTTCGAGCCGTCCCAGGCCATCTCCAGGTCACGGATGTCGTACAGCCCCTCGCCCTGGGTGATCCGGTTGGTGACGTTGATCTCGGCCGCCGACACGGCGGCCCGCTCGCGCACGAACAGGTCGGCGCCGATGTTGAAGGTGCGCAGCTCGCGCACGTCGGAGGGCTGCACGTCACCCTGATCGTCGACGGGGACCGGGCGCTTTACATAGGCGATGGCCACGTCGACGACGACGGGATCCGGATCCTGCCCGCCCCCCACGCCGCCGCCACCGCAGGCGGCCAGCACGCTGGCCAGCAGTCCGGTGGTCCACCGCGCCGTCGCGCGCGCGCGCGCCGGCCACGGAATGTTCCGCATCCTTGCGTCCATCATCATCCCCATCGCGGCCTGCCCGAGAAAAGGCCGTGATGCATAAGAGCCGATGCGCGGTGCCCAATTGCCCGCGAGATAACGTAATACAACGACTTTTAAGCGAACCGTTAAGGCAGTCACAGAACCCCGGACGGCCCTCCACGCTAAATGCACCCCGGCGCTCAAGGCGCCAGGCTTTTGGGATGGGCACAACTTGATCACCTTGCTGCCAGGGCGGCCTCGCGCCGCCTCGTCTTCGGCCCCGCGTGGGCGGCACATCGGCATGCTGGCGCTGTCGGCGGCGCTTGCGTTCGCGTCCGTCGGCGTGGGCGCCGGACCCCGCGAGCAGGCCCGCCGCATCCATGAGCGCCTCGCGGGCGTGCCACCGTCCGAGGCCGTGCTGGCCGACATGCAGGCCGACGTGGCAGGCAACAACGCCACCGACGCGGCCTACACCGCGATGGAGAACAGCAGCTTCTACAGCGTGACGCTGAAAAACTTCGCGGCGCCCTGGACGAACCGCGACCAGAGCGTCTTCGTGCCCCTCAACGACTACACGGCCACCGTCATCGGCATGGTGCGCGACGACGTGCCGTTCAACACCCTGCTCTCCGCCAACCTGGTCTACGTCGGCACCGGCCCCGGGGTTCCCGCCTACTCGCCGGCCAACAACGACAACTACCAGGCGCTGGACGACCAGAATGCCGACCTGATGACACGCCTGTCGGCCTCGAGCCAGACGGCCACGAGCGGCCTGCCCGACGCGGCGACCGCCGGTGTCCTGACCACGCGGGCTGCCGCCGAGGCCTTCTTCATCGCCGGCACCAACCGGGCGATGTTCCGCTTCACGATGATGAACCACCTGTGCCGGGACATGGAGCAGGTGCTGGACACCAGCCGTGCCCCGGACCGCATCCGCCAGGACGTGTCGCGCAGCCCCGGCGGCGACAGCCGGATCTTCCTGAACAACTGCATCGGCTGCCACAGCGGCATGGACCCCCTGGCCCAGGCCTTCGCCTACTACACCTTCGACCCGGCCCAGGCGCGGATCGTCTACACGCCGGGCGTCGTGCAGCCCAAGTACTTCAACAACGACGCCACGTTCCAGTACGGCTTCCGGACGCCCGACGACGAGTGGAGCAACTACTGGCGCGCCGGCCAGAACGCCCTGCTCGGCTGGGACAGCCAGCTGCCGGGCAGCGGCGCGGGCGCCAAGTCCATGGGCCAGGAGCTCGCGAACAGCACCGCCTTCGCCCGCTGCCAGGTCGAGAAGGTCTTCCGCAACGTGTGCCTGCGCTCACCGGTGGACGGCGCCGACCGCGCGCAGGTCGATTCGATGGTCAGTTCGTTCCGGTCGGGCGGCTACCGCATGAAGCAGGTATTCGCCGAGTCCGCTGCGTACTGCATGGGCGATTGAACGGAGGCTCGACCGTGATCATGGCATCGCGCCTGAAGGCGCTCCTACAGACAGCCACCGTGGCAATCGCCGGCTCCATCGTCGTCGCGTGCGGCGGCGGCGCGGGCACCGAGCGGCTGCCGCCCAACAACGTGGACCCCCCGTCCACCTACACGGGCCCGCCGCCCCAGACCGCCGACATCCAGAACTTCATGAACGCGCTCTGGACCAACGTCCGGAACGGCGGCGTGGCGCGCTGCGCGGGCTGCCACGGCACGGATCAGGCCCCGCTGTTCGCGCGGGACGACGATGTGAACCTGGCGTGGGCGGCTGCCGACCAGCTGGTCAACCGCACCGATCCCGGCCAGTCGGTCCTGGTACAGCAGATGGCCGCGGGCCACAACTGCTGGCTCGGCAGCAACCAGGCGGCGATCCAGGCCTGCGCCACCACCATGCAGACCTGGGTGGAAAACTGGATCGCGGGGACCGCGAGCGGCGGCACGAAGACCATCCAGCTCGTCGCCCCGCCCCTGAAGGACGTGGGCCAGAGCCGCAACTTCCCGGCGGATTCCGGCGACTTCGCGACGACGGTGTACCCGCTGGTCACCGAGTACTGCTCGGGCTGCCACAGCTCGACCTCCGCCACCCAGCAGTCGCCGTTCTTCGCCGACGAGGACGTCGAGACCGCCTACGCCGCCGTGAAGACCAAGATCAACCTCGACAGCCCGGGCAGCTCCCGCCTGGTGCTCCGCCTGCGCGACGAGTTCCACAACTGCTGGGACAACTGCGCGGCCAACGCCCAGGAGATGGAGGACCGGATCAGCGACTTCGCCGCGACCATCGCCGTGACGTCGGTGGACCCGGCGCTGGTCATCAGCCGGGCGCTGACCATGTACGACGGCACCGTCGCCAGCGGCGGCAGCCGCTACGAGGCGGGCCAGATCGCCCTCTGGGAGTTCAAGGAAGGCAGCGGCACCACCGCCTTCGACACCAGCGGCGTGCAGCCGGCCATCAACCTGACGCTCTCCGGCGACATCGCCTGGGTCGGCGGCTGGGGCATCAACATCCGCAGCGGGCGCGCGCAGGGCTCGACGACCGCCAGCCGCAAGCTGCACGACCTCATCACCGCCACGGGCCAGTACAGCATCGAGGCCTGGGCGGCGCCCGCCAACGTGAACCAGGAGGACACCCGCATCGTCACCTACTCCGCCGGGTCGACGCTGCGCAACTTCACCCTGGGCCAGACCCTCTACATCTACGACTTCTACAACCGCAGCAGCATGTCGGACGCCAACGGCGCCCCGCTGCTGCAGACCCTCGACGAGGACGAGGACGCCCAGGCGACGCTCCAGCACGTCGTGATGACCTACGACCCGGTCGCCGGCCGGCGCATCTACGTGAACGGCGTCGACACGGGCGACCTGGACCCGGTCGCCGGCGGCACGCTGGGCGACTGGGACGACACCTTCGCCGTCGTGCTCGGCAACGAGCCGTCGGGTGACCGCCAGTGGCAGGGCGTGCTGCGCCTGGCCGCGATCCACAACCGGGCCCTGACGGCCCCGCAGGTGCAACAGAACTACGACGCCGGTGTGGGCGAGAAGTTCTTCCTGCTCTTCGACGTGAGCGCCCACAGCGGCGCGGCCAGCAGCTACGTGCTGTTCGAAGTCAGCCAGTTCGACAGCTACGGCTACCTGTTCAACCGGCCGACCTTCATCAGCCTGGATCCGGACTGGACCCCGTCCAACCCGATCCCGATCCGCGGCATGCGCATCGGCTCGAACGGTGTGGTGGTGCCGGTGAGCCAGGCCTACCGGAACATGGACACGGCGGTCAGCGTCGCCAACGGCTACGCGGCCGCCACGGGCCAGGTGCTCTCGAGCCTCGGCACGGTGATGCCGCTGGAGAAGGGCCCGGACCAGGACGAGTTCTTCCTGACTTTCGACGTGTTCGGCAACGACACCAACGTGGTCACCGAGCCCGCGCCCCTGGTCCCGCCCCCGCCGCCGGACGGCGACCCGGTGTCGGACATCGGCGTGAAGACCTTCGACGAGATCAACGCCACCATGGCGACCATCACCGGCGTCTCGCCGAACCAGCCGGCCGTGAAAGCCACCTACGCCCTGGTCCGGCAGCAGCTGCCGGCGGTCGTGGACCTGAACGCGGTGCTGGCCTCGCACCAGGTGGGCATCGCCCAGCTCGCCATCGAGTACTGCAACGCGCTGGTCGAGGACCAGGACCTCCGGGAGGATCTGTGGGGCACAGCCTTCAACTTCAGCGCCCCGCCGTCGACCGCCTTCGACACCGGTCCGGAGCGGGACCAGATCTTCGTCCCGCTGCTCACCCGGGCGATGGGCACGAACCTGCTGAGCCAGCCGGACGAGGCGGCGGTGCGGTTCGAGCTCGACAACCTGACGACCGACCTGGCGTCCTGCGGCGGCGCCTGCGCCGCGGACCGGACCGAGACCATCGTGAAGGCCGCCTGCGCCGCGACCATCGGCAGCGCAGTGACCCTGGTGCAGTAGGAGCGGACGGATATGGCACGCAAAGGCAGAAACCGGAACTACTTCGAGCCCCAGCGGCACCCGGATCATCCGCGGCCCGTCACGCGCCGGCAGCTGATCGCCCAGGGCTTCATGGCCGGCACGGCGACCGTGGTCGGCGCGGGCGTCTTCAGCCTGTTCGCGAACCCGCGGGCCGCCTACGCCGCCCTCGCCCCGGACCTGGAGGCGCTGAAGGCCTCCTGCGGCATCGCCACCCAGGGCGCGGGCAAGATCCCGTTCATCTGCTTCGACCTGGCGGGCGGCGCCAACATGGCGGGCTCCAACGTGCTCGTCGGCGGCGCCGGCGGCCAGCTCGACTTCCTGTCCACGGCGGGCTACAGCAGGCAGGGCCTGCCCGGCGACATGATCCCGCCGGTGATCAGCGCGATCACCCAGCAGGACCACGTGGACCAGACCCTCGGCCTCGCCTTCCACAGCGACAGCGCCTTCCTGCGCGGCATGCTCACGGCGGTGTCGGGCGGCACCGCCGCCAGCATCAACGGCGCCGTGATCCCGGCCCGGTCGGAGAACGACACGGGCAACAACCCCCACAATCCCATGTACGGCATCGCCCGTGCGGGCGCCGACGGCTCGCTGCTGGGCCTGATCGGGTCGCGGAATTCCGACTCCGGCGGCAACTCCATGGCGCCGGTGATGATGATCAACGCGGAAGACCGGCCCACGAAGGTGGACCGCCCGAGCGACGTGACGGGGCTGGTGGACACGGGCGCGCTCGTCGGCCTGCTGAACCAGGCGGACGCGGTGAAGGTACTCGAGTCGATCCAGCGCGTCAGCGACATGAAGCTGCAGCGGGTCAGCACGAAGCTCACCGTGACCCAGGACGACGTGATCAAGGACCTGGTGAACTGCGGCTACGTGAAGTCCGCCGACATCGCCGACCGGTTCGGCAACCCGTCGAGCCTGAACCCGTCCATCGACCCGGACATCGTCGGGCCGAGCGGCATCTTCAGCCAGGCCGAGTACGACAGCAACGACGAGTTCCGGAAGACCGCCTCGGTGATGAAGCTGGTGATCAACGGCTTCGCGGGCGCCGGCACCATCACGATGGGCGGCTACGACTACCACGGCGGCCGCCGCGCCGAGGGCGAGGTGAAGGACTTCCGCGCGGGCCGGTGCATGGGGGCGTGCCTGGAATACGCTGCCCGCGTGGGCGTGCCCCTGATGATGTACGTGTTCAGCGACGGCTCCCTGTCCAGCGACGGCGCCATCGACAACACTGAAGACGGCCGCGGCAAGGGCGAGTGGACCAGCGACAACCAGTCCACCGCCGCATCCTTCTTCCTGGTCTACAACCCGGGGGGCCGCGCCACGCTGATGGGCGGGACGCCGGAGCAGCAGGCCAGGCGCCAGCAGCTCGGCTACATGCGCAGCGACGGGTCGGTGGAGACCGCGGCGACGCCCGCGGCCAACAACGTGAACCTGCTCGTGGAGACGGTGCTGCTCAACTACATGGCCCTGCACGGCGAGCAGGGCAACTTCGGGACGCTGTTCCCGGGCCACGGCCTCGGCTCGCCGGCGCTGCAGGACTCCCTGACGGCCTTCCAGCCGATCGTCAACGGCACGATCTAGCGAAAAGGGGACAGATTTATTTGCCCCTTGGCGAGTCAGAGACTCTCTCGCCGGGGGGCAAATAAATCTGTCCCCTTTTCCTCCATAATCGTGGCATGTCGTCTGCCGAGATCACCGCCCTCCTCGCCTGCCCGCGCTGCGAGGTCCAGCTTCGCCGGTTCCCGGACGCGAGCTGGGGCTGCAGCGCGTGCGGGCTGAAGTTCCCGTCCCTGGAAGGAGTGCCCTGCCTGTTCGCGGAGCCTGCCGCGACGCTGGCGGAGTGGCGCCAGCGGCTGAAGTTCGCGCTGGAGAAGCTGGCCCAGGACGCGGCGGGCGTGCAGCTGGAGTTGCAGAACCAGCGGCTCCGGCCGCTCACGCGGGAACGGCTCACCCTGCTCAACCGGGCCTTCGGCGACCAGGCACGGCGGCTCGCGGACCTGCTCGCGCCGCTCTCCCTCCAGGGCTCTGCCCCGGCGCTCGCCACGCACCTGGCGCTGCAGACGCGCCTGCCCACGGACCAGGGCCTCACCACCTACTACGCGAACATCCACCGGGACTGGGCCTGGGGCGACACCGAGAACGCGGAGTCGCTCCAGCTCGTGGCCGGCGCGCTCGGCGGCGTCGCGCCGGCCAATGTCCTGGTGCTGGGCGCGGGCGCGGGCCGGCTGGCCTACGACCTGCACCAGCACCTGCCCTCCAGCAACACCCTGGCCCTGGACTTCAATCCGCTGCTGGCGCTCGTCGCGGCCCGCGCCGTGTCGGGCATGGGCGTCGAGCTGTGGGAGTTTCCCGTCGCTCCCCGCTCGATCAGCGACCAGGCCGTCCTGCGGAAGCTGGTGGCGCCGGAGTCTCCCCGGAGCGGGTTCCACCTGGTCCTCGGCGACGTCCTGCGGCCGCCGGTCGTCGCCGGGAGCATGGACGTGGTCGTCACGCCCTGGGTGGTGGATATCCTCCCGGAGGACTTCCGCCACTTCGCGGCCCGGGTGAACGGGCTGCTCCGGCCCGGCGGGCGCTGGGTCAGCTTCGGGTCCCTCGCCTTCAGCCAGCCCGAGGCGGCCAGCCGCTACAGCCTGGAGGAGGTCCTCGCCATCGTCATGGACTGCGGCTTCGCGGAACCGGGCGTGTGGGAGGACGAGATACCTTATATGTGCTCCCCGGCGAGCCGGCACGGACGGCGGGAGCTGGTGGTCACCATCGGCGCCACCAAGCAGGACGCCGCGCCCCGGCCACCCCGGCACCGGGCGCTGCCGGACTGGCTCGTGGCGGGCACCCAGCCCGTCCCGCTCCTGCCGGCGTTCCAGCTGCAGGCCATGACCACGCGGATCTACGGCTTCGTGATGGGCCTGATCGACGGCCGCCGCTCGGTGGCTGACATGGCGAAGCTGTTGGCCGACCAGCGGCTGATGACCCGGGAGGAAGCCGAACCCGCGATCCGCAACTTCCTCACCAAGATGTACGAAGACAGCCAGCGCCCGCCCACCTACTGAAAAGGTACCGGACACTTAGTTTTGTTAGTTTTCGGAAAACTAACAAAACTAAGTGTCCGGTACCTTCGGGAGGAGGATGGCGATTTCGGCGCCGCCCAGGGCGGCCGAGCGGCCGAGGCGCAGAGTGCCGCCGTAGAGGCCCACGATCTCGCGCACCACGGCAAGGCCGATGCCCTGTCCCGGGACGTCGCCCCGCTGGTCGGCCCGGATGCCCCGGTCGAGCACGGCCTCGGTCCGGTCGTCGGGAATGCCGGGCCCGTCGTCGGCAACGGTGATCGACAGCCCGTCCGCCTCCCGCACCGTCACGACAATGCGGCTCCGGCACCACTTCCAGGCGTTGTCGAGCAGGTTGCCGAGGACCTCGTAGAGGTCACCCTGCTCCGCGGGATAGCTGGCCCCGTCCGGCACCTGCAGGTCGCAGGCGACGTCCCGGTCGCGATGGATCTTGCGCAGGCTCGCGACCAGCTCGGTCAACACCGGCAGGAGCGCGACCGGCCGCGCCGCCAGGCTGCGCGGGCCCATGGCCGCCGCCCTCTTGAGCTGGTAGTCGATCACGCTCTGCATCCGCTCCACCTGCGCCGTGAGCGTGCCCCGGTCCGGATGCCCGGAACCCACCTCGTTGCGCACCACGGCCAGCGGCGTCTTGAGGCTGTGGGCCAGGTCGTCCATCGTGGTCCGGTAACGCTCCATGCGCTGGCGCTCGGACCGCAGCAGCGTGTTGAAGCCACGCCCGACGCCCTCGAGCTCCCGCGGGTACTCCTCGCTCAGCGCCTCGCGGCGGCCCTGCTCGATCGCCGTGATCTCGCTGGCCATCCGGCGCAGCGGCTGCAGGCCGAAGCGGACGGCCAGCCAGAGCGCAGCGAGCAGGACGAACATCACGCCCGAGAACCAGCCGAGGAGCTGCCGGCGGAACTGCACCAGCTGGCGCTCCGACGCCGCGAGGTCGGCCGCGGTGAACACCTGGAACGCGGGCGTCGCGGCCGGCCCCAGCTCCCAGTTGATCGCCACGCCGAGCAGCAGCGCCCGCGTGCCATCGGCCAGCCGCCGCCGGGTGAGCGTCCGCTGGCCGGCGTTCAGCGTGGCGCCGGTGGCGAGGTCGAGGCCGACAGCGGACGGCGAGCGCCAGAGCGGCAGCCCCGACGCGTCGAGGATCTCCGCGTAGAGGCCGGAGCCCGGATTGGCGAGGCGCGGCTCCAGGAGCCGGTCGGGGATCGTGAGGTTGCCCGCGTCGTCGGGCTCGACCGCGCCGATCAGGGCGAACACCTGGGTGTCGAGCTGGTCGGCGAGGGCCTCCTCGGCGCTGCGCCGGAAGACGATGTCTAGGACCACGCTGGTGCCGCCGAAGGCCGCCACGAGCATCACCGCCGTGATGACGAGGAGGCGCGTGCTGAGCGAATGCGACCGGCCCGCCATCCGGCCGCGCCTCAGTCGCCGTCCGGCGGCCGCGGCATCCGGTAGCCCTGGCCCCGCACCGTCTCGATGAGGCCGAGCCCCCGGTCGGGGTCGAGCTTCTTCCGCAGGCGGGTCAGCAGCACCTCGACCACGTTGCTGTCGCGCTCGAAGTCCTGGTCGTAGAGCTGGTCGGTGAGCTCCTGCTTGCTCACAACGCGGCCCGCCCGCATCACCAGCATCTCGAGCAGCCGGTACTCGTAGGCGGTGAGCGCCACCGCCCGGCCCTGCACCCGGACCTCCCGGGCGTGGGTGTTCATCTCCAGCGGGCCGGCGCGCAGGATCGGCTGGGCCTGCCCCGCCGTCCGCCGCAGCAGCGCGTTGATCCGCGCCTTCAGCTCGTCCAGGTTGAAGGGCTTGACGACGTAGTCGTCGGCGCCCGCGTTGAGGCCGTTGACCTTGTCCTGCCAGTGCTCCCGGGCCGTGAGGATCAGGATCGGAAACCCGGCCCCGGTGGCGCGCAGCCGCGTGATCAGCTCGACGCCGGAGCGGTCCGGCAGGCCGAGGTCCACGATGCCGAGCTGCACGGCGAATTCCGACGCGAAGTATTCCGCCTCGGCGGCCGTGGCGGCCTCGTCGACGGCAAAGCCCGCGGCGCGCAGGCTGCCCGCCAGGGACTGGCGGAGCGCGGTGTCGTCTTCGACGATGAGCAGGCGCATGGCGCGATCTCCGCCCGGGGTGATTCAGCGCAGGGCGCCGGTGGCCGCGTCCACCCGGTACTCCCGGAGGCGGCCATCCGGGGTGAGCACGCGGACGCGGTAGACGAGACCGCCGCCCTCCATCTTGCGGTCCACGCGCACCACCTTGCCGTCGGTCTGCTCCCGGACCAGGGCCACCGCCGCGTCCTCGGAGATGCCCTGGCGCACCAGCGACTCCTGCGCCTCCGCGACCGGTCCGTGCGCCCCAAGGGCCAGACACAGTGCCAGGCAGGCGCCGGCGCGGCGACGTGGGGCGTTGGACATGGCGGGCATTGTCGAGGGTCGGTGGCGCGGTGGCAATGGCGGGGACTATGGCCCGGCGGCTCTGAACCTGCGCTGAAGTGCGGCCGCTTGCCGACTGACTGGCCGGCTGGCTGGCAATGCGGTGATTCCTCCGGCAAGCTTTCCGCCATGAACTCACTGCAGCGCCTGCTGGACAACAACCGGGCCTGGGCCGAGCGGATCCGCCTTAAGGACCCCGGCTTCTTCTCCAAGCTCGCGGCCCAGCAGGGTCCCGAGTACCTGTGGATCGGCTGCTCCGACAGCCGGGTGCCGGCCAACCAGATCGTCGGGCTGCTGCCCGGCGAGGTCTTCGTGCACCGGAACGTGGCCAACGTGGTGGTGCACGCGGACCTGAACTGCCTGTCGGTGCTGCAGTTCGCGGTGGACGTGCTGAAGATCCGGCACGTGATCGTCTGCGGCCACTACGGATGCGGCGGCGTGCGCGCCGCCTGGCAGGACGAGCGCATGGGGCTCGTGGACAACTGGCTCCGGCACGTGCAGGACGTGGCCCAGAAGCACCGCGCCGCGCTCGACCAGGCCGGCCCGGTGGAAGCGCAGGTGAACCGGCTGTGCGAACTCAACGTGCTCGAGCAGGTGGCGAACGTGTGCCAGACCACGGTGATCCAGGATGCCTGGGCGCGGGGCCAGCAGGTCACCGTCCACGGCTGGATCTACGGCCTGGCGGACGGCCTGATCCGGGACCTGCAGGTGAATTCATCCAGCCCTGCGGAGTTCGAGCAGCACTACCGCGGCCCCCGGAACGTTTACATAAGAGCCTGATTCGCTTAGATTGCCGTCAGTCAGGACTGGTCAAGTCAAGGAGGACACCATGACCCGCATTCACTCCCCGTGGACCGGCGCGATCCGGACCCTCTCGGCGCTGCTCGTCGCCGCCCTGCTGGCCCCCGTCACGGCCCGGGCGGCCGGGGACCTGGACCGCCGGGTCCAGGATGCCACCGTGGTGCTGCAGGACCTGCAGAAGATCCCCGAGCAGGCCATCCCGCCGAACCTCCTGAACAGCGCCTACGCGGTGGCCATCCTCCCGAACGTGGTCAAGGGCGGCTTCATCGTCGGCGCCAGCTACGGCAAGGGGGTCATGCTGGTCCGGCAGGACGACGGCGCCTGGAGCAATCCGTCCTTCATCACCCTCACCAACCTCGGCGTCGGCTTCCAGGCTGGCGCCCAGGGGTCGGACCTGGTCCTGGTCTTCAAGACCCAACGGAGCGTGGACAAGATCGCCCGGGGCAAATTCACGCTCGGCGGCAGCGCGTCCGCGTCGGCCGGCCCCGTGGGTCGCTCCGCCCAGGCCATGACCGACGGCGAGTTCAAGGCGGAGATCTACTCCTACGCCCGCAGCCGCGGCCTGTTTGCCGGCGTCTCGCTCGACGGCGGCGCGATCACCATCGACAAGGCCGCCAATGCCATCTGGTACGGTGACGCTCCCGACACCACCGCCAGCACGATCTTCACCAGTCGCAGCGTGGCGACACCCGCGGCAGGCCAGCCCCTCCGCGACGCCCTGACCGCCATGGCCCCGCGGGTCGACTGGAAGCACTCGGCGGTGGCCAGCGCCGGGGACGGCGAGGCGGCGGCGCCCGCGGCGCCGGCCAGCAAGACCTACGCGGTCGAGGACGACGCGCAGCCCGCTCCCGAAACCAAGTTCTGACCCGGGGGCCCGTAGGAGCGCCTTTAGGCGCGATCCCCCCCGGCTCGCCGACGCGCGGGCGCGATGCTTCGCCGGAGGGGATCGCGCCTAAAGGCGCTCCTACGGGCGCTCCTGCAGCTCCGGGAGGATCGTGACGGCGGTCTTCACCGAGTTCGCGATGAAGCAGCCCCGGTGGGCCTGCTCGTGGAGCTTCGCGTAGTCGGCGGCTGACGGCGCCGTTCCCGCCGCGAAGCGCACCGCCGGCCGCAGTTCCACCCGGGTCACGGCGAGCCGGCCGGCCGCGTCCGGCTCCAGCCAGCCCACCGCCGCATCCGCGTAGGACGCCACCACCAGCCGCTTCTTCGCCGCGATCGCCAGGAAGGTCAGCATGTGGCAGCTGGCGAGCGCGGCCACCAGGGCGTCCTCCGGGTCCATCGCGTCCGGGTTGCCCCGATAGGCCGGGGCGGAGGACGCCGGCAGGGTCAGGCGCCCCTCCTTCACCGCCCAGGTGTGGTCCCGGCTGAATTGCCCGTAGTCCAGGGTGGCGCCGCTGTTCTGCCAGCGGATGGTGGCGCGATGCTCGGACATGGGCGTTCCCGGTGCGACTGGGGTCCGCTATCATCCGGCGCCTCACCCGCGTCGGCAACCGGCATGGACCAAAGCAACCCGCACAACCTCCGCAGCCCGCCGCCCGACCCGGCGGCGCTCCGCTTCGGCATCCGGGTGACCCTGCCGGCCGGCGATCCGCTGCGCCGCGTGCTCGGCAACGAGTGGCACAAGGAGCACTGGTTCGCCACCCAGGGCGAGCGGGACGCCGCCCTCCGGGAAATGGCGAGCCGCCACGCCTACAGCCGGATCGGCGACACGCCCAGCATCCGGCTCGACGCCCTGGAGCGGTGAGCGGCGGACGGGCCGCCCGCCAGGCCCTCCCGCTGCTCGCGCTCGCGCTGGCGACGGC
>Ga0268299_1003299_pt1 | contig 15358 bp, 11 predicted proteins | sample NOBtaG_FD_193484 | JGI IMG/M metagenome (GOLD analysis project Ga0268299, IMG submission 193484) | Activated sludge microbial communities from bioreactor in Nijmegen, Gelderland, Netherland - NOB reactor | ecosystem: Engineered > Bioreactor > Aerobic > Activated sludge | place: Netherlands...
CAAATTTAGCCGAATATATGAAATTAACTAAAGATGTTTTAGATGCCTTGTCTTGGTACAAACGCCTTTCACAAAGCTTGTTAGAGGAAAAAGATAATTAAAAAACTTACAAGGAAATATTTATGAATAGTTGTCGAAATGTCTTTGTTAATTTAGATAAATCAATAGCTAACCATGCAGGTCTTTGGCTAGATAAATTTCTTACAACTCAACAGGAATCAACCAATAACAATGAGCAACCAAAAACTAGATTAGTCAATGAAGTAGGAACAATTTCTCAACCAGAAATTTACACAAAATTTTATCAACGCTGGAAGCAAACTTTAGAGCAAATTTCAGATGTGCAAACTGGTAAAGCTACGGTTCAAGGCCGTATGGCTGTTGGGCTTGGCACAGAGAGCGTTTTAGAAACTTCTATAAAGCTACATCATACTTATGGCGTGCCTTATATCCCTGCTAGTGCATTAAAAGGTGTAACAGCTAGTTATGCAAGAGATTATTTACAAGGTTGGGAAAAAACTTCTCCTAATTATGCAATTGTCTTTGGTACTTCCGCAGATGATCAAAATAATGAAGAAGCAGCAGGTTTTGTTACATTTTATGACGCGCTTTATGTTCCTGATAGTGGAATTAATAAACAAGCTTTACATGCTGATGTAATCACAGTCCACCACCAAGATTATTATCAAGATAAAAATCTTGCACCAGCAGATTGGGACAGCACAACGCCTATTTCATTTCTTACTGCTACAGGAGAATATTTAATTGCATTATCAGGCCCAGAAGATTGGGTAAGTTTAACTTTTGACATACTAAAAGAAGCATTAAAAGAATTAGGTGTTGGAGCAAAAACATCTAGCGGATATGGTCGTATGGAATTAGAAATTCCTGAAAGAAAAATATCTGTAGAAAATCAGTCAGTAGGAGTATTAGAAAAAAAAGAAACTAAAATAGAAGATCCTATGATAATGGCAATTAATAATTTACCAAATAATAGATTTGCTGGTGAAATAGGCAATTATATTAATAAATGGGAAACTATAAGTGAACCTAGCCAAAAACTAAAAGTGGCTGAAGTAATAATAAAAAGAGCCGACGAAGTTGATAAGAAAAAGTTTAAAGATAAACATTGGTATGAAAAGTTTAAAAATTATTCTGCTAGTTGAACATTTGAAATGATTTATAAATTTTTGGAGTATATTTTATGAAATTAATTACATTTTTAGGTACAGGTAACTATCAAGAAACAAATTATTTTTGGGAAAAAGACGCATCAAAGAAGTTAGAATATAAAACAAAGTTTTTTTCTGAAGCTGTTATTAGCTGGCTTAAACCAGAAAAAATTCTAATAGTTTTAACAGAAACTGTTCAAAAACATAATAATTGGACTGAGTTAAAAAATTTGTTAGAAACAAAATTTGAAGGCCAATCTATTGAACCCATAAATATTCCTAATGGAAGTAGCGAAAATGAGCTTTGGGATATATTTTCTAATCTTACAGAATCTATTAATCAAAATGACGAAGTTGCTTTTGACATAACTCATAGTTTTCGCTCACTACCTGTTTTATCACTACTAGCTATTTCATATTTACGAGTTGCTAAGAACATCAAAATTAAATATTTACTTTATGGTGCTTTTGAAGCAAAAAATGAGGCTAATCAGGTTCCTACTTTTGACCTAACACCATTTATTACATTATTGGACTGGGTAACTGCAACAGATAAATCTCTTAAGTTTGGAGATTCAAGAGAATTAGCAAGTTTACTTCAATCACCATATTCTATATTGCGAGAAAAAGCCAAAACTCTTTCGCCACCACCACCATCAGAATATTACAAAAATTTACCTCAATCTTTGTCTAAACTAGGAGTTACACTAGATGAGTTGTCTAAAAATCTTTTGTTAGCTAGACCAATAGAAATTAGTAAATCTGTAGGAAAATTTAATACAGAGTTGATAAAAGCTGAAAGTCAAGCATATCAATTTGCTAAACCTTTTGTTCTTTTACTTGATCATGTTCGAGAAGAATATAAGAGTTTTGAAAGAACAGACTTAACAACACAACTTCAACTGATAGAATGGTATATAGATCATAATCATATTTCACAAGCTGTATCTCTTGGTAGAGAATGGTTAATTTCATGGGCTTGTGAAGCTCTTGGATTGAAGCCATGGAATGATTATTTGGCTCCAGAATATAGAGTGCATATAGAAAAAGAAATTACTGCTTATTCTCATTGGAAAAGAGAAAAAAAGAAAAAAGAAAAAGAAGGAAAACCCTTTATAAAGCCAATATTAATGATAGAACATATTAATAATATTGATAAAAATGATACTTTTTACATAGCATGGGAAAAAATTGATCTTCGTAATGATTTGATGCACTGTGGTATGCGCCCTGATCCACTAAAAGTTGAAAGTATTTTACAACAAGCCAAAGACTTTGTTATTTTGTTGAGAAAGTGTAATAGCGACTTATAGCCTTATGTACCTCTACTAAATTCTAAGCGTTTTTTTGCTAATTCTAATAGCTTTTTCTCTACTCTATAATTAACGGTTCCGTCTGGAAAAGTGCCGTCAATAGCTCTTTCACCTGCTTTTGTGCTTGTTAAAAGTTCTATGCCTTGGTCAATATTTTCTACTGGATAAATATAAAATTGATTATTTCTTACAGCTTCTATTACCTCTTTTTTTAGCATTAAATCTTTAACATTAGATGATGGAATTAAAACTCCTTGATGGCCGGTTAATCCTCGTTGGTTGCATATATCAAAAAATCCTTCTATTTTTTCGTTTACTCCGCCTATAGCCTGTACTTGACCACGTTGATTAATTGAACCTGTAACGGCTAAAGATTGTTTTATTGGTAAATCGGCTAAGGCTGATAGCAAAGCATAAAGCTCTGCTGATGAAGCACTGTCACCATCTACTAAATTATAAGATTGTTCAAAGACAAGGCTAGCTTTTAGTGATAGAGGTTTATCAATAGCGTAACGAGAGCCTAGAAACCCGGCTAATATCAGCACACCTTTAGAATGAATTGGGCCGCTTAATTCAACTTCTCGTTCAATATCAATAAATTCACCTTTTCCTAAACGAACAGAAGTTGTAATACGTGTTGGATAACCAAAGGAAAAATTGCCTATTTGGACAACACAAAGACCATTAATTTGACCTATTTTTTCCCCTTGAGTGTCTATTAAAAGCAGCCCTTTGCTAATTTGTTCTTGTAAAATTTCTTGAAATTGATTAACTCGTTGTATTTGCTTTTCTATGGCTTGTTCTACATCTCTAATACCAATAAATTTATTGCCAAATTCTTTTGCCCAATAATCGGATTCTCTCATTAGATCTAAAACTGTTTTCATATGAGTAGATAATTTTTCTGAATTACCAACAAGACGCGAACTTTGTTCTATTATCCTTGCAACTGCTTGACGATTAAAGGGTAATAAATTTTCTTTTCGACCTAAATTAGCAATCATTTTGGCATAAAGAAGTTGAGTTTCTTGGCTGCGGTTCATGGTTTCGCTAAAATCTACTGCTACTTTGAATAGTTCTTTAAATTCTGGATCTACTTGATAAAGTAAGTGATAAAGTTCTCTTTCGCCTAATAATACAACTTTAATTTTTAGTGTAATAGGTTCTGGACTTAAAGAAACAGTGCTAATTAAGCTTACTATTTGCTCTAGTGATTCTATTTTAAGTATATTAGAAAATAAAGCTCGTTTTAGACCTTCCCAAGCATAAGGTTGAGTTAAAACTTTGTCTGCGTCTAGTATCAAGTAGCCTCCATTAGCTTTTTGTAATGCACCAGCTTTAATTAAACTAAAATCTGTTACTAATGACCCTAAATGGGTTTTATGTTCAATCTGACCAAATAAATTATGGTAGGTAGGGTTATTTTCATAAATAACTGGTGCGCCTAGGTTTTGGCTATGTTCTACTAGCAAATTTATTTGGTAACGAGCTAGTAATGATAAATTTTTATGTTGTGAGGCTCTTGTTTTAACGGAAAAAGTTTTTTCTGAAGGTTTACCATTGCTTAGAAAAACACCTGAATTATCAATCATATCTTTTTGCATTGCTGACAAATAATCAATAATAGCAGGTAAATCTATATATTTTTTCTTAAGTTCATCAACTAAATTGCCTACAGCTAATGAAATAATTGCTTTATTAAGCTCTTTTATCTTTTTTCTTGTCTCTTTTTGCCATTGTAGTTCTTTATGTGTTAGATTTATAAATTCTTCTGTAAAGATTTTTATTTTTTCTTCTATCTCTTCACGTTCACTTTCCGAAAGTTTTTCATATTCTTCTGGAGTAATTACTTGTCCTTTTTTAGTTGGAACACAAACTACTCCTTCTGGAGTTTGCATTAAAGTAATAGATTTAGCTTTAGCGCGTTTTTGCAAAGCTTGGAAGGCTTTGTCTTGTTGTGATTTGAGTTTTTTCTTGATGGCTGATTTACGGCTTCGATATTCATCACTTTTAAGTGCAGCAAGTACGTCAGCATACAATTCTTCTATTAATTGGACTATGTCTTTATGTAGCTCTAATCCTTTGCCTGGAGGCAAAGTTAAGAGTTTAGGGTGAGTTGGTTTTTCAAAATTGTTTACATAACATAAGTCATAAGGGGTTATTTCTTGGCTTGCTTTTTGTGTAAGAAAATGTCTTATCACAGATTGTTTAGCTATTGCTGAAGAACCTAAAGCAAAAAGGTGATAACCCTCTTGTTTAATATTTATTCCAAACCTTATTGCTTCTATTGCCCTAGTTTGCCCAATAATTTCCATTAATTCTTCTAATTCATCGCTAGTATTAAAAGGAAAAATTGCTGGATCACAATGTTGATATAACTGCTCTGGTTTTAAGGGGGTTACACTCATTAAATCTCCATAAAATAGAATTAAAACTAGAACTCTAGTTTTTCTAGCAAAAGTTGTTTTGGAAGTTACCACAAAATCAACTCATAAAAAATTTATTTTGGCTTTAAGTTGAAAAACTTGGCATAGAAATTGAGTAGCACTTATAAGTAGATGGCATTAATGGTGGTTAAGAATTAAATTTGGGGATTTTGACACAATAAAAAGCATTAAAAACTTGATTTTAATTTTATTAGGTGGGCAAATGATTACAAATACACTAGTAGAAAAAAACATTCTTAGAGGGAATCACGGATCTTTTTCTAAAGAAGTAATATTTTCTGCCCACAACTTATCAAAAACTTATCAAATGGGAGAAATAAAAGTTTATGCACTTAATTCAGTAGATTTTGAGCTTTTTCAAGGAGAATTTGTTGTTTTACTTGGCCCGTCAGGAAGTGGTAAATCTACTTTATTAAATATTTTAGGTGGTTTAGACACTCCTACTAGTGGAGAAGTAATTTTTCGTGATCATAATTTAGTAACAGCAAATGAAAGTGAATTAACGCGGTTTCGTCGGGAGCATATTGGGTTTGTTTTTCAATTTTACAACCTTATTCCTAGCCTAACAGCTTTAGAAAATGTTCAGTTAGTAACAGAAATATCACTACATCCTATGCAACCAAAAGAAGCTCTTAAATTAGTTGGTTTAGGAGATAGATTAAACCATTTTCCAGCGCAAATGTCTGGAGGTGAACAACAACGAGTAGCTATTGCAAGAGCAATCGCTAAACAACCTGATGTGCTGCTTTGTGATGAGCCAACAGGAGCATTAGATTTTAAGACAGGAAAGTTAGTTTTAGAGGTGTTAGAGCAAGTTAATCAACAGCTAGGCACTACAATAGCCGTTATAACCCATAACGCGGCTATTGCAGCAATGGCTGATAGGGTAATTCGATTAGGTAGCGGCAAAATTGTAGATATTAGCTATAACCAAAAGAAAGCTAGACCCGCAGACCTAGAATGGTAGGTTTTTATGAGCATGTTAAATCGCAAATTAATTCGTGATTTATTACATATGCGAGGTCAAATAATTGCAATTACTTTAGTTGCAGCTTGTGGAATTGCTGCTTTTATTTGTTTAAGAAATATCTATCAATCGCTATTAATTACACAAGATACTTATTATTCTAGCTATCGTTTTGCTAATGTTTTTGTGCAAGTAAAACGCGCTCCAGACTCTATTAAATCATCAATAGAGCAAATACCTGGTGTAGCTACTGTTCAAACACGAATTGTTTCTGAAGTAACGCTGGATGTGCCTGGGTTAAATGAACCTGGTTCAGCTAGATTAATTTCAATTCCAGAAAAACAAGTGCCTATTCTAAATGATTTACATTTAACATCTGGACGTTGGATTAGCCCTAATAATCGTAATGAAGTAATTATTAGTGTTGCTTTTGCAGAAAAAAATCAATTTAAGCCAGGCGATTCAATCAGTGCAATTATTAATGGTCGATGGACAAAATTAAATATTGTTGGTTTAGCACTTTCTCCAGAATTTATTTATGAAATTCGTGGTGGAGAAATGTTTCCAGATAGCCGACGTTTTGCAGTTATTTGGATGGGGGATCAAGCTTTAGGTGCGGCTTTTAATATGCAGGGGGCATTTAATGATGTTGTTTTATCTTTATCTCCTCAAGCTAACGAAACAGCAGTAATTGAAAAATTAGATTTATTATTAGAAAACTATGGTAGTTTAGGTGCATATGGTCGTGAAGACCAAATATCACATCATTTTGTTTCAAATGAAATTGCAGAACTTAAAGTTAATGGAACTCTAACACCAGCATTATTTTTAGCTGTTTCAGCTTTTCTAATACATTTGGTTTTATCTCGACTAGTTGCAATACAACGTGAACAAATCGCAGTATTAAAAGCTTTTGGCTATAAAAACATAAGTTTAGTTATTCACTACTTAAAATTAAGTTTATTGGCAGTTTCTTTTGGGATTATTTTAGGTGCGGGCTTAGGTTGGTATTTTGGCTATAAACTTACTGAGATTTATACAGAGTTTTTTCACTTCCCTGTTTTTCAGTATAAATTTGATTTAGCAGTTTTTGCTAGTGCTGTTGCTATCAGCTTTCTTTCAACTACAATTGGAACAATTAGTGCAGTAAAAAAAGTTATTAGACTTTCACCAGCAGAAGCAATGTCAGCAGAGGCCCCAGCCCAATTTCGTCCTGGTTGGCTAGCAAAATTAGGATTAGAAAATCTATTGCCTTTATCTACAAGAACTATAATTCGCAACCTTGAACGAAACCCTTTCAAAGCCTTACTAACTATGTTTGGAATAGCAATGTCTGTGTCATTATTAGTTGTAGGTTTTTATTTTCATGATGCAATAACTCAAATTATTTATATTCAATTTGATAAAACACAGCGTGAAGATGCCAATGTAGTTTTCTTTGAACCTAGGTCAATTACAGCAGCTTATAATTTAGCTAGTTTATCAGGAGTAATGAGAGTTGAACCTTATCGCACAGTACCGGTACGATTACGTTTTGGTCAAAAAACGCGACGAGTAGCATTATTAGGACTAGATCCTAACAATCAGCTACACCAAATTACAGAAACTAATAATAATGTTGTTGAGATACCTCTTAATGGAATAGTAATAAACAAAAAGCTAGCAGAAATTTTGCAGGTAAAAATAAATGATGTACTAACGTTTGAAACTTTGGTTGGGAAAAAACTAACACGCAATATTACTGTTGTAGCCGTTGCTGATGAAGTGTTGGGATTATCAGTTTATATAAATAGGCATAGCTTAAATCAACTGTTAAATGAAGGTGAAGTAATTAATGGCGCACGCTTAATAGTAGATGGAAAAGAAAAAAAACAACTTTATGCAAAACTTAAAAATATTCCAACAGTAAGTAGTGTTATGGTGCCAGAAGTTGTGCTAAATAATTTTAATGACACCCTTGCCCGAACAATGGGAATTTCTACCACAATTATTATTTCATTTGCTTGTACCATTGTTTTAGGAATGGTTTATAACAGTGCGCGAATTGCTTTATCTGAACGAGGAAGAGAACTAGCTAGCTTAAGAGTGTTAGGTTTTACAACTTCAGAAATAGGTACAATGCTATTAGGTGAACAATGGCTATTAACATTTATAGCTATTCCTACTGGTTATTTGCTAGGTTATTTTTTCTGTCATTTAATTGTAACGGCAATAGATACTGAAATGATAAGGCTACCTTTGATCATTAGTCGCTATAATTTAGCAGTAAGTTTTATTATCACAATTTGTGCAGCATTAGTTTCAAGCATAATAGTCCAAAGGCGGTTGCACCAACTTGATTTAATTGAAGTATTAAAAACTAGGGAGTAAACGCCATGAAAAACCTACTTAAACATTTATTTTCAATTTTATTTATATTAGCAATAGGTGTTCTTGTTTTTTTTGCGTTTCAAACCGAACCACTCAAGGTAGAAACTGCTTTAGTAAGTCGTGGCCCAATGCAAGTAGTAATTACGGCTGAGGGTAAAACACGAGTTCAAGATAGGTTTTTAGTTACAGCACCAGTATCAGGTAAACTTTCACGGGTAAAACTTCGTCGCGGTGATCAAGTTTTACTTAATGACATAATAGCTAAAATAACTCCAACTCCTAGTATTCCTTTAGATTCACGCCAGTTAGCTGAAGCAAAAGCCCGTTTGTCTAAAGCAGAAGAATTAAAAAAAGAAGCTGATACAACTATTAAGCGGCTAACTGTTAACTATGAACAAGCAGAACGTGAATTTAATCGCTCTAAAACTTTGGTAGAAAATGGGATTATCTCGCGTCAAGATTTTGAACGCCTTGAAAACAATAAACAAATGTGTTTTCAAGAATTAACAGAAGCTAAATATCGGGCATATGCTGCTAGTTCAGAAGTTGAAATGGCTAAAGCTACACTGCTAAAAGTATCAGAAAATAATTCAACTGCTGACACTGAAAGTGTAAGTGTTAAATCTCCTATTAAAGGACAAGTTTTACAAATAATAGAAGAAAATGAACGTGTAGTTAGTGCAGGAACTCCATTAATAGAAATTAGCAGTCAAAAACTAGAAATTGTTATTGATGTACTTTCAACTGATGCAGTAAAAATCAAATGTAGTTCAACAGTAATAATTGAAGGTTGGGGAGGAAAAAGTTCCTTAAAAGCCAAAGTTAGATTAATTGAACCTTCCGCTTTTACAAAAATTTCTGCTTTAGGTGTTGAAGAGCAACGAGTAAATGTAATAGCTGATCTATTAGAAATACCTGATTCTTTGGGAGATGGTTATAGAGTAGAAGCTAAAATTGTTATTTGGGAAAAGAAAAATGTCTTAAAACTACCAATAAGTGCTTTATTTAGAAAAGATGATGATTGGTATGTATTTGTAGTAGAAAACAAACTAACAAAATTATGTGCTGTAAAAATTGATCATATTACAGATTCTGAGGCTGAAGTTATTTCTGGCCTCAAGCAAAATCAAATAGTTATAACTCATCCTTCAAACCAAGTTATTGAAGGAATAGTTGTAACAACTTCTGCTGGTAAATAATAGAAAAATATGAACTTGTTTAAAAATTAATTTTAAGCATATATGTGATATTTACAAATGAAAGTTGTTGTTAATCCTATCTATTAACCGTTGCTTTCCCAGTCAAATTTTATGTTTTACCACATTCTAAACTGTGGTAGCACCTCTAATAAAATTTCCTTTCTATCGCTTAAGCTTGCCTCCTCAAATTTAATAATCAGAAAGGTAAATAACAAATGATGAAATTATTAGGTTTACTAGTATTCCTACTATTTTTTTGCGGTCAAGCGACTGCACAAGACTTAGGCAAGGTTTTTCATAACAAAACAACTGCATTTGCTGTTTATGATTTACAGAAAAACTCTTATCAACGCTATAATGAAGCTCGTTGTAATGAGCGGTTTTCCCCTTTTTCTACTTTTAAGATTCCTAATTCATTAATAGGTCTAGAAACAAGTGTAGTTACAAATGTAGATTTAACCACTACTTGGGATGAGAAAAAATACCCTAGAAAAAATAATTTTTCTTCAGAATGGAACCGAGATCATAGTTTGCGTTCTGCTTTTAAGCATTCTGTTCTTTGGTACTACCGGGAATTAGCTAAAAAAATTGGCCCAGAAAAAATGTCTAACTACTTAACTAAAATTAATTATGGAAATCATGATATTTCTGGTGGAATTGACCAATTTTGGTTAAACAGCAGCCTGCAAATATCTATTAATGAACAAATAACATTTCTTACAGCATTATATAAAAACCAATTGCCTTTTTCCTCAAATACAGTAAAGAACTTAAAAGAAATTATGTTATTAGAAGAAACTGCTGACTATAAAATCTATGCTAAAACTGGAACAGGATTTTTAGCTGAAAATAATGTTTTATGTTGGTTAGTTGGTTTTGTTGAAACAAAAGGAAATACTTATGTTTTTGCTACTAATCTTTCTGATAGTAAAATAGTACCTCCAAAAGCACGAGTAGAATTAACTAAACAAGCATTAAAAGAATTAGGGGTTTTATCAAAATAGTTTAGAAAGCTTAATTTTTTTGAAGGTCAGGTAAATAAATAATTTATTTGGCCTTTTAATTTTTTGTGTTTAAGGCAACATAGATTTTGTTTCAAGGTCAATCAATATATTAAGAAATTCTTCGCCTAGCTCTTTTGCTGTTGGGCGTAAGTTTGGGTCTTTTTCTAAAGTTCTCATTACTAAAGCTTCTATAGGGTCAGGAATACTACGATTAAGCAGTTTAATTGATGGAGGAATTTCATTTAAGTGTTGTGAAAGAACGCCAAAGGAACTACCTATACTAGATGAAAAAGGTCGCCGGCCTCCTAACATTTCATAAAGCATAACTCCTAAACTATAAACATCTGCTTTTCCATCATAGTCAACATTTTGAATTCTCTCAGGTGCCATATAATTAGGAGTGCCTATAAAACCTTCTACAGCCGTTAAATCACTAAATTTTAAGCTTGGTGTTTCTTTAATTAATTTAGCTATCCCAAAATCTATTACTTTAATTACTTCACCTAAAGTAGTTTGATGTAAAAACACATTATCGGGCTTGATATCTCGGTGAATTATACCTTCAGAATGTGCTTTAGAAAGAACTTCACAAATAGGGAGTAAAATTTCAGCACAGCGACGTAAAGAAATTACTGTTTTTTCTTTTAATTCTTTAACTAAAGTATGTCCTGTAAGTAGTTCCATTACAATGTAGGCTATACCTTGTGAGGAAATGCCAGAATCAAAGACATTTACAGCATTAGGATGATTAACACGACAAATAGAAATAGCTTCTCTTTGAAACCGTTCAAGCTCACTAATAGAGTCATTTCCTAAACTTGGCCTAAAGACTTTTACTGCAACTGCACGTTTCATAGGAATATGAGTGGCACGATAAACAGCACCAAAGCCACCTGAACCAATTTTTTCTTCTAGTTTGTATTTGTCATCTAATATAGTGCCTGGCAAAGCTTGAGCTAGAACTGTAAATATATGATTTGCTTTTCTATAAGACTCAATCAATTCTTGATTTTTTTCAGCTAATTCTTGATTTTTCTTAGCTAATTCTTCAATATTTTTTTGCAATTCTTGTTGAAGACGAAATATTTTTAACTGATTTTCAACACGAGCTATAACTTCTTTAGTTTGAAAAGGTTTAGTTATGTAATCAACTCCACCGACTTCAAAAGCTTTAACCTTGTCTAGCACTTCATCCAAAGCACTTATAAATATAACAGGGATACCAGAAGTTTTTGGATTAGCTTTTAATAAAGTACAAAGCTCATAACCATCCATTTCAGGCATATTTATATCAAGTAATATTAAATCTGGGGAAAGAGTCTCAACTATTTTTAATGCTCGACGACCATTATTTGCCACACTAACCTGATAATTTTCCATAGAAAGCAATCCTGATAGTAAATTTAAGTTATTAGGCAAATCATCTACTACTAAAATAGTTCCTTTAGAAGCTTTATTTATTTCACTTAAATCTATATTTGTTGTTTGGTTTTCACTGTAATTAGAAGTTCTGAGACTTTGATCTTTAGTAGTTTCTATTAGATTTGGTAAATAAGAAGGAATGTTATTTATTAGTTTATTTGAGTTGCTTTCTTTTGTTTCTTCAAACATTTTTATAAAAGACTCTACATCAGTACGTAAACTGCTATCACCTGCACAAACTCTGTCAAGATATGGCCCAACCAAGTAGGAATCTTTTTCTAAAGCTATATCAAGAATTGTTTTAATTTGTTCCCAGCGTTTTTGATCCATCCTTAATTCCTAACATTTAGCTAGTGTAGTTATCTGAAAGAATACTATCAATTTCATCAAATTGGTAGTTTTTAAGCAAAGTTTCTAGTTCATCAAATAATTCTGGGTCTAAACTACGCTCTTGGTTAACTAAAGCTTTAGCATCTTCTACAAAACCTTTTGCTAGCATAGATCGAAAATTATCTAGCCATTCTTTAGGCAATTTAAGTAGTCTTTCTTTAATTAGTATTTTTTCTTTACCAGATTTTCCTTTTAGCTCTTCATAAATATAAGTTACGTCTAAGTATTCTGCTAATTTATTAAAAAGCTCACTTTCTCTAAAAGGTTTATTTATAAAATCATTACATCCGGCTGAAAACATTGTGTCTCTAGTCTGCTCAAATACATTAGCAGAAAGCGCGATGATTGGCATAGGAGGTAAATTTTTAGCTTTTTCTCTATCACGAATTAAGTTAGTTGTTTCAACTCCGTTTAGTTCAGGCATTCGGATATCCATAAAAATTAGATGGAATTTATTATTTTGCCATTTATCAAAAGCCTGTTTTCCATTATCAGCCACATCAACTTGAAAATTAACTGATTTTAGTAATTGAGATAGCAAAAGCTGATGTTCTAAGTTGTTATCTACAACTAAAATATTAAATTTGTGGCTATCGTCTGCTAGTCTTAAGACTTTGCGTTCATCCATTAGATTTTCATCTTCTGGGGATGGAGTAATTTCAACGCTAAAAGAAAATGTTGTCCCCTTACCAATGCTACTAGTAACATTTATATCTCCACCCATTAACTTAACTAAACTACGGCTAATAGCTAGGCCAAGACCAGTGCTGCCAGTTATTTTGCTTGCTGTTTCAGTTTGAAAAAAAGGTAAAAACATTGAATCTATGTCTTGTTCTGCTATTCCAATTCCAGTATCGGAAATTGTAAATTTAGCTTGTCCATTAGTCCAATCTGCTAAAAGACTTACACTACCTTGATCAGTAAATTTAATAGCATTAGAGAGCAAATTTATCAGCACTTGCTGTAATTTGCCCTCATCGCCAAAAACAAATGTTGGAAAGTTCTCAGATATATCAAATTTTAATTCTGTGGCTTTTGTTTCTGCTCTTAGCCTAAACATATTATAAATACTGCTAAGTAACTCTTTGGTATTAAAAAGACGCTTGCTTAAAGTTAGTTTTCCAGACTCAATTTTTGCTAAAGACAGAACATCATTTATTAAATTAAGCAAATGTTCCCCGCTACGCATTATGGTGTGTAAAGTCTCATGGTGTTCTTGTTTAAGATATTTATCTCGGCTCATTAATTGAGCAAATCCAATAATCGTATTAAGCGGGCTACGTAATTCATGGCTTAAGTTTGATAAAAAGGCTGTTTTAGCTTCGCTAGTTTTGCGTAATTCATTTTCTATAAGATCGCCATGCTCTGCTGTAGTTTCAAGAATAATTTCAAGATCCATATTTTTTTTTGAGACTATTTCTAGGATTGATTGGAGTGCTGCTTCTGCGCGATGACGTTCTTGGATCTCACTATGAAGTTGGTCTTCGACTGCATCCCCATGTTCAATTGTCATTTCTAATTGAATTTGGAGATCTTGGTTAGTTTTTCTTAGCAATGCTAATTCTTTATTTAATACTTCTATTTGCTCTAATAGCTTAAGGTCTTGACCTGTAGGGTTGTCAAATGTACTCATAAAATTTAGATAAATTCTAGTGTCATACTAGGCATTAAGCGTTTTAAGTTTTTTAGTGATTTTGTTTGCCATAAAATTTTCTCTGACCCTTGTATAGCTAGTTTAGCATCTCCAAGATCACGTATTTTTAAGACAAACATAGAAAACATACTAATACCAGAGCTATTAAGAAATTGTAGATCTGTAAGATTCATAGATATTTGCTTTTGTTTATCAAATACATTAACACATAAATCTAGTATTTCTTTGTAAGCGTCCACACCTTCTAATCTAAGAAACCCACCAAAAAAGATAGTAGCTAAGTTTTCATCATAGCGAACATAATAATCTGCTGTCTTAATCTCCATAAGCTTTTTACACCTCTAACTGAATAGTAATTGTTAGTTTAACCACATCTACTGGATTAAGCAATTTTTCAAATTTCCAGCCTGGTTTTGCTCCATAATCATTAATTATTGTAAGTAGCCCAATTCCTGAACTATTACCTTCTGAGCTTGCTTTTATTAACTGTTTAGTAAACATTTCATCCATGTCAGAGCTAAGTAGCTCTTTAATATAAGTTTTATAGTTCTCTGATGATTCTAAACTAATATGATTTGTCACCATAAAAACTATTTTTTCATTATACATATACAGTGCAATACTTACTGGTAAGTTAGTATTGACCAAACTATATTTCATTGCATTTTCTAAAAGCTCATTAGCAATAAAACTAACAGAACTTTTTATTGTTTCTTGTTTACCTATTTTAGAGCCAGGAATTTCATCACCTGGAAAAAAAGTAGCAAAATAATCTCCTAAAAAGTCAGCCGATATTCCATTATTGCGCCAACGGCTATTACGAGGGATAGAACTAGGCGAAAAGTTTATGATTAAATATTCCTGAGAATCTGAGTCTTGACCGTAATAATCTCCAAAAATCTCTGTATTTACTTCCATAATCTTTCCATCTTTCTTAAAAATAATTAAGCTTTTTTACGCTTTATAACTAACAAAGTTATATCATCATATACCTTTTGTTTACCAACATGTTTTTTTAAGTTTCCAATTATTTGGCTACATATTTGATTTGCTGATAAATGAGAGCTTTCTTTTATTACTTGAAATAAACGACTTAAACCATACATCTCATTTTGCTGATTTACGGCCTCTATTAGGCCATCTGTATAAAGTACAGCTATTTCTTCTGGATTTAGTTTAATGTCTGTTTGTGCTACATAAGCTTTAATGTCTGATTCAATACCAAGGGGAAAACCTAGCTCAAAAGTGTCTATTTGTTCTATTCCACCATTACTACGTAAAATCACTAGATCTTCATGTTGTCCGCTAAGACGTAGCATTCCTTCTTCATATTCAAGCAATGCTAGCGTCATGTTTTTATGGCTTTTCATACGTCTAGTATTATCATAAATTACTTTATTTACTGAATTTAAGAATTTAA
>Ga0268299_1003300_pt1 | contig 15358 bp, 25 predicted proteins | sample NOBtaG_FD_193484 | JGI IMG/M metagenome (GOLD analysis project Ga0268299, IMG submission 193484) | Activated sludge microbial communities from bioreactor in Nijmegen, Gelderland, Netherland - NOB reactor | ecosystem: Engineered > Bioreactor > Aerobic > Activated sludge | place: Netherlands...
CAGACCCTGGGAAAGGGCCTTTTCTGAGATGGCCCGTCCGATACGGCCGTTGCCATCTTCAAAGGGATGGATCGACTCGAAATAGAGATGGGCGACGGCCGAGCGCACCACCGCCTTCTTGATCGCTGGCGTTCCGCCCGGTGCCGTTTGATTGAACCACCCAATGAAGCGCGTCATCTCCTCCGGAACACGCGACGACGGCGGCGCCTCGAAGTGGACTTTTTCATGGCCTATCGGCCCAGAAATGACCTGCATGGGTTCGTCATGTGTTCGCCACTGGCCGACGGCGATGCGTCGGTGACCGGCCATGATCATACGGTGCCATTCATACAGCTTCCCTTCAGAAAGTGGCTCGGCGAAGCTGTTGCGGACGTCGATCATCATTCTCGCAGCGCCTTCCGCCCTTCTGTCCCCGACCGCGGCGCCTCCATCCAGACCGAGATTCTTCCGGATGGATGACATGACATCCCGGCGGCTCAGAAGTTCTCCCTCGATGGCCGACGTTTGGATGGCCTCTGCAACCATCATTTCGATGGCCGCCTCTGCCTGCGCATCAGCCGTCAGGACCTTCAGAATCCCCGTCGCACGCCCTGCGGTTTCAGCGAAAGCCAGGAGGGTGTCCTCAACGCCCGAGAGGTCATACCGAAACTGAGGCCAATCCTCTTGCTGCCAGTTATAGATCATGAGCCGATTATAGCACTCATTCGGCTCATGTAAAGTCACATATTCGAGCCGAATGTTACTTCTATTCGGCTCACATATGGGAATCAGACATAGGCAGGCACCGTTCCGACAATGGTCATCCGGGATCCAATGGGCCGATTGATTGGCGGAGAACTAGCCACCGAGTCGGTGTTACTGTGCGGGCATTTGAGTCTTTTTACCACTGCCAGACACCCGCTTGGATCCATTACGATCCGACCCATTCTGACCGACCACTGAACATTTGCTGAACACTTTTTCACCGCCCGAGTTCGAGCCGTTTTGGGCCTCGTGATGAGCCAACAGCAACTCGCCGGCGCGCGCGAGGTCCTCTTGTCGGACGATATGATACCTGCGATAAACGGCGTCGGTCCTGTGGCCAGAGATTGCCATTGCGGTCTTCCTGGGGACGCCGGCGTCTTCCATTCTGCTAACCGCAGTGCGCCTGAAGTCGTGAATCAAAGCCCCGGTGTATCCCCGCTGACCCACGTCTTCGCCGTCCGGGTTTTTCCATCGGCCGATGCCAGCTTTTACACATGCTGTCTGCCATGCCGTCCGGATGCTGTTCAACGGCCGCCCCTTGAACTGACAGACGTTGATGCACGGAGATTTTTTCGTAGCCTCTCTCCACTCCGTGAGTACTCGATAGAGGTCACCCCCCATCACCGCAGTTCTCTGCTGCCCCGTTTTAGTATCGATCGATTTTAAACGTATCTCCACCCTCTCTCTTTTGCGATCGAAGCTGACCTGGCTCCACTCTAACGCGTGAGTTTCCCCGGACCGCGTACCGAGCCAATATTCGATCGTAACCGGGACGCGAGCGTGAGGAGGCAAGATCGACCGGACGGCGGTGAATTCTTCCCATGTCCGCGTGCCGCTACGCGGTGGAGCCTCTTTTAGGGCAGTCCATTTGGGCATCGAGGCGACCAGGCCTTTCTCTACTCCAAGCCGAAACCCTCTCAACAGAAACGACACGCGCCTATTCACCCGTGCCGGAGACAATCCTTCTTCGCGCCACTGTTTTGCCCATGACGACAACTGGGCGGAGTCGATCGATTCAGCCCGGCGAGTGCCACAGAGATCCACCCAGAATTTTTTGTGAATGAGCGCATTGCGCAGGTCTTTGTAGCCGTTCGACAAATAGTCGTCGTGGACGAGTTGGACGAGTGTTGATACGGGGGTGTCCTTCTCAACATGGATGCCGAATTTCCCAGAATAAAACTCTTCCCTTTTCTCGTGTAGGATTTTTTCCGCGGTCTCGCGAGTCCCACTGACGATGAGTCGAATATTTTTACCGCGGGCGCCCTGGTTCCAATTAATTCTAAACCGTTTGGGCCCGACGTTAGTGATCGTCCCTCCGCGCGCTGCTGTTGGTGATTTTCTTGCCATACGTAGGTCCTCATTGCGAGCAGGCCCGTGGAGATGGCCCCACGAGCCCGCCGCCTGCTACCGTGCGCGACTTTGCCGTGCGGCATCGTAGCACACGAGCCGACTCTGCTCCCACTGCTCCACGTCACAGAGACGGATACGCCATTGCGACCGGGGCCCGTCCCCGAGTTTGATCCCTGGGATGCCTCCGCGTTGCCCTAGAACAGCGCGCCTGAGGTAGTCCTCGGACGTCCCTAGGCGCTCCGCTAATTGAGCAACTGTGAGGTGAGAGTGAGTCGACAATTTACTGGGCATAGCGCCCTCCTGAGTGAGGTGGGGTTGGAGATAGCTCACCGGCGGCGTCCGGGCTCGAAATAAGCGACTGGACACCGGAATCGATGAGCGATGGGCATTAAAAGTTTAGCAGAGGTGGTTGAGCAACAATGGAGAGCAACGAGCATGAGCCAACAGAATTCCTCCTGTGTCAGAAGTCACAATCAAGGAGGTTTCAATGCTCAAATTCGAGGACTTACCCACCCACTCAGACGTCAAGGTTATGGGCCGGGACGTGGCTCAGAGATGCCCGACAAATCACGCCGAACTATTCGCTCGGATGCTGCACCGGCTCTCGATGTACACGCCACGGCTCGTGGCGGAGCGCTTGTCTGCGGCCGTGGACGCGATCCAGGGCCATCTTCCGTACACAATCGAGGGAAGGTGGCTGGATTCGCCAGTTGAGTTTAATGAGTCCTATCGGGCCGGGGTTGCCGGGATCCAGACCCCGCTCTCGTCCACCCTCACGCTCCACGCACTGCTCACTGCCGCGGAGCAGGAGCTGGGCCAGGACCACGCCGATGTGCTGCCGATCCGGTGGTACCGGAGGGGTCTCGTCGATCGTACGCGTCAGATTTTACGGGAGGGCTCCAGTAATGAAAACGCTCACAAGTAGACAGAGAGAAGTGGCTGTATTAATCGCTGAAGGACGCCCTAGGGCAGAAGTTGCGCGGGCGTTGGGAATCAGCAAGAGCACCGTGCGTCTCCATATCGACAACGCTGGGCACTTAGCCGGCGCGAGCAAGCGTGCGAATCTGTTGCGGTATGCTATCGACCAGGGCCTGATCCAGTCCGAGAGGCGCAATATCGTGCTGAGCGAGCGAGAGCGCATGATCGTGAGGATGTTGCTCGATGGATTTCCGCAGGCTGCGGCGGCCGTCGCGACGGGCATGAGTCTGGCGGGAGTTGGGCTCGTGCTCAGGAGGTTACGAAGTAGGGTTGGCGCGAGGAGGACGCCGGAATTACTGAGGATCTTGGCTTGGGACGTGTAGAAAAGGAGGACTGGAAAGACGCGGCGGCCCCGGGAGCGGGCCGCTTCGTCCTTGCTTCCTACCCAATCAACTCGCGCAATAGGTCTCCGTGACCGCTCTTCAGATTATCAATTATGGAATGCGAGCACCGCATAGTGTTCTATTTTAATCGTCGGGTTATTTACGTTGTCCAAGGATGATCTCCCATGTAATTCGCATGATTGCGAGGGTGACAGACACTCCCACCGCGTACCCCCACCACGATAAGACTCGGTCGTGGCACAGTGCGCTTCTCGGGCTCGGCAGATACGCCGCATCCGCAAGTCGGGCTTTTTCCGCCTCGATCTGCGCCATTTCCCACCGCACACGCTCCCGTTCCGCGCCGTCCCTGAGGCCGAGTTGATATCCCGCCTCTTTCCCAATCGCGTACGCCGCGCTGTCCTCCGAGATGTCGAGCTGCGGAGGAGGCGCTGAATCAGTTTTTGTCGTCGGTTTTTTGATCGCCATTTATGCTTCCTTCTTTCCGTACTGACGCACCGGCTTCGTCATAGCCCGATCCAGAGTCCATCCTGAGTCGATCCGAGCTGCAAGTGTGTCGCGGGGGATGTCACGCTCACGCGACCATTCGACGAGGTTTTGTGTGCGACCGCGCCAGGTGATGCGGCGGTTGCTGCGGCGGTTGTTAGCTTGCTGTGAGACAGTGGCCCACCGGAGATTTCCGGGCTCGTAATTGCCGTTATTATCGATGCGGTCGAGGGTGAGTCCAGGACGCCATGGCGGAAGATTTTCTTCGAGCCAGCGAATCATGCGAATCAGTCCGTCGGGTCCGTGCCAGCCTGGGTAGAGCTCGATGCCGCGTCCGCCGTGAGACGAGAAGCTGATGCAATCAGGATTGGTGATGCGCTCCTGGACGCCGTGCGCAATAACGTAGAGAGGCGTGCGAGAGAGGCCGTGGGTGCGATGTGTCCAGTGGCAACAATCGACGCATCCGCCAACGTTCTGATTGATGATCTTGCTCGCCGGCCTGACGCTCTTTGCGATGCCACAGATGAGGCACAGGCACTCGTAAAACGATTTTCCGGAATCAGTGTGCTTATGCGAAAACGTCAGCACGAGCCATGCGCCGTACACTCGCCCAATCTCGATTTGGTTTCTCTTGCCGCCCATGATCCACCTCCTCATCAACAACAACTATTGATTAGAATGTGGAGTGGAGAGGCAGTTGGGATGGCTATATTCAGGACACAGAGAGTGTTTTTCTGGCGGACGCTGTTAAGGGGAATCACGAAGAGGGAGGCGGCACGGTGACAAAAAATCCCCGCCCAGGGATAGCCCGAGCGGGGATCTTCTGGAGGAATATCGCGGTGCGTTTACGCGATGCGCCAGATACGGAGGGAGCCGTCAGGCTGGATACGGCTCGTTGACTTTTCGCCGCGCAGTTTTAATTCCTTCTTGATTGCTCCATGTGCGGATTTCATATTCTTAGCAACTCCGATCGAGTCCCCTACCTCCATTTTCGGAACGTGGTATTTCGAGGTGCGAGTAGTAGCTACTGGAATGTCCTTCTCAACTGTGAATGTGACAGATTGCTTACTCATAAATTTTCAACTCCGATCGCTCGCGAAATTATGCATTGCTTCACGCTGAGTCGTTTCGCGTTTTCGACTTGCGTGAGTGTTTGTAAGAGAGATGCACAGCCAATACAATCTGCTCCTTTGTTACTGGCTTTTGCATGAACTTCTCTCGTGAATATCTAAGATGTAGTATGAGTGAGAATTGATTATTTGAGACGCATGAATGACGACACTTATGCAGTGTCCCTGGCTATGAATATCATGTTGATGAAAATCGAAGAGCGAGGCACACGGCGAGCGCTAGAGTTCTTCTTTGCCAGTTGTTTTGAATTCGATCTCTGGATGTTTGTTGGTATCTGTCATGCCTGCGATCAACTCTTGGAGTTTATGTCTGGGAGGCTTATTGTCGTTCTTATCGCGCACCAATTTCAGCCGACTCAGAAGATCTTTAATTGTGATCATTCCTACTGATCCTTTCTCCTACCCACCCAGCGCTCATCTAAATTATTCGCCGTGCTTCCTAGCCGCAAATGCTCAGGCCGGCAGCAACGACGGTCCGGGCAACTGGCGTGCAATACCGGAATGCCCTGCGGTATGGCCCTTCTGTGGCTCAGCATCCAGGACGCGTGATGGGCGTACCATTCGCGCCCTAAAATGCGCAGCCGAGCGTAGCCGGATACGTGGGGTTTCGAGTCGAAGATAAGGCAATTGCCCTGCTTTTTCAGCGACTTGAAGAATCTATCGTGCAATGCCGAATCACGCACCCAAGAGGGTGCCGCGTTGCCCGCGGTAGGATCCGCGGTATATAGGTCAGAGACCGGTGCAACGCTCAGTACGCGGGCTCCGATGGACGCTCCGATTGACGTGCTGAGGTGTGGAGCACGCGGAAACACGTCGAGAATGATACGGCCCGGACGTTGCCCAGTGGACCGGATGCAAAATTCGACGAGCGATGGCGGGAACTCGCGGGATAACTGAGTGATGGGTGGCACGTGCACGTCAGAATCCAACGCCGGCCGGCCCCATGCGGTCCATGCGTGCGTGAGGTCTCCGGTTACGATCGCGTGCTCAAAAGTTGACGCGAATCGCCAGCCAGTCTGCCCCCAAATCCATAATGATCCGGTGTCGGGGTCCAGGACGCGGGCCAGTTCTTCCCAGAGACTCGACTCTTGGTCCCTATGGAGTCGGCCGGGCATGGTCAATAACGCGGTATGCACAAAGCCGACCGGCGTCCGCCCGAGCCAGCTCATTGCGTCATGAAGGGCGGAGTCTGGAGTGTGAGGCTGGAAAGAGGAGGTTTCATGAAAGACCATATCGTACCCCGCATAGCTACAGATCTACGAGCATGACTCGCCAACGATCGTTTGTTAATCCGAGTTGCAACTTGATCCGTGTCAGCAATCTATGAACGCCACGACTCGATGTCGGGATCATGCCCGTCGAAAAGCCTGCTTTGATCAGCACGCGCTCTGTGTGTACCCCCAGAATAGTCGCGATTAATTCGGCGAAATCAATGTCGCAAATCGATATATCGTTACTTGATGTATTAGCATTAGCGACCTCGGTATACGTCACTGTCCACACGTACGACCCTGGATGTGCTCCATGCATCGTCACAATATACGCCTCGACGATCCCATTCTTGCCAATCGCATCCAGCGCATGAATCAGTGCATATTCGCGGGCTTGCCGTTTATTTTTCGGAGCAGCGCCGAGAGATTCTGAGATTCGTGAATTGTCGCTAATTGTGATCATGTTGTACCAACTTAGCTCTCTTACTTGCCTTGGTCATCTGTTTTGGAAGTTGGCCGACAGCGTCCATTGTTTAGATGTGATATTTCCAATCTTGTGTCGCGCAAACCGGTGATCGTGATAATTCCACTGCCGGACCGTGACCGTTTCTGGCTTGAGAAAATCTCCGACAATAATATTAGATTCGATAATCCTGCGCGCTCGGCGAACCATTGCTGTAACGATGCGGCGCTCCTTCATGTGTTTTACCGCATATTCGGCTTCAATCCTCAAGAGTCTCGCCCTACAGATCGCAACATTGTCCTCTTGTATATCGATCCCGTAGATCGAGCAAAGACAGGTGAGCACGAGGTGTCCGTTAATACAGTCGCTAGCGCGATCGCAACCGTTAAGAGTCCCTAGCTTGAGCCTCAAGACATACTCTAGGAATACCCTCGCCACACGCCGGTTCGAGCACGTTGATATAAGGCTCGTGGGTCTCCGGAGGCAGTAGCTCCAATATCTTTTCGACAAGATTCGGCGGCGTAAGGACTTTGCCAAATATCTTGACGCGCTTCCGGCTCTTGATGATCTTACTCACGCCGCTTCCCTCCCCTTCTTTCCTCTCACCCGTACCCGCTCCCATCTCGCAATATCAGCAGCCGCAATCACCCTATCCTTCGCCCGAGCTCTCTGAATGATCACCGTATCGAGATCATCGGACTCTGATACCGCGACCGAGCCGACACAATCCGCATGCGAGCACGCGTTTAGGACGTAGTGCAGGCCGTCGTTGCTGAGCGGCTCGCACCAGATTTCATAGTCGCCCGGCCAGAATTTAGTGAAGATCTGATTCACGCTCGCCAGACCTGCTCTTCTGGTTTCTTCGCGCGATGGATTGCTGCGTACACGCACTCGCTCCGCAGAATCTCTAACCAGAGTAGTTCCTCAGCGAGACGGCTCGCATTGAGGTATATCGTCGATTGATCGCTATCATCATGATCCAGTGTCAAGGCGACCTTATCAAAGCCGAGCCACTCACACGCCCAACCCGCAGACTCGATTTTCTTCTCGACCCACGCCCGGAACTGCCGCATATTGGCGCCCGCAGTCGGTGGGACGTGAGGGCATGTAAAAATGCGTGCAATGGGAGCTCCGATAAGCCCGTGCGCGGTACGGATCGCCAATTGCGATAGCTTCAGATTGCCAAGATCGTCTTGTTTTTCAGCGATTTTCATGATGCGCGTGAGCGCGTCCATCGTAATTTTGTCGCCCTGAGTTGTCACGATTTCCTCCTCTGTTATGCCGCCTGCGCGCCATACCATGCCGCGTCAGTGCACTTGTTAGGCTCCCGCCCGCAAGCTTTTGTGGCAGGTCGTGATCCTATAGTCCTTCAACTTGCCCCCGGACCGCTTGTTGCGGCTGGGGTGAGGGCGGATGACAATCTTAGAGCGGCACTCAGACACTCATGATTACGCCACCACATCTTCCGGAGCGGTCTGAGGCGCGTTGATCCCGGCCCAGAAGTCCGACTCGCGGAGAGTGACAACAACCTCTGAGCACTGGTACTACAGGCCCTTGCCGCGGCACTTGTTGCGATAGCTATTCGACACATATTCGTGGTGCTCTTCTTGCGATATCCACAAGCCGTGTGCTCAACGACGGGGAGCCCGTCGTCTCCGACGATCCGGATAATCGCTCTCATAATGATGACCAACGGCCTTGGCAGACGTCTTGGCGGCGGCGACGATGCATCCCATGGCTGATTTTCATTCGATGCCGCCGCGATGTTGAGCGTGATCGACAGAGCCGCGCTGGTCCCCCCGCCCGCCAAGATCGCGGTTATCTTATTTCCGATACTGATGTTCATGATTCTCACTCCTGGTTTCGAGTCTCACAACATCGCGCATTAACGTTATGAGTAGTGATACGACGAATGGGAAAAAGTGTTTATGCCACTTTGGCTAGTTTTTTGGCGTACTCTGGGTGTTTTGGAGGGGATGGCTGAGGGTCAAAACAGGAGAAGGGAGGCGGCACGGTGGGGACTGGCAATGCGACCGGTGCCCCCGGAGAAAATCTCGCTGGAGGAGTTTATGAGGACGCCGGGCGTGAGATGAGCGTCGATACGCTCGCGCAGGCCCTTGAGCTGCCGGTGGGCCTGATTTCGGCGATAATTGATGGAAAGCGCGGAATTACGAACAATGTTGCGGGGCAGCTTGGGGCTTTTTCGATACCACGGCTGTGTTTTGGATGAACTTCCAGAGGGGCATATGACGAGGCCGCCCGTCGCGACGGGCGAGGGAGATGAGGGAGTGTGCTAGAGGGAGGCGAGAGGTATGCCGACTCCCTCTAAGCCTTTTGGGTGGGGTCGGCAGCGGGCTATGGGAGATCGCCCGGCAAAGGATCAATGAGTGAGCCTATTTAGCGCCAGGCATCCGCTCGGCGAGTGTCTTCATAGGCCGACGCAGTAGATTCATGCTCCGGACTTACGGATTGGTCTTCACTGCAATCGTATTACTTGAACCGCGCACAACTCACCTGACAGCAAGTGGCCGTCGCGACGGGCACTTGGCACACCACCATATCTCACGCGAGAGAAGGGATCTGCTCCCGCCCAACGCGGAATACTGCGCTCGGGCCAGTCGCGATAGACTTCCCTCCATGCACATGGCTTCTTCGAAGGTCGACTCTCTATCGGTATCGATCCCCTGCATGATCAGCCTCCCTCATCACGACTGGCACGTTGCAGGAACGGTGTGGGGCCTCTCCGAGCACCATCTTCATATTGAATGTCCGGCGAAGGTATCTCCCGGGATGACGCTTTCTCTTTCCTTGGTCGTCCCTGGAACCGATCAGGCCATTCGTGTTGACGAGGCACTGGTGACCTGGACCCGAGGCTCTGAATTTGGTGTGCGCTTCTCGCTGACGAACATTGCCAGAATCCACTAAGTCATCCGGCCCCTCTCCTGCCCCCCTCACCCATATGCGGAACCGTTTCGCCCCTGCGACGAGCAGATAGGCGCACTTCCCCTTCCTTTGTAGTACGTCCTCGGAGGAATGGCAGAACGAGCCGGTGAGGATAGGCTTGAACTGTCTCGGGCGATGGCGGACCACACTACGGCAGCTCTGTTGACAGAGGAGGTTCCGGTGACGACTCGCTACAGCACACGAAAGTCCGTCCGATATCAGGTCACCCTGTCCTGCGAGGGTCGCGTGGGCGAAGGGGCCGTGATGGATTGCTCGGTGCCCGGGTGTCAGGTGGAGACCCAGTGGCCGCTCAAGCGGGGGCAATCCCTGCAGCTGCGGATCCAGATCGACCGTCAGACGGCGATACGAGTGGATTTGGGAGTCGTCCGGTGGGTGCGCGGGGCGAAGGCCGGGATCGAGTTCATTCGGATGACCGCGGACGATCAGCACCGCCTCAAGACTCACACGGGCTTTGCTCCAAGACGTGCGCCTGTGCACACATCATGGCGGGAGTCGGTCGTCTGTACTGGCGTGACCGGTCGATAGTTGCCGTCGAAGGAGAGGGCCGCATGATCGCGACACATTTTAGGATACGTACGCACCACCGGGTGCCCGTCGCCACGCCGGTGTACTTTTCAAATGAGGCGGTCGATGGGACCGGACACCTATGGAACCTGTCTCTGACCGGCTGCCGAGTAGATGGCAGCGTGTCCGTTCGAACGGGGACGCGACTCACGCTCCTCGTCCTCTTGCCGGGGACACAGGCTTTCATGGTCATCCGTGAGGCGCAGGTGGTCTGGAGCCGTGGTCAGGAGTTCGGCCTGAGACTCATCAACCTGCACGCACCCGAGGCCGCACGCCTCGACACCTTTGTACGAAATCAGATCGCCTAGAGGTCTATGCACCATATCACTCGCGTGGATCGAAACACCCCGCACAAACACTTGTGGCAAGTCACCGTCCGACGGTGGAACCGGGTCTATACCCGCAGTTTTTCGGACCGTCGACATAGCGGACGGGAGCAGGCGCTGGCCGCGGCGCAGGGTTGTCGCGACAGCATCCTCGCCCAGCAGGCCCCCATGCCGCGTCGCACTCGCTGCGCTGTGCTCAAAAGGACTAATCGATCCGGCGTGTCCGGGGTGACACGGATCCTGCTCAGTGATCCTCGCGACAAACAGGCCGCTCAATTAGCCTGCTGGGTGGCGCGATGGCCGGGGGAGGGCAAGACCATCAGACAGCGAAGCTTTTCCATATCCAAACATGGCGAATGGGGCGCGTTTCTGAAGGCCGTTGCGGCGAGGCAGCACGGTCTGGCGACCATGGATGACGAACCACCGGCTTCTCGGGATGATCAGGCTCCCGCAGCTGATGCCTGCCGTGATCGCTGAACACTGCACAGATGCGTCGTATCTGCGCATGTCGGCACACGAATGTGTGAGACCTGTCCTACCTACTCCAATAATCCCCCGATAGCAGAATGCCCTTCCTACTTCGACCAATAGTTACGAGACTGCCCTTCGGCATACTCTCCCTGCATCCTTGAAGGAGGGCTCCCGATGTTCAGGACGCGTGTTCTGAGTGGCAGTGTGCTGGTGCTGACGCTGGCTTGTTCGCTACCCATCGTCTGGGCAGATGACACCGACACCACGCCTCAGATCGATCCCTACATCGCCCTGTTTGGCGGAATTGCGATGCCTTCAAACACCGACCGACGGGTGGATGACGATACTTTCAACCAGCATTTCACCGTCCTTGATGGCGCCTATGGCAACTCAAAGTCCCTCGGCGGAAAGATTGGGATGTGGTTTCCCGGTACCCGCCGCTTCTCTGCCGTGGACCTGGGGGTTGAGCTGGACGTGACCAATTATCAGCCCGATATTCAAGCGGGGACGAGACGGGCCACAGGCACGGTCAATGGCGTTCCGGTTGTCGCCTCCACACGCGGCGCCAAAACCGACGTGAACTCCACCATCTTGGCGGTCAACGGCTTGGTACGTCTCCCGATGTACGTGTCTGCCGAGTTTCCACACGGGCGGCTCTATCCATATGTCGGCGGCGGCATCGGGATGCAGAACTCCAGTTATGGCTCAGATGGGAGAGCTCCGCATGATCTTGCCGTGCAGGGGCTTGCTGGGCTGCACATACTCCTGACAAGGCGAGTGGCGCTCTTCGCGGAATACAAGTTTACCCATGCGCAACAAACCTTCACGTTTGGATCTCAAGACCAGACGATTACCTTTAATGTCAGTCATTTCGTCGCTGGATTTGCCATTCATTTGGGGAGTTAGCCCTTATCCCGGATGCGTAAGATTCTGGGGAAGCGATGTCATGCGAGAAGTTCAAGCTGATGTGGATAGCCTTCCCCTCAGCAAGCATGATGCTCGTTGAAGACGATGTGAGGGCTTAAGGGGACGTGATGAACGCATGTATCGAGAAAATCGCCCTTGGTACAGCCGTCGCGTTGTCCATGCTCGTCCTGTCTGCCTGTGCGATGCAAGTGCAGCAGTATCCTGATACAGCGGTGGTTCGTCTTCCGGCTAAATCTAGGCCCATTCTTGTAAAAAAGATTGTGAGTCAACTTGGCCGAGGGCAGGAGATCGGGACCATTCATATAGGGGGCCTCTGCCTGCGGAACGGCACGCTTCGTTGGAACACCGGTGGACACGTTCCGCTGTTAAATGAGGAATTGGCCAATCATCTCAACACGGAACTCGACGCGGCAGGGTATGACGTGGTTCGACCAGCTGAATCCCTGTTTGAAGCACCCAGCGAGGGGAATGCGGAGTTCATGCTTGGTGGGATTGTGAAGGGCCTCGCGTCCAATCGCTGTTATCCCTTCGCGGGGTTCGGCAATTATGGGACAAGTTCGGGAGAAGCGTCGGTGGAAGTCGAGTGGCAGCTTTATGAGAAGCGAACCCGTGCCATTGTCTATACCGCGACCACTGGAGGCACCGGGAAAGCCGACACCGGTCCGAATGGGGCAGAGGACGCGTTCTATCGAGCAGTTACCGCCGCGCTGAGGAATCTGCTGATTGACCAGCAGTTTGCTGGAAGGTTGGTGCGAGTCGAGATGCAATCCACAATGTGAAAGCGGCCTCAACAGACCGCACGAGTCACGCCGGCGGTAGCGTCCCGCCCCCGGAACGATCACAGCTCCCCGGAAGCCAGATCGTTGTACTTTTCCAAGACCTGAATGTGTTCATCCCGCCTCGGCTCCTACTCGCTCACACGGGCGGGCCCTCCCGTAGGTTTTTTAGGCATTCCCCCTGTCGAATTTTCTTTGCGGCCAGTATGTAGGCCCATACTGCGTCGAGTGTTTTCGAGTAGAATCGCCAGTGTGATGCCGAATGTGTTCTTTCTCGTGCTCTTCGCAATCGCCTTTCTCTGGCCAGCTCCTGGGCACGGTCAGGTCTATTTCGATTTCGATCAGGCGGTGTACCATACCTGTTATGACGGCGATACGTGCATGATGAGCTTGCCGGGTATTCATCCCCTGTTTGGCGACCATATTCCTGTCCGGCTCGCCGGCATCGATACCCCCGAAATGAAGGGGCGATGTGAACGCGAGACGCAACTGGCTCGGCAGGCGAGAGATCTTGTGCGTTCCGCTCTTAGCCGAGCCGACACGATCCACCTGCGCAAAGCCAGCCGAGACAAATATTTCAGAATTGACGCGAGGGTGATTGCCAATGGCCAGGATCTCAGTGCCGTCTTGATCGAGCAGGGCCTCGCGGTGCCCTATGACGGCGGGACCAAGAGTATGGACTGGTGCCTGGAGGCCTCCGAACGACTCAGTGGGGGACCATGAATCGTCAGGAACCGGTCCACGACTGCCCCACCTGCCAAACTCCCGTCGTCCCGGAACGTCTGTTGATCAGGCCAGACGCTCCTGGGCGTCGTGGCGTCCCCCAGCGCCCGGAATGGCACTGTAATCAGTGCGGGCGCACCTTCGCCCCAGATTATTTCGACGCTCCCAGGTAGGGAGCGCGCTCGAATCGTCAGTCGCCGCACCCAACGGCGCCTCCAACCCATCGCCATGTTCTGAAGCGAGCTCGTGCAGAACTCATGATCTGCAGGAGCGCGCAATGTAGGCTGAGAGGATAGCCACTTCAGTAGGTCTGATGGGGAGGGGCGCAAGCTCCGCGGCGATTAATCTGATACTGATTCCGGCAGGCTACAGGATGTCATGTCGTCAAGATACCGTATTGATATAGATACTCCCCGGTATCTTTTTGGATACACGGCTGGCTCATTGTTCACATCTAGCATAGCGTCAGTGCTATTAGTACGCACATAGAATCACGTGTTGGTACTTAGGCATGGCTATTGCTGATCTCTCGGCTCACTACCACGCTCCTCAGACTGAATCGCACACCGCGAGGATGGATGATGTGCAAGGCCTGGTTGCTCCTGCTCCGTTCTATCTTTTTCCTTGTGCCGTTAGTCTGGGTGTAATGACTTGTCAAGCAGCGGCCCCCGAATGTGTGCATGGCGTGTTCGGTGATGATGGGGTCAGTGGCGAGAGAAACGTCGCCAATTTTTCCGCCGGTGTCAGGCCTTGGAGGGCCATGGAAAACTGGTCGTAGTTGTAGCGATGCTCCCAGGCGCGTAGGGCCTGAGCGGCTGACGTGAACTCCTCAAAGGTTGCGCGACTCCAAAATTCCTCCTCGTCGATGCGATGACTGCGTTCGACTTTGCCGTTCTGTTCGGGCCGACGCGGTTGGATGTGCCGCAAGCGGATACCGGCTTCTTGCACGGCCAGCGCAAAGGCCAGGGGGAATTCCGTCCCATTGTCGACCTGAACCTTGCGAATGGGAAACGGGAGGATGTGTCGCACGGTGGCCAGGAAGTCGAGACTGGTGCCGTGATACTTACTCGGATAGAGGCGTAAGACGCGATACCGCGTGCAATCATCGAGGGCCGTGTATTGAAAACACTTCTGGCCGGCGACGTTCACCTCCTTCACATCAATCTGCACGCACTCGCCGGGGTGCTCTTTGCTGAAGAGGATCGGCTGCCGAGGACGTCGCGGGCCCGTGCGCCGGATCGGAGGATAGCCGAGGTCTCGACAGACCCGGCGGATCGTCGCAGCCGCGACACGGATGTGATGCACCCGGTCCAACCAGAACCGGGTCCGCATGGCGCCGAACTGCAGCTCGCGGCGGGCGTGCTCGATCAACCGCACGGCCTCGTCGGAGATACGGCGGCGGCGTGTGCGCGGATGACGCGGGACTAACCCCGCCGGCCCGCTGGCCACCCAACGGCGGTGCCAGGTCCGGACCGTCTTGCGATCCAAGCCGAACCGCCAGGCGGCGCCTTTGAATCCATACTCGTCGGCATAGCGCAAAATCGCTAGCCGGCTGTTGATGAGGTGATGATGTCGAGTGGCGATGCTCACGTTCTCAGTTCCTTCGTCGTGATCAATCGCATTGGCTCCTCCCTTGTCATGGCGTGTGACTGTAGCCCATGCAGGGGGCCCACTCTCAACAAGATATTTCAGCGTGCGAGAAGTGCTGGCGCGACTACAGCGCGGCGAGCCTATCAAAGCCATTGCGCGGGAGCTTGGCGTGGCCCGTAATACCGTGAAGCGGTGGCAACGGCTGGGGGGCTGGCGTCCCCGCCCACCGGGACACCGCCCCTGTCAGATCGATCCCGATCGGCGCTTTCTGGAGCGCCGCGGCCCTGAAGTGAATTGGAACGGCCGGGTGCTCC
>Ga0268299_1003301_pt1 | contig 15356 bp, 19 predicted proteins | sample NOBtaG_FD_193484 | JGI IMG/M metagenome (GOLD analysis project Ga0268299, IMG submission 193484) | Activated sludge microbial communities from bioreactor in Nijmegen, Gelderland, Netherland - NOB reactor | ecosystem: Engineered > Bioreactor > Aerobic > Activated sludge | place: Netherlands...
CGTCTGCGACCTGTTGCAGGGGCACGCCATCCAGGTAGTGCCGGACGAAGACGGTGCGCAGAAGTCCTGGAATTCTCCGGATCTCGCGGTGCACCAGGTGCTTCACCTCCGCCGATCCGGCCGCGCTTTCCGGCGTCTGGCAAGGATCGGGCAGGTCCATCTTCGCGGCGACATCGCCGTCAACGGTGTCCTCCAGATAGACCAGCCGCGCTCGACGCAATTGCCGAAGCCGCATGAGGCATTGGTTGACCACGATCCGCCCGATCCAGGTGCTCAGTTTCGAGTTGCCCTGGAACTGCCCCAAGTTCTTCCAAATCTTCAGGAATGCGTTCTGCACTTCATCGTGCGCTTCGGCTTCGTCGCGCAAGATCGAGAGGGCCTGTTTGTAGGCGCGATCGTAGTGCCGCCGCACCAGTTCCTGAAAGGCCGCTTCGTCGCCCGCCTGGGCCGAAGCGACGAGCTCGGGCCCGTCCATTTGCCGGACGCTGACTGTGGTGGTTGCCATTCCCATAATCCTCATCAGTCCAGATACCGATGGGCCGCGAATGGTTTCTTTTGTGATGAAATCTGTTTTAGTATAAAGAAATAAACTATGACTGAATCCAGTACCAGTGAATCGAGATCTCTCGCGGGTGAAAGTAGCGAGGAAACCATCCAGCGGGTCCTCTCCGGCTACGAGCTAGGCAGGAAGCTCCGCCAGATGCGGCTCAGGAAGAAACTTGGGCTCGTGGAGTTGGGGCGTCACACGGGATTGTCGGCGTCGATGCTCTCCCAACTGGAGAATGGCAAGCTGATTCCCACGCTTCCGACACTGGCGCGCATCGCCATGGTGTTCGATACGGGTCTGGACCACTTCTTCTCGACGAACCCGGAGAATCGCTCCTTCCACCTCGTGCGAGCGAGCGAGCGAATCCGATTTCCCGAGAAGCCCGAGTTGCGCTCGCCAGGCTACTTCTTCGAGTCGCTGGCGTTCAGCGCCACAAACAAGGGACTGCAGGGATTCTGGGCCGATTTTCCGCCGCGCGAGGAGTTCTCGTTACCGCACACCCATGAAGGCCAGGAGTTGATCTACATCGTGGAAGGGGGGCTCACCGTCCGGCACAGTGGCGAGGAGTTTCGAATGGAAGCCGGCGACAGCGCCTACTTCGACGCCACGGAGGTTCACTCCTACCGGGGAGCGATGCCTGACGGGGCGAAGGCGATTGTGGCCACCACGGCCGCCAACCCGCCGCTTTAGGAAGTCGCAGATGGCGAAGAGACGACACAACAGGCGAGGAGCAGCAGGCTGCGAAGCGTCCAACAGACGGTTCTGACCCAATTCGTGGCCACCAAACGCCGTGCAGTATCCGCGTCGAAGCCGCGCAGCAGGACGGCATGGCCCGGCGCCTGCCACATGATCGTACTCAGCCAGGTAAGAGCAAGCAGCATCGCGTTGGCGGCTAAAGCCCCTCGGCTGATCGACGACGGAACGGCTAGGAGCAACGCGAGCGCCGTGATGGCCTCCAGAACCATGGCCGGCCCCACCACCCAGGAGACGCGCCGCACATGGAGCTTCTCATACGCGGCAAGTTGACCGGAACCGACGGCCGCGAAGAGCGGATAGTGCACCACCTGAACGAACCAGATGAGGCCGGCCATGAAAAAAGCCAGCCCGCAATGGAGCGTCAGCAGCGCGTCCGCTTCAAGCAGTCTGGACATCGGGTTTCCCATCGCCTTGCTTCAGGAAAGGCAAGGCACAGAACAGGAAGTAATTCGGCCGGTCGCTCGCCAGACAATGGCGATGGGAACGGATGACCTTCCGGTTGGAGATAAGAAAGACGCCGGGCATTTGCATAACATCCGACTCTAGCCGGCCGATCCAATGTCCGTCCCGCAAGGCCAACTGAATGCCGCGCTTCCACACTTCGAGTCCAAAGAGTTGGCCGATGCCTCCCCGCCTGAGACCGAACGCCCGGTACAGACTGCGATCCGGATCCGCGAGATGGTCGATGCCGTCTAGACGGTACGCGCTTGCGAAACGCCGGAACCGTTCTCGCGAGCTCATGTGCACCAGCACGATGTGCACGCCGGAGGCCTCTATCCGCTTGCGCTGGCGGGCCAAGTCGGCCATGGCCTCGCGGCAGAACGGGCAGCCGGCGTGGCGCAAGAAAACGAGAAGCACGGGCGAGCGCTCGCTGAGCTCGCCCAGCGTCTCTCCGCGGCTGGAGCGCCATTGGTCTAGTTTCTGCCCTTCGGGCGGCTGCGCGATGTCCAGCATGGCGTCCTCCTGCCTCAGACGCCGCGAGCGAGACGCCGGACTGAAAATAATCGCAGTCCGGCGCCGCTCGCGGTAGAGAATTGCCTATTTCGGCATGATCACGGAGTCGATCACGTGGATCACTCCGTTGGTGGCCATGATGTCCGTCTTCACCACGTTTGCGCCATCGACCTTGACGTTGCCGCCCGAGACGGCGATCTTGGCGCTTTGGCCCTGAACCGTGGTCGCGCTCTTCAGCTTCACGACGTCGGCCGCGGCGACCTTCCCGGCGACGACGTGGTAGGTCAGGATCGCCTGCAGCTTGGTCTTGTTTTCCGGCTTGAGCAGGTTCTCGACGGTTCCCGCCGGAAGCTTGGCGAAGGCGGCGTCGGTGGGCGCGAAGACAGTGAAGGGACCGGCGCCTTTCAGCGTATCCACCAAACCCGCGGCTTTCAGGGCGGCCGCGAGGGTCTTGAACTGGCCGGCGGAAACGGCCGTGTCGACAATATCCATGGGTCCGGCCGCGCTGGCGGACAGCGTAGCCAATGCGAAGGCGCAGCTCAGGCCGATGGTGCGAATCGTTTTTCTCACTTGTGTTCTCCTTGGGGCTGTTGCCGAGGATGGCGAACGTTGGCGCTGTTCCTCTGCGCTTAAGGAGATTGCGCCGGCGCCGCCAAGGATGGATTATTTGACGCCGAGGTGGAGCGCGACGACGCCGAAGGTCATACGCCGGAAGCGGACGCTTTGGAATCCGGTTTCACGCATCAGGAGCGCGAGACTGTTGGCGTCGGGAAAGCGGCGCACGCTCTCGGGCAGGTAGCGGTAGGCGTCCGCCGCGTCCTTGCCGGAGAGCATGGCGCCGATTCGCGGTAGCACCCGAAGCGAGTAGAAGTCGTAGCAGGCGCGGAAGGCGCGATTGGGCGGCGTGGAGAACTCGAGAATGGCCACCGTGCCGCCGGGCTTCAACACGCGGTACATCTCGCGAAGGCCCTTGTCGTAGTTGGCCAGGTTGCGAAAGCCGAAGGCGACCGTGAGCACGCTGGCCGAAGACGAAGCGAGCGGAAGGTTGAGCGCATCGGCCTCCACCAGCGGCGTCGAAGCGCGGCGCGCGCGGGCTTTGCGGGCGGCCTCGATCAGCATCGGGTGGCAGAAGTCCGAACCGAACACCGTGGCGCCGCGGCGCTTGGCCAGAGCCAACATCAGGTCGCCGCTTCCGCAACACAGATCGACCACGACCGCGCCTGGAGCGGCGATCCGGTCCGCCAGCATCCTGACGGTACGCGCGCGCCAAAGGCGGTCCATGTTACCCGAGAGCACATGGTTCAGAAGATCGTAGCGCGGTGCGACGCCGTCGAACATACGGCGCACCCAGCGCCCGACCTGTTGTTCACCTTCGACGCCCTTCGGGCGGGAGCCGGGCGCCGCGGTCTGGACAGCCTTGCTCACGCCGGGGCCAGCTCCTCGAGGGCGCGCCGCGTGGCCTCGAGGACGAGCGATTCCTCGATGTCCGAGCGCACAACCACCTTGCCGATGGCCTCTGCAAGGACGAAATGCACCTTGCCCTGAATGGTCTTCTTGTCGCTGCCCAGGCGAGCGACCAGCGAACCGGCGGTGACCCCTTGCAGCGGAGGAAGGGCTCCATATGCCGATATGGCTTCGTTCATGCGCGCGGCGTCGGTTTCGCTGCACGTGCCCGCAAGGCGGCCCAAGTGGCTGACGGCGCGCATCCCGAACGCGACGGCCTCGCCGTGGAGCAGGCGCTTGTACTGCGTCTCCGCTTCGAGCGCGTGGCCGATGGTGTGACCATAGTTCAATATGCGCCGCACTCCACCCTCCTTTTCGTCCGCCGAAACGACCTCGGCCTTGATGCGCACGCTTTCGGCGATAATCTCCTCCACGATGGCGGGCTCCATGGCGAGAACACTCGAGGCGTCGCCAGACATGCGGCGGAACAAGGCGGGGCTGCCGATGATGCCGCATTTCAGAACTTCGAACAACCCGGCGCGGTATTCGCGCGCGGGCAGCGTGGCGAGCACGTCGGGATCGATCAATACCGCGAGCGGCTGGTGGAAGGAGCCGATCAGGTTCTTGCCGCTCACCAGGTTCGCGCCAGTCTTGCCCCCGACGGCCGCGTCCACCTGCGCCAGCAGCGTGGTGGGGGCCTGAATCACGGGAATTCCGCGCATAAAGATGGCCGCCAGGAAGCCGCCGAGATCGCCCACAATGCCGCCGCCGAACGCGATCACGACGCTTGTGCGGTCCGCGCCCAACCGCACCATCTCCTCCGCCAGCGCCTCGACGGAGGCCATGCGTTTCCGCTCTTCGCCACCCGGAAAGTACAGGACGTCGAACGCGCGGCCGCCCAACGCGGACTTCATGCGCTCGCCATGCGCGTCCCAAACGTCGCGCGTGGTGACGATGAAGAGCTTTCCAGCCTTGGCCGGAATATGCGCGGCGAGCGAGCGGAGCGCGCCGCGCGAAACGTCCACGGGATAACGCTCCCTGGGCGTTTCGACAACGAAGGTTGGCATACTCTCGTTGTACCATTAGGACATCACGCCGCAGACCGAAGATATTCTCCAAACAGACTTCCTGGTTGTGGGCGCGGGCGTCGCCGGTTTGCGCGCCGCTATAGAGCTCGCCCCAGCCGGAGGCGTGCTCGTTTTGGCCAAGGATAGTCTGCACGAATCGTCCTCCGAGTACGCCCAAGGCGGCATTGCCGCTGCATTGAGCGACGACGACGAGGTTTCGCTCCATGAGCAGGACACGCTGAAGGCGGGCGACGGGCTATGCGATCCGCTCGCCGTGCGGACGCTGGTGGAAGAGGGGCCACGCGTGATCGAGGAGCTCATCGCCTGGGGGGCCGAGTTCGACCGCGAAGGCTCCAAGCTCTTGTTCGCGCGCGAAGGCGCGCATTCCCGCAGCCGTGTGTTGCACGCTCATGGCGATTCCACGGGCCGCGAGATCTCCCGCACGCTGTACCACAAAGCCGCCTCCCTGGAGAACGTGCAGATCCGCAGCTTCTCCGCGATTACCGACCTGCTGACGGATGGCGATTCCGTGTGCGGAGCCGTGGCGTTCGAAGAGAAAGCGGGCCGGCACGTCCGGATCCACGCGCGCGCCGTGCTTCTTGCCACCGGCGGATTGGGACGGGTGTACCGCGTTACTACGAACCCCGACGTCGCCACCGGCGATGGCGTGGCCATGGCCTACCGGATCGGCGCCGAAATCAGCGACCTGGAGTTCGTGCAGTTCCACCCCACGGCTTTGCACGTCGAGGGCGCGCCGTCGTTCCTGCTGAGCGAGGCGCTGCGCGGCGAAGGAGCGGTGTTGCGCAACGGCGCCCGCGAGCGCTTCATGGAGGCCTATCATCCAATGGCCGAGCTGGCTCCGCGCGACGTCGTCAGCCGCGGCATTGTCGCCGAGCTGCGCCGGACGGGCGAACCGCACGTTTATCTCGACCTCAGCGACCGCGAGCCGGGCTTTGTCGCCAAGCGCTTTCCGCGTATTTATGAAACCTGCCGGCGATATGGAATCGACCTCGAGCGCCAGGCCGCGCCCGTGCTGCCCGCGGTCCACTATGCCATGGGTGGCGTACGGACCGACCTGTATGGCCGGACGACGCGAACGGGCCTGTACGCGGCCGGCGAAGCGGCCTGCACCGGAGTTCACGGGGCCAACCGTTTGGCCAGCAACTCGCTGCTGGAGGGCATTGTGTTCGGGGCGCGAGCCGGAGCGGCAATGCGCGAGGATGGCGGAAGCTCGTTTCTCAACCCGGCGCCGCATTCGCAACTCTACGTTCCGCGGATCAGCGAGGCCGGCCTGCGCGAACTGACTTGGGATAACTGCGGCATTGTCCGCACCGGGCCCGAGCTGCAGAGCGCCATCCGCCGCCTGGAGCGGCTGCCCATCGACGAGGCTCCGTTGCCCTCGCGAGCCGGTTACGAGTTGCGGAACTTGCACATCGTCGCCCAGATCATCGCTCGTTGCGCCCTGGCGCGCCAGGAAAGCCGCGGCGGACATTACCGCAGCGACTTTCCTCAACCGAAGCCAGAGTTTCAACTCCACTCAGCCACAAGCAAGGACAGCCCGAATGTCTCATTCCACTAACTCGCGAACCGCGGCCCTCTATGCGCCGTCGTTCGCCTTTTTTCTGCTGGCATCCTTGGAGATCGCGCAGGTCCCGCCTTCGACGGCGCTGTGGGCGGCGCCAGCCATCCTGTTTGCCGCGATGTTGATCGCCTGGGCCGCCGAGTCGGCTCAGTATTATGTTGCACAAGGCTTCGCGCTTGCCATTCTCGCCTGGCTGCAGACCCTTCCCGAGTTCGCCGTCGAGGCGGTGCTTGCCTGGAAACAACAGGTGCCGCTGCTGCTGGCCAACCTGACCGGGGCGCTGCGATTATTGACCGGGCTCGGCTGGCCGATGATCTACTTCACCGCCGCGCTGTTCCACCGCATTCAATACAAAAAGCCGCTGAAGAAGATCGACCTGGAAGAGGAGCACTGCGTAGAGGTGGTCGGTCTCCTTGTGCCGCTCATCTATGCGTTCTTCATTTGGTGGAAGGCGTCGTTGAACGTCTGGGACGCGGCCGTGCTGATTCTGATCTACGTCGCATACCTGTGGATCTTGTCGCACATGCCGCCTCAGGAGCACGAGAACATCGAGGAGTTGGACCGGGTTCCCCGCGCCGTGGTGAAGTCGTCTCCCAAAGTGCGAAACATCGCTATCGTCGGGCTGTTCGCCGCGGGAGGCGGATTGATTTACTACGCAGCCGAACCGTTTCTCGGCAGCTTGCTGGCGCTTTCGGCGATGTTAGGCGTCCCGAGCTTTGTGTTTGTACAGTGGGTGGCGCCGTTCGTGAGCGAGTTTCCCGAGAAGGTGAGCGCCTTTTATTGGGCGCGCACCATTCGCAAAGCCCCAATGGCGCTGATGAACATGGTGTCGAGCAACATCAACCAGTGGACGCTGCTTGCCGCGATGCTGCCCATCGTCTACTCGATCAGCCGCGGATCGCTATCGTCGATTCCGTTCGACGAGCAGCAGGAGTTGGAGATTCTCATGACGATCGGCCAATCGCTGGTGGGCATGATCTTCCTGGTGAACATGAAGATGGTGTGGTGGGAGGCGTCGGTGCTGTTCTCGCTGTGGGCGATACAGTTCGCGTTCTCGCCGTTCGAGCCTGGCGCGGGCTTGATCGGCTACATCGCCGGCCACGTCCACGAGTACGTGACATACCTATACCTTGCTTGGGCGGCGGTGGGGCTGCTCGGATTCGTGTTCCGGCCCAGCACGGCGACGGCGTTCCACAATTTCGCCAAGGTGTGGCGTCTTCACGTGCGCAAGGCGGGGTAAGGGCGACGGAGCTAGGCGAGTCCCTTTCGAATTCGCTCGTTGTCCTCTTTGAGAAACTCTCCGATTCCGTCGTCCATCTCTTCGATGGAAATGGGTCTGTCGTGGGGGCTCTTCAACGAGCGCATCAGGGACCAAACGCCGACGTTTCGAGGGATGATTTCGATCCTCCCATCCCGTGCACGGATGGTGCAGTCGGCGCCTTCGGTTAGACCGATCTGTTGGCGGATCCTCCGGGGAATTGTGACCGTTCCGCTAGTGGATATCGTGATTCTCGCGTAGCGGTTCTCGCTTCTCTGATATGATCCCGCAGTGCGCCACCTTTTGCCCCTCCTTCTGACCGCGGCCGCGTTCGCCCAACCTCGTCCCGCACCCGTCGACAACGAGTGGGTCAGAGTGGTCGTGGCGCGCAACACGCCGGGCCAGAAAAGCCGTCTGCACAAACACGACGTCAACCGCGTCATGGTCCATTTGAGTCCGGGGACGATGCGCCTGGCGTACGAGGGCAAGCCCGTGGACGATGTGAAGTTCGACTCCGGAACCGTGCGCTGGGATCCGGCCGGCGGCATGCACACGAGCGAGAATGTCGGCGGCACGACCTACCAGATAGTCGAAGTCGAGCTGCGCAAACCGGGCGCGGCGATCGCATGGCCCGCGAAGGATCCGCTGAAGGTGGCGCCGGGCACGTACAAGACCGAGTTCGAGAACGATCAGGTGCGCGTGGTCCGGGTCCGCATTCCGGCCAAGGGCGCCATTCCGCAACACGAGCATGCGACGCAGAGGGTGACCGTGGCGTTGACGCCGGCGAAGATTCAATTGACCAACGCGGACGGCTCGAAGACCGAGGCGGCGTTCAACGCGGGCGAGCCCCGCTGGGGCATGCCGGGCGTGCACGCCGAGCAGAGCCTGGTGGATCATCCCATCGAGCTGATCATGATCGACGTCAAGTCGAAGTAGACGAGGCCCAGTGAAGGAGGCGCGCTACACTGGGTTTTATCAGCATGAAGACGCGCATCCACGGAACCACCATCCTTTGCGTCCGCCGCAATGGGAAGGTGGTGATGGCGGGGGACGGGCAGGCCACGATGGGCTCGGAAGTCCTGAAAGCCTCGGTCAACAAGCTCCGCCGCCTTTATAAAGACAAGATCGTCGCAGGATTCGCCGGCTCCACGGCGGACGCGTTTTCGCTGTTCGCGCGCTTCGAGTCAAAGCTGGAGCAGCACAACGGAAATCTCCCGCGCAGCGTCGTGGAACTGGCCAAGGACTGGCGCACCGATAAGGTGCTGCGCCACCTGGAAGCCCTGCTGCTGGTCGCCGATGTGCAGAACACGTTCATCGTGAGCGGCGACGGCGACGTAATCGAGCCCGACGAAGCGGTCGCCGCGATCGGGTCCGGAGGGGGCTTTGCGAAGGCCGCCTCGCGGGCGTTGATCGAGAACAGCGATCTGGAGGCGCGGGCCATCGCCGAGCGCGCCATGAAGATCGCCGGCGATCTCTGCATCTACACCAATCAGAACGTGCGATACGAGGAGCTGGGCTGAGCCCGGGCCGGGAAGAGGTAACGCATGGTCATTTATCTGCCAAGCCAGGGCGGCGATAACGCGCCGCTGCTGGACGAGCTCACCCCGCGCGAGATCGTGCACGAGCTTGACAAGTACGTAATCGGCCAAGCGGACGCCAAGCGCGCCGTGGCCGTAGCCCTGCGCAACCGCATCCGGCGCCAGAAACTCGACCCCGAGATGGCCGAGGAAGTGATGCCGAAGAACATCCTCATGATCGGGCCCACGGGGGTCGGAAAAACGGAGTTGGCGCGGCGGCTTGCCCGGTTGGCCAATTCGCCGTTCCTGAAGGTGGAGGCGAGCAAGTTCACCGAAGTCGGCTACGTCGGGCGCGATGTCGAGTCGATGATTCGCGATCTGGTGGAGATCGCCATCGACATGGTGCGCGAGGAGAAGCTCGATGAGGTGGCCGACCGGGCCGAGCGCAACGCCGAGGAGCGGCTGCTCGACCTGCTCATGCCGCCGCAGCCCGAAGGCACGGAGCCCGTAGAGAAGACCCGCGAGAAACTGCGCGAGCGGCTGCGGGCGGGCAAGCTGGACGACCGCGTGGTGGAAGTGGACGTGAAGGAGCGCGGCCCGACGTTCGAGGTGGCCACCAACATGGGCGTCGAGGAGATGGACATCAATCTCAAGGAGATGCTGCCCAACTTTTTCGGCCAACGCTCGCGTAAACGGAAAATGCGCGTGAGCGAAGCCATGGACTACCTGATTCAGGAAGAGGAGCAGAAGCTGGTCGACATGGACCAGGTGACGCGAATCGCTATCGAACGCGTCGAGCGCAACGGAATCATTTTTCTTGACGAGGTGGACAAAATCGCCGGGCGCGAAGGTGGCCAGGGGCCGGACGTAAGCCGCGAGGGCGTGCAGCGCGACATCCTACCCATCGTCGAGGGCACGACCGTGAACACGCGCTACGGCTTCGTGCGCACCGATCACATTCTGTTCATCGCCGCCGGCGCGTTCCACGTTTCCAAGCCGAGCGACCTGATTCCCGAGTTACAGGGGCGTTTCCCGATTCGCGTGGAGCTGAAATCGCTCAGCGAAGAGGACTTCATCCGCATCCTGAAGGAGCCCAAGGGCGCGCTGGTAAAGCAGTACACGGCGCTGCTGGAGACAGAGGGCCTGGACATGAACTTCACCGACGACTCGCTTGTGGAGATCGCGCGCATGGCCGCGCACGTGAACGAGACGACGGAAAACATCGGCGCGCGGCGGCTGCACACGATCATGGAGAAGGTGCTGGAGACGATCAGCTTCGAAGCGCCCGACATGAAGAAACGCAAGGTGAAGATCGACACTGCGTATGTGCGTTCGCAGTTGGCGGATATTGTGAAGGATCAGGATTTGAGTAAGTACATTTTGTGAGGCGCCGATCACCTCTCCTTAGTTGCTTCCTCCTCGCCTCCTGCGGCTACGTGGGCGATCCGTTGCCGCCGTCGTTGCATATTCCGGTGGCGGTGGCCGATCTCCGGGCCGAGCAGAATACGGACCGCATCGAGATCCGCTTCACGCTGCCGCCGCTCACCACCGACAATGCGCGTGTGAAGCGGTTTCAGGACGTCGAACTGGTCGGCGGGCCCGAAGGCTCGCAGGGGCGCATTGCGGTGACGGCGAGCGAGCCCGGTCCGGTCGACGTCGCCGTACCTGTTTCGGATTGGGGCGGCAAGCCGGTGATGTTCCGGGTGCGGAGCCAGGGGGTTCGAGGCCGCTGGAGCGAATGGTCGGAGCCGGTGACGATCGCGGTCGCCGCGCCGGTGGCCGCCCCCGTGGTGCGGGCGGAGTCGACGGCCGGCGGCGTCAAATTGACGTGGGAGAGCGTGGCCGGCGCGAATTACCTGATATTCCGCGGCGCGGCCGGCGACGCAACCCCAGTGCAGATCGGCTCCACGGCCGCCAGCGAATTCCTCGATCGGGAAGCCCAGTTCGACACCGCCTACAGCTACCGGGTGCAGAGCACCGGTAGTCCGCTTTCCGCGCCGGTGGAGATTACTCCGAAGGATACGTTCCCGCCCGCCGCGCCCACTGGGCTTTCGGCAATCGCAGGAACCGGCGCCGTGCAGCTCAGTTGGAATCCCGTGGAGGAAGCCGATCTTGCGGGATATCAGGTCTTTCGCGCCGAAGGGGAAGGCGCGTTCATCCGCGTGGGAGGCCGCCTCTCGGCTCCCAGTTTCGGAGATCGCGACGCCCGGCCGGGAGCCGCGTACCGCTACCGCGTGACCGCGCTCGACACCGCCGGCAATGAAAGCCCGCCGTCGGAGACGGCCGCTCTCTCAGTGCCCTGAAATTGAAGGCCTTGATATACTGAAGGCGTTCCGGACTACTGGGCAACCTGCATTGGAGCACCTGGCATGAAACTATTTCTCGATACAGCCAACCTCGACGAACTGCGTAAGGGAGCCTCGTGGGGCATCCTGGACGGCGTCACCACAAATCCTTCCCTGATCGCCAAGGAAGGCGTTCCGCTTGAACAGCAGATCGCCAAGATCTGCGAGATCGTGGACGGCGAGATCAGCGCCGAGGTCGTGTCCACCAAGCACGAGGATATGGTGCAGGAAGCGTACAAGCTCGCCAAGATCCATAAGCACATCGTCGTGAAGGTGCCGCTCACTCGCGATGGAATTCAGACATGCGCCAAGCTCTCCAAGGAAGGCATCCGGTTCAACGTGACGCTGTGCTTTTCGCCCGCGCAGGCGTTGCTCGCCGCGAAGGCCGGAGCCCATTTTGTCAGCCCGTTCGTGGGCCGGTTCGACGACATCGCGGCCGAGGGAATGGATCTCATTCGCCAGATCGTCAAGATCTACCAGAACTACGGTTTCAAGACCCAAGTGTTGGCCGCTTCGCTGCGCTCTCCGCTGCACGTCGCGCAGTCGGCGCTCGCGGGAGCGCACATCGGCACGCTCCCTTTCAAGGTTCTGGACCAGATGTTCAATCATCCGCTCACCGACAAGGGCCTGGAGCAGTTTCTCAAGGACTACGCCAAGGCGTTTGAACTGGCCCCGGCGGGCCGGTAGGCCACGCCCGGCGCGGAGAATCGATACAACGGCATGCTGACTCCAGTCGAGCGGTTAGGGCTGCTCGCATTGGTGGCGTCCCTGCTCACGGCGGCGGCGGTACACATACTTTTCAAGCTCCGCCTTACGCCTTCGGAAAAAGAGAGGCGCAGACGCGCGATGATCAATCGCATCGGCCGAATGAGCGACGCCATGCTCACCGACGCCCATGGCGATACGCTCTACTATCTCTATACGGTCAACGGAGTGGATTACAACGCCTCGCAGGATGTGTCGGCGCTCCGTGACCGAGTGCCCGCCGAGCCGTCTTTGTTGATTGGCAATGTCACGTTGAAATATGCGCCGCGCAATCCGGCCAACTCCATCGTGCTGTGCGAGGATTGGTCCGGCCTGCGCGCGCGACCGCAGGGCGCCGGCGCGGTAGCGGCGTCCGTTCACTTGGAAACTGAATTGAAGGAGAACGAAATCGGATGAAGAGACTCACGATCGCGAAGGCGCTGGCGACGGCGGCCCTCGCTCTCACACTCATGGGCGCGGGAGCGCTCATCGCCGCGAACAAGTACGGAAAGCCCACTTCGGTGATCCACGTGGTGACCGTGCGATGGAAGGCCGGAACGACGCCCGAGCAGATTAAGGCCGCGCTGGCCGGCGTGGAGAAGGTGGCCGCCACCTACCCCGGCGTGAAGAACGTCTGGATCAAGACGCTCAAGGTGCAGGGACAGGGTTACAACAACGCCTTCGTCATGGAGTTCGAATCGGAGAAAGCGCTGAAGGACTATACCGACAGCGAAGCACAGAAGGAATGGTACAAGGTTTACCTGCCCATCCGCGACCAATCCACCACGCACGACATTACGAATTAAGCCCGGCGGGGGCAACCCGCATCGCCGGGACCGGAAAATGGAAAAGGGGTGAAGGCGTCTGGACCTTCACCCCTTTCGAATTTCCGTTTCGACTGGGAAAGCTAAACCTTTTGTACGTTCTCCGCCTGTAGGCCTTTAGGACCTTGCTTCACTTCGAACTCCACCTCGATGCCGTTATCGAGGGTGCGATACCCCGACATCGCAATGGCGCTGAAGTGAACGAATACGTCCTCACCGCTGGCGCGCTGGATAAATCCATAGCCCTTGGCGTTATTGAACCACTTCACGATACCCTTTTCTCTCACTACTTCTTCTCCTGCATGATGGGATCATCTTCGCGGCTGGTCGTTGGGCGGCCTTTCCGGGTTAGAAAACGCGAAAAGCTACGGGCGTAACCCGTAGCTTTCTTTCACCTTAAGTCCAGAACCATGCGACTACTCCGGCCCTTCCGGACCGAAGCAGAATTGTCTCAGAAGTGTCTTACACGGTCAAGACATTTCTGCGGATTCCTGTAGTAGAACTCAAGCAGGCTGCACGGATTCGCCTCGGACTACTGGACTTTCCCGAGCCTCCCAGCACTTTCGCCACTCCTTTGTCAGATAAAAGCTGGAGCCATCCGCTAGAACAATGACCTCAGCGAACAATCCGCGGCTTAAGGTGGCTTGGGCGAGACCGCTCACCCGGCATTTCCGAATGCCCAGCCAGTGCTTGTAATGAAACTCGTCTCCCGCGAGGTAGCCCATCGCGAGCTTTGGAGCCCGTCCTCGCCGAACGAAGAGACGGACGGGCATGGCCCCCGGCGCCCGTTCGAGAATCCATACGGGAACGTCCGATTTGTCCGCGTCGGCTCCAAACGAGAGCAAACGGCCCAACAGGCAGGCGACGATGAATCGCAGGATGCGGAGCAGCAAAGGCAGCATCCAGAGCATCACCAGCAGCAAGCCGCCTAACACCGGCAGTGCGATGCGCGGGTATTCATAGGCGAACAGCAGCAGCGCGACGACCCCGAAGTCCTCGGCCAGGCTGATGACGGAGTGGGTCGTGGGCTCGGGCGTTGCGTGGGCCAGCAGCCGCACGCCCATCTTGGTGGAGTGAGAACCGAGGGCGACGGAGCCCGCGAACAGGACCGCCGCGATCTGCGCCGCCGGGCTCAACTCGGCCGCCGCGCCGAAGGCAAGCAGCGCGGCACCCACCGGGCGGATGACGGTATGGACGCCGTCCCAGAACGGCGTCACGAACGGAATCTTGTCGGCCACAAACTCGGCCGCGTAGAACAGTCCCGCCGCTACCAGCACCGCCGGGTGGCTCACAATGGCGAGCTCCGGCGGAAGCCCCGAGATCAATCCGAATCGCAGGCCGAGGCCGAGCGTCAGGATGGCCGCATAGAGGTTGACTCCCGAGACTAATGCGATGCCGAGAATGGCGGAGAGCGCTTCGACGGATTTCATAGCCGGGCTACGCTCACTTGGGCCGGTTCATTTTGCGCGCGATCCATAGAATCAGGATCGCGCCGATCGTGGCCATGACGAAACCCGCGGGCTGGCTTTCGCCATAGAGCCCGAGGAAACGGCCGAGGAATCCGCCAACCACCGCGCCGGCGATTCCGAGCGCGATCGTCACGACGCAGCCGTGAGCGTCCTTGCCCGGCATGAGGTACTTTGCCAGCGTGCCGACGATCGCCCCAAACACGATCCAACCGATAATGCCGAACATAGCTCCTCGCTTTCCAAACTCCCGCTTGTCAACAACCAGCTTGGCACTCTTTTCAAGAGACGGAAATGCCCACCTACGGGTTCAGAAAACCGGCGTTCGCGCCCACTTGGGCCGCGGCGAACCGCAATCCCTCGATCGTCAAGGCGTTCAGTGGAATTCCCTCGGCCTTGTAACGCGCACTCGTCAGCGCTTCCAAGCCGCCGGGAGCGAAGAGCCGGTCCACGCCTTCTCGCCGCCGGCTCTCGTGCATCTGGCGCACGACGGTATCGGCGCGCTCGCGGAAGCGCGCCAAGTCCGTGAACGCGGCGATGTCGATGGCGAGAAAGAAGTGTCCGTCGGCTCCGGCGCGAGGGCCGTCCACCATGTTGCCGAGTTCGGAGCCGTAGCTTGCGTCCGAAAGTAGCGAGGATAGCATGCCGAAGACCACGGCTAGCCCCACACCCTTGAACTCTCCGATGGGTTGCAGGAGTCCCGAGAGCGCCTTCCCGGCGTCCGTGGTGGCGTTGCCCTCGGCGTCGAACGCCCACCCTTCGGGAATGGGTTCTCCTTTCTGATGAAAGACGCGGATGCGGCCGTGCGAGCTGTAGCTGAAGGCCGCGTCCAGCACAACGGGCGGCTCATTCC
>Ga0268299_1003302_pt1 | contig 15347 bp, 12 predicted proteins | sample NOBtaG_FD_193484 | JGI IMG/M metagenome (GOLD analysis project Ga0268299, IMG submission 193484) | Activated sludge microbial communities from bioreactor in Nijmegen, Gelderland, Netherland - NOB reactor | ecosystem: Engineered > Bioreactor > Aerobic > Activated sludge | place: Netherlands...
CAGGCCAAGCCGACACTACCGACGTCAGCACATCTAAAGGTTAAGCACCGTGCCCCAGATTCAATGAGAAAGACACGCGGTTACCCCAGATTCAATGAGAATGCCCCAACATCCGTGAGAACGGACATGTGCGAGGTATCGCTGAATCTGGGCGGGATTTCGGCCCCTAGGCGACACGCCGGTCAGCGCCGTCACGTGACGAAACGCGGCCACAATCTTTCCCGGGGCGACATCCAACATTTCTATATCCTGTAGGAAGAATGCAATAGAAGTCAGGCCGAATTTGTTTTCTCTAAATACCGCACCACACCGGCCTTGGAAAATGCATATAAATTGAAATAGTTCCTTATTTGGCTCTCTGGCCTGCGGTAATGGCTATCGCCAGAATTGTGCGGACTAATTTGCACCTATTGCTAGACAAAGGCGGTGGCCTGTGCGTAACGTCAGTGGTGACCGCAGTACCCGAGCTTTTCGGGTCATTTCTCTCATAGAAATGAGAAACTAATTATGAGTGCGAATCCTGGGACAGTTGTGTCAACTGGAAATGTAGAGCTATTACCCGCAGATCAAAAATGGTTGGATGCACAGAATTTTTCGGTCGTGCCAACGATGCGGAAACCCGATGGTGTGATCTGGCTAAATGAGAGGCTTGGAACACCCTTCAAAAACAATGCAGTATTCCGCGCATATGAATCGGGGGAGATTCCTACTGCTTTGGTGAGTGGTGCGGCGCTTGCATCTGAATACGACTTGGCTGCTTGGGCGCTCGCTAAGAAATACCGTCATCTGACACAGGCGGGATAATTAATAGTCAAACCAACTGGAAAGGCAGGCCGATGTTCGACGTACCAAAATTAACCGCATCAAGTGACCGCTACCTAAAGCAGGTAGACGATATCAAACGATTTGTGACACAAAAAGCGCACGAAAATCCGGCGACAGAAATCGCCCACATACTCCACACCAAGCGTGAACCGATGGGCATTATTCCCACAATGGTTGATCGTGCAATAGAATCGAACCGAAAATACTTCATGTCGGCGCCAGAAGGTGAACCACCAGTAGGTCACTACCTAAATATGGGCAGACTTCCGAGCGATTTTCTTGACCTGCTTGTCCGAGGAAAAACAACCTACGAAAAACTGGCTGACACCTGTGCCCGTGACGGGTTGGATGAGCTGCACCAGGACGTACGCACGGCCACAGGATTCGCGGTGTTGGCCGGATACCCCCAACACCGATGGGTGATCCAGGGATATCGCGACTACCAGCGCATTTACGACATGATGTTTCGCGAGACGGTCGCCAGAATCGCAGGCGCGGGAAACAACTTCGACGGCCCCGGTTGCGATTGGCCGCTGTCACCAGCATGTAAAGGCATGCTTGCGACCCATATCAACGTCATACCGTTCGCGTGCCCGTGGGACAAAGTTGTGTTTTTCAAAGTCTGCTCAATGTGCTGGCGAGACTACGTAGACAGTTATCAAATTTCGGCTTCATTGGGAACTGGATTAACCCCTGGCTGAGCCAGGCTTATTTACCCGCACGAGAATTGATTCCGATTTTGCGCAAAAACAGAGCCATCCTCGCCAACGGGGGGGTTTGTTGAGGATGGCTCTGTTAGGTATTTGAAAGGCATACCGAGGACCATGGTAACGCAATCCGCCGACAACGGCCAGACCAAGAAACTCACCCGACGCAAAACCAGCAGTGCGACCACACCCCAAGCCCCGGCGCGTTCTCTGCCTGATGTGACCGGCATGAACTGCCGGGAGGCTGCGCTGGCGTACGCACAGGCCGGTATCCGCGTAATTCCAGTGAGTCGCGGAACGAAATCACCCGCTCGCATCGGCGGTGCATGGCAGCACCGTGCAACGACCGATCCAGATCAAATCGCGTACTGGTGGGACAGGTGGCCTGATGCTGGTGTGGGCATCGTGCCGGGACAGTCGGGCCTACTGGTGGTCGATATCGACCACGCCGAACGTGGCGTCCCCGCGTGGCTACAAAAGCATTTAGATTCTACGGTTTTCCGCTGCTCAGATACCCTTGATCCGACGCACGGGCATTACTTTTTCGCGCTGCGTGACGGACAGCGGTTCGGTAATTCGTGGGGCGCAATCAAGATGCCCAAAGCGGGAAATATTGGTGACATCAAATCCGAGTCGGGTTTTGTCGTTGCGGCTCCCACTGAGCATGCCCGTCCCGAGGGGCGTTACTCACCTGTGGGAGGCGATGTCGCCTACCTGCCCGACGCGATAGCCGAAAAGCTCTCTGCGGCACCAGGTTCAGCTGTGATCCCTAGCGATTCGGACAGGGCTAAAGCCGCTGAAGTTTTTCTCGCCACCTACGACAAGGCGAAGGATGCCGACGCTCTAGAGGCGATCACGGCCAGTTTCGAGACGGCAGCCGGTGGGCGGCACGCGTCCATGTTCGATTGCCTGTGCTGGGCAGCCCGAGAAGCTAAAGCCGGGTGCTTTCCGGCCAAGGATGCCGTCGATGAGCTAAAAGCGTTGTGGTGCAAAGCTATTGGTGGTGAGTCCCGCGACGGGGATACCGATGAATTTGATCGCATGGTGCGCGACGCTATTGCCGCTGCCGACGCTGACGGCACGCCCGAACAACTGTGGGAGCGCGCGCATCGTGATCTGTGGCCGTCTCCGAATTCTCCGGTGAAGGTGGCGGATCGGATTCTTGCTCGCGCGAATGAAGGCGATGACGAGACCAGAAAACCCGTCGTTTACTGGCGCAAACAATGGATGCGATTTGACGGCGTGTGCTACCGCCCGCTAGACGATGAAGAAATACGGAGATATCTATACCAATTGTTAGATGGTGCCGCCTTCTACATGAAGGGCGATAAACGCGTTCCGTGGAACCCCAATAAAAGCCGCATCGACGGGGTTATTGATGCCTTGAAAGCTAAGGCCCGAATTAACGTGAAAACAATGCCAAGCTGGTTGGACGCCGAGGCGGTCCCCGGCTTGGATTCGACGCGTGCCACCGGCGCGGATGTCGTAATAGCCTGTGGAAACGGGCTTTTGAGCGTAGGGGACAGGACGCTACTGCCGCATACGGCGCGCTACTTCAATACGTTGGCACTGGAATTCGACTACAGCCCAAACCCTAAAACAGCGCACCGATGGCTGCGATTTCTGACAGAGATTTTCGGAACCGACGCCGAAGCAATCAATTCTATCGCCGCGCTACAGGAATGGTTCGGTTATCTGCTGTCGGGGCGAACTGACCTACAGAAAATGCTCATGTTGATTGGCCCTCCGCGTTCCGGTAAGGGCACCATTGACAAGATAATTACCTGCCTGATAGGCGCGGATAATCATATGGGCATGACGGCACGGGAATTTACGTCACCATTCGGTATGGCAGCTTTGAAAACTAAAAGCCTGGCTGTGTTCTCGGATGAAAGAATGGCCGCGAACGGCAAGCAGTTTGTAGAGCAGGCTATTCAGATCATCGGTGAGGATGAGGTCTCGGTAGCCGAGAAATATAAAGGCACTGTGTCCATGCGATTACCGACTCGCCTCATGCTCATGTCCAATGAGGTGCCATCACTGCCGGATGCCTCACGGGCAATCATCAAACGATTGATCGTGCTAGAAATCAAAAACTCTTTCTTCCAGAAGGAAGACATCGGACTACTAGAGGATTTGAAAAATGAGCTACCGGGAATTTTATTGTGGGCGTTGGACGGTTTAGATCGGCTCTCGAAAAATCAAAAATTCACGGAGGTTGATTCGGGCCTATTGGGCATGCTGGATGAAGGCTCTAGCCCGATTTCTCAATTTGTAGATGAGAAATGCGTTCTGTCGCCGGAAGCGAGCGCGTCAAAAGACCGGCTGTATGAGGCGTGGCGGGCGTGGTGCCAGGACAACGGGCACACGCCAGGGTCCAAGGTGAGTCTGAGCAAGAAGCTCCGCGCTGCGTTCGGCGACCAGATCGACACGGACGCGCGGGTCGGCGGACGAGGCGAACAGGTGCGCTCCTATGGCGGTATCCGGCTCCGGAGGCCGGACGGTAGTCCGATGGCGTTGATCGGGGGCACGGGTATCCGGCTGCGAGGGGACACGGAAGCGGAGGACAGATGAGCGCAGGTGAATCGGTAGGCGAGTTGGTAGACGTGAGTAGCCGAGTGAATAGGCAGGTGGAAAATGGCCGTTGACATGCAGGTAGGCAAGGTAGTCGGGTTGCCTCTCTCTTTTCTAAGAAAGAAGAAGAAGTATATATAAAGAGAGAGGGGGAGGCAGACAGAGCGTAGAAAACAGAAAACTAAACTCTTTTCCGACCTGCCTACCTGACTACCTGCCTACGCACAGGTCAGAGGATGTTTTTGAGCTGCTTTTGCACATGGCAACGGGGGAACGCCCGACCCGGCTACAGGTAAAGTGCCAGTTCAGGGGTGTTTTCCATGTATAGCCCCGCCGTCCAGCCTGTTGTGCTCCGAAAATGCGGGGCATGTGAGGACGTGATTTTGAATGAACAAAATACGAGGCATCGGGCCAAGGATTTAACCGACCATTTTGTAATCCTGGGATTGGGACACGGATACGTGTTCAGAAAATACTTGTGCCGAGAATGTTATTCCAAAGTGTGCGACTGTCTGGGGTTGGACAAGGATAATCCGTGGGTGAAAAATGCTGAATTTGTGGGGGAGATTGAAGAAGCTTTTGACGACGAAGATTTAGAGGATTTGGAGGATAACGAAAATGGGCGATATTAACGAAACTGGGAATAGTTCTGACCTTTCGGAACAAAACCATTCAGAAGAGATTTCGCGTGATGACAAGCCAAAACGGCTGTCAGACGAGTGGTGGGCGACGGTTGCTTCACCGAAATCACAGCGCTGTACTGCCCACCGCAAGAACGGGAATCGGTGCCAACGTGCCGCATACGCTGGTCAGAAGGTATGCGGGCATCACGGAGGACGCGCACCGGCAGCTATTGCTGCCGCACGTAGACGGCTCGGGGAAGCTGCCGAGACGATGGCACAGCAGTTGCTCAAGATGGCGACCGACCCGAACGTGGCCGATGCCGTGAAACTGAAAGCCATCACCGAAGCGCTGGACCGTGCATCCGTGACGTCGAAAACCACTGTGGGAGTAGAGATTTCAACAGCGCCACACTTTGAGGCGATTTTCGATGGAGCGGTCGAAGCAGGCTCGCGCGCCGACTACCGCAGATCACAGGGCATCACCGATGACACCACCCCACCCGCCCTGGCGTCCACTGATTCTTTTTCGCCAATTGACGTGGAATTTTCCAACGACGAATCAGGCAATGTCAGATCGCAGGGCCAACCAATGAGCCACGATGACGCTCAGCGCCAGCCGTACGCGACGCTGGCCGGTCAGACGGGGCCATTCCGCGCCGACCGTGAGGGCGTAGTCGCCGCGCCTAATCGCTACGACGCACCGACTGGCGACGGCATGATGAGTTTGGAGGATGCGCTAGAGGCCCAAGCGCAGATGTACCGGGACGCCGCCGCCACGCGGGGCCTGCCACCGGGTCGAACAGCCCGTGGATAGCCCCTTGACGCAATTTGAGTCGGAAAAAGTGGCCGCTATCTGCGGATACAGTCAGGTGTCCCGGCTGGTATCTGACCAGTCGGGAGCGGTGGAAGTGGGGTCGTCGGGGGCTGGGCCAGCATCGTTCACAAGAGCGATCACCTCGTCTGTCAATTGCCTTTCAGCGAGTCGGCTGAATTCGTCGGTGATCGATGAGTATTTAGCGCGAAGTTCATGTTGGGCCTTCATCCACCGCGATGCGGCGAACACGTAGCTCACAAGAAAGAACACACTGATAGCGCCGAGAATAAGCGTTGTTGAGATCGGTGCATCGGTAACAGCCGAGATATAAGTAGACATGTAAAATGCGAAAAACACCAGGTAGATTGCTATACTTGTTCGCTTGAGCCGCTTTATCTTTGGTGATCGGAGCCTGACGATTTTTAGAAGGTCAGTGGCGATCATCCGTTCGACCGATTGGTTCGGGTTCAGCCAATCCGGTATGTCCTTCAGAATGCCGACGAGATTCTTTAACCGCTCGATCCTCCTCGCTATGGTGTTTGTTAGCAGGAACGCGCCCGCGAGCATGGAGGCGATGAGGGGTATGACGCCGAGGACAATCTTTAACCAAAGAGGTGTGCCGTCAGGAGCGGTGTTCACGCGGCGATTCTCGCAGGTCCCACCCGCTCTCCGAGGCTTATCGCGAGTCCGCCAGGGCAGATAGTTGGTCAGCTATCTCGACAGCGCGGCCTGAGACCTGCCCCTGGTAACGCAGTGAGGCGGTCTGGGTGCTGTGCCCTAGTCGCGCCATGGTCTCGGGGAGATTGGCTACACGGGCCGTCTGATGCCCTGCGAAGTGGCGCATGTCGTGCAGACGCATCCCGGTCACCCCGGCATTGGCGCATGCGAGCCGGAACGCATCACGCACCACTCGATCAGATACGTGGCATCCGCCTCGTACCGGCACGAACAACAGCGCGTCGGGGGCAGCCCCGACGTAGGTATTGAGATGTTGGGCGATGTCATCCCGAATGTGTGGCGGCACGACGACCGCCCGACCTTTGCCTGACTTCGGCGTGCTGATGACGCACCGGTCATCCGGGTTGTCCGTGCTGCGATGCGTCACGCCACGAGCAATGGTGATGATTTCGCATCCGATGCCAATATCTTTGCGGCGCAACTCAATTACCTCACCGAATCGCAGACCGCACCATGCCGAAATGAGTACCAGCGCTCTGAATTTCGCCTCTATTTTATCTGCGATCACCGACATTGCGGCGATGTCTGGCACGACAGGCTCGCGCGTGCGTTTGGTGGCGGTTGCGCCGTCAATCATGCACGGGTTTCGTTCTAGGAGTTCGTCTTTAATCGCCGTATCGCATATCGCATGCAACAGTTGATAGGCATGTGAGCGATATGTGGGCTTGTTGGTAAGGGTTTTGGCGTACCAGGCGCGCACCATCGCTGGCCGGAGATTATTGACGACAACATTTCCGAGCGCGGGGGATATGTGCTTTTCGAGCAGATTCCTGTAGTGAATTTTTGTGCGCGGCTTTAGGTTCCGCTGTTCGATCCAACGTTTTCCATACTGCTCCAGCGTCTCACGATTAACTTCCGTGGCCAGGTCTAGACGTTCGGACGGGCTGAGCCAGACCAATTGTGTGCCGGAACTGCCAACGGGTGGCAGCGATGAAATAGCGTTTTGGATTGCGCGGCGCTCTTGGGTGAGCCATTCCTCAGCGTCGATTTTGAACTCGAAAGTTGTTGGTGCGAAATGACGTACGTTGTCCGGTCCAATATAGCTTGCCTGAAAACGCCCTGATGATCGCTTGCGTATCCAGCCCCAACCGCGATGACCTTTTCTTCCGGTCATGATGTCCGATCCCTTTCCGGTGCGGGTAAAGCGCTCGCATTTCCGTGACGGGAATGCGGAAGAATCGACTTGATTTCTTGCCAGCCGGGGAACCTTACTGCCTGCGGTGTTTGCTAGTTTGGGCTATCCGTGGGCTGTTCCAAGCAGTATAACCTTGGTATCTGTTGGTGTGTACTGCTACTTCAAATCTGATGGAAAGTGCTGTTAGACAGGCATATTTCCAGCTCATTGGCAGTAGCCCAAAAGGTCGTCGCGGCTAATTCGAACCCAGCCGGGACCACCGAAGAAGTACAGGCAGAGGGGTTTTCTGCTCAGCCGAATTCCACGTTAATTAAGAGCGGATTAAGAGCTGACCCACTTATGACCCAGTCTGGGTTATCCATCTGACCTGGTCGCAGCGCTTTAGCGCTCTAATGACGGGCGCGGCAGATGAAGTGAAACCTGAACTCGCGAGAACTCGCGGTATCCAACTCGGCGGCGCAGGCATGCGAGAACGCCAATCCAGAACCCGCATATCGCCCTCAGTCCGCTGATCGGATTCTGATCATCTGGCCTCACCTTCGGCGACCGGAGTACGCCAAAGGTGTTGGGCGCCAGCGGTGCGGGTGGGCGTGCAGCACCGTTTTGCCGCCCTCCACGAACCCCGGCAGGTTCGTGACGATCGATCTACGAGACGCTTATCTGGCTCGCGATCGTGGTCAAGCGCGACTGACGCTCACGATAGGTCCTTGCGGCTAAAGCACATTCGTATCTGTCGTCAACAGGACTGCAATGTTCCGGCGTTGCGGCGAATTGATTCTCAAAATGTTGTTGAATTACACCGAATAGACGCCGTTCCGTACTCGAAATGTTCTGATTTTCAGCCGGTAGTTAACGCGCGGTAGTTTAAAGTCCAACGGATGACGCAGAGGCGGTTTGGCTTGCGACAGAGGGTGTTTAGCCCACCGGGGATCGTGTTGTTTGGCCGCAGGAAGGTCAACGCCGGCATCAATTTTGCACCGTTCCCTGTTGCGGAGTCAGCTGCATGACTGCACTAGAGCCGGGGACTTTCAAACCCCTCGAAGTCATCATGCATCCGGTGCCGGGTGGACGGCAGATTGAGGACGCCAGCAAGCTCGACTATTCGGAAGCCCCAATCGAACTCACCGCCGAAGATCGCACGTTCATCCAGCAGCGACTGAGGCGAAGTCTCGATCGGTACACACGACCGGTGGTTGAGGACACGGATGTTGCGTCCACCGTACCAACGATGGTACGCGAGCTCCTCACGTCCTCGAAAGACCTAATCGAGCACAGTCGCATCTTTGCCCGTGACCTGTACCTGAAGCAGAAGTCGAGGAGCCCCGCTGGGCTTGTGATGACAGTGATCGGCGAGCATGCCGGCGCACGGTGTGTAGTCATCGCGAAGATGGAGCATCAGGAGGGCATGCGGGTTGAGCAGGCGGCGAACACCAATGGTCAGCGCACGTACAAGGCTGAGCACCTGCGTGATCTGATCCTCGGAGACGGTACGCGTGTGTTCAAGCTCGGCTTGTTCGTCGCCGGAGCGGACGGAGCGTTAGAAGGCCACGTCATCGATGACCAACAAGCGCTCGGAGGCATCGCCAGCTACTTTATCGAGTTCCTCGGCTGTAAGTTCCGGCAGAAGCCCGACGTCGTGACGGAGAGATTCTTCAACACTGCACAGACGTTCATCGCGAACCGCAGCCAAGACGACCCCGAGAAGAATGCCACCTACGAGATCGCACTACTGTCGGTGATGCAGAGTGGCTCCAAACTGGTTTAGCCACAGGCGTTCGCCGCGGATCACCTGCAGGAGGATGACCAGGATCTGTTCCTGCAGCCCTTCTCGATGCTGGCGTCCCCACCAACTCGTTTCCCAAAGACACGACGCTGGTGAAGAGCAAGATTCGTCGCATGCCAGATATGCACCAAGACGGCTCTGTCGCGATCGAGACCGACGACACAGGAAAATCCACGATCCGAGTGCGGGACAGCATCAAGAAGATCAGCGGTGGCAATGGGAAACAGAGCCACTAATGTGAGTGTGTTCTGGGGCGGGACGCCGCACGACGCCGGTACATTGCCGAGCACGGTAGCTTCACGGCAGCGGCCGCGGTTCTTGAGTGCAAGCTGCTCGAAGCCCTTAAGCAGCAGGGTATTCCGCGCGCGCATCAAGGTGCGGACCAAAGAGATCGGCAGCTTCGTCAAGAAACTCCGCAAGTACGAAGACTGCTGCTGGGAGAAGACGACGGACAAGGTCGGAGCTCAGATCGCTCTGCACACGCTCGACGACGTGCAGCGCCTCTACGACATCCTTAAAGCAGGGATCCCTGGGTTGGAGTACGCAGGCGAGACCGACAAGACGACGGCCACCCACCAGCCCAAGGTGTTCGGTTGCGCCGGCTTGCACGTCCAGATGAGGTTCACGGATCAGTCGACGCGTGATGGTGAGCAGATCGAATGTGAGATTCAACTCCGCACACAATCTCAAGACGCCTGGGCGTACTTAGAGCACGGCCTTCGCTACAAACCGGTGATCGCGCCGTCGGACGCCGTCTCGCGCAAGCTCGAGAGACTGTCGGTCCTGGTTGAGATATTTGACGAGGAGGTGAAGAGCATGATCGCCGAAATCGAGCGTGACCCGCAGTACGAGACTGCGCTCATCCTGCGCCAAGCCGAGCGCTGGTTCTTCACCTTCACCACTGAGCCCGGTGAGTCTGAGCTATCCCTGGAGGTGCTCGACCTAGTTAAGTCGAGCATGAGTTACGGTGACCCGACGGAGTACGCGCAAACGCTGGCTATATTCGTCGACACGCATCGTCGGCAGATCGAGGACGCACTGAACGACTACGGCAACGGCTCGGCGTACGAAGGCGATTTCAACTATACCCGGCAGGATGGTCGCCACTGTCCGCTCTCCTGAAAACTGGTGTTGCGGAGTCGACCGCGGCGACGGGGCTTTGGATCCATTTTGATCTCCTGGCCGGCGCGACGGTCCTGAGCGCAGGCAAATCTCGCGCGCTGATCGTGGGATGTCCGCAGGATCCATGTAGAGGTGCATCAGCAAACTCGCTGCAGCTCGTATTAATCAGCTCCTCATGATCAACGCAACAGCTGAAGACGTCGACGAACTCTTCAACCGCGGTCTCTTGGACTCGGCTGGATAGTTTCGCGGGAACACCTCTACGATCCCCGTGAGATCGACGCGCTGTGCGCCCGTCGACCGCGGGGGTGCTGGCTTGATGAAGCGCAGAGCGGCGACGTAAGGGCGGCTGGGTGGGGAGGGGTGTCTTCCAGTATGGTCAGGTTCACTTGAGATGCCCAGCCAGTTGGCCGTTGTCGCCGAATAGTCTTTGGCGCCAGTGTTCAAGAGTCTCGCTGGTATCGATGTCATCTGGGTGAAAGCCACGGCGTGTGTATGGTTTCCGGGCTCGATAGAGGCCTTTGAAGACGGGGCCTCGTGCTAGTTCTAACGTTTCCCTGAGAACGCGGAAGGGTTGTCGACGGCCCTCAGGATCGTTGGCAGCCACCGATGCCCAAATGGCAAGTGTGAAAGCAGGTATGGCGATGGCTGCGACGGTTCGCATCGTTGCAATACGTAGCCATTCGGGTCCGCCGACGCTTCGGTAGACGTCGAATGCCACTGATTTGTGCTCCAGTTCTTCAAAGGCATGCCAGTTCAACAAATTCCGGACCTCGGGGTCCGTGAGAAAGTCTTGAGCTTGCGGTCGCGTGAGTAAGCGCTCAGCGATTACTGCGGTGAAATGTTCACCGGTGGCCGTCAAGGACAAGGCGGCGAGTCGAAGCAGCCTTAGCTGTCGGCGAGGATCGGGGTATTTCTCATCGAGATACCTCTCCAACGCGGTCATGTATTTTCCGCCGACCTCGGCGGCATTCACGACCGCATAACCCATTTCGGCCAGCTTGTCGTTGAGCTCGCGATGTTGCAGACCGTGGGTCATTTCTTGCCCAATGAAGCCCGATACTCGCCTCTTCAGATCAGGTTCGGCGATCTGCGTGGCGTAGCGGCGCACAGATCGGATGAAGAATTCTTCGCCAGGCGGGAAGACCGCTGACAAGATCGCGATCAAATGGCTTAGGGCGATGTCGTTGTTGAGGTAGTGGCGCAGCATAGGTTCGGGTTCTCCGAACCAGAACTGAACTCTCCGTGTTTTCGGGTACGAGGCTTTTTGCGTTGTTGTCGTAGCCATCGCCAACTCCTTCTGAGCGCATCTGGGGTGCGGGGGTCCGCAGCCAATAATCTCTGTTACTGGTAGTACCCGGTACACATAGTTGGGTATACTGATAGGTATACCAAGAAGAGTGGCTGAAGGGAAGGCCCTGCCCTATCTAAGGCGGGTCTACCGCAGCCAGCGCGGATTGTGTTGCCACTTGCGCCCAGTTGGTGGCCACGGCTCGGTACGCGCATTGCCGAAAAAGTAGCCGTGCCAGCTTCACTGGAACGACCTACACGTCAACGTGTGCGGCCATGTGGTTCGCCGCGCTGGCTGACCCGGTAGTCGAACTGCAAGGTCAGCTGACGTGGCGATCGGTGGGTATAGGTCGCCACAATAGCAATGGAAACATCGAAAAGGCTTCCCCGCTTGGGGTATCGGGCACCTCATGGCCGGGCACTGGGCGTTGACATGACTCTTTGCCGACCACGCCTGTAGCTCGGCCAGAGTTGCAACACCGGGGCCCGTCCGTGCGGATCGCGCCGAAATTCAAGACACTCCTCGAGATTTAGGGGATGCTTTCGTGGCATGTCGGCGCGCGCATGCCACGAAAGAGTCCTCGCCGGCTCCGCCGCGTTCGCTTCGCTGATGCGGCGGCCAGATGGTGACTGGCGTTGGAGTTGGTTTTCTATCCGCATCTACAACTTTTTCTTGTGGTTGAACATTAGGCATTGCGTCTCGCGTAGGAGGGCGTACCGTACGTAGTATACCGAACGGTATATTACCAATACTGGCAGTACCACTATCCGGCGGGATGCCTATGGCAATCAGCGCGTTTGGTTCTGCCCAGAAGAGGATGCGTAAGGGGCCTTATCTCATGGCAGCAGAAGTATCAGTGACCTCTGAAACGAACAACCACCTCGGCCCCCAGGGCCGGAAGAAGTCTCGGCAGGTCATCCCCGAGAGGATTGGTGCTGATCTACGTCGGCATTCGCCAGCCTGCGTCTATGACGCGGTCATCATCGGATCAGGGATTGGTGGTCTATCGGCGGCAGTGGCGTTGGCAAAACAAGGCAAACGGGTGGCTGTTTTCGAGCAGCATTACACCGCCGGCGGCTGCACTCATGCCTTCACCCGTAAGGGCTGGGAATGGGACGTGGGCATCCACTACATCGGCAGCCTCGGCCTGGGCGAGCCGATCCGCGTACTGTCTGAGTACTTCACCGACGGCAGACTCAGTTGGGCTTCGATGGGCGACCCGTACGACGAATATCACATCGGCTCAATGAAGTTCGTCGGCCGACCAGGTTTTCGCGCCATGTGGTCACAGCTGCGCGAGCAGTTTCCGGCGCGTGCAGACCGACGCGCGCTACGCCGGGTACTCCTGCGCGTACTCTCTGTACCATTTGCGTTGCCGCCCTTAGCACTTGAGAGAATCGGCGGACGGCTATCGTGGAAATTGGCTCAACTGTACCGACGTTATGTGGCGCCATACGCGCTGCGTCCCTCCTCGGAGGTCTTATCTGAGCTGGTGGAGAACCCTCAGCTAAGACTCGCGCTACAACTCATGCCAACCCTGCTGTTGGGCATGAGCCCGCGCGATATGCCGTTTTTCGCCACTGTTGGCTTGCATTTGCACTACATCACGGGCGCCTGGTATCCGGTCGGTGGCAGCTCTCAGATTGCGCTCACCATGCTGCCTCTAATCCGCGAGGCCGGTGGAGAGGTGTTCGTCAATGCCCCTGTCGAACGAATTCTCACTGACGACAACACTGCCGTCGGAGTACGGCTGGCCAGCGGCCTGGAGGTGCGCGCGCCCCTTGTGATTAGCGCTGCGGGGGCGAAGAACACTTTCGGCAAGCTGCTTGACCCGCAGCTCGCAGAACGACACGGTTACCTTCAAAAAGTAGAGCGCGCACGTAACTCCGATCCGTTCATGGTGCTGTTCTTCGGACTCGACGAGTCCACCGAATCACTCAAACTTCCTCCGAGCAACACCTTTGTCCTAGATGACGAGCTGTTCATGAGTGCCACTCACACAGGGGATCTCAGCCCGCTGATCGACAAAACCCGAGGCGCCCCAACCCCCGATGACGCGAGCACCGGGGTATTTCTTAGCTTCCCATCGGCCAAGGACCCCACCTGGTCCGAACGTCACCCAGATCGATCGGTCGGCGAGATGATCATCTTCGGCCGCCACAACTGGTTCCGCGAATGGGAAGACACCCAATGGGACAAGCGCGGAGCCGAATACGAGACACTCAAGGAGAAAATGACTGAGCAGATGCTGGAGATCCTCTACCGCAATTTTCCGCACCTCGAAGGCCACGTCAAGCACTACGAGCTCGCTACGCCATTGACCACCGAGCATTTCATCGGATGGCCTGAGGGCGGAGCCTACGGAATCTCCTTCGAGGACAAGCTCACCCAGGGCGACTGGCTACGGCCCAAAACAAAGGTGCAAGGTCTCTTCCTGGCAGGGCAAGACGCCACACTAGGAAGCCTCAGCGGCGCATGGCTAGGTGGCGTCGCTGCTGCACTGTCAGCCCTCGGTCCAGTGGACAAAGCCAGGCTCCTAGGCGCACTCGGACGGATAATGAGCCGACAAGCAGTCGGCAGAGTCTTTCAACGTAAGTCGACTTAAGTGAGCTGGAGCGGTAAGTCGTCCGGGTGGAAATCCGTCCGGCGTGCTGGCTGCTGGCACCCAATTGGACGCTGCGTGACCTTTATCCACGAAAGACTCCGGCTCGTTAATTGAGCTGACAACTGAACCGATCTGACCTGTGGGTTGTCTTGGCCAAGGAATGGCCATCAACCCCGATCGAAGCGCAGGGTTTCAACGTTCCGGATCGCGGTGCCGCCGCTCGCTAAGCGCGTGTGCAAGTGCAGCCGAACACGATGTCGCCCAAGCGTTCGGCGCTGATCTTGCCGCATCTGCGGCACTGCGTGTGGTGCGGGTCGTTGCGCAGTGACGGGGCTGTCAACGGGCCCAGGTAATCAGACCCGTGCTCCTCGATGAATGCCTTGACTTCTTCGTAGGGCATCGATTCCACGTTGGCCCATTCCCCGAGGACTGCTCGCTGGTGTGCGGCCCAACCGCGCCAATAGCAGGCCCTGCATGTTGGTTCATCGAGACGGTTCTCGTCGAGGGTGTACTCGAAGCGGTGATGCGCTCGGACGGTGCACGTCAGGCACTCCGTTAGTTGCCAATCCTTCGGATGGGTAAATGGCTCGAGGGGCGCGATCCCGCCGCGTCGTTGTAACTCGGCAATGTGCTCCTCGCACCATGTCGGCTTCGATCGGGTTCTGAACGCGGTTGCGGACGTGCAGCCCTCAACCGAGCATTGCTGATCTGTTGGAACCCGTTTCTTCCGTAGCGGTTTTGGAGCTTTAAGGGGCTTCGGCGGCTCTGGGACCGGGCGCTCTGCTAGGGGCAACTTCCGAAGACCAGTGGGTAGAGGGGCGGGTTCCACCCGAGAAGGTTGGCTGGAGTCAAACAGAATCCCCCTGTTGGCCAGAGGTTTTCCGTCTAAGCACCGAAGGAAGTCGTCCTCGGTCATCACTTCGATCGCTTGGCCTTTGTCTTGTAGCTCAAATGCGCGGCGCGTTTTTCCAGTGAGGTCCGAGCCTGGTCGGAGCGCGGCGGTATGGGTCTGCTGCACGAATAGGTGACATCTGAGTTGGCTTGCCCGGGACGGGTGAGCTGGAAGGATGTCCTTGTGCCCAGGCCTTACCCCCGAGAGTTCCGCGACGACGTCGTGCGGGTCGCTCGCA
>Ga0268299_1003303_pt1 | contig 15347 bp, 14 predicted proteins | sample NOBtaG_FD_193484 | JGI IMG/M metagenome (GOLD analysis project Ga0268299, IMG submission 193484) | Activated sludge microbial communities from bioreactor in Nijmegen, Gelderland, Netherland - NOB reactor | ecosystem: Engineered > Bioreactor > Aerobic > Activated sludge | place: Netherlands...
AACGAGGTCGAGGACCGCATTTACAATCAGAAGGACTTCGACCGGAATCTCGTCCTGGACGACCGCACCAAGCTCGTCGCGAAGAAGGTCACCGAGTTCCTGAAGGGCAGTGGCGATCGATGGCAAAAGACGATCGTCTTCTGCGTCGACACCGAGCATGCGGATCGGATGCGACGGGCGCTCGTCAATGAGAACGCCGATCTCGTCGCGAAACAGCCGCGCTACGTCATGCGGATCACCGGCGACGACCAGCAGGGGGCCGCCGAGCTCGGCAACTTCGTCGATCCCGAGGTGCCGTATCCCGTGCTCGTGACGACGTCCCGGCTGCTCTCGACGGGAGTCGACGCGCAGACCTGTCGTCTGATCGTCCTCGATCGTGAGGTCGGCTCGATGACGGAGTTCAAACAGATCGTCGGCCGCGGAACGCGCGTGCACGAGGACAGCAAGAAGTTCTACTTCACGCTGATCGACTTCCGGAAGGCGACGAACCACTTCGCCGATCCGGCATTCGATGGACCCGTGATCCAGATCTACGAACCGGGTGCCGACGATCCGGTGAATCCTCCCGACGACGCGCCGCCCGAACCGGACGCCGAGGACCCGATCTCTCCCGAGCCGACCGACGAGGAAGTCGTCTGCGTCGATCCCGAGACGCCGAACATCGACATCGAGACCGGCGAGGGGCGCCCTCGGAAGGTGTACGTCGACGACGTTCAGGTCACCATCGTCGCAGAGCGCGTCGAATACCTCGACGAATACGGAAAACTCGTGACCGAGAGCCTTCGCGACTTCGGCAAGAAGGCGCTCCGCAAGCGCTTCGTGAGCCTCGACGCGTTCCTCAATCGCTGGCGTGCCGCCGACCGCAAGCAGGCGGTCCTGGACGAGCTCGAAGCGGAGGGGTTACCGCTCGGGCCGCTCGCCGACGAGCTCGGCAAGGACCTCGACCCGTTCGACCTCATCTGCCACGTCGCCTTCGATCAACCCCCGCTGACCCGGCGGCAGCGCGCCGAGCGTGCCCGAGCGCGCGACGTCTTCACGAAGTACGGCGCGCAGGCGCGCGCGGTGCTCGAGGCGCTCCTTCAAAAGTATCAAGACGACGGCGTCACCAACCTCGACGACCCGCGCATCCTCCAAATTTCCCCGTTCGACGCCATGGGGACGCCCGTGCAGCTCGTGAAGCAGTTCGGCACGCGCGCCGACTTCGAGCGCGCCGTCCACGAGCTCCAGGCCGCCCTCTACGAACCGGCGGCTTGACTCTCAGCCCGTCCGCCCCCGAGGTCCACGAATGTCGGTACGCACCATCGTCAAATCCATCCAAGACATCATGCGGCAGGACGTCGGCGTCGACGGCGACGCCCAGCGGATCTCGCAGCTCTGCTGGATGTTCTTCCTGAAGATCATCGACGACCAGGACCAGGAGCTGGAGCTGATCGATCGGGCGTACCGCTCTCCGATCCCCGCGGCGCTCCAGTGGCGCGCCTGGGCGGCTGACCCCGAGGGCATCACCGGTGACGAGCTCCTGGCGTTCGTCAACGGGACGCTCTTTCCCGAGCTCAAGCAGCTGGCCGTGAGCGGCGTCGGGCAGCGCGACCGGCGCCGCGTCGTCCGCGACGTCTTCGAGGACGCCTACAACTACATGAAGTCGGGCCACCTCATGCGCCAGGTGGTGAACAAGATCACCGGCGTCGATTTCAACGACCTCGCCGAGCGCCAGCACTTCGGCGACGTATACGAGCAGGTCTTGAACGACCTCCAGAGCGCCGGCAACGCTGGAGAGTACTACACGCCGCGTGCCGTCACCGCGTTCATGACCGAGCGCCTCGACCCGAAGCCCGGGGAGATCCTGCTCGATCCCGCGTGCGGCACGGGCGGATTTCTCACGTGCGCCATCCGCCACATGCGCGAGCGCTACGTGAAGACGATCGAGGACGAGGACCGCATGCAGCAGGCGCTGCGTGCGGTCGAGAAAAAGCCGTTGCCGCACATGCTCTGCGTCACGAACATGCTGCTCCACAACGTCAAGGAGCCGGGGTTCGTCCGGCACGACAACACGCTCGCGCGTCCCTACGTGAGCTACGGCGCGAGCGACCGCGTCGACGTGGTGCTCACCAACCCGCCGTTCGGCGGCCGCGAGGAAGACGGCATCGAGAGCAACTTCCCGAAGCACTTCCAGACCCGCGAAACGGCCGACCTCTTCCTCGCTCTGATCATCCGACTCCTCAAGAAGGACGGGCGCGCCGCCGTGGTGCTGCCAGACGGTACGCTCTTCGGCGAGGGCGTGAAGACGCGTCTCAAGGAGCACCTGCTCGAGGAGTGCAACCTCCACACGATCGTCCGGCTGCCGAACAGCGTCTTCAAGCCGTACGCCTCGATCGGCACCAATCTGCTCTTCTTCGAGAAGAGCGGGCCGACCAAGGAAACCTGGTTCTACGAGCATCGCGTGCCCGCTGGGCAAAAGGCGTACTCGATGACGAAGCCGATCCGCGTCGAGCACTTCGCCGAGTGCGTCGCCTGGTGGCACCAGCGCGTCGAGAGCCAAGTCGCGTGGAAGGTCACGATCGAGGACGTGAAGGCGCGGGGCTACAACCTCGACGTCAAGAACCCGCACACGGTCGCCGAGGACCACGGGGACCCCGAAGAGCTGCTGAAAGCGCTCGAAGCCGCGGAGCGCGAGGCGGCTGCGTTACGCGATCAGTTGAAGGCGATCTTGGCGGAGGCGCTGCTGCGGTGAAGCCGACCGACGTGGTGAAAAGCCTCGGCCCGCTCCTGAAGCAGGTGCGGGGCCTGGTAGAAGCCTCGCGCCGGGCGGCGGCGGCAAGCGTCAGCTCGGTGCAGGTGCGCAGCAACTTCGAGATCGGCCGGGCGATCGTCGAGCACGAGCAGCGGGGTCGAAAGCGCGCTGCGTATGGCAAGGAGGCAATCAAGGCGCTGGCGGTTCGCCTCACGGCCGAGTTCGGGCGGGGGTACTCGGCGCGCAATCTCGAGTATTGCCGGCGGTTCTACCTCTTGTGGAACAGTCACTTAGGTCGAATTTCGCAGAAGCCTTCTGCGAAATCTGCCGCGGTGACTGCGCGACGGTTTGCCCTCGGCTGGTCGCACTATGTCTTCCTGCTCGGCGTTCGCAATTCCGACGAGCGCCGCTTCTACGAGATCGAAGCCGAGCAGGGAGCATGGAGCCTCCCCGAGCTGCGCCGCCAGTTCAACGCCGGCCTATACGAACGCCTCGCGCTCAGCCGCAGCAAGGGGCGCGCCAGAAAGCTCGCCGAGCGCGGCCAAACCGTCAGCAGTCCCGCCGATCTCTTCAAGGACCCCTACGTCCTCGAGTTTCTCGGCCTGAACGAAGACCCCGGCTATTCGGAGACCGACCTCGAGTCCGCGATCATCGGTCGGCTTCAGAGCTTTCTCCTCGAGCTCGGCAAAGGGTTTCTCTTCGAGGCGCGCCAAAAGCGCTTCACCTTCGGCGACGAGCACTTCTTCGTCGACCTCGTCTTCTACAATCGCTTGCTCCGCTGCTACGTCCTCGTCGACCTCAAGATCGGCAAGCTCACCCACCAAGACCTCGGCCAGATGCAGATGTACGTGAACTACTTCGACCGCTTCGCGAAAACGGCCGACGAGCACCCCACCGTCGGCATCGTGCTCTGCAAGGAGAAGAACGACGCCCTGGTCGAGATCACGCTCCCACGCGCCGCCAACATCTTCGCATCGGAGTACCGGCTCTACTTGCCGTCGAAAGAGGATCTGCGCGCTCGGCTGCTCGAATGGACTCGCGAGGACGAGGCGCGGCGCGCGGTCGGTGCGGTCCGATGAACGCCGAGCGGTTGATCAAGCATTTCGATCGCATCGCGGAGGCGCCGGGCGCGGTGCCGCGGCTGCGGCGGTTCATTCTGGATCTTGCCCTTCGCGGTCGATTGGTTCCCCAGGACAAGCGCGATGAGCCGGCAACGAAGCTCCTCGCGCGAATCCAGGGCGATCAACTATTGAAAAGAGGTATTGATCGTCGATCTGTGCATAGGGTTCGCCAGAACTGTGATGATGTCGACGTGCCCGTGGGGTGGTGTTTGGCAACAGTGGCCGATCTCTGCGTTTCGGTCACCGATGGCGATCACCAGCCGCCACCGAAGGCTACCACCGGCATCCCGTTCTTGGTAATTGGCAACGTCCGAACGAAGTCGATCGAGTTCGATAACTGTCGATTCGTTTCGGAAGAGTACTTTCACTCGCTGGACGAGAGTCGCCGCCCGAAGTTCGGTGACCTGCTGTTTACACTCGTGGGCTCCTACGGGATACCGGTCCTCGTCTCTAGCGAACGCCCGTTCTGCGTGCAGAGGCACATCGCGATATTGCGACCGTCGCCAAACATTGACGTAGAGTTTCTGGCCCGTGCTTTCGAGAGCAGCTTTGTATTCAGCCAAGCGAGTGCGTGCGCCACTGGTATTGCCCAAAAGACCGTGCCGTTGACTGGCCTAAGAAGACTCTGGGTCCCGCTACCACCGCTGGCCGAGCAGCGGCGCATCGTCGCCAAGGTCGACGAGCTCATGGCGCTCTGTGATCGGCTCGAGGTTGCTCAACGTAGGCGCGAAGATGCACGAGATCGACTCGTCGATGCGTACGAAGCGAAGAGCAGAACTGGCTCCTACACTTCATCTCTCGACGCGCTCGAGGTCTCGTCTCGGCACGTCGCTGGGCTCCGTCGCTGCGTTCTGAATCTCGGCGTGCGCGGGAGGCTCACGTTCCGTAAATCGAGCGATGAGGCTCCTGCGGAGCTGATCGCTCGTATCCAAGCAGAGAAGCAAGAAGCTTTGCCCCCACGGAAGCGGCCGGGGGTCACCGGAAATGGCATCGATTCATTGGGAGGGCCTTTTGACGTTCCTTCCGCGTGGCGGTGGGTTCGCACGGAGGACATCGCGGGGAGAATAAGCGACGGGGTCCACAAGAAGCCAAGCTACGTCGCGAGCGGGATTCCCTTCTTGACGGTGAAAAATCTCACCGAAGGCTCGGGAATCAGTTTTCGGGAAACAAGGTTCGTCGCGGAAGCTGACCATGCGGGGTTCATCAAGCGGACGCATCCGGAGCGAGGTGACGTTCTCATCACGAAAGACGGAACCATTGGTGTGTCGAGGATCGTCGACACTGATCGACCGTTCTCGATCTTTGTGTCGGTGGCGCTCGTTAAGATGATCGAGAAGAGGCTCGGCCCATTTTTGGTGTTGTGCTTCAATTCGGACCTCGTTCGCTCGTCGATCGTTCCGAAAGGTGCTGCGCTTAAGCATCTGCATCTCATAGACTTGCGAAATCTGTTGGTTCCCTTGCCCCCTCTGGAAGAGCAGGAGCGCATCGTCGCCAAGGTTGATGAGCTCATGACCCTGTGCGATCGGCTCGAAGCTCAGCTTGCGCTCTTTGAACGGGAGAGCGGGCGGTTTCTCGAGGCGGTGTTGCGTGAAGTGCTGGCCGACGACGACGCGACTCGGTCCGGACCGAGTTCCTCGACGGGTTCTGGCGGAGTCGCGAGCCGGGATCGCTAACGGCCCAACGAATGGCTCCGGGAACTCGGGCGCTGGCTCGATCCGGGCGAGCCATGTCGCCACGAGACGCGTGCTCTCACCAGGGTGCACTCCAGGCGAGGTCGGCACGTCCCAAAAGACGATCTTCGAACTTCGTATCCGGGACGAAGTGTCATAGGACGAGGCGACATATGGCGCGCCGTTCGAAGCCGAAGGCTATCTCGAAGTTGTCCCCCACGGCCCGCAAGCGTAGGCCCAAGGGTATGACGAGTGCTCGGTTTACGGCGATTTTCGAACGCCACGGACAGTGGTTCATCGGGTACGTTCCGGAGGTGCCTGGGGTGAATGCGCAGGAGCGCACCCTCGGTGCTGCGCGCCGTGCGTTGACGGCGGCGCTGGAGGAATTGGCCGAGATCGATCCGACGGCCTTGCGCGGCAAAGGGCGTCGAATCGAGCAGATCGAGGTTCGCGTCAGCGCGTGAAGCGGCGAGAGCTGATTCGGCACCTCGCGGATCAGGGGTGCTCCTTCGTTCGCGAGGGGGCGAAGCACACCTGGTACGTCGGTCCGAACGCTCGTTCTCATGCCGCCATCCCTCGGCATCGTGAGATCGTCGACATCCTGGTCCGGAAGATCTGTCGGGAGCTCGGCATCGCCCCACCTCTGAAGCTCGAGTAGCACTAGCGTCGCGCTGGTTCCTCGCCGTGCGATCGTGCTACGCACCACGCGGGGAGGGCGCGGCATGGCGGAAGCGGTCTCGGGTGCGAACGTCACCCGGCTCATCTGGCTCGGGCTCGTGGTCGTTGCGTGTGGGCTCGCGTACAGCTCGTGTACGACGTACGTCGCGCCGAACGAGGTCGGCATCCTCGAGAGCCGGCTCGTCTCGCCGACCGGTATTCGGGACAAGATGTACCCCGGCGGGCGCCTCTACTTCCTGATGATCGGGCAGACGATGCATCGCTTCCCGACCGATCTCCAGGTGCTCGAGCTGACGAGCTACCGCGACGAGTCGAACGCGCGGAACGCGCGCGTCGAGGCGCCGGTCGAGATCAATACGTCGGACGGCTCCAAGGTCGTCCTCGACGTGACGGTGCTCTATCGCATCGAGGATCCCTTCGCGGTGATGCAGCAGGCCGGCGCGGGCCGCCTCTTCGAGACGACGGCGGTCATCCCGAAGACGATCGCCGCGCTCAAGAAGAACCTCGGCGAGATGGTGGCCGAGGACTTCTACAACGTGAAGGTGCGGGCGCAGCGCGGCGAGAAGGCGTTGGCCCAGGTCCACGTGGAGCTGAAGGACAAAGGCATCGCCGTCGATCACGTGCTGCTGCGCCAGTACTACTACAACCACGACTACCAGCAGCAGATCGAAGAGAAGAAGGTCCAGGACCAGTTGAAGTTCACGCGCGCCTCCGAGGCCGAGGCGGCGAAGGAGCTCGCGAAGAAGCAGGAGATCGAGGCGACCGGGCGGGCCAAGGTCGAGATCGAGACCCAGCGCGGCAACGCGGAGGTCACGAAGATCCAGGCCGAGGCCGACGCCTATCGGCGGAAGCGCGTCGCCGAGGCCGATCTGCTCGTACAGCTCGCGAACGCGCAGGGCGCCGAGCTCGAGAACCGCGCGTACCAGGGCGGCGGCTCGGAAAACCTCGTCGGCATGAAGATGGCCGAGGTGCTCGAGGGTGTGGAGACGGTGCTGGTGCCGTCGGGCGGGAAGGGCGGCATGAATCCACTCGATCTGAACCAGGCGTTGCAGCTCTTCGACGTCGCGCCCGAAGCGGCGGCGGTGCGGCCGTGACGGCCACGATGCTTCGCACGCTCGTGCTGCTGCTGGCGGCGCTCGTCACGAGCGGCTGTTACCGCTCGACGGGATCGACCGAGGTCGGGATCAAGATCGGCAAGCTCTTCGGCGCCGACGAGGTGGTGGCGCCCGGCCGCACGGTCGTCGTGATTCCGGTCGTCCACGATTGGTACGTCTTCGACACGAAGACGCAGACCGTCGAGATGAAGGAGGAGGGCAGCGGCGGCTCCGACGACGCGCTCGACTTCAAGACCCGCGACGGCAACGACGTCAGCGTCGACGTGACCGTGCTCTACCACGTCGACCCCGCGAAGGCGCCGCACGTGCTCCGCCACGTCGCGTACGACGTCGACGAGGTGCGGACCGTCCTGGTGCGGCCGCTCGCCCGCTCCATCCCGCGCGACTCGCTGAACGAGCTCTCGTCGGAAGAGTTCTACGACTCGGACCTTCGTGCCGCGAAGGAAGAACAGGCGCTCGCGAACCTCCGCCGCGCGCTCGAGCCGTACGGCCTCGTCTGCGAGCGCGTCGTGCTCGGCAACTATCGGTTCCACAAGAACTACCAGGCCGCGATCGATCAGAAGAAGGTCGCCGACCAGACCGTCAACAAGAACCGGTCCGGCGCCGAGGCCGCGATCAAGGAATGGGAGCGCGAGCTCGAGACGACCAAGGGCATCGTCGGCCAACAGCTCGCGACCGAGCGCGGCAAGGCCATGCAGGTCACCCTGCAGACCGACGCCTACTACGAGGCCAAGAAGCTCGAAGCCGACGCGATCGTCTCCGAGAAGGCGGCGCGGGCCCAGGGCATCACGAAGATGAAGGAAGCCATGTCGGGTGCGGGTGGCAGGACCATGGTGAAGCTGCGAATCGCGGAGGCCCTCAAGGGCAAGCGGATCGTGCAGTTCCCGACGTCGGACTCGGCGATCAACCTCCAGCAGACCGACGTGAACCGCTTCCTCGAGTCCGCAGGCGTGAGCCGGGGGCAGTAGCGAGGCGACCGCGTCACGTGAAAGTTGCGTGACGCGGCGCATTCGGGGCTTCACGGTCGGCGGGCGCCGGGATAGGCATGCCTATCCATGGATGCCGCCGAACGCCTCTGCCTTGGGCGCATGCAGAACCCCGTCCGCGGCTTCCTCCACGGCTCCGCGGCCGTGCTGTCGGCCGTCGGCGCGGCGGTGCTCTGGCGTGCCGGGGACAACGACGTCGGCATGCAGGTCGCGCTCGTCGCGTTCGCGGCGAGTCTGGTCGGGCTCTACACCGTGAGCAGCCTCTACCATTCGTATCCGTGGCAGGGCGTCTGGAAGCGGCGCATGCAGCGGCTCGATCACTCGATGATCTACCTCGTCGTGGCCGGCACCTACACGCCGCTCGCGATGGTCGTCCTCGACGGCTGGCTGCTCGCGGGCGCGCTGACGCTCAGCTGGGGGATCGCGGTCGGCGGCATCGCGCAGAAGGTCTTCTGGCCGCACGTCGCCGATTGGGTGTCGATCGCGATGCAGATGCTGCAGGGGTGGCTCGCGCTGCCCTTCATGGGGGCGTTCGCCCGCACGCTGCCCTCCGAAGCGCTGATCCTCATCGTGACGGGTGGGCTGATCTACACCGTCGGCGGCATCCTCTTCGTCACCCGCCGCCCGCACCTCTGGCCGCGCGTGTTCTCGTACCACGAGGTGTTCCACGTCTGCGTCTGCACGGCGAGCGCGCTGCACTACACGGCGATCCTTCAGTACGTGGCGCGCGCGCAGGTCGGCTGAACAGCCGCTTCGAGTAGATGCTGACCCGCGCGACCGCCTGGTGCTAGGGTTCGCGTCATGAAGCCGGATCGTCGCCCCGCGCGCTACGATCTCATCCTCGACGTCCCCGACACGAAGGTCGCGGAGATCATCGACGGGGAGCTGATCGTCTCGCCGCGGCCGGCGTCGCCGCATGCGATTGCGTCGTCGGTGATCGGTTCCGACTTGATCGGCGCCTTTCACCGCCCGCCCGGAGACGCGCGAGGCCCAGGTGGCTGGTGGCTCTTGAACGAACCGGAGCTACATTTTTGCGACGACGTGCTCGTACCGGATCAGGCCGGCTGGCGCCGCGAGCGGATGCCTTCGATGCCGAAGGTCGCGGCGTTCACACTGGCGCCGGATTGGGTCTGCGAGGTGATCTCGCCGAGCACCGCTCGCATCGATCGCAGCCGCAAGATGCGCATCTACGCTCGCGAAGGCGTCGCCTGGCTTTGGCTGGTCGACCCGCTGCTCCGGACGATCGAGGTCTACGAGCTCGATGATGGCGAGTGGGTGGCCAAGACGGTGCACGGAGGCGACGAGCCGGCGCGGCTCGCGCCGTTCGCGGCGGTCGAGCTCGAGGTCGCCCGCTGGTGGATCGAGAACGCCTAGCGCCGACGGCCCGCTTCCCCCGTAACTCCGCGTGGTTGCCCTGCCTCCGGATCTGCTGTTAGATCGCCCGAACCGCGATGTATTTCCACTTCGGCAACGTCCTCGTCTTCCTGCTCCTCGGATTCGTGCTGGCCGCCATGATGCTCGGGCTCGGGCGTCTCTTGCGGCCGCAGAAGCCCGAGGCGGCCAAGCTCGGCAGCTACGAGTGCGGCGAGCTGCCGAGCGGCAGCGCCTGGATCAACTTCAACATCCGCTTCTACCTGGTGGCGCTCGTCTTCGTGGTTTTCGACGTCGAGCTCGCGTTCATGTACCCGGTCATGGCGGTCTTCAAAGGCTGGGTCGCCGACGGCCGCGGGCTCTTCGCGCTCGCCGAGATCCTCCTGTTCGTCGGCATCCTCGCCGTCGGGCTCGTCTACGTCTGGGCAAAGAAGGACCTCGAGTGGGTGAAGCGCATGCCCGCCGTGGCGGAGCCGCCGGTGCCGGGTATCAGGAGAGCCGCATGAACCTCATGAACACGATGCCCGAGTTCATGGTCACGACCCAGGTCGACGCCATGCTCAATTGGACCCGGAAATCGTCGCTCTGGTACATGCTCTTCGGCCTCGCCTGCTGCGCCATCGAGATGATGCAGACGGGCGGCCCCCGCTCCGACCTCGATCGCTTCGGCGCGGTGCCGCGCGCGACGCCGCGCCAGTCGGATCTGATGATCGTCGCCGGCACGCTGACGCTCAAGATGGCGCTCCGGACGAAGCTCCTCTACGACCAGATGCCGGAGCCGAAGTACGTCATCTCGATGGGGAGCTGCTCGAACTGCGGCGGCCTCTTCCAGCTCGCCTACTCGGTGTGCGACGGCGTCGACAAGGTGCTGCCGGTCGACGTCTACGTGCCCGGGTGCCCGCCGCGCCCGGAGGCGCTGACCGAAGGCCTCCTCAAGCTCCAGGACAAGATCCAGCAGGAGCGGTGGCTCGTGCGCGGCGACGCCGCGCCGGCGCGCGCCTGATCCGGAGTCGCGTCGTGGACACGACGGCGATACTCGCGGCGCTCGCCGCGCGCTTCCCCGGCGAGGTCGTGCGCCTCGAGACCGTCGGCGAGGCGGCGATCCGGGTCCGCGCGGACGAGATCGTGGCGGTGGCGCAGTTCCTCAAGCACGATCCGGCGCTCGCGTTCGATTGCCTCTCCAACGAGAGCGGCGTCGACTACCCGAAGCGCGACGAGATCGAGGTCGTCTACCATCTCTTCTCGTACACGCACCGCCACGCGCTCGTGCTGAAGGTCGGCGTGCCGCGCGACAACGCACGGCTCGCGACGGTCTCCACGGTGTGGCGCGCGGCGATCTGGCAGGAGCGGGAGATCTTCGACCTCCTCGGCGTCGACTTCGTCGGGCACCCCGACCTCCGGCGCATCCTGCTCCCCGAGGACTGGGTCGGTCACCCGCTCCGCAAGGACTACGTCGAGCCGACCGAGTACCACGGCATCTCGACCAAGCGGGAGAGCATGTTGTGAGTAGCATCGGCGGCGTGGAAGTCGACGTCCAGCGCGACGGCATCGCGACCGAGGAGATGACCCTCAACATGGGGCCGCAGCACCCGAGCACGCACGGGGTGCTGCGCTTCGTCGTGAAGGCCGACGGCGAGGTGATGCGCGAGGCGATCCCCGACGTCGGGTATCTCCACCGCTCGATCGAGAAGATCGCGGAGAAGGTCGGGTACCACGGCTTCATGCCCTACACCGACCGCGTCGACTACGTCGCCGCGATGCCGTGCAACCAGGGTTGGGCGATGGTGTGCGAGAAGCTCGCCGGCATCGAGGTGCCGCGGCGGGGCGAGTACTGCCGCGTGATCGCCGTCGAGCTGAACCGGATCTCGAGCCACCTGATCGCGGTCGGCACGATGGGCATGGACATCGGCGCCTTCACGCCGTTCACGCATGCGCTGCGCGAGCGCGAGCACATCAACAACCTGATGGAGGAGCTCTGCGGCGCGCGGCTCACCTTCAGCTACATGCGCATCGGTGGCGTCGCCTACGACCTGCCGGCCGGCTGGGCCGCCAAGGCCAAGCACTTCCTCGACCGCTTCGAGCCCCTCATCGAGGAGTACAACGACCTCATCTCCTTCAACAAAATCTACGTCGAGCGGCTGATCAACGTCGCGGTGATCTCGCGCGCGGACGCGATCGACTACAACCTGACGGGTCCGAACCTGCGCGGCTCCGGGGTGCAGTTCGACGTCCGGAAGGACCTGCCGTACTCGATCTACCCCGAGCTCGAGTTCGACGTGCCCGTCGGCACCGGCGAGCGCGGCACGCTCGGCGACTGCTTCGACCGCTACATGGTCCGCATCCGCGAGATGCAGCAGTCGTGTCGGATCCTCCGCCAGTGCCTCGACGGCATCCCGGAAGGGCCCGTGCTCGGCAAGGTGCCGCGGAAGTTCAAGCCGCCGGTCGGCGACGCCTACGTCCGGCTCGAGGCCGCGCGCGGCGACATGGGCTGGTATTGCGCGAGCGACGGCAGCGATTATCCGCACCGCGTGCGCGTGCGGACCGGGTCGTTCGCGGCGATGGCGATCGTCGACCACGTGAGCCGCGGCCTCATGATCGCGGACTTGATCGCGGTGATCGCGAGCCTCGACGTCGTCGCGCCGGAGGTCGATCGATGAGCGCCGGGGGCCGGCGATAGCCATGCAGGAGCTCGTCCGCCAGCTCACCGACGTCGCCGGGCCGCTGCGCTTCGCGCCCTACGAGCTCGTCGCGATGGTCGCGATGCTGCTCTTCGGCGCCGTCGTCGTCTTCGGCTTCGTGCTCCCGGTCGCCGGCATCACGAGCTGGCTCGAGCGCCGGGTGTGGGCGCGCATCCAGTCGCGCGTCGGGCCCAATCGGGTCGGGCCGCAGGGCTTCCTCCAGTGGCTCGCCGACGGGCTCAAGAATCTCTTGAAGGAAGACATCATCCCGAGCGCCGCCGACAAGTGGCTCTTCTCGATGGCGCCGTACCTCGTCGTGATCGGCTTCATCGCGACCTTCGCGGTGATCCCGTTCGGCGACGCGCTCGTGATCGCCGACCTGAACATCGGCATCCTCTACGTCACGGCCGTGACGGGGCTCGTCGTGGTCGGCGTGCTGATGGCGGGATGGGCGTCGAACAACAAGTGGTCGTTGCTCGGCGGCATCCGCTCGGCGGCGCAGATCGTCAGCTACGAGATCCCGGCCGGGCTCTCAATCTTCCCGGTCGTCCTGCTCACCGGCACGCTCAGCATGCAGGACATCATCCGGGCGCAGGGCTGGGCGCCGTGGAACTGGTTCCTCTTCCACGATCCGTTCACGTTCGCGGCGTTCTTCGTGTTCTTCGTCGCGGCGCTCGCCGAGGGGAACCGGACGCCGTTCGATCTCCCCGAGGCCGAGTCCGAGCTCGTCGCCGGCTTCTGCACCGAGTACAGCGGCATGCGCTACCTGCTGTTCTTCCTCGCGGAGTGGGGCAACCTCTACGTGATCGGCGCGATCGTCACGACGCTCTTCCTCGGCGGCTGGCAGGTGCCGCCGGTGACGGACTCGCCGGTCCTCCTCGCCGTTCTCCAGCTCGGCACGTTCTTCCTGAAGGCGTACTTCTTCGTCTTCGTCGCCATGTGGATCCGCGCGACGCTGCCGCGCGTCCGCGTCGATCAGCTGATGACGCTCTGCTGGAAGTACATGGTGCCGATCTCGCTCGTGAACGTGATCGGGACGGCGATCTGGATGGTGGCGGTGCCGGAGAGCCTCGGCCGCGTCGTCGCGTACGCGATGACGGCCGGCTCGGTGGTGGTGGTCGTGCTCTTCTTCAAGCGCGTGCGCTTCCACCTCGAGCGGGCGCGCCTCCAGCCGTCCGACTATTACTACAGCCCGATCATCTGACGTCCACGCCGTGCCGTCCTTCGACCTCGACGCCTTCGCTCGCCGCTGCGAGCACCTCCAGGGCGACAACCCGCTCCGCGCGCTCACCGAGGTCATCAACCGCGTCCCGAACGGGATCAACCTCGGGCAGGGCGTCTGCGACCTCGGGACGCCGGCGCCGCTCGTCGCCGGCGCGGCCGAGTCGATCACCGGCGGCGAGGATCGCCAGACCTACACGCACTACTCGGGACTGCCGGAGCTGAAGGAGGAGATCCGGCGGAAGCTCCGCGACTTCAACGGGCTCGACTTCGACGCCTCCGAGGTGATGGTCACCTCCGGCTCGTCGGGGGCGTTCACGGCCGCGACGATGGCGCTCTGCGAGCCCGGCGACGAGGTGATCCTGCTCGAGCCGTTCTACTCGTACCATCGGTCGTCGTTGGCGCTGCTCGGCTGCCGGCCGGTGAGCGTGCCGCTCGTAGGACCGGACTTCGCGCTCGATCTGCGGGCGCTGCGCGCCGCGCTCGGTCCGCGCACGCGTGCGCTCGTGATCAACACGCCGGGCAACCCGAGCGGCAAGGTGTTCACGCCGGCGGAGCTCGAGGCGATCGCCGAGCTGCTCGACGGGACGCGCGTCGTGGTGCTGACCGACGAGGTGTACGAGTACATGTGCTTCGACGGCCGCCGGCACGTCTCGCCGGCGACGATCCCCGCACTCGCGGAGCGCACCGTAACGCTCGGGAGCTTCAGCAAGACGTTCTCGATCACCGGCTGGCGGGTCGGCTATCTCGCCGGGCCGGCGCGCATCGTCGAGATGGCCGGCCGTGTCTTCGATCAGCTCGTGATCTGCGCGCCCCGGCCGCTGCAACGCGGCGTCGCGCGTGCCCTCCGCGATCTGCCGCCGTCGTTCTACGAGGACCTCGGTCGCGGCTACGAGGCCAAGCGCGATCGCTTCTGCGCGGCGCTCGCGAACGCCGGCTTCCGCTTCACGCCACCGGCCGGCGCCTACTACGTCCTCGCGGATTATCGCGAGGTGCTCGGCGACCGCGCACCGTACGACGCGGCGCTGGCGCTCATCGAGAAGATCGGCGTGAACGGCGTCCCCGGCGACGTGTTCTACGCCGATCCCGCCGGCATCCGCTCGCTGCGCTTCCAGTTCGCCGTCGAGCCGCGCGTCCTCGACGACGTCTGCGCGCGGCTCGCCCGGCTCTGACGATCGGCGCGGCCGACTCCGCCGCGCCGGATCGCGCTCAGTCGGCCTTGTCCTGGAACGTGCGGTCGTCGTGCTTCCGGAACGGTGCCGAGTAGACGGCTTCGAAGCACGCGCCCGTCGCGGTCCGCAGCTGCACCGTGACCGGTGACGCCAGACCGCCGAGCGGCGGTACAGCCAGATGCTCGCCCTTCGCCTTCGCGAGGATGCGCGGCTTGCCGGCGACCAGACTCTCCTTGATCGTGAGGCCGACCATACCCTCGGGCGCGCCGTCGCGGCTCTTGTACTTGAGGGTCGAGGTCGAGGCGCGCCAGCACGGCTTCGAGCCGCACGTGCCGCCGCCCGGGACGATGACGGACGTGACGAGCCCGTTCGCGTCGTAGACGCAGAGGGCGAGGTCGTCGTCCGCGGTCGGGTCGCCGAAGTCGGAGAGCAGCGTCGGCGCGCCCGGGAGCCACTTCCACGTGAGGAGGTTGCCGCGCGGCACACTGCCGGCGCGGAGTGACAGTGCCGACCGTGCGCCGGCGACCGGGAGGCGGCAGCCGGTCGCGGGGGCATTCCCGCAATCCGTCGCGGGCGCGGTCGCGGTCGGCTCGGGCGTCGGCGT
>Ga0268299_1003304_pt1 | contig 15342 bp, 19 predicted proteins | sample NOBtaG_FD_193484 | JGI IMG/M metagenome (GOLD analysis project Ga0268299, IMG submission 193484) | Activated sludge microbial communities from bioreactor in Nijmegen, Gelderland, Netherland - NOB reactor | ecosystem: Engineered > Bioreactor > Aerobic > Activated sludge | place: Netherlands...
GGGCGACCCGCCGCTTCGCCGTCCATCGTTCAATCGGTTCTGCTGATTCTGCTGCCATCTCCACCTCCTTGGTCCATCGCAGGACCATGTCGTAGCAGTGGTCTCAATTTCAAGGGGAGCAGGATACAGGTTCTTCTCATAGGCTTCGATCAAGGACAGTTCCCACTCGATCGCGTGCTGACGGCTGAGCCGTTGGGTATCGCCGGCGCGGAGTTGGGCGTAGATGGCAGCTTTTCAAAGATGGGGTACCCCTTAGAAAGGAAAGTCGAGTGAGCGCTCGGCTGCAGCGAAACTGGCGGCGACGGCTCTCATGCCCTGCTGTCCCTCCAGCTTGGTGATGGACGACTGGATCTTCGTTTTGTCGGCGGTGGAAAAGGTTGCGCCTTTTCCGAACAGCGGCGCGCTGGCACTGCCCAGGCCGTCGGACGCATGGACCGGATTTCGGACATACAGGTGCCGAACCTCATGAGCCATGGCGCGACCAAGAGCCACTCCAACCAATTCCTTTTGCCCGTTCGTCCACTTGGGTTTGTCCTTGGAAATCACGTCCTTCTTGCTGCTGTGGCCTTTGTGAAAAACCTCCGGGATGTATTCGTCATTGAGATAATCAATCAGATCGTCCAAATTGACCGCACTTGTCATAAGCGGCGCCGAGACTTGCGGCCCGGCAGCTGCAGGCGTTACAAACTTGTTCATCCGTGCGAGACCGAACCTGTCAGGAATCAGACCCGTGCGAGAGGGGACCGGAAGTCTGAGACGACTGCCCAGCGCGTCAATCGCGCGGTTGAGGTTGTTCACCTGCTGCTTGAGTGCTGCATCCACGTGAACGTTCAAAGGACGATCCGTCACGCTAACCACCGCATCGGAAAAATTGAACTCTTCGGGAAACCGAGCGGGATCGAGAAAGATCACCGTGATCGGCGCTTTGCCGTTTACGAAAGCAAATTGGCTGGCGATTTCATCCCCCGCTCGGGTCCGCGTCTCCCATGGCAAGCTCCTGAATACTTCATTGTCGACGACGAAGATGGTGCGGCTATTCACCTTCCCTCTAGCGATCTGAAGCGCCAACCATGGCTGAACGACATTTTTGCGGATGTCCTCGAACTCTTTCGAGAACTTTTGCTGCTTGTCCTTCGGCTGCTCCTGGAAGTGGCCCAAAATGTCGGGATGGCGGGAGAAAAAGATCAGTTGACCGATTCTCCGTTGGGTCGAGCTATTATGCAGCGCCGGCGTGACTTCCTCCTTGAGGATCTTGCTCCACTGGTCCGCCTCTTTCGTTTTCGGTTTCAGGGTCCGCCCCTCTAAATCCTGATTGCGCGCCCAGAAGACAAGGTTGGTAAGACTCCCGACGAGTTTGGTGACTGTGATCGGCCCGCTCGGAGGTTTGTCGTCACCTAATAATGTGTGCTGTTCAATCCCGCTTATCGAAGAATCATAAAGGTATGACGTCGGTAATCGACCTAACGTGTCCCTCGTCCTCATGTACATGGGAAATCTTCTCCTATTGGGCAAGGTGTACGCTCCCTCGGCACACGAATGTGGGGCGGTAGCGCGTAACGCACCAAAACCAACAAGCGTAACTGGTCTCATCTGATCTCAGGCCGAAAATGAATCGGCATCCTATCTCCTTTCGCCTGCTCTTCCAACAAATCTACCTCATGTGCCTAATCTGGTCGGTCAGGAAACACATGATAGGAACGATTCTGTGTCGTGATATTTCGACGTCAACGGAAACGAGAATGAAAGTTATGCCATAAATTCAAATCTGGCTCTGCCTTTCCTCTTCATCACCTATTGTCTTAAGCTGGCCTACGCCTGCATGCGGCGACTGCGAGCCGGTCTCCGCCGAAGCCTGCAACCCGCAGGGCAAACGCCTTATAGCAATGAGCGTTATCTCTTCTCATCTCCGGATCGCCGCTCGGATGTCCAGCGTGATGGAAAAATTCGTGATAGAGCACGTGCAGCATTTCGTGGATAATTGTTCCTGCTCGGAGGAATGTGGGGGGAAGTCCTCGTGAATCACCACGTGGGGGATTCCAGAAGGTGGCGCACAGATTCACCACATTGGGCTCTGCCGCCTGATTAGTGCGTGCTCGAGTAGTTGGGGCACAGCCAGCATCACAACGAAAGATAATTCGTCGCCTTCCACCTAACTCCCTTGCAACTGTCCTGAACCGGTGGGCGATTATGGCACCAGATGCTTGGTTGTTGGCATGCTGGACTAGTCGCGATGGATCATGACCAAAGAAGAACCTAAACAAGCGTGCGGTGTTCTTTGCTTCGACGGTGCGCAGACTGGGTTGGACCTTGATTGCTGCGTCGAGCTTAAGTGCTGCATTGTTGGCCAGTTTGATCGCCTCGCGGATCGCTTGGCGCACAACAGGGCCGCATTGCTCGGCCTCGACCGGGGGACACCCTGGCGGTGCAGGGCATTGAACATCGAAAACCGGCTCAGCTTGTGGAGTGGATGGGCTAGGTTGACCGAACCCTTCGATCGTACTAGGAGGCGGTTCGAACGCATAATCACACCCTGATAGGAGGTTGCGGGCATGCGATGTTATCGGGGATCGATCCAGGGCTTCTCTCAAAAACAGGTACATACTGGTTCTCCTTCGCATGTCCCAAATTGATTGCTCCGAATTTGGAAACCCCCACTTGAGCAACAGCTCATAGACAGCGGAGCCGGCAAACGCCCTTTGCTCCCCTGTCCTCAATCTACCCCTATTTAGATAATTGCTCTAACATCTGCAAGTTAGTTAGGTTGGTATTCATGAGTTTTATCGTTTGGGAACTTGCTATCCCACGAGCATTTGTAGCGATCGCACTTGAAAAAGCTCCGGCTAGAAATATTAGAAGACGCAGTTTTCTCAGAGTTTTTAGCTTGATATCTAGTTCGTAGCGCATCCCTATTAGGTTCGGTGTTTGTACCCAGTCATATCGTATCCTTCCATTGAATACTGGATATATGAATCCATCCGCCTTCCTAACGTAGCGGCTAATCAGACTCGCAGATACACCTGTGCGAGGACCGCCTGCCAGTACTGGAACCTCGACCGTATCAACGAACTTTGTTCTGCCCCCTTTATAGAAAACCTTCCATTCGAGAATCTTCCCTTCCTCGATGTTCACAGTAGCTGTAGAATTAAGAATGTTCCAGTCTACATAGTTGCCTATGAATTCTGGATCGGATAAAGAAATGCATCGCGCATTACCGGGAGCGTTCTCATACTCCAAAAGCCACAATGGTAGATTGCAATCCGGGGAGCTTGGCCGTGTTACAGCAGGGCTTTGGTGTGGCTTTTCAAGTGCTGGTAAGACCAACGTGTCTCTAATATTTCGCCATTCCTCACTAAGTTGCTTAAACCCCGGCTCTTTAGGGTCAAGTCGCTGACTGCGTCGTTCTTTGTGGCGAGCAAAAAATACCGAATTTGTTATCTCATTTACATCGCGGGAGCCTCGTGCGAGTGCTTCTTGAATAAGAGAGGTTTCATCTGGTGATTCAGATAGCACTCCTAACGAGGATATAGGCAGGAGAGGACTATAGGAAGTGTACATGGAGCCTCCTCCGCGATTTAAGTAAAAGGTTTTGATACTGTTGTAGAGTGTGCCTCTATTTTTTGTCACTTCTTTCTAAAGGGCTCACAGACGATTCGGCGTTCCTCCATAGTTGGTGTTGTACCAGCTGCGGCCCAGGAGCCTGCCTCCTACTTGAGACAGGGTCACCGATTCCTCACCTGCTGGAGGGTTCACCTTTCTGACCACCAATCTCACGGTACATCCCTCTTCCAATCTCAAGTGGATCGGAAGAGCGTTATAGCCCCACGGATTCAAAATCAGGCTTGTGGGCAGGTAGGGAGCCCGCGGCTGATTGTTGCAAAGGATCACCCACTCATACCCGGGCGTTTTCGAGATCACGGGTATCTGCGTGTCGACTAGCTCTGCATACTGCATGAAGTACAGAAGCGTGCCGCAATACTGAGGGCTCAGCTCGTAGCGGGCCAGCTCGATCTCTTTTCCGACAAAGGTTTTTATGCTCGCCACATCAAAATAGCCGGCATCCAAAGGGACGCCGCAGATCTGGCACAGATTGGAATATCCGGTGTCCCGAGGGACCTCGCAAGCATGATGCAGGTTCATGACAGCGCCGTTCCATAGCCAAGCACTTTATAGCCGTGCAGCACGATGAACAGTTCTGCTCCAACATAAATCAATCCCTCTGAAATCTCCTCAACCTCAATACGGATAGTCGAGCGGGGCATGAACAGCATGGGCTTCGCCAGGGGACGGAAAGGGCGTTCACCGGTCGCCTCTCCCAGCCCGGCGATATTGTGGATCGGCAGGTTCTGCAACTCGCGGCCGCTCCCGCTATCTATGATGCTGTATTTGAAATCGATTCCACAGAGTCGGACAAGCAGGCATTGCGCGAGCATGCGTGGATCGTGGTTCTTCAAAGCCAGGATACTAGTGATCAACTGGCCCACAGGCCCAGGCATGCTCTTAACTTGCATCTCCGAAGTTTGCAACTTAGCAGGGATAAAACTATACCCAATTGCCACCGCCACGAATCCGCCCTCGACGCTGATGTTGATCACATCTTGCACACGATTGCCTGCTTCCCCTTTGAGTTTGAACTTGGCTACATAGTCGTAGGGAATCTCTTTGGTCGTGGGTGCGGCAGTCGGCGGTGGCATGCTGTCCGACGCTGAACGCGTCGATACCTGTTGTTGGTCTTGACTCAGTCCTAATCGCATGAGCTGTACCTCCTACTGCCCCCTGTCCTACGCGCCCCGTTCTAAGGTGAACACGTCGGACCGGGCACCTGAGATGTAGATATCCTAAATTTAGTTACCACAATGGTTTCCATACCTCTGGTGCCTGGGCAGATGCCACGTGCCAACGCGTCTGCGGAGGCTCCTGCGGTACGTAGGTTTCCAGTCCGCTCATGCCATCTTGCCGCACATAGCCATCGATGCCCTGCATATCCTGGTCTTCATGGAATCCGCGCAGTTCTTCATTCTCGGCAAAACCCTGCAGCTCTTCATCTGCATCCAAGCCGCGGAGTTCCTGGTCCTCATCGAGACCACGCAATTCCTCTTCTTCTGAAAGCCCGCGTAGCTCTTCGTCTTCATCGATTCCCCGCAACTCTTCATCTTCGTCCAGGCCTCGCAATTCCTCGTCTTCATTCAATCCCTGGACCTGTTGGTACAGGGTGCCGTCGGGCGCCTGGTACAACAAGCCGAGCCCGTCGTAACCCGCAACCCCGGCCTTTTGCAGAAGTGGGGTCGCTGTCTTGAGACCCGTGGCTATCGCCGCTCCATAGGGGCCGGGGATAAACGATGCCCCTCGTTGAGCCAATCTATGGACGCTCCTTAGTCCACGCTTGAGCTTACTCCAGAAGCCGCCAATGGGATTGCCTAGACCATCTACTCCCTGTACATATTGATAAAGGTTTCCATCCGGACCCTGGCGCACTTCACCGAGGTAGCCCATGCCCATCATCTGAGTCATTGTATCCTCGCCAATGCCCCAACCGGCGGTGGCGGTCTCGGCTGGCGCCGTCGCTGCTGTCGGCATGGCCTCTGGTGCCTGCATCGGTGGCGAGGCGGGCGTCATCACTGGCGCCACAGCCGGTGCAGCCGGTATCGCCGCCGATGTCAGCAGCGACACGGCCGGCCCGGCGCCTGGGATCAAAGGCGCAAACTGCTGGACGTAGGGTAGCGCCCTGCGCACTGTCTTGCGAGCCAAGCGCTTTACCCTGCTCCAGAAGCCACCGATAGGATTGCCTAATCCATCCACCCCCTGCACATATTGATAGAGATTCCCATCTGGGCCCTGACGCAGCTCGCCGAGATAGCCGACCCCCATCATCTGGCTCACTTGGTCTTCACTTAAGTACTGCATGGTTTGCCTCCTAGTTTCCGCTGGTTACTGGACATCACGGGTTAGATAGCCATCTAGCACGACCCAGATGCGGAGTGGACCAGTCACGTGAGCTAACTTCCTGGTGTCACCAGTTGCAATTACTCCGGTGGCTACTCCAGGTACTCCCTGAGGGAAGGCCATCTCTACTCGAAAGTTCTGCTGTGGCTCGATATATACAGGTTCCGCGAAGCGGAATGTCGCAGTGGGGTCAGGTTCGCCGTGGTTGGAGACAGTGAGGCCCGGACTGACACCCGCGCCGGATGGAAACCAGAAAGTGGGCATCTCGATCATAATCTTTTCTCCCACTATCAACGAGGTCACTGAGTTGTAGATGAGGTCAGCCAGGATCGCACTTTCATTGCGGGGACGTCGGTCCTTCGAACTCCCCCCAGTAGCTTCACTAAACTCAGAGGGACGCAGGTTCGACACCACCACGCGCAATGCCCGAGCCTCGAATCTATTTAAGCTAGGAAGGACGCCGGACGCCTGAAGGTTCGTTTCCAACTTGGTCTTGTTCTGGATATCCACAAAGAAGCGAATCACCCGTGGATCGGTCATAAAATCTGTGAAGGTTTTTGGGTTGTTTGTCCCCTTGTATTCTTCCTTCACGAAGAAACAATCGTAGAGAGGGGAATGAAGTTTTTCTTGCACGCCTTGAACCTTTGCCATAACGCCCTCCTATATTCTTGACGATCATACTTATCGAACCACCTCATAAAGCGCACCGTCAGCCCCAAGAAAGTACCGGCCAAGTGCACGGTCGTCCTGTTTTCCTAGTTGTTCGTCTGCATTTTGCACCGGTTTAGCCAAACCGCTTGCTTCAAGGCCCTGTACCTGGTATAGCGAACCATCTCCTCCAAGAAAGTATTGCCCCATTCCTTGCTCTGTGTATTCTTTGGCCATGTCTTGTACCTGATACAGCATGCCGTCTTCGCCCAGAAACAGGGCCTCAGTCTCGGCGGAGCTGGGATTCACGATCATTAACTCATCTAGCCCGAGCTGTTGATCGTTTCTCATGTCATTCCCCTTGTTTGTGGACGGATCAGCCGCACACGCATTGACCGACGTGAGTCTCCGTCGCTCTAACCTTCGATCCCACGTGGAGTGACCTGATAGCTGCCACCCACGATATAGAGCTGTGTTCCTTCGATGTTACTGACCAGTCGCGGTGGGTTTTCCATCTTGTGTATGTATGTACGTGCTTGTCCTCGCTGCATCTTGTCGGATCGATACATCAGGCCCACGAGTTCGCCCAGTTCCACTACCACCGGCGGGATCACCCTGGGATGATGCACTTTCACGACGCGGGACGGTTTAAAACCGTTGAATGCACGATAGAGGTCAAGACCCCCCTCCATGCTTTGAATTGGCATGGACTCGAAAGTTTGCCCCATGAGCGATATGTTGTGGCCGCTATCTCTGGAGCACCTGGCGCAACAGCAGCTCATCTTCCCACCGCTTTCGTGCTCACTGGTTGCATGTGTACGGGCTGTACCACCTGCATGGCCGCACGGCGCACCGACGCAACTGGTTTGAGCGTCACTGGCCGACCCGCTTGGACAAAGCCTCGCCTTACAGGGCGGGTGGCTACCGAGCGATTCACCGTCCCACTCACTGCCTTTGGGGGCAAGATTCTCCACAGCCGCAGCTCTCGCCTTATTCGATTCGCGGTGCGTGGACGAGGTCGAGGAGACAGCCCGCGATCCCAGATTCGGCGCAATACTGTTCTGAGCCATGGGCTTCGCCGTAGCAATTGGCGTTGCCGTAACAAGTCCCATAGGGACTTTACCCTGGCGTCTTTGGGTTGCATGGCTTCGGTACGCACCGCCCGAATCAATCCTCGCAACCAATCCGGTACCGCCCCAACGTCGCCAATGCCCTGCAGTTCCTGATCCTCCGCCGTCATGTTCGACCTCCTTTCGATCCCGACTGTCTTTTTCACCAGGGTGCTCGGAGCCCAACCCATCGGGTTGGGCATTGTGGCGTCCAAAGGGATCCACCGATCTTTGTGAAATACCTCCAGATAGATATGGGTAAAGAGATCCTGTCGAAGTGGGTTGGGTCCGCTGAGCACTAGTCGCACCGGGTGCCCGATTGCTTCCAGCATTGCTCCCAATAGGATGGTCATGTCGTCGCAATCGCCGGCCCGCAATTCCAGTAGACGCTTAGCTGAATGAAGTACCTCCACCTGAAACGTGTCCTTGGTGTACCGGATATGCTGCTGGACCCACTCGAAGAGGGCCTTCATCTCCGCCAGGTAGTCCTTGGGCTTCACTTGCTTCTCCATCAAGATATCGATGGCCTTTTGACGAACATAAAAATCCTTCGCTCCCTCACGAATCAGGGCTTGTATATGTATCAACGTTTGCTTGGTGCCTTCATATCCCCTTGGGATGAATCCCAGATAAATCCGTGGCAGCTCAAGCGAAGGCTGCCCATATCGAATCCTCTTAGGATCTGTCATGATCTTCTTCATCCCTCGAGCCTCAATGACTTGACCGGTACGATAACCAGGGGTTTGATTCCCTGCACCTGAATGACCGCGAACGTATCTCTTTCGTCTCCGCTGTCCGATGTGTCGACAATCTTCCCATGGAGCACATCATCGGCATGCAGGTCGAAGATGAGGATTTCCGGATCGGGGACGTAGACATCACGAATCCTGAAATTGACCCAACGATCTTTTAACTCCATGAACGGCGGTGCTCCGCGGCCAGTGAAATCTAGTTCGTGCATGGGCAAGCAACGTACCAACCAACCTGGCTGCAGTAATGCATGTAGAAGTAGTTGGATTGCCAGAGGAGTGCGGCTCTGAACGGGGTGTCGCTTGAGAAGACGCCCAGTCGAAAACCGGAATGGTCTTTCCCGCTCCAGAACCTGGTTTCCGGAAGCAAGTTTCCAGATTCTAAAAGCTGCAACTGTCACTCATGACCGGAGCGACATTCATGTTGGACGATGCGGACAGGACGAGAGAGGTGGGGTTTAAAGATCAACACTCCGAATGTTGAGGAGACGATGCTTGCGCAACTTGTTATACATGGTGCGCGAGGAAAGGTGTAATAGCCGAGCCGCTTGAGTCTGATTGCCTTTCGTCACGCTCAGTGCACGCCATAATACTATCCTTTCGTAGTGAGTCATGGTTTGGGAAAAGCTTTCCTTTTCCATGCCCTGGAAGTGTTTTGAAAGGAATTCCTGTTCCAATTCTCGTCCTTTCACTCGATCGTCTCCGGGGTCGAGCTTCTCACATGCTGATTCTCCATCAGATCCCATTACATCAGCGGACAGATCTTCCAAAATCTCAGGTGGAAGGTTCGGTAAATCCAAAGACGCATCATCTTCCTTATTGGCAAGCGCTTTCACTACGATATTCTCCAGTTGCCTAACGTTTCCAGGCAGCCTGTGTTGTGTGAGTGCTTCAACAAAAGCAGCACTGATAGATGTTAAGCCCGTACCGCTTCGCGTCCCATACTTTTTGATAAAATGGCGAATGAGCGCGCCGACGTCTTCGGCTCTTTGGTGCAATGGGGGAATGGACACAGATAAAACGCTCAGCCTATGATATAAATCGCTTCGAAACGTCCCTTCCTGGACCATGACGGGAAGATTTCGATTTGTTGCGGCTAGGATTCTGAGGTTGACCGCCACTTCCTTCTCGTCACCGACTGTACGCACGCGCTTCTCTTGCAAGACTCGCAGCAGTTTTGCCTGAAGGCCCAGACTCAGCTCTGCAACCTCATCTAAGAACAGCATTCCTCCTTCCGCGAATTGGATCAATCCCTTGTGATCCCTTTCCGCTCCAGTGAAGGCTCCTCGCCGATGACCAAAGAATTCACTCTCAGCGAGGCTAAATGCAATTGTCGCACAATTCACAGGAATGAACGGTCCTTTGCTCCTCTTCGGGTCTAACCGATGGATTGCCCGAGCGATGAGTTCTTTCCCTGTCCCAGTTTCTCCAGTGATAAGGACTGGGATATCGCTGAGCGAGCCCAGCTGGAGGACCTGGTCGAACATCTTAAACATGATCGAGCTCTCAGCGATGATCCCAAGCCCTTGCATCACACTTCTGAGCCGGTGCTGTTCAGCGCATCGCTCAACTTTTGCTTTGATAAATTGTCTCAATAGGGAGCCCACCGCATCGAGAAAATCTGGTCTCGCGCTGTCAAAGAGCAATCTCGCCCCTGCGGCGAGCGACCGGCAGCGGATGCTGATGGGCCACGTGTGAATACCATCTTCATAGCCGATGACTTTCGTTGCACGCTTTTTGAGTAGCTGAATAGCTGCTAGGGCCGTGGTCTGTTCTGAGGGGTTCGTTCCAATTGCGATGAAGGCAAGACCACTAGGCAAGGTCTGAAGTCCACCGCTTCCCACAGAATCCGTGAGACAGTAACAGGCGGCGCCACATTCACGGATCGCTGACTGGACACGTTGCCGGCGCCTCTCGACCGGATCCCATAGGACGATGGCCCCGCTTTCTAGAAATGATGGGCTCATATCTATATCCAATAAAGCCACTATGTGTTAGGGGCAGAATCAACTTCGATGGTCAAAACTCGCTGCCTGTGCTGCGCACTTACGTTTGCCTTACGATTGGAGACACCCGATGTATCGTGACTAATGTTTGAAAAACTCTAGCAAGCAGTGCCAATTGGTTTCTCTATTGCGCCCCGCAATAGCGCTGAAGCCTAAAGGAAAACTTTTCTAGTCTGTTCCTAGGGGTCTCGCTAGGTCGGCCCTATGGAGCCAAAAGGCCCCTGCATCTCACAACCCCAATAGCGTGTAATGATCAGCCCAGTTAGTGGGTACTGCATTTAGAATGATTCATTGATGAATCGAAGTTGATCCAAGAGACGTACCGTCGGACCGCCCGCGTTGGCGATTCCGCCTGGGAGAAATCCACCTTATCTTCGAGTGCAAGAGTTCTTCGATGATACGTGCTTTTTCTTCAAAAAGAGCTTCTTTGTCTCTTAATAGATGATCTGCCGCATTCTTATACGGCGTATCCGTTCGCGACTCACAATAGGCAGTGAGTCGTTCCGAGAACATTTTCCATTTCTGATGTATTGCCATGTCACATTCGTATTGCGGATCGGGGAAATACGCATGGAGCTTGGAGCCGATTACACAAGTTTCTATTCTCCATTTCTTGTAGATTCGATGTAGCTCGTCCTGCTGTGAACTGTCATCTTGTTGTTTCCGCGCGCTATCAGAATTGAATAAGTAAATCGTCATCGTTGTGGTCATCGCAATTCACTTATCTCCGATACAAGGTGAGTCTTTATCTCTAATGCCTTCTCATTTTCCTGCCACCGACGTGCGGCGAATGAGGCTAGAACCGCAACGGTGGACGGAACAACGAGTACTTCCAACCCATCCTTCACTGACGCGAAGCCGAGCATATTAAAGACGTTGCCTAGCATCGTATTGCGAGTGTCTCGAAGAACATTCCGAGCAATTAACTCAGATTCAGCGCAGCATCACCATGCTGATCAGAGCTTGAGCAATCTTTGTGCGTTATCCTGCAACCTCCTGCAACAACCGAGCCCTCATGGCGATAAGAACAAATGATCCCCCAAACCTCTGGCATTTCTCATGCGGCATCGCAATTAGGGTCGGTCAATAAGGCCAGATGCACGTGTGGCAAAAACAATTCCATCATTTTCTCTTCGGTCGTAAGAGTGGATCAGCGGCTTCTGGCACTGCAGACGATAAAGTCGGCAAGAGTGCGACGGAACCTCGCTGGCGAGATTGTCCCGATAGGCGTACCAAGGGGAGCGGGGGTCCAAGTAGATCTGAATTGATCCACCTAGCATCGAATTGTAGTCATTATGACTTAGTTCTCCGCAGCCCGTCTGTATCGGATACAGAGAGATGATGTTCCAGCGAGAGTATCCTGCACAGTTCAGTCGAGCTTAATCCTCTTCTATCGAGAAAAGGCGGGCGAGATCGGTCGCGAATTGCGGTGATTTAGGATTTCAGTCTGGACAACACGTGCGGCATCAAGTTTGCGATTGGAAGGAGTAAGAATGATTTCTACTTTCTCAGAGAAAAGGAGTGGGAAATGATCATGTGGATGACGTTAATGGCTCTCGCGGCATTCATCAGTATCATGTTGGCCTCGCTCATGAGCGTGATTTGGAGAGCAGACTAGAACCCATCTCAAATAGTTGTGCCGATGAAAAGAGTCCCTAAATCCGCCCGCCTGTTGCACCTGCGCGACGATCAATTGGATGCACTATGTCAGCGAGGAGGAGGCTGACCTCCACGGCATCACCTATGACCAGTGAATCATAGATGGAAAGGTTTTTGGAAATGCAGGGCATTGCCGCGTAACGTCCGCGTCAAGAATCGCTCAAAACCCCGCTCACCCGATTGCTTTCTTTTGCCCATTCGATTATCCGAGGTATGGAGACTTGTTGTGCACCCAACTCGAGAGAGTCATAACGCATTGCCAACGAGGGCCGAGCGCCGACACCTGGCACAACGCGGTGGCCTCATGTCGTCTTCTTCTCCCGCACCCATTTCCATCCTCTTTGTGGATTCCAACTCAGAAGACTGTGCGCACTGGATACGCCAGCTGGCACTCTCTTCGAGTTACTACCTCAGTACTACTGTAGAGAACGGGCGGTCCGCTCTCAAATTGTTGGAGTCAGAAAAGTTTGATTGCGTGGTGCTGGAAATGGTGTTGCCAGACATGTCGGGGTTTGAGGTGTTGAGCAATCTGAGCCCGATCGCCTCGAAACCAACGGTTGCCATCGTCGTGCTGACGAAATTGGTATCTGCGGCCTGCCCCATTGTGGCCAAAACAAACGGGGCGCAAGCCTATCTCGTGAAATCCAAGACATCCGGGGGCGAGTTAGATCTGGCCATTCGAACGGCGATCTGGAAGGTAAGTTCATCAGATAAAGAATCTTTGGTCCCCTCATAGCATTGAACATGCACTGGCTTCGGACTGCCTCACACAGCGGATCCTCCCACCGGAATAGGACTCGGCCGAATTTCACGGCCGCGTCCTCCTGCATGGAAGGCAGTGCGTTGGGCTTGGCCTGAGTGTGATTTCGATTCGATTGGCCCGAGCCGTTCAGCATTCTCCACCGGGAGCTAGTCGCTTCAGGGTTCCTCAATCTTGATCCTGCAGTGACTGCACGCTAATACCCGCCCAACGCTCCTGTAACTGTCTTGCACTAGAGTCCCTGCTCATCTCGTCTTCAAGAGACACCCGGAATCGGCCGCATCGGGCAAGGCCGATCCCTCACAAAAGGAATGGCTCATGCGGAAGGGCGCACTGTGAAAACCATCACGTACGGGTCGTACACGATCAAATCTATTCCGCTGCAACAGCTCAAGACCCATGACTGGAAGGTAAACGTCTCCATTTCTTGGGTCCAGGATGGCGTGATCGCGATGTGGCGAGTCACTAACGGCGGTGTCTACCCCACCGAAGCGGGAGCCGATGTGCACGGGATCATCTATGGGCAACAAATCATTGATAAAGAGATTACGGTTTCTCACCCGGTAACAGGAAGTGAGCGGCCTTGGGGCCGGAACGTCCACGATTCGGTGCGCAAGGAGGATATTCACACCGGACATGATTCAGTCGTCATTCGGGACTGGACATCCGCTAATTCTTCATCAATCGGTGAAAGGAGTTCGATATGAATAGGTCATTGATCACCGCACTCGGATTGCTCGTGTTGGTGGCGGCAGTGACGCCGATCCAGGCCATCGCCGTGACGTATCCGCTGGATTTCATCTTCAGTCCGTCTACTGGGACGGTGCCGCCGATCGGGAACGTCGTCATGACCGATCTGGGGGCCACGATCCGGTTCGATGTGACCAATCAAGCCGGAGCCGGATCCAAGCTGGATTCCTTGTACTTCAATTTTGCTCAGGGAAGCTTCAATCCCAGTCAGCTGATTTTTTCGAACGTGAGTGCGGCGGCAGGCACCTATCAGACGCTCCTCGCGGCAACGGGCGGCACCACGGACAACAACCTCAAGGCCGATGGGGACGGGTATTACGACGGGAAAATTCAATACACGGCCAACAACTTTCTGGGCAACAGCCAAACACTGTCCTTCGAGCTCGGGATTTTGAATGAGAATCTGAACGTCGGGGATTTCGAGCTGCATTCCATTCCGGGCGGAGGGACGGGCACCTATGTGATGGCTAGCCATATTCAAAGTCTCCCGAATGGGGGCGGCGCCGTATGGGTCGGCGCGTTAGTTCCGGTTCCGGTTCCAGCGGCGATGTGGCTCTTCGGCAGCGGGCTGGCAACGATGATCGGGTTTGCCCGAGGACGGGTCATTAGCTAGGGGCTGTAGCCTGTCTCGATGCTGTGCTGGATGCACTGACGGACCTTCGACCAGTAAAGGAGGGCTAATGCAAAGCAGTTGGAGCTGCCCTACGAACGGGCCAACCAAATGGACTGGTTGGGATTGGGAACGGGCTTGGCAGCTCGCGCTGAGACGGACCAATGGAATGTCCGCTGAGCTAATCAACTGCACTCAAATCCGTGAGTTCTTAACCGCGATGGACGAGGCCTTTATAGGCGGGGACTGCAAGAAATTTGAGAAGGCCCTTATCGCACTGCTGGACCACTGCGCCGAGTTGGTAAATCGAGGCGATTACCAGCAATGGTGGTGAAGGGGCTGGTGTGCATGTCACAGAGGAGGACGCATGAAGATGAAATCGGTGATTGTCACGGTAAGTCTGGTTTGCCTGATCGGAGCACCGATCTGGGCAGAGGCCAAAAAGAACAAGTCCATTACAGTGAAGGAGATCGGTCGATACAGCGCAGGGGCCAGCACCGTCGCAGATGAGCCTCGGACTGAAATCGCCGCGTATGATCCGGAATCCAAACGATTGTTTAGCGTCAATCTGAATCTGCGACGGCTCGATGTACTCGATCTCAGTGCTCCCGCGTCGCCGGTTCTGGCCCAGTCGGTCTCTCTTGGCGGCAAACCCAACAGCGTGGCAGCCCACGACGGTGTGGTCGCCGTCGCTGTCGAAGGAGCTCAAAAAACAGATCCCGGCACCGTGCAGTTTTTCAATGTGAGCGGTGCGCTGCTCAACACCCTCACGGTTGGAGCCCTTCCCGATATGCTGGTCTTTTCGCCAAATGGAAAGTGGCTCCTCGTCGCCAACGAAGGAGAACCGAACAGCTATAACCAGGTGGACTCGCTGGACCCTTCAGGGTCGGTCAGTGTTATCGATATGCGGCCTGGCGTCACGAGCCTCACTCAGCTTGATGTCAGGACTGCCGGGTTCAATCTCGCCATCCCGCGGGAGAATGCGTCCAGCATTCGCATCTTCGGTCCCAATGCCACGATTGCGAATGATCTCGAACCGGAATACATCTCGGTGTCGCACGACTCCAAGACGGCATGGGTCACGTTGCAGGAGAACAACGCGATCGGCATT
>Ga0268299_1003305_pt1 | contig 15337 bp, 14 predicted proteins | sample NOBtaG_FD_193484 | JGI IMG/M metagenome (GOLD analysis project Ga0268299, IMG submission 193484) | Activated sludge microbial communities from bioreactor in Nijmegen, Gelderland, Netherland - NOB reactor | ecosystem: Engineered > Bioreactor > Aerobic > Activated sludge | place: Netherlands...
GACCAGACCTGGATGGCCCCACCCGTTCCCATCCCGAACACGGCCGTTAAGCATCCAGGGCCGATGGTAGTCCGTCGAGGGCGAGAGTAGGTCATCGCCGGGGTTTGAACACGACCGCTGAGGGAAACCTCGGCGGTCGTGTCGCTTTTGGTTGACATCTCTGCGGGTAACTGTCTAACCTACAGATGTTGCTTCCTTCCCGCCGGCGAGGCATTCCCGTGATCGCGCGCCTGGTGCCTGCACTGCTGTTGGCTTCCGGTATCGCTCCGTCTCAGCCGGAGCAGAAACCATCGACGACGATGTTCTCTTTTCAGCAACCCACGACCGTCGCTAGCGCTTTCACCGAGGTTCAGACGCGGTTCCCCGGCGTCATCGAAGACCGCGCCGACCTGCGATCCTCCAAGGTCGAGCTGAGTCCCGGACTACGCTCGTTCTGGTCTCTGCTCGACGAAATCGCGACCCGGTCGAAAACATCTTTCCGCGTCCTAGCGACCGAGGGAAAGATCCAGTTCCTTCCCGATGGCCCCTCCACGACTGCGGTCGCCGTCTCCGGTCCCTTCCGACTCTCCCTGCGGCGTTTCACCGATTCCTTCGACTTGGAAACGCGGACGCCGTCGGCCTCCGCGACGATGGAAGTCGCCTGGGAGCCCGGCTTGCAACCGTTCTTCCTGGAGACGCGGCCTCAGGGCCTCCGCCTCGTGGATTCCACCGGCAAGCAAAGGCCCGACCTCGGTGACGGCTCAGCATCCGTCCCGGTTGATGGCCGGATGAGCCTCACCTTCGACGTCCGTCTTCCGGTCTTGCCGCGGACGGAGATGACCATCAAGGCCCTGGAAGGCCGGCTCAGCGCCGTCGTGCCGACGCGCATGGTGCCGGTCGCTCTCGGTACGCTCGCCGTGCTCGAAGCCGCCCCGAACCTCGACGCCCCCGAGCTGGCCTTCCCCAAGGGAACCCCGGCCGGCCGGGTCAGTCGGATCGTCCGCACCAGGGACCGCTGGTCGGTCCAGGTCGTCCTGCCGACGCCGCCCGGCGGGGACATGTTCGAGAGCTACCAATCCTGGGTCGTCCAGAACGAGGCCACGCTCCGCACCGCCGACGGCAAAGTCTGGAAGAGCGCCGGCTACCTGCTCGAAGGGAACACGCCGACCCGATCCGTCGCGACGTACCACTTCCTGGCCCGCGAGTGTCCCGACAAGGCCGACCCGGCCCTCTGGCGGTTCCACTACACGACCCCCGCCGGCATCGTGCGGATGGACGTGCCGTTCAAGTTTTCCGACGTGCCGCTTCGGTGATTTTTCTTGCACCCGGTCCGGTCCCGGAGATACTGCGGGCTCCCCCCAGCGCCGCCTTCGGGCACCCTGACAAGGAGAAGACCATGCGGACCGGGCTGCGAATCCTCCTGGCGACGGTCGTCGTCGCCAGCTTCGGCATCCAGACGACCCCAGCCCAGGACAAGAAGCACACGGCGGTCACGCCCATGCCACGCGACCCGAACTGGATGAAGCGGCACGACAAGTTCGTCGAGATCGCCAAGCGCGGCGGCGTCGATCTGCTCTTCCTGGGCGACTCGATCACCGACGCCTGGGGCGGCGAGGGCCACAACGAGAAGGCCCCGGGCGCGAAGCTCTTCGCGAAGGAATTCCTCCCGCTTAAGGCGGCGAATTTCGGTATCGGCGGCGACCGGACGCAGCACGTCCTGTGGCGGCTGCAAAACGGCGAGCTGGACGGCATTCAGCCGAAGGTGGTCATGCTGATGATCGGCACGAACAACAGCAATGGCAAGGACAACACCGCCGAGGAGATCGCCGACGGCGTCAAGGCCGTCGTCGAGGAGATCCACAAGAAGTCGCCCAAGACAAAGGTGCTCCTCCTGGCCGTCTTCCCGCGGCAGGAGAAGGCCGACCACCCGCAGCGGCAGAAGCTCGCCGAGGTGAACAAGATCATCGCAAAGCTCGACGACGGCAAGATGGTCAAGTACCTCGACATCGGGCCGAAGTTCCTCCAGTCCGACGGCACGCTGACGAAGGAGATCATGCCCGACCTGCTGCACCTGAGCGACAAGGGCTACCAGATCTGGGCCGACGCGGTCAAGGGGCCGATCAACGACCTGCTGAAGTAGCCGCGATGGGCCGCGACGAGATCGAACGGCTGATCGGCCCGGTGGAGGCGACCCTCCCCGCCCGACCGCCGTTCGGCTGGGGCCCGGCCCTCGTCGGCGCGGCGGCCCTCCTGTTCGCGTTCGCCGGCGGCCTGCTCGACGTCAATCGCCCCGGCGGCCCCGGCCGTTTCGGCCCTTACCTCTTCGCGATGGCGGCCCTGCTGACGGCACTGGTCCTCGCCGGGCTCCTCGTGCGACGGGACCGGCTCCACGTCGGAGCGCGGGGCCTGGCCGAGGAGCGCGACGACGCGGTGACGGTCGTCCACTGGAGCGAACTCGGAAAGGACTGGCAGCCCCTCCCGAGCGTCGCCGTCGGCTTCGAGCCGCCGCCGTTGCTCGTCCTGATGCGCGGCGACGGCCGGCTCTTCCGGCTCCGGCGGCACTACGTCGGGGTCGAGGGCGTCGCCCGCCGCATTCGCGACCACCTGCGTCGGCCAACTCCCGCCGCCGCTCCCTTCTCCTTGCCGCCTACCGCCGTCCCCGCCGGGCCCTGGCTCGACGGGGCCGCCTCGCTCGGAGTCGGCCCGATCCGGTTCGTGGCGTTCCCCGACCCGGAGGCGGTCGAACGATTCCGCGAGCAGGTCGATCGCGACCTCGGCGGCTGGCGCTTCCTCGGGGCAGGTCGGCCCTGGCTGGTCGCCCTGTTGCTCGTCGCGGTGGCCTTGCCGTCGGGGCTCCAGCCGGCGGCCGTGGGCGGGCTTGCCTTGGTCCTGCTGGCGAACCTCGGCTATCTCGTCTCGCGCTCCCGTGTCTTGCGACCGACGCGGTCGGTCTGGGTCGTCGGCGACCACGGCCTCGTCTCGTGGCGGCCCGGACGGTCCGCCGTCGTCTACTGGCACGACCTCGGCCGGGTGTGGTCCGAGCCGGCGGAGGTTCCCCCGGCGGAGCGCCGTCTCCAGCGCCTCCCGATCCTGCTCGCGCTGGAGAACACGCGCCGCCAGCGATGCTACGTGACCGAACTGCACGACCCATCCGGCGCGCTGGTGGCCCTGATCCGGACGGCCATCGCCCGGCGGGGATCTCCGTTCGCCCTCGCCCCGCAACCGCCGCTACCCCCGCCTTCGCGCGCGATCCGGGCCGGGCCGACCGCCCGTTCTCGCTCGACGGCCATCGCGACCACGCCGCGCGGTGGGGGGCCGCCGCCCGACGTGGAGCGCGGCCCCTGGCTCGACGATCCGCGCCTCGCGGCGATCGGCCCCGTGCGGCTCGTCTGCCGCGAGACGGACGCCGCGCGGGTCGGGCTGGTCGCTGGCCTGGTCGGCCTCGCCCTGGCGTGGGGCGTCGTCCTGCTCATCGCCGGTCACTGGGTTCCCTGGGCGGCGATGCCGCCGGGGCTGCCCTTGCTCCTGACCGCCGGCCTTGTCGGCTGGTGGCTCGGCCTGGTCGCCCTCCTGGCGGCCCACGCCTGGCGGCGCTTCGCGACGCGCTGGCTCCTCGGCCGGGACGGCATCGCCCGCTGGCGGGCCGGCCGGCTGCTCGTACTCCCCTGGCGCGTGCTCGTCTCCGCGTGGGGGATCGAGTTCCGGAAGGCCACGCGGTACGGGCCGCCGGAGCGGATCCGCCTGACGCGCGGCGACGGCACCGTGCTGGAACTCGGGCCGAACTTCACCGACGCGGACGAGGTGATCCTACGCGTCCTGCGCGTCAAGGGACTCCTCGCCGCCCTCGACCCCGAGGAACCGGGCCATGAACTCCTCGAGTGAAGACGCGATCGGACCCGCCGCGGCGGCCCTCGTCCCGCCGGCCGGCGGCTTCTGGGCCGATACGGCGTATTGGGTCGGCCTCACCGTCGTCGGCGTCGGTCTGACGGTGGGCCTCGGCCTCTCCTGGAGCCCGCACGGCTGGCTCGCCCTTGCCGCCTTGGCGGTCCTCGGGCCGATGTGGGTGCGGTTCATCGCGGACGAACTCCGCGCCCGGCGGGACGGCCTGCGTTGGCGGCTCGTCGTCGGCGAGAAGGGCCTGGCCGAAGTCGGGCCCGAATGGTGGCCCGGGTCCTTCTCCTCCTGGAGCGCGTCCGGGCGGAGGTCATCCGGCGGTTCGGGCCGGACTCGCGCCTGGTGAAAGTCCACGGCTGGTAGCGGTCGAACCCTCGACCCGGCCTGTCCGGACGGGTATCTTGAAAGGGGAAAGCCACGACCACCGAGGGACGGCATGTTCTCGCAATCCGTCGAATACGCCCTGCGGGCGATGGTCTACCTGGCCCAGCGGCCGAACACGGCGCAGACGACCGACGACATCGCCGGGGCGACGAAGGTGCCGCGGGCGTACCTGTCCAAGGTGCTGCAAGGCCTCGTCCGGGCCGGCCTGGTCCGGTCGCAGCGCGGCCTGCGCGGCGGCATGACCCTCGCCCGCACGCCGGACGAGATCACCATCCTCGCCGTCGTCGCGGCGGTCGATCCGATCCGGCGCATCAAGTCGTGCCCGCTCGGCCTGGCGTCGCACGGCGTCCGGCTGTGCCCCTTACACAAGCGGCTCGACGACGCCCTGGCGAGCGTCGAGGCGGCCTTCGGCTCGACGACCCTGGCCGAGATCCTCGCCGAGCCGACCGAGAGCGTCCCGCTGTGCGACTTCCCGCCGGCACGACTGGGGACGCTCCCTACAATACCGATCAGTGACCAGTGATCCGTCATCCGTGAAGAGCAGCCCGATGGCGAAGGAACTCCTGCCCGTCGCGACGGCGCTGGCGATCGTCCGCGAACACGCCCGGCCGCTGCCGCCGCGGCGTGTCGGCCTGCTCGACGCGCTCGGGCTGCCGCTCGCCGAGGACGTCGCCGCCGACGCCGACTCGCCGCCGTTCGACAAGGCCCTCATGGACGGCTACGCCGTCCGCGCCGCCGACGGCCCCGGTGAGCGTGGAGTGATCGAGGACGTGCCGGCCGGGACGGTGCCGACGCGGACGGTCGGGCCGGGAGAGGCGACGCGGATCATGACCGGGGCAATGCTCCCCGCCGGGGCCGACGCCGTCGTGCCGTTCGAGAAGACCGAAGGCGACGGGCCGCGCGTCCGGCTTCTCAACCCGCCGCGGCCGGGTGACAACCTCTTGCCACGCGGCCGGGAGATGCGCGCCGGCGAGGTGCTCTTCCACGCCGGACGCCGGCTCCGGCCGCAGGACCTCGGCCTGCTCGCCACGGTCGGCCATGCCGAGCCGCTCGTCGTGCCGCGACCGGTCGTCCACGTCGTCTCGACCGGGGACGAGGTCGTCCCGTGGGACGCGACGCCCGGGCCGGGCCAGATCCGCAACAGCAACGGCCCGATGCTCGTCGCCCAGGTCCGCCGGGCCGGCGGCGTCGGCCACTTCGTCGGCCTCGCCCCCGACGACCCGGCCGGCCTCGAACGCGACGTCCGCCGCGGCCTGGAGGCCGACGTGCTCGTCCTGTCCGGCGGCGTCTCGGCCGGCAAGCGCGACCTCGTCCCGGAAGTGCTCGAACGGCTCGGCGTGCGGGCGATGTTCCACAAGGTCGCCCTCAAGCCGGGCAAGCCGCTCCTGTTCGGCGACCTGGCCCGCGACGGCACTCCGACGCTCGTCTTCGGCCTGCCGGGCAACCCGGTCAGCAGCTTCGTCTGCTTCGAGCTGTTCGTCCGGCCGGCCCTCGCCGCCCTGGCCGGCCGGGACGAGGGGCCGCGCGTGCGGTTGCTGCCGCTCGCCGAAGGGGTGAATCACCGCAGCGACCGGCCGACGTACCACCCGGCCGTCCTGGACGGCCCGGCGGTCCGCCTGGTGCCGTGGTTCGGGTCGGCCGACCTGCGCGGCCTCGGGGCCGCCGACGCCCTCGCCGTCCTGCCGGCCGGGGACCACCGCCTGGAGGCCGGGTCGCCGGTCGAGGTTTTGCCGCTCGAAGAGGACGCCAGCGCATGAGCACGGACGCCCCGAAGCGACCGCCGATCTTCCTCCCCGCGATCCTGACCGCAGCCCTGACGTACGCCGCCCACTTCCCGGTCGGCCTCGGCTTCCTCGGCTGGGTCGCCCTGGTGCCTCTACTGACACTGGTGCGTCATCCGGGGCCGCGCTGGCGGCTCTACCTCGCCGCGTACCTGAGCGGGCTGCTCTTCTACGGCCCGATGCTCCGCTGGCTGGCGACGACCGACAACATGATGATCTTCGCCTGGGCGTTCCTCGCCGTGTACGGATCGCTCTACCCGGTCGTCGGCCTGTGGCTCTTGCGCCGGCTCGACCGCGGCGTCGGCTGGCCGCTCGTCGTCACGGTGCCGCTCGTCTGGACAGGGCTGGAGTTCGTCAAGGGCAACATCCTGACCGGGTTCCCGTGGTATCTCTTCGCCCACACGCAGCACGACTTCGCGTGGCTGATCCAGGTCGCCGACCTCGGCGGGGCGTGGCTGGTGTCCTTCCTCGTCCTGGCGGTCAACGGCCTGCTCGCGGAACTCGGCCTGGCCCTGCTTGGGATGTCGCGGTGGAGCCGGACCGCGCTCGGCCTCCAGGCGGTCGCCGTCGCCGTACTTCTCGGCGCGGCCCTCGGCTATGGGTCGTTCCGCCTCGGCGAGGACGCGATCCGGCCGGGGCCGGTCGTCGCCCTGGTTCAGAGCAACGTCGAGCAGGGGTATCGCAACCAGGGCTACGGGGTGAAGGGAGCCGTCCGCGAGAACATCGAGAAGCACCTCTTCGAGCTGACCGACCTGGCGGCGCGGTCGCGGCCGGCCCTGATCGCCTGGCCGGAGACGGCCATCGGCGGCGACTTCTTCCACAACTCGCGCGAGGTGCCGTTCGACGGCCTCGCCGCCGCGGCGCGCGAGTTCCTCGGCTCGAAGCCGGGGCAGACCGACGCCCAGGTGCTCGACGAGTTGCGGACGTTCTTCCGCGACAGCAACACCATCGCCGTCAATTCGGCCCGCCGCTGGAAGACGTCCCTCCTGCTCGGCCTGAACTCGCGCGTCCCGACCGAGACGGCCATCCCCCGGCACAACTCCGCCGTCTACGTCGGCCCAAACGGCCTGGTGCCCGGCATCTACCACAAGATCCACTGCGTCCCGTTCGGCGAGTACCCGCCCCTGCCGGGGACGGAGTCGCTCATGCCGTTCCCGTACCCCTACCGCATCCATCCCGGGAACGAGTGGCCACGCTTCGACCTGGCCGACGGCGACGGCGGCGCGACGAAGTTCGGCGTCCTGATCTGCTACGAGGACACCGACCCGAACATCGCCCGGCCCTACGGCGGCGGCGACGGCGGGCCGCCGGTCGATTTCCTGGTCAACATCAGCAACGACGGCTGGTTCGCCAACTCGGCCGAGCACGCCGAGCACCTGGCGATCTGCCGACTGCGCGCCGTCGAGATGCGGCGGGCGATCGTCCGGTCGGTGAACATGGGCATCTCCGCCGTCGTGGACAGCACTGGCCGGGTGCTCAAGCCGACGGCGACGCCGGCCTCGGGCCTCGACGCGACGCTGTGGGAGGTCGGCCCCGACCCGGCGAAGTGGCGGGCGCTGCCGGTCAGCGAGTGGAAGGACTTCGAGGTGAAGGCCGGCGTCCTCGTCGCGCCGGTGCCGCTCGACGGCCGGGCGAGCCTGTACGTCGCCTGGGGCGACTGGCTGCCGTGGGCGTGCTGGGGGGTCGTCGGCCTCGCCCTGGTGGCGGGGTGGATCTGGCCGGTTCGGAGGTAGGCGACGTGCTGCGTGCCCTGGAGGATCGCCACCTGTACCGCGGCACGAAGGCCAGCGACGGCTGGGTGCCGCCGCCGGACGGCCTGCCGGTCGAGGAGTTGACGCTGACCAGCGCCGACGGCGACGCGATCCACGCCTGGTGGGTCGCCCCCGACGGCTGGAAGCCGGCCGACGGCGCGATCCACTACAGCCACGGCAACGGCGGCAACCTGAGCCACCGCGGCGGCACGCTCGCCGGCTACCGCAAGTTCGGCTACGCCGTCCTGATCTACGACTACCCCGGCTACGGCAAGAGCGGCGGCCGACCGACCGAGGCCGGCCTCTACGCCGCCGGCGAGGCGGCTCACCGCTGGCTCACCGAGACGAAGGGCGTGCCGAGCGAGCGGGTGATCCTCTACGGCGGCTCGCTCGGCGGGGCGGTCGCGACCGAGCTGGCGACGCGCCATCCGTGCCGGGCCCTCGTCCTCGCGGCGGCGTTCACGTCGGTGCCGGACATGGCCCAGCGGCAGTTCTGGTTCCTGCCGGCGCGGTGGTTCGTCCGCACCCGGATGGACAACCTCGCGAAGCTCGCCACGCTGGCCTGCCCGGTCTTCGTCACGCACGGCACGGCGGACCGGGTCGTCCCGTTCGCGATGGGCGAGCGCCTGGTCGCCGCCGCGCGGGGGCCGAAGTTCTTCCTGCCCGCGCCGGGCCGGGACCACCACGACGTGATCGGGCCGGAGTTCTTCCCCGCGCTGGCGGCGTTCCTCAGCCGAGATGGGTCTTGATTCCTTCACCATCCCGGATATAAGCCCCGTCTCACGGTGGACGACGGCGAGTGATCTTCCCCCGAGGGGCACCATGACGCGGGACGACGAGACGCCGGTCGCCCGGCTTCGCGAGATGTGGGCCCGGTTCGTCCGGGAGCGCGACTGGGAGCAGTTCCACAGCCCGAAGAACCTGGCCATGGCCCTCTCCGTCGAGGCGGCCGAGTTGCTGGAGCACTTCCTCTGGGTCGATAACGACGCGTCGCGCCGGGTCGGCGACGACCCGGCCCGGCTGGAGGAGGTCGCCGACGAGATCGCCGACGTGGCCGGGGCGCTGCTCGCCCTGTGCAACAGCCTCGGCCTCGACCTGACCGCCGCCATCGAACGGAAGATGGCCAAGAACGAGAAGAAGTACCCGGCGGACAAGATCCGCGGGAAGTACCGGCTGGAGGAGTGACGCCGGCTAGGGAACTTTTGACGATTCGAGAAAGAACCGACTTGGCAAGGAAGGCGGGAGCCGGTAAGTTATCGACTCCCGTGACCGAGCGGAAAACGACCAGGACGGTCGCTTTGGGGGATGGACCCCCCGCTCGGGCTCCCTTCCCGCGAGCGGACCGACCCCGGGCCGCGCACCTTCGCACGACACCCTGTAGCCCCATCCCGGTCGATCTTGTCCGCTCCCCGCCGGCGCGGTTAGGATTCGCCGTCCGTCCGGCCGCGCGCGTCGCGGCGTGGGCGGCCGTCCCGGCGAACGCCTTCCCCGCCCCGGTTCCAGGCCGGAGCAAACACCGCGTCGGGCGGTCGGCGAGGCGCGACCACGGAGGGGCTCGCGCCGGGGCGAAGAGGGGAGGATGGTCGGGATGAACGCCAACCGGACGGAGAAGGACCAGGCCCGCGTGCACATCCGGTGGATGATCCGGCGCGACATGCCGGACGTCCTGCGGGCCGAGCACGACAGCTTCGAGTTCCCGTGGACGGAGGAGGACTTCCTCCGCTGCCTACGGCAACGCAACTGCATCGGCATGGTCGCCGAGCAGGGCGAGCGGGTGATCGGCTTCATGATCTACGAGCTGTTCAAGCAGAAGCTGCACATCCTCAACTTCGCCGTCCACCCGGACCACCGCCGCCTCGGCGTCGGCGGCCAGATGGTCTGCAAGCTGATCGGCAAGCTGTCCGGCCACCGCCGGACGCGCATCACGCTCGAGATACGCGAGACGAACCTCGTCGCCCAGCTGTTCTTCCGGGCGCAGAGCTTCCGGGCGGTGCGCGTCCTGCGCAACTTCTACGAGGACACCGGCGAGGACGCCTTCCTCCTGCAGTACCACCTGCCGGAGGACTGCGGCGAGGAGTACGTCGAGTCGGTCAACCGCATCGCGATGTACGAGGAGAGTTGACATATTGTCGTCAGTAGGTCAGTAGGCCAGTAGGTCAGTCATCAGTCAGACGGCCCTCTGACTGATGACTGACCTACTGACCTACTGACGACTAAGACGCTCACCCCGCCGTGAAGTAGCTGTACAGCGACCAGCCGAGGGCGATCACGCCGGCGAGCAGGGCGACGGTCAGCAGCTTGCTGATCATGCCGTACATCCACTGGAGCGAGCCCATCGCCGTCATCAGGTTCTTGATGTCGCTCCCCTTCGTATCGACGATGAGCTGGAACGACTTGCCGGCGTCGCGCGACCACGACCCGAGCAGGAGGAAGAACAGGCCGGTCACGCCGGTGAAGATCGTCACGCCCATGAGGAAGTTATTCCCCTTGGGGATCATCGCCATCGCCTCCTCGGCCGCCTTCTTCTGGTCCTCGGTCAGGCCCTTCTGGTAGGTGTCGTTGATCTTGTTGCGGACGTTGCTCGGCAGGCGGTCCATGTTCATGTACAGGACGAGGATCAGCGTGATGAGCAGGGCGAAGACGCCGAACAGGTTCGAGAACAGGCCGACGAAGCGCATCTTGCTCGCCACGTCGCCGATCAGGTGGTTCTGCTCCTCGGTGAACTCGTACTCACGCGGGGCGGACATGGTGCGGACTCCTTGAAGGTGGAAGGGACGCGGCCGGAGTGGGCCCTGAGTAGTACTAGTCGGAACCGGGCCATAAACAAGCGGCCCCCGCAAGGACTTCGCGGCGGGGCGGCCCGGGATTTAAAGCTGCGTCTCCGCCATCTCGATCGCCCGCAGCAGGCCGCGCGCCTTGTTCATCGTCTCTTCGTACTCGCTCGCCGGCACGCTGTCGGCGACGATGCCCGCCCCGGCCTGCAGGAAGCACGTCTGGCCCTTGAGCACCAGGGTCCGCAGGGCGATGCACGTGTCCATGTTGCCGCCGAAATCGACGTAGCCGACCGCGCCGCCGTAGGGGCCGCGGCGGCACGGCTCCAGCTCGTCGATGATCTCCATGGCGCGGATCTTCGGCGCGCCGGACAGCGTCCCGGCCGGCAGGCACGACCGCAGGGCGTCGAACGCCGACTTGCCCGGCAGGAGCCGGCCGGTCACGGTGCTGCACAGGTGCATGACGTGGCTGTAGCGCTCGACGGCGAGGACGTCGGACAACTCGACCGTGCCGAACCGGCTGACCCGGCCGACGTCGTTGCGGCCGAGGTCGACGAGCATGATGTGCTCGGCGCGCTCCTTCGGGTCGGCGAGCAGTTCGGCGGCGAGGGCGGCGTCCTCCTCGGGCGTCTTGCCGCGGCGGCGCGTCCCGGCCAGGGGGCGGATCGTCAGCCGGTCGCCCTCGACGCGGGCCATGATCTCCGGCGAGCTGCCGACCAGGCAGAGCGACCCCTGCTTGAGGTAGAACAGGAACGGGCTCGGGTTGACGACGCGCAGGGTGCGGTAGATGTCGAACGGCCGGGCGCGCGTCTCGGTGCGGAGTCGCTGGCTGAGGACGACCTGGAAGATGTCGCCGGCCCGGATGTACTCCTTCGCCCGCTCGACGGCCGCCTCGTAGCCGGCCTGGGTGAAGTTCGACTGGAACGGCTGCGTTGCCTCGCCGATTGGCAAGATGTCGGTCAGCTGCAAATCGGCGACGCCCTGCTGGAGGCGCTCCACCAGGCGATCGACCCGGCCGCAGGCGGTCCGGTAGCACCCGTCGAGGTCGGCCGGATCGACGTGGGCGTGGGCGACGACGGCGATCGTCTTCGCGACGTGGTCGAAGATGACCATCCGGTCGTAGAACGCGAAGCAGAGGTCCGGCAGCTGGCGGTCGTCCGGCGGCGGGCTCGGCAGGCGCTCGACGTAGCGGACGGCGTCGTAGCCGGCGTAGCCGACCGCCCCGCCGCAGAAGCGCGGCAGCCCCGGCAGGTTCGGGGCGCGGTACCGGGCGACGTACTCCTCCAGCAGGCGGAGTGGGTCGGGGTGGTCGAACTCCTGGACGCCGGCCGGCTTCGACTCGATCCGGACGCGGTTCTGGTACGCCTCGAATCGGAGGAACGGCCCGGCTCCGAGGAAGCTGTACCGGCCGAGGCGCTCGCCGCCGACGACGCTCTCGAACAGGAAGGCCCAGTCGCCTTCGAGGATCTTGCAGAACGCCGACACCGGCGTGAGCGTGTCGCCGACGAGCTGGCGGTAGACCGGCACGACGGAATGGTCCCGGGCCAGGGAGACGAACTCGTCGAACGTCGGTCGGTAGCGCATGCGCACCTCGTAGCGGATCTGCTGCTGCTGGTGTAGGGCGACGCCGCCGGCCGGCAACCCCGCCCCTCGTCGTCGGACCGACGATCGGCTATCCTGGCCGATAGGAGGTCGGGAGAGCCGGATGCGGAAGTGCCACGTCTGCCAGGCAGACAACGAGGATGACGCCCCGAAGTGCGTGGCGTGCGGGGCGCGGCTGCGCAAGCGCGAACGGCCGGGCAATGGCCTGCCCGACTCGCCGTTCGCGACGACGGCCGACCCGGTCAACCGGCCGGCCGTCGTCGCGTACTACCTAGCCGTGTGGGGCCTGGTGCCCCTGCTCGGCCTCGTGTTCGGGCCGCTCGCCGTCCTCGTCGGGGCGTTCGCGTTGCTGCGCGGCGGGAAGCATCCGGGGTTCGTCGGCCAGGGGGCCGCCTGGGCGGCGATCGTCCTCGGGGCCGCCGAGGCGGTCACGCAGTGGGTCGGCGTCTGGCTGATGTGGGTCGGGTGGAATGCGTAGGGCCGATTACAACGGCTTGTCCGGCAGGGGCGGCTTCGCGTTGTAGTCGGCGAAGATCCACCGGACGGCCCAGTCCGGCAGGCGGCGGATCAGGCCCATGAGTAGGCTCATCCGCAACGGGAAGTTGTAGACCTTGACCCGCCACCGGATCGCCCCGACGATGCGTTGGGCGGCCTGCTCCGCCGTGAGGAGGAACGGCATCGCGAAGTCGTTCACGTCGGTCATCGGCGTCTTGACGAAGCCGGGGCAGACCGTCGTGACGGCGACGCCGCGCGGCGCGAGCTGGATGCGCAAGCCTTCCATGTAGGCGTTCACGGCCGCCTTCGACGCCGTGTAGGCCGACTCGCCCGGCAGGCCCTTGTAGCCGCCGAGGCTGGAGATGGCGACCAGGTGTCCCTGGCGGCGCTGGAGCATCTCGGCCAGGACCGCCTCGATCGAATAGACGACGCCGAGGACGTTGACCTGGAACATCTTCTCGACGTCGGCGATGTTGACCGGATCGAGCAGGGTCGGCGCGCCGACCCCGGCGTTGGCGACGAGGAGATCGACCGGACCCAGTTCCTGGCGGACGGCGTCCACGGCGGCGAGCACCTGCTCGCGGACGGCCACGTCGCAGGCGGCGACGGCGACGGCCGCCCCGGCGGCGCGCAGGTCGGCGGCCAGCTCGTCGAGCTTGTCGATCCGGCGGGCGAGCAGGCCGAGCCGGGTCCCCTCGCGGGCCAGGGCGCGGGCCAATTCACAGCCGATGCCGCTCGACGCCCCGGTGACGACCGCGACCCGGTCGCGCAAGCTGACCCGTCCCCACATGGTCCCACCCCTCCGGGCCGCACGTCCGGTGCCGTCGCCGCCGCCGCCATGATAGCTACCCCGCGCCCGACCGGCAGGGGCGGTGCCGGGAGGCCGGCACGGCGCGTCGGCAAAGTCGTGAACCCGGCCTGGCAGCGTGCCATAATGGCGGTGAGCCATTTTGGAGTGCGGCGATTCATCGCCGCTTTTGTCTTCGGTTTTCGTTTCGCGTCGAGATGGCGAAAAGAAAATGCCAAAGCGGCGATGAATCGCCGCACTCCAAAAAAGGGAGCCTTGCCGATGCACACCCGCCTGGGTCTCCGTCTCCTGGTCGCGGCCCTGCTCGCCGGGTCGATCCTGCCGGCCGCCCCGCCGGAACAACCCGCGCCGCCCGCGCCGCCTGTCGTGCCGGCCCCGCAGCCGACGGAGCAGGCCCAGGTCGTCGTCCGCTACCGGATCGAGGCCGCCCGGAACGAGCGGCTCGCCCGCTACTTCCGCATGATGGACGACCTGGCCAAGGCCGGCTTCGTCCGCGACCCGAAGGACGAGCCGTCGCAGATCGAGCCGGAGAACGTCCTGCACACGCGCCTGCAAGGCACCCTGCCGCGGGCCGCCGTGGCGCGCGTGCTGCGTCAGCCGGACGTCCAGGCGCTGCTCCTGATCCCGGTCGGCCAGGCGGCCGGCGACAAGCAAGTGCGCGTCGAGCTGCGTCTGCAACCGGGCCTGGCCGGGGCCCAGCAGCGCGACCTGCACGCCCAGGCGCGTCAGGCCCTCGTCGCCGGCGGGTTCGCCGAGGCGGTCGGCTACGACACGCGCGGCTACACTCGCCTGCTCGGTGTCGCCCCGGTCGAGAAGCTCGGCGTCTTGCTCGACGACCTGCGCCGCCAGCCGGCGGCGTGGGCGTTGCTGCCGACTTCGTTCCTGGCCGACTTGCGCAAGCAGCGCGGCGGGCAGGAGGTTCTCGAGCGCGTCACCGACGCCTGGCAGGACAACCCGACCGGGGCGAAGCTGCTGAGCGATACCGTCGCCCAGTGGCAGGCCTACCCGGCGGCGGTCGAATTCTTCCGGACCGTGCCGTTCGAGACGACGCAGAACCCGATCCTGTTCTACGAGACGCAGCTGCGGCACTTCCTCCGGACGCCGGGCTCGGCCGAACTGCTCGTCAAGCTGTTCGACGAGGTTCGCAAGTCCGAGGCGGCCCGGCCGCTCATGGACGTCCTCCTGTCGCGCGTCGAGTCGTCCGGGATGGCGTTCGACGTGCCGGTCCTATACCGGGTGTCGCCGCCGGTGCGTGTGGTCGACGTCCAGACGGACCTGCCGCTGCCGGCCATCTCGGGCGCGACGGCGGAGATTCCGATGGGCCAGGAGAAGATGAGCGCCGACCTGCGGGCCGTCTACGGCGACGCCGCCGAGGCGATGAAGCCGCGCCGGTTCGAGGTGCTGCTGCGCGACCCGATCCCGTCGCGCGACCGGCGCTGGGCCGACCGGTTCGTCACCCTGCCGGTGACGGTCGAAGGCCGGCTCGGATCGATCGTGACGGTGTTCGGCCCGCCGGCCGAGGCGGCGAAGTTCGCGGCGGTCGAGGATGTCGTCGCGATCCGACTGCCGCGCTCGGCGACCGAGGCGGCCCACCCGGAGCGCGACCTCGCCGACGCCGTCCGCGACGAGGCGAAGGACTGCCTCAGCCTCGTCCGCCAGTACATCGACGCCGGCCGGCTGCGGCAGGCGGTCGTCGTCGGGTCGGACTTCCGCGGCTGGGAGGCCCTGAAGGGGAACGGCCTTCCGGGCGGGACGCGCCTGCTCGACCTGACCCGGGAGCGTAACCGCGACCTGGAGCCGGACCCGATGCCGGGCGACCCGAAGGAGGCCGGCCTCGCCACGCGGGCGGCCCTGGCCCTGTTCCGGGCGGCC
>Ga0268299_1003306_pt1 | contig 15326 bp, 16 predicted proteins | sample NOBtaG_FD_193484 | JGI IMG/M metagenome (GOLD analysis project Ga0268299, IMG submission 193484) | Activated sludge microbial communities from bioreactor in Nijmegen, Gelderland, Netherland - NOB reactor | ecosystem: Engineered > Bioreactor > Aerobic > Activated sludge | place: Netherlands...
GTGCTGCGTGTGCCGTTGATCGCTGCGGCGGTTCTGATGATTAGCACAGCGGTGATGCTGGGCAGTCGCGTGTTCGTCGAATCAAATCGTCCGGCAGCGTTGGCGGTCAGCGATGCAGTGGTGATGAGTGGCCCTGGTGAAGATTATCTTGAAATTTATCGCCTCTACAGTGCCGCCGAACTGCGCATTCTGGAACAGCGCGGTGATTGGGTGCGCTTTATTTTGCCCGATCAGCGACAGGGTTGGATTCAAAAGGCCGCTATTGAAATTGTTTAGGTCACAGCCTCGCGCAATGATGCTAGACAGAGACAAGACAAAATAAAAGGGCGTATCACGCTGCGCCCCTACCCTGATTCCACACAACAAAGGGCGCATCACGCTGCGCCCCTACCATGATTCCGCGAAAGATTAACGGAGCAGGTCGGGAATTTGCTCCGGGTTTTCGGCGACACGGACATACGCTGCTTGCAGCGCCGCAATTTTTTCTTCGGCTGTGCCTTCACCGCCTTCGACAATCGCGCCAGCATGACCCATGCGTGTGCCTTTGGGGGCGCTCTTGCCTGCGATGAAGGCCGCGACAGGCTTGGTCATGTGGGCTTTGATGAACTCCGCCGCTTCGATTTCTGCGCGTCCGCCAATTTCGCCAATTAAGACGACTTTTTCGGTTTCGGGATCGTCCTCGAACATCTGAAGCACATCGACAAAGCTGGTGCCGATCACCGGGTCGCCGCCGATGCCGACGCAGGTGGTTTGCCCAAGTCCGGCCTGGGTCAGCGCGTAGACCACTTCGTAAGTTAACGTACCGCTCTTGGACACGACGCCGACGTTACCGGGGGTTGCGATGTAACCGGGCATGATGCCGACTTTGGCTTGCCCAGGGGTCAGCAGACCGGGGCAGTTGGGGCCGATGAGACGGCTTTTGCTGGTTTTGATGTATTCATAAATTTTCATCATTTCCAGAATCGGGATGTTTTCGCTGATGCAGACGATCAATTCGATTCCGGCGTCGATGCTTTCGTACATGGCGTCAATCGCGAAGGCCGCTGGGACGTAAATGATGCTGGTGTTTGCGCCGGTAGCATCGACAGCTTCTTTGACCGTTTCGAAAACAGGTTTGCCAAATGCCCACTGACCGCCTTTGCCGGGGGTCACACCGCCGACGACGTTGGTGCCATATTCGATCATCTGAGGCGTGTGAAAGCCACCTTCGCGTCCGGTGATGCCCTGAACGACGAGACGCGTGTTTTTATCGACCAGAATTGACATTTATATGGCTCCTTTTGCGGCTTCAACGGCCTTTTGTGCAGCTTCAGTCAGGGTGGCGGCACTGATAATATTGGGAAGATGTGCTTCGTCAATAATGCGGCGGCCTTCTTCGGCGTTGGTGCCGTTTAAGCGGATAACCATCGGGACATTGGTTTTGATTTCGTTAAGCGCCTGGAGGATGCCGCGCGCGACCTCATCGCCACGAGTAATGCCGCCGAAAATATTGAACAACACCGATTTGACATTAGGGTCACTCAAAATAATTCGGAGCGCTGCCGCCACCTTGTCAGCTTGCGCGCCACCGCCGATGTCGAGGAAATTCGCTGGGCCAACCTGATCGCCACCGTAAAGCTTGGTCATATCCATCGTCGTCATCGCCAGCCCCGCGCCGTTGACCATGCAGCCGATCTGACCATCCAGCTTCACATAGCTGATGCCCGCCGCCCGTGCCTGGGTTTCGGCTTCCGGCTCGGCGCTGGTATCGCGCATTTCTGCCAAATCTTTATGGCGATACAGCCCATTGTCATCGAGGATCATTTTGCCATCGAGCGCTAACAGTTGGTTATCGCCCGTGATGACCAGCGGGTTAATTTCGGCTAACGTCGCATCGCTTTCGACAAAGCAGCGGAACAGCGCATTTGCAATTTTGATAAAAGCTTTCCAATGTTCACGGGGGAGGTTGATGCCGCTGGCGAGGTTACGTGCCTGATAATCGCGCAAGCCGAGAAACAGGTCAATATGCTGGCGGATAATGGCCTCCGGTTTTTCGCGCGCAATCTGCTCGATTTCGACACCGCCTTCTGACGAGGCCATAAACACGGGTTTTCCCGCCGCGCGATCATTGGTGATGCCGAGATAAATTTCGGTCTGAATTTTTGATGCTGGGTCAATCAGCACTTTTTGAACAGTTAACCCTTTAATCTTCATGCCCAGGATTTCGTTGGCGCGCTGTTCGGCTTCAGCGGGGGTGCTTGCCAGCTTGATGCCGCCTGCTTTGCCGCGTCCGCCGACTAACACCTGCGACTTGACGACAACTGGGCCTTCCAGCTCACGTGCGATCTCATAGGCTTCCTGAGGGGTTGTGGCGACTTTGCCATGCGGAATCGGAATGCCATATTCGGCGAAACGGTTTTTTGATTGATATTCGTGTAGATTCACCGTGTTCCTCTCTTATCGTGTAAAAGTTCTCCGGTAGAATGATGATTGAGTATAACACCGTTATGCGGAATAATCCCCAAAAATAAGGGTAAGATGAGTAACCTATATGGACAGAATTAAAACCTCTATGGTAGACTGAATTTAAGTCAATTATTATGCTTGTGTTTGTAAACCATTCATCAATTTTTGCCTATGGAGGCATCGCCTGATGGCAAATTCACCTATGCGTGTCATTTGTATCGAAGATGAGCCGGAGATGATCGACCTTGTTCAGTTGATTTTATCACGGAAGGGTTTTGAAGTGGTCGGCGCACGCGGCGGTATGGAAGGTTTGCAGGCGATAGAACGGCTTCAGCCCGATCTGGTACTGCTTGATCTGATGATGCCGGATATGGATGGATGGGAAGTTTACCAGCGTATTAAGGCAAACGCACTCATCAACAAGATTCCGGTTATTATTGTTACCGCAAAGGCACAAAGCATTGATCGGATGCTTGGTCTGCATATCGCCAAAGTGGATGATTATATTACCAAGCCATTTGGCCCGACGGAACTTTTGAACAGCGTGGAAAAAATTATTTCCCGATCCACCTGAGCAATTTATTGATGAAAAAGCTTAAAGAGCTGCCTGAGATGGTGGCTCTTTTCATTTTCGATTTGGCTTGTCTGGCGAACACGCTTATACTTAGGCGTTAGGATAATTTATATGCGCCCAACCTCGTTATGGAGGTCCTGATGAGACGACCCTCTGTGTACCAAACCCTGGTTTTGCTGTGTATTGGTTTTATGCTGCTGCTGGCGTGGGGGCCTGCGCAGGCACAAAGCACAAATTTATTGACCAACCCCGGCTTTGAGCAGCCTTTTAGCACTGTAGATGGTGATCCGCCGCGCGAGGTGGCACAGGGGTGGGTACCCTGGCATGTTCCTGCGCCAGCCGGCTCGCCGAGCTTCTTTAATCGCCAGCCGGAGTATTATCCGACTGCACCCGATACCGCACGTATTCATTCTGGCAGTGATGCTCAGCAAGTGCTGTCATTTTTTGCTGTGCATACGGGTGGCGTATTTCAACGTGTGACCGGAATCGCGCCAGGAGCAGAGTTGGAATTCAGCGCGTATGCCTATATCTGGTCAACGACATTTGATGAGCCAGATGTAAGCGAGGAAGATGGCGATGTTGTCGTCGATGTGGGTATTGACCCGACTGGCGGGACAGATGGCGAGAGCGAGAATATCGTCTGGTCAAGCTCGGTTGAAAGCGATGATTCGTATGACGCTTATAAGCAGTATACGGTTCAGGCTACTGCTCAGGGGAGTGCCGTTACGGTGTTTATCCGCACCCAGGCAGGCGTTCCAGTCAAGCATAACAACATCTACCTGGATGATGCGTCATTAACGGCGGTAGGTGGCGATACGAGTGGCCCAACGGCAACAACAGCGCCGACGGAGCAGGCGAGCAACACCCCTGTCCCGCCAACCAGCACTCTGGAACAGCCGAGCAGCACCCCGGAACAACCTACCAGTACGCTTACCAATACACCGCGTCCGACTGTTGGGATTGTTGCGACCTCAACGCCGGAGGGACAGCCGCTCCCGGCAACCGAAACACCCACCGAGCCGCCGACCAACACCTCGGAGCCGACCAGCACGTTTACCTCCGAGCCAACTCTGCCTCCGACAGACGTACCGACGGAAGTTCCAACGGAAGTTCCAACAGACGTGCCGACTGAACCTCCGACCAGCACCTTTGCGCCATCATCTCCAACGCCGATGGCTGGGGAAGCAACGGCAACACCAGAAGGCGGAGTAGCGAGCGCGACACCCACGACTGTTTCAGAAGTATCGCCGACCCCAACTTCAACACCAGCCGATAAGCCGATTAGCGATGAATTCCCAGGCACGATCATTCATACGGTGCGCCGAGGCGACAATGTAGACAAGCTGGCGAGGCTCTATAACAGCACCATTGATGCAATCGCCCAGGCGAATGGTCTGGATGACAGCTATCTGATTCACGTAGGGCAGGAACTCATTATTCCTGTGCGAATCGTCGCCGAAGTTGGAACACCGACAGAAACGCCACAGGTCATCGTTGTAACTGCGACACCTATTGGCTCGGTACCACCGATTGGCAGCGGCAATATTTATACGGTTCAGTTTGGCGACACCCTTTCACGCATCGCCCGACTGTTCAATACCAATGTTGAAACCATCGCCCAGATGAACGGTATTGTGAATCCAAACCAGATTCAGGTTGGTCAGCAGTTGAATATCCCTGGCCCGCCGGCAGCTCCTGAACAAGCGCCAACGGAAGTGCCTCCAGTTGCAGAAACGCAGACCTACATTGTCCAGCCAGGGGATACCTTGAACCGCATTGCCATTCGCTTTGGGGTTTCAATCGGCGCGCTGATCCAGGCAAACAGTATCCGCAATCCGCACCTGATTTACTGGGGTCAACTGCTGGTAATCCCATGAGCGGTCAATGGCGAATCCTTCGTAATACAGACACGGGCAAGGTGATTCTTGCCCGTGCAAAGTGGTGTACCAGTTTTTTTTGTCATCTCAAGGGATTGCAGTTCGTCCGGCATCTGCCAGAAGGTCAGGGAATCTTGTTTGTCACAAGCAGCGAGAGCCGGACGAACACATCTATCCATATGTTTTTTATGTTCATCAGCATCGGCGTTCTCTGGTTGGATAAAAGTGGGCGTGTAGTGGATAAAACGCTGGCTAAACCCTGGCGTCCCTACTATGCGTCCTCAACACCCGCGCAGTATTTTATCGAGGCTAATCCGAGCATTCTGGAGCAGGTCGAAATTGGCGATGTGCTGCGCTTTGATGAGGGGGCGGCATGAAATTGCATCGCTGGCTGCTGGCGATTTTATCGGCCTGTATGTTGTGGCTTCCTGCTTCAATTATGGCCCAGGAGGCTAATCCAAATGTCACGATTCATGTCGTTCAGCGGGGGGAAACGTTATTCCGCATCGCACAGCGCTATAGTCTGACTGTTGATGATCTGGCGCGGCTCAACGGTATCACGAATCCTAGCAATATTCTGGTCGGACAGCGGTTGCTGGTACCCAACAATGATTCTTTAGCTGCCGTGATTCCGAATCAGGAACATACGATTCGGGCTGGAGAGACGCTGCGCAGCATCGCCCAATTTTACGGGGTCACGGTGCAGGATTTGGTGACGTTGAATCAGATCGCGAACCCAGACACGATTTATGTGGGACAGGTTTTGAAAATCCACGTGCTGGGGACAGCCGCAGCGCCCGACGCTGTGGAAGTCACGAAACTCCCTGAACCAACCCTTGTCCCAACAGAAACGGCTGCACCAGAAGCTACCGCGATACCACCTGAATCGCAAACTGTTGCTGCCGCAGCGCCATCGAGCGTTGTTCACATTGTGCTGCGCGGTGAAACCTTGTTTCGGATCGCGACGCAGTATGGGTTAACGGTTAACGAACTGGCAAGTGCGAACAGTATTTCTGACCCGACTCTGATTTATGCGGGGCAGGAGCTTATTATTCCCAATATTGAAGCGCCGGGAGCCGTCGCGCTGGACTTGCCTGCACCGCTGACCGGGCTGGATGTGATGCCGCAGACATTGGTCGAAGGTCAGACCGTGCGTTTCCGGCTGACAACGAGTAAGCCTGTCACGATCACTGGCTCGTTTTTGGGGCTGACGCTGCACGATGGGGCAGAACAGGGAAATACGGTTCACACCATTTTGCAGGGGATACCGATTTTTACCGAGGCGGGTATCTATCCGCTGACACTCACGATTATCGATGAAGCGGGGCAGCAGACCCCGTTTTCGATGAATTTACAGGTCGTCTCCGGGAGTTACGGCAGCGAATATATTCAACTGCTGGCGGATCGATCCGGCTTGCTTGATCCCACGCTGGAAGCCAACGAGCAAAATATGGTGGCAGGCGTGATGAGCACTTTTAACCCCATCCGTGCCTTCAGCGGGCCGATGGGGCTGCCTGCCGCCGCAACGATTATTTCGCGTTTTGGTACGCGCCGCGCTTATAATGGTGGCGCATTTGATCGTTTTCACGCGGGGACGGATTTTGCTGGTGCGCCTGGGACGCCGATTCTGGCGGCTGCGCCAGGGCGTGTTGTTTTTACCGGGCCACTCAACGTGCGGGGAAACGCGACTATCATCGATCATGGTTGGGGCGTTTTTACAGGCTACTGGCACCAGACTGAGATGTATGTCCAGCTTGGGGATGAGGTGACCGCTGGACAAGTGATTGGAACCATTGGCTCGACTGGGCGCGTGACGGGCGCGCATTTACACTGGGAATTATGGGTTGGCGGCACGGCTGTTGACCCGATGCAATGGGTGCGGCTGGCTTTCGCTTGAAGGTTTTGCTATGTCAAAGCGCGCTGAAAATCTGAAATTTTTTACGATGCTCGGCGGTACTGCGCTGGCTGACGACGTTTTGGCCTATGAAAAAGTCAGGGCGCAGAACGATCAACGTTATGGAGCGCCCAAACAAACCCCTTCAACCTGGCGAATTGTCGGAGCAGTCGAAAAAACACACGCTCATGAGCGTGGGGTACGCCTGGAATGTGAATATGGCTGGGTCGAGCTTTACTGGATTGCGCCAAACTGTCTGCGAGTTCGCAAAGGCCAAAACGAGGATGTCTTTTCTGCGCAATTTTCTTATGCCGTCAGCAAAACCGAATGGCCTGATGTGCAGTTCGAAATGGCCGAGGGGGCTGACGCGATTGAGATACGAACTTCGGCGCTTGTCTGCCGAGTCGGTAAACAGCCGTTTCGTCTGGGACTGGAGACGCTGCAAGGCCATCTGATCTGCATCGATTCGGTTGGGCTGCAAGCCCGTGATGAGGGGGGGGCGCGCCTTTCGATGAAAATGCACCCCGAAGAAGCCAGCTATGGATTGGGTGAACGTGCGGCGGGCTTGAATCTGCGTGGCAAACAACTTCGACTGTGGAATATGGATGCCGTCGATTATCAACGCGGCTCTGACCCTCTTTATTACAGTGTCCCATTTTACCTGGGTGTGCATACCGACGTTTCCTATGGTGTGTTTTGGGATAATTCCAGCCGAGGGCTGGTCGATATTGACAAATCCGTACCCGGTGAACTGACGTTTGAATCGGAAACAGGCGAATTGTGCTATTACCTGTTTGCGGGGACGGATGTCAATAATGTGCTGGCGCGTTATACCGAATTAACCGGGCGGATTCCGCTTCCGCCGCTGTGGGCGCTGGGTTATCAACAATCGCGATTCAGCTATTACCCGCAGGCCGCGATTCTGGAACTGGCAAAAAGTTTCCGTGAACGGGGTATCCCCTGCGATGTGATTTACCTGGATATTCATTATCTGGACAGCTTTCGCGTATTCACCTGGGATGAAGCGCGCTTTCCGAATCTGAGACAGATGATTGCTGAACTGCACAACCTCGGCTTTAAGGTTATTGCGATTCTTGATCCAGGTGTAAAGATGGACACGGATTCGCAGCCGTATCGCAGCGGATTTTTCAACGACGTATTTCTCAAATACCCTGATGGCGAGACGGTGATTGCACCAGTGTGGGCGGGTATGTCGCATTTTCCTGATTTTACGAAACCTGCCACGCGGGCGTGGTGGGCAGGGCAGTGCGCGAAATTGCTGGAAGCCGGGATCGATGGCATCTGGAATGATATGTGCGAGCCTGCAATTTTCTCGCCCGATGGCCCCGTTACGCTGCCGGATTATGTCCAACATGATAAAGAGGGTTTAGGCGGCAATCATCTCGATAGTCATAATGTTTATGGCATGTTGATGGGGCGATCTTCGCTAGAAGCGCTGCAAAAATATCGTTCTGAGCTGCGGCCTGTGAACATCATTCGCGCGGGCTACGCCGGAGCGCAGCGCTATGCCATGTCGTGGACGGGGGACAACGCATCAGATTGGGATCACCTGCGTCTGAGCATCAGCATGACGCTGAATATGGGGCTTTCCGGCGTACCGCTGACCGGGCCGGATGTGGGTGGATTTTCAGGCGACACGTCCGCCGAATTGATGACGCGCTGGATTCAAGCAGCCTGTTTGCTGCCCTTTTTTCGTACCCACACTTCGTTTGAAACAGCCGAACAAGAACCCTGGTCGTTTGGTCAGCCTTATGAAGTGATTAACCGTTTGATGATCGAACTTCGCTATCGCCTGATGCCATATCTGTACTCGGTTGTAGCACAGTGTCGAGAATATGGCTGGCCTATTGTACGCCCGATTTTTACAGCCGAGCCATATAACCCGGAAATCCGCTCGATTGACGATAGTTATTTGGTGGGCGATGCGCTTCTGGTCGCGCCTGTCTTGCAGGAGGGCGCGACAAATCGCTCGGTTTATCTGCCTGCGGGTAAGTGGTACGATTTTTGGTCGAATGAAGTGCTGGAAGGCGAGGAACGCATCACCGTTCCAGCGCCGCTCGAACGACTCCCCTTGTTTATCCGCGCCGGTGCGGTGCTGCCGATGTGGCCGGAAATGCAGTTTGCGGGCGAAAAAAAGGTCGATACGCTGATCATGCGGGTCTATCCCGGTGAATTTGAAACGATCATGTACGAGGATGACGGCGAGGGGATGGCGCACGAAAAAGGTGCGTACCGCTGGGTTTACGTCTCGACCAAGTGGGAAGATGATAAATTAATTATCAATCGGCGGGTCGCTGGAAGCTATGAGCCATCCTATAAATCGATCCGGCTGGAAATTTTCGGTTTTGATGAGGAGCCAGCCGAGGTGCGCGTAGATCGCCAGGGTGCGCCGCTGTGGTTTTATGACGATGATATGCTGGAATTGACGGTTGAACCGTTCCGAACGATTGAAATCACCCGCAAGCCGACCACATCTGAGCGAACGACGCTGCGCAAAACGTGGTAGAAATCAATTTTTAATGCTGCATCGGATGAGATAGCGCAAGGGCAAGTCTCAGACTTGCCCCTACGAAAACGTTGGCCCTAAGCGTAGAGAGAAGCGCGGCTATTATGATTTGGCGTAGGCTTCCTCGTCCAGCGCTTCAAAATTCGTGAACAAGAAATGGTCGTGGTAGTAGTGAATCCACAGGAATGACAGGATCGCCGTGTAGTAGGCAATGTCAAAGTGGCGATTCGGATCGATATTGGGGATGATTGCCCCAGCCAGCGTGTAGACGATCAGGAAAACGCTGATCGAGCCGCCGAGCATCAAAGCGCTGAGCAGATACAGACCCTTATAGCTGTCTGGTTTGCTAAAGCGCTCGACCAACGGTGCATTCTGGTTGAGCAGACCTGCTCTCTGGCGCATTTGGATGATGTAGAAGGTGATCGGCAAATATTGGAATGAATGCCACGTATTTGCGCCCTGGAAAGCGGTATCGAGGTTGGAAAACGCCGCCAGAGGGAAGAAAACGATCACGCTTAATGAGATAAAAATCGTCTTCGGCCAGTTGATCGTGCCGTCGCGGAGTTCGATGACGGTTTTGAAGATGTAGGCGATGAGTGCGATCACAAAAACGCTGGCAGCGGCCACAAAAAACCACGTTTGCTGGAAAGCATTGGGTATGACTTTGATAAGGTCGTTTGTGCCAATTGCGAATGTGCCTTGGCTGATTTTGTAGGCGGCCATTGGGAACAGGCAGGTCAAAATCAGCGCGTAGTCAATGCCACGCGAAATCAGCGTGACGCGGCTGATGTTGCGCACCTTGCGCTCTTTGTGCGTGTACAGCTCGGTGACGTACATCACCTGGTGCAGCACGTGGAGCATCGCCCAGAAGAAGAAAATGGTCAGCAGCAGATCAAGATTGATGAACGCCAATGAGACAACGATGATCGGGATGATAATCGATGACCGGATGAGCATCGGATAACGCTTTTTAAAATCTTTATCCAGCCCGGTACGCAAAAATGTGGACATCATATGCGGGCCGCCGACGGCAATAGCGACGAAACCGTTGATAATGTTGCGGGCTACATCTTCATTCATCCCTGCCTGGATGCCGAGCAGGTAGAAGATATACGGGAGTGGGACAACCAGCACGCTTAGAACGATGTAGGTTAAATCCCAGCGACGATTTTTCAGCCACAGGTTGGGCTGGCTCGATATGTACGGTTGAGATTCGGTAGAAAATCTGGCAGTTGTGACAGCCATCGCACAATTCCTCCTGTGAGTACCTTGCTTTCCACTATACCAAATTTATTTAGTGTTGCAAAGTAATTTTAATTGGAATCGCTAAAAATGTCTATCACCTACTTTGGAGTCGTCTCGATTCGCATGACTACGTGATGTTTTCGGCATCGCGCTTCATAGCTTTCCAGCGCACCAACCAGGATTACGGGGTCATTATAACCTGCTGGCTGACCGTTGACGAGGCGCTGGGTGAGGCTGGCTTCTTCACCGCACACGACGCAAATGGCGTGTAATTTGGTGACTTCCTCGGCGGCACATAACAACTGGGGCATCGCGCCAAAAGGCTCACCACGAAAATCCATGTCCAAACCCGCGACCATGACCCGAATGCCGCGATTCGCGAGTTCCTGCACCACGTCCATAATTTCGACATCGAAAAATTGAACTTCATCAACAGCCACGACAGTGGTTTCTGGCGCGATGTAGGTGAGAATTTCGGCGGCACGGGTGACGTGCTGGGCTTCGGTATGCTGTCCGCTGTGGCTGGTCACTTTCTGGACGCCATCGTAGCGGTCATCCAGGCTGTGCTTGAAAACCTGGATTTGCTGTTTGGCAATGACCGCGCGCCGGATGCGCCGGAGGAGTTCTTCGGTCTTGCCACAAAACATGCTGCCGCAAATGACTTCTATTCTTCCGCTGTGGTGTATCATAATTCCTCTGGAAAATAAAAGGCAGACATATCGATATTTCTCTGGAAAATAAAAGGCAGACATATCGATGACATGCCTGCCTTTGTGATTTGATACGCGAAATTATTCGGTTTCGGGAAGTTCATAGCCCCGGTTGCGGAGCATCTTCTTGAGATCGGCGAGAATTTTGCGCCCGATGCCGGGGATTTCCAGCAGGGCTTCGTCGCCACCTTCGTCGAGCTTCTTCATAAAATCGCCAACGACTTCGATACCGTTTTCCGCAAACAGCGTGACGTAGCGTTTCGCCAAGTCAAGCTCGGAAAGCGGGAGGGTCGGCGAGGTGCGTGCGGCGATGCGATCTTCGGCCTTCTGGCGGATCGCGGCGCGCTGTTGCAGACGTTTGGTGAAGCGGTCAACCTGGCCTTCGGTATCGACGATGCGCTGCTCACCCGTGTAGAAAGGGTGGCAAGCCGAGCAAATGTCGGTACGGATTTCTGCGATTGTTGCACCAGTTGTCCAGGTGTTGCCGCAGGCGCAGGTTACTTTGGCTTCGGGAAACCACTTGGGATGAATTGCTTCTTTCATGTTCGTTCCTTATTGCGCTGCTTTTTGAGCCTGCGGATTTTCTGGGTAGACACTGATCTGTTTCTGACCGTTGCGGCCACGCATCCGTTCGAACGTGACGTAGCCTTCGATCATCGCGTAAATGGTGTGATCTTTGCCCAGTCCAACATTGTTGCCTGCATGGAATTTTGTCCCATGCTGACGCACGATGATATTGCCGGGGATGACATATTCTCCGCCAAAACGTTTGATACCAAGCCGCTGCGATTGGCTATCGCGGTTGTTGCGGCTGGAACCACCACCTTTTTTGTGTGCCATAATTCAACCCTCTTTATTTTACAGAAATACCATCAATACGCAGGCGGGTGTAGTATTGACGATGTCCCCGCTTGCGGCGCAATGTTGTGCGTTGGCGATAGTGGAAAACGATCACTTTGTCGCCCCGGAATTGGTCAACGACAGTGGCCTTGACGATTGCGCCTTCGACCCCAGGCTGTCCGATAACTGTGTTATCGTCATCGCCGATGAGGAGAATGTCGGTCAGATCAATGCTCTGGTTGACTTCATAGGGCAAGCGCTCGACATCGAGCGTTTTACCGACTTCGGCGCGATATTGGCGTCCGCCGGTACGGATAATTGCATACATCGTTTGTCTCCAATCTTCACTTGCCACCGCCGCTGTGCCAACCATGACTCAGGGTACAACTTGCGGGGAAAATTGGCTGTGAATATCGTGGTGTAAAAGTACCCCAAAATCCAGGGGCAAGAATTTTCATTATAGCTGTCGGGGATTAGCGCGTCAACGGGGAAAGAAGCTAGCGAATAAACATCGCGTCGCCGAAGGAGAAGAAGCGATAACCCTCGCGTTTGGCGACTTCGTAGGCATTCAGGACGTTTTCGCGTCCGGCGAAGGCACTAATCATCATGAGCAGCGTCGATTTGGGCAGATGAAAATTGGTAATCATGGCGTCGATCACGCGCCAGGGATAGCCGGGGTAGATGTACAGGTCGGTGTCGCGCTCAAAGGCGATTACCGGACGCCAGGGGCAGAAATCCGGTGTTTCCATCGGCTTTGAAGGCTCACCTCCGCTGCTGAGGATGGCGGCTGTTTCGAGTGTGCGAACGCTGGTCGTGCCGATGGCGATCACGCGCCCGCCCGCCAATTTTGCTTCGTTGATAATTTTCGCGTTTTCGACAGTCAAAATCGCTCGTTCAGTATGGATGTGGTGCTGCTCAACCTGCTCGACCCGCACGGGTTGAAAAGTATCGAGGCCGATATGCAGCGTACAGTAGGCGAGTTGAACGCCTTTGTCCCGAAGCGCAATTAAAAGCTCAGGTGTGAAATGGAGTCCGGCGGTGGGCGCGGCTGCCGAGCCTTGATGCTGGTTATAAACCGTCTGATAGCGTTCAGAATCGTCCAGCCGGGTGCGGATATAGGGCGGCAGGGGAGTCTCACCGAGTTCGACCAGCAAATCGTTGACAGGCTGGCTGAATTCCACGATGCGTTCGGCCTCGTCCAGAATTTCCGCGATTCGCGCCGTGATCGCGCTGCCGGGGAAATTCATCACTTTTCCGACTATCATGTTGCGCCCGCCAATGAGCGCCTGCCAGCGGGTATCGTCAAGCTGACGCAGCAACAAAATTTCGACTGCCCCGCCCGTATCGGCTTTCATGGCGTGGAGACGCGCCGGAATCACGCGGGTGTTGTTCATCACTAACACGTCGCCGGGATTTATCAGGTCGAGAATGTCGCGGAAAATGCGATGTTCGACTGCGCCCGTTTGCCTGTCTAGGATCATCAAGCGCGACGAATCGCGGGGATCGACGGGCGTTTGGGCGATGAAAGATTCGGGGAGATCGTAATCAAAATCAGAAACGTTCATCAGCGGTTGATAATCCTGATGATAATGTTGAGGACAACGGTCAGGATGATGCTGATGAGGATCATGCTGACAACGGGGACGAAACACGAAAACCCCTGGCCTTCGATGCGAAGATCGCCGGGGAGGCTGCCGAGATTGCTGAAAAATGGCAATCGGCTCAAAACCAGGAGCAGCCCGCCCAACAGCGCGATCCCGATGCCGATCACCACCATCACACGCCCGATTGATTGCAAGTCCATAGGGGTTGACCTTTAGAATAGCGGCGGTTGGGAAGCGTTTTTTTCGTCGTATGGAATGCCCAGGTGTTCGTAGGCGTGACGAGTCGCGACACGTCCGCGTGGTGTGCGATCCAGAAAGCCGAGTTGCAGCAGGTAAGGCTCGTACACATCCATAATCGTGCTGGGGTCTTCGCTGATCGAGGCGGCAATCGTTTCCAGACCCACCGGGCCACCACCAAATTTTTCGATAATGGCTGACAGGACGCGGCGGTCAATGTCGTCCAGTCCGAGGTGGTCGATGTCCATCAGCGCCAGGGCTTCCCCGGCGACGCTGCCCGTGATGATGCCAGACGCGCGCACCTGCGAATAATCGCGCACACGGCGCAGCAAACGCAAGGCGACACGCGGTGTACCCCGTGAACGGCGGGCAATTTCGGACGTGCCTTCGGGCTTAATTTCGACTTTGAGCATAACGGCGGCGCGATTGATGATGTGTTCCATCGCCGGCAGGTCGTAAAAGTCGAGCCGGAAACGCGCGCCAAAACGGTCTCGCAGCGGGCCAGCCAGCAGCGAGAGGCGAGTCGTTGCGCCGATGACCGTAAAGCGTGGCAAATTCAGGCGCACATTTTTTGCGGCTGGGCCTTTGCCGATCACGATGTCGAGCGCGAAATCTTCCATCGCGGGGTACAGAATTTCCTCGACGGCGCGCCCCAGGCGGTGAACTTCGTCGATAAATAAAATTTCATTTTGCTTGATGTGGGTCAAAATCGCAGCGAGGTCGCCTGCGCGCTCAATTGACGGGCCAGCCGTGATGCGAATGGCGACATTCATTTCGTTAGCGACGACGTGGGCTAATGAGGTTTTGCCGAGTCCAGGTGGGCCGTAAAAGAGGATATGGTCAGCTTGTTCTTTGCGGGCTTTGGCGGCGTCAATAATGATCTTGAGGTTTTCGCGCACACGATCCTGACCAATAATATCGTTTAGATATTTGGGACGCAGGGCAATATTTTCGCGATCATCCTGGCGGCGTGACCCGCCAACCAGCCGTCCGTCATCGGACATAAACTTGCTCCAGAGAATGAATAATATGTTCTACAGTATATATGCGATGAGGGCGTGGGGCAACGGTTGCTTTGACAGTCGATGCTATCGCGCATACAATTGCCCCGGTTATTGAGGAGGGGTTTCACAAATCATGAGTTTAGTCCATGTTTCGCAGCATCCGTTGGTGCTGCATAAATTAACGGTCTTGCGCGATGCCACCACCGATCATCGCGCTTTTCGTGAGTTGGTGCGCGAGTTGGCACTCTTATTGTGCTATGAAGCCACGCAGGATTTGCACCTTTCGCCCAAAACGGTGACGACGCCGATGGGGGAAGCGCAAGGGCATAAAGCGGAAGATGCGATTGGCCTCGTGCCGATTTTGCGGGC
>Ga0268299_1003307_pt1 | contig 15320 bp, 17 predicted proteins | sample NOBtaG_FD_193484 | JGI IMG/M metagenome (GOLD analysis project Ga0268299, IMG submission 193484) | Activated sludge microbial communities from bioreactor in Nijmegen, Gelderland, Netherland - NOB reactor | ecosystem: Engineered > Bioreactor > Aerobic > Activated sludge | place: Netherlands...
CCCTGGCACTGGTCTTCATTACCGACTACTACACGTCCAAGAGCTATGCGCCGGTAAAGGATATCGCGAAGGCCAGCGAAACAGGTCACGCGACCAACATCATCGCCGGGCTCGCCGTCGGGATGCAGGCCACGGCCTGGCCTGTCGTCGTCATCGGCGCGGCGATTTTGGGCAGCTACTGGATTTGCGGCGGCGCGGCCTCGGGAGGGTTGTACGGCGTCGCCGTGGCTGCCGTATCGATGCTGTCGATGGCCGGGATCGTTGTGGCGATCGATGCGTTCGGTCCGATCACCGACAACGCGGGCGGGATCGCGGAAATGGCCCATCTGGGTAAAGAAGTGCGGAACATCACCGATCCGTTGGATGCCGTCGGCAACACGACGAAGGCGGTCACGAAGGGTTATGCGATCGGATCGGCCGGTCTCGCAGCGGTGGTTCTCTTTGCCGAATACGCGCGCGAAGTGGGAAAGGGGAGCGGGGCGAGCACCTTCGACCTCTCCAATCCTTCCGTCCTGGTCGGATTGTTCCTGGGCGGGATGCTGCCGTTTATCTTCGGAGCGCTCTGCATGAAGGCCGTCGGGCAAGCGGCTGGTCTGGTGGTGGAGGAAGTTCGCCGGCAGTTCAGGACGATCAAAGGGATCATGGAAGGCACCGGCAAACCGGAATACGGCACCTGCGTGGACATTGTGACACAGGCGGCGATCAAGAAAATGATGGTGCCGGGATTGATTCCGGTTGTGTCCCCCATCCTCGTCGGCGTGATTCTGGGTCCGCAGGCGCTCGGCGGCGTGCTCGTCGGCAGCATCGTGACCGGGTTGTTCGTCGCGATCTCCATGACCAGCGGCGGCGGAGCCTGGGACAACGCGAAGAAGTTCATCGAAGAGCAGGGAAAGAAAGGCACCGATACGCATAAGGCGGCGGTCACGGGCGATACGGTGGGAGACCCGTACAAGGATACCGCCGGACCGGCCATTAATCCGATGATCAAGGTCATCAACATCGTGGCGCTGCTCATTGTTTCACTGATCGCCCGGTAGGGCGTTGTCGGTTCCACGAACCGTGGGGAACACCGCCGCTCACGAGCTGTTCACATTTTGGCAGTCGGCTTGACGCGCTCAAATCGCCTGGAGTAAGGTGAACGTACGGATCACGTGCGCATCCACGAGACGGCCCCAGTTGTACGGGAGGTGCTCGCATGGAGAAACAAGAGCGTAAACAGGAACAGCGAAGAGACCCGCAGGCGAAAGAGGACGTCAAGGCCAATCCGAAAGTCGTCGAGACGGGGAAGAAACTGAAAGAGGATATCGATAAGCTGGTCGACGAGATCGACGACGTCCTCGAGAAAAACGCGGAAGAATTCGTCAAAAACTACGTGCAAAAGGGGGGGGAGTGACGGTCGTTTCGATCGACCCGCTCCCTCCGTCTTTCTTTTCCCTTCCGATCTTCCCACGGGATACCTCGCAGGTCTAACCTCTCCGTGCGCAGTTTGACAAAGCTGGGCCGGCCTTATACTATCCGCTTAAAATCCGACGAGTTACGTCTCTTCCAGCTCGGGCTCCTACTCGAGGGTGGTATGAAGTCCAAGCTCTGGGTTTTCCGCGACATTGATCCCACTCACCGCGAGGTCCTGGAACAGGCCCTTTCGATCTCATCCGCGACGGCTTCTCTGCTTGTTGCAAGGGGCGTGACGACGCCTGACGAAGCCGCTTCGTGGATGTGCCATCAGCTTTCCCACGATCCGTATCTCATCCCGGACATGGAGCAGGCGGTTGAACGTCTACGGCGAGCCGTGGTCGATAAGGAGCCGATCTGCTTTTATGGAGACTACGATGTGGACGGGATGACTGCTACCAGCGTGTATCTTTCGTTCTTCGCCGCGTTGGGCGCCCAGGTTCGTGCCTATGTGCCACATCGCCAGCGGGAAGGGTATGGGGTCAACATGGAAGCGGTCCGGCGGCTGCGGGCCGAAGGTGTGTCACTGCTCGTCACGTCCGATTGCGGCACCACAGCCCATCGAGAGCTTGCGCTGGCCATGGAATTGGGACTGGACGTCATTGTGACCGACCACCATCAGACGGATGAGCGGATGCCCCCGGCCGTGGCGATTATGAATCCGCATCGGGCGGATGCCCGATATCCATTCCGCGGGCTCTGTTCAGCGGCGTTGGCCTATAAGGTGGTTGAGGCGTACCAATCGCGCTATGGAGACGCCGGGATGCCGTTGGAATCTCTGCTTGATTTGGTTGCGCTCGCCACGATTGCCGACGTCGTCCCGTTGCAAGACGAAAACAAGGGCTTTGTCCGGGCTGGGCTCGCGCAACTGTCGCGGGGCGCGCGTTGCGGCATACGTGCCCTGAAGCAGGTCGCCGGCGTGACGAAAGATTGCACGGCTGAAACCATCGCGTTCAAGTTGGCTCCGCGGCTTAACGCGGCCGGTCGACTGGATCACGCTTTGCTTGGTGTGCAGCTGCTGACGACGGAATCGCCCGCGGAAGCACAGCGGCTTGCCGATGGGCTCGAGCAACTCAATCGTGAACGGCAATCGATTGAGGCAGAGGTCCTTGCAGAAGCCATCGCGATGGTCAAAATGCTGGAACCTGAGTTGCCGGCCGCGCTAGTGCTGGCCTCACGGCGTTGGCATGTAGGCGTGGTCGGTATCGTCGCAGCCAGGCTCGTCGATCGCTATCATCGCCCTGCCGTGGTCATCGCCATTGACGATCACGGTGTGGGGAAGGGTTCCGCACGGACGGTCGGGAACTTCGACCTGTATCAGAGTTTGTCCGCTTGCCGAGATGTCCTGGAGGCATTTGGCGGGCATCCGAGCGCGGCGGGCGTCACGGTGCGAGAAGTTCGAGTCGCCGAATTCCGCGATCGGTTCGTGTCGATTGCGGGAGAATGGACGAACGGCCATGTCGGGGTTCAAACCCTGCATGTGGACGCGGAACTGCGGCTGGCCGATGTGACGGCCAGATTGATCGAGGAGATCCGCGCGTTGCATCCGTTCGGTGCGGGAAACCCCGAGCCGACCTTTGCAGTGAAAGGCCTCGAAATCATGGAGGCTCGTACGGTGGGGGAACGGCACCTGAAAATGACGGTGCGGCAGGGCCGCTCACTGCCGTTTGATAGCATTGGGTTTGGGATGCGATCATTAGAAGAGCGGGGGATTCCGGCCCGCTCCCCGGTCGACTTGGCTTTTCTACCCGAGATGAACCGGTGGAACGGCTTCGATCGAATACAGCTCAGAATTCGCGATCTGCGCCCAAGTGTTCGGGAGTAGCATGATGGTCTATGAAACCGTGACGGATCTTGACCAGTTGCTGGACCGCGTCAAGAGTTATCATGCCGACGCGGATCTTGGAGTCGTGCGCAGGGCCTATGAGTTTTCGGCTCGCGCGCATCAAGGCCAGCTCCGCCGGTCCGGCGAACCCTATCTTCAGCATCCCATCGCGGTCGCCGGCGTTCTGACCTCCCTGAAGACGGATGTGACGGCCATTGTCGCCGGCTTGCTTCACGATACCCTGGAGGACACCGTCGCGACGCCTGAGGAACTCGAAAAGGAGTTCGGCAAAGACGTCGTGCATCTCGTCGACGGTGTCACCAAGATCGGCAAGATCACCTTCAAGAGTTACGAGGAAAAGCAGGCGGAGAACTTCAGAAAAATGGTGCTGTCGATGGCGGACGACATCCGCGTCGTGCTCATCAAGCTCGCCGATCGTCTGCACAACATGCGTACGCTGGAGCATCTCAGCCCTGCGAAACGGCAGGCCATCGCGCAGGAAACATTGGAGATCTATGCGCCGCTCGCCAACCGCCTGGGAATCGGGTGGATCAAGAATGAATTGGAAGACCTGTGCTTGAAGCATCTGAAGCCCGATGTTTACGAAATGCTTCGGGTGCGTGTCGCCAAACGGGACGAGGATCGCCAGCAGTACATCCAGGAAGTCATCGAGTTGGTGAATCACGCGATGCGGGACAACGGGCTGTCCGGGCAGGTGTATGGCCGTCCCAAGCATCTCTATGGGATTTATCAAAAGATGAACAAGCAGGCCATCTCGTTCGAAGAAGTCTATGACTTGACGGCATTGCGTATCGTGACCGACACCAAAATGAGCTGTTATGCGCTGGTCGGCGTGATCCATTCTCTCTGGCGTCCCGTCCCCGGGCGTTTCAAGGACTACATTGCCATTCCCAAGTCCAATTTGTATCAATCGTTGCACACCACGGTCGTCGGCCCCAAGGGTGAACACGTCGAATTTCAGATCCGAACGGAGGATATGCATCGCGTGGCCGAATACGGGATTGCGGCCCATTGGAAGTACAAGGAGCAGGGACGCGTCACGGATCGGGACAGCAAGGCCTTCGGCTGGCTGCATCAATTCGTGGAATGGCAGCGCGACCTGACCGATAACCGCCAGTTCATGGATTCCGTCAGGCTCGACCTCTTTCACGATGTCGTCTATGTCTTCACACCAAAAGGAATCTTGAAGGAATTGCCGAAGGGGTCGACGCCGGTGGACTTTGCCTTTGCGATCCACACGGAAGTCGGCGATCACTGTGTCGGCGCCAAGGTCAACGGCAAGATTGTTCCCCTGAAGCACCAGTTGGAGAGCGGCGACACCGTGGAGATTCTGACGTCGCCCACCCAGACTCCGCACAAAGATTGGTTGAAATTCGTCCGCACGTCGCGCGCCAAGACCAAGATCAAACATTGGATCAAGATCGAGGAGCAGAAACGCAGCATTGAAATCGGACGTCGTCTGTTGGAATCGGAATTTCGGCGACATGGCATGGCCCCCGCCCAGATGTTGAAGTCGGCTGAGCTGTTGGATGTGGCCCAGCAGGCGGGATTCGATACAACGGATGACCTGGCGGCGGCGGTCGGGTTCGGCCACATGCCAACGGCACAGGTGATCGGTAAATTGACGGCCGCCTCGACCCAGACCGAGGAGCGGCCGATCGTGCAAAAGGCGCCGACCGGCAAGAGCGACGACAAGGGAGTCAAAGTCAGAGGGGCTCGGGATTTGTTGATGCAGCTGTCGCGTTGCTGCAATCCGGTGCCGGGCGATCGCATACTCGGATACATCACCCGCGGACGCGGGTTGACCATCCATGCCATCGATTGTCCGAACCTTGAGGCGCTGGACTACGACCGGGAGCGACTGGTCGAAGTGGAATGGGATTCAGCCACGCCCAGCACGCATGCGGTCAAAGTGTCCGTCATGGCCGTGGACAAGACAGGGGTGCTGGCCAATGTGTCCTCGGCCATTGCGGAATGCCGTGCCAACATCAGCCGAGCGGAGATCGCAACGCGCGAGGACCGAAAGGCCCTTCTGGACTTTATCATCGAGGTGTCAGGTACGCAGCACCTGGATCAAGTGTTGAAGGCGATCGAACGAGTGGATGGGGTGATCACGGCCAGACGAGTACGCGCCTGGCAAGAGCGGTCCTAGCGGAAGGCCGAACGGCGAGTTTAGATCCTTGGGCAGACCATTCACGGAGCTTGAAACTGTAACTTGGTCCCTCTCTCGATTTTGAGACGCTCCGCCTCTCCGCTTCCCAGTTCCAACACATAGAGTGCCGGATCGTTCGGTTGATATTGGGGGCACCCGTCGTCTGTTCTCGTGCAGATGGGAACCCTGTGCGCGATGTGGATGACCTGCTTTTTCTCATTCATCCAGATGATGTCGAGAGGTATCCTGGTGTTTTTCATCCAGAAGGTCCACGGTTGAGCCTGCCCGAAGGTGAAGAGCATTCCTCGATCGCGAGGGAGGTGCTCGCGGAACATGAGTCCTTCAGCCCGTTTTCGTTGGGTGTCGGCGATTTCTGCATTGATGATCGAGCCGTTCGGGAGACGGATCTGGACCAGGCGATCATCCGCTTCCGTGGCGGCCGGTTGGAGAAAAAACCAGGCAAACAGCGCTACGAGCAGCCAGTTTGTCCGCATCGCGGGCATCCTATCGGGCTGGTGGAAGGCAGTCAATACGCTGCAACGGCTCGTATCGCTGCTTGAATTCAGCCGCGGGCTGTGCCATCCTCGCCGCTAAAGGAGCCGGCCCACAATGAAAGAAAAACGCCGTGTTTTGTACAAGAAAGGGGTCTTTGTCTGTCCCAAGTGCCGCCAGTCGTACGTCCAGGAAAAATGGATCGAAGAATGGAGGATCCGTTGCCATAAGTGCGACTATCGCGGGACGCTGACCGAGGTTTCGGTTGAAGAGCATATGGATGAAGAAACCATCCGTCACTGACTGCCCGCTGTCCCACCAATCCTGACTTCAGAGAGTTTCTCATGAGACTACTGTCGGTTCTACTTGCCGTGGCTCTGGGTGCGTTCAGTCTCCCGACTTCGGATGTGGGAGGTGAGGAGGCTGCACCGACCGTGAAAGTCCTGGTGACGTACCATTCGCTGTCCGGCCACACCGAGCGGATGGCGGAGGCTGTGGCTTCCGGTGCGAAGGAGCTCCCCGGGACGGACGTCATCGTCAAGCGCGTAGGGGTGGTGACGTCCGAAGACCTGTTCTCTTCGGACGCGATCGTGGTTGGGTCGCCGGTCTATTGGTCGAATATGTCGGGAGAGGTGAAATCGTTTTTTGACAACTGGCAGTTCAAATTCGGAGTCTTTCCTGAATTCAAGATGAAGAATAAGGTCGGCGCGGCTTTTGCGACCGGAGGACAAGTGTCCGGCGGTAAGGAAGTGACCATGCTCACGATTCTTGCCGCGATGCTGGGCAATCAAATGATCGTCGTGAGCGGGGGCGGTGCGTTCGGCGCATCAGCCACGACGGAAGGAGACAGTCCGGGACTCGATAAAGGAGAGCTGGCCGACGCTCGTCAGCTCGGCCGACGGGTTGCTGAAGTTTCGGCGATGCTCAAACACGGTCCAGTGAGATAGGCGGTTTCGGGACGGGTAGAGATTACGAACGGACTCCGCTTGGAGTGGGCAATTGATGGTCGCTTGTAGCAAGTTGCACGAATTCCTGAATGTTCTTTGAGCACCGTCCGCAGCAGCCGGATTCTTTCAACCCAAACTTTGATTTGAGTTGGCAAGCCATCACGAGCCCGGCTCGCCCCGCCGCTCGCACGTCCGATTCCGTGATCCCCTTGCAGAGACAAACATACATGAGCGCCTCGCGATCAAACGACGATTATGAGAAGCATTCTCAGTATGCCACTGAAGGGCTGCTCTGTCAAGTCCACATTTGCCGCCATTACCAAGTTTCTTGAGCCGAGATCTAGGAGAGGGTGGCTTCCAATTGGGCGACCATCACCCTGATCGCATCGAACCCCGACTGCCAGAAGCTCTGAGCCGTCATATCCACCCCGAGTTTCCTCAGGATACTATCCGGTGATTCCGATCCCCCGGTTTGAAGCAGGTCCAGATACTTCGGAACGAAGTCCTGGCCTTGCTCCTGATACATGCGATAAAGCGCCAGGACGAGCAGATTGCCGAAACTATAAGAATAACAGTAGAACGGACTGGCGAAGATGTGAGGGATCGTGAGCCATTCCCACCGAAACTCGTCCGGGACGGTCACGGCTTTGCCAAACTGCTGGCGAAGTTCGCCCAGATAGGCGTGTGCGAGCTGATCGGCCGTCGCGCCATCGGCGATCATCTGGTGAGCCATCCGCTCAAAACGAACGAAGTACGCTTGTCGCATGACAGTCGCGTACATGTCGTCCAACTGACTGAGCAGCAGTCCCTGGCGGACCGCTTTTCTCGTCTCCTGACGCATGAGCGCGTCGGAGAGGATGCGTTCGCCGAAGACCGACGCCGTTTCGGCAAGGGGCAATGTCGCATGAAATGTAAACACGGAATGGCCGCCCGCCAGCATCCCATGGACGGCGTGTCCCAATTCATGCGCCATCGTCGCGATGTCGCGCGCGTCACCGGTGTAGTTCAACAAGACGTAGGGGGTTCGTCCCGGTACCACGCTGTAACAGTAGGCTCCGCCCATCTTGCCGGGCCTGGTCGCAGCGTCGATATGACGGTCGTCGAAGACCTGGTCGACGAGATCGGCGAGCCGGGGCGAGAATCCGCGATAGGCCTCTCGTACCAATGAGACGGCATCGGCATACTTGTACTTCTTGGATTCGGTCCGATGCGGCGCATAAAGATGGTAGCGACTCATGGGTCTGATGCCGCAGATTCTAGCCTTCAGTTTGAAATAGCTCTGAAAGACGGCGGCGTTCTTAGCGCAAACCGAAAGCAGCGCCTCGACTGCTTCATCCGGCACATCGTTGCCTAGATTGCGTGTCGCGATCGGGGAAGAGAAGCCACGCAGCGAGAGATTCTCGGATTTCCAGTCGTTGACCAAGGTCTTGTAGATTTCTCCCAAGAGATCGCGCTGGGTCGAGAAGACGCGATAGAGCTCGACATATGCCGCCTGTCGCATTGCCCCTTTAGGGCTGCGAACGTACGACATCAATTCTTCACGGCTCACGGCTTTCTTTTTTCCGCGATCTTTGACCACGAAGGACAGCCCGTTCGTGACGACTTCGTAGAGGGTAGTGACCGCGCTGCGGCCCGTGACGTTCTTGATGTTGATGATCTTCTCTTCGGGTTCGGAGAGCGTGTAAGGCTTGTGTCGGCGAATGGTTTCGAGATAGTAGCGAAGATCATGCGAGTCGGCCATCAGGCGATTCGCGGTCGACTCATCCACTCCCTGCCACCAGAGGTCGAAGAACAGGAGGCGATTGTTGAGGGCAGCCAGGCGTTCCTCGACTCGCGTCTTGAAGGACCGCGCCTTCAGATCTTTTGTATTTTCCGAGAACCAGAGATAGACGTACGCGCCGAGGCTGGATGAGCGCCGGGCCACGACCTCGAGATCCTTCAAAATCAGTTGGAAGGCATCGCTCGATATCGTACGGGATAAGGTCGGTCGTGCCGACTCGATCCGTTTGACGTGCGTATCGAGGTCGGAGAGGTGCTGCTCAAGCCGCTCTACAGGGGTCTCAAGAAGATCGGTCAGAATCCATCGGTCGGAGACGGTGAATTGCCGAGAGTGCTGTCGCACAGAGACTGTCGCCGCCATGTGGTACTCCTTACAAGAGAAGAATGCGGAATCATATCACTCCCGCGCCATGAGCCGGGCAAAAAAACGCGGCTGCTGATCAACGCAGCCGAATCAGGACGGACCTGCATTGACAGCTTTCCGACAGGATGTGACAATCTTCCCTATCTCGGGGATCGACATGACCGATCAGGAACTCAATCGTGCCGTGCTTTATGTCACTGCCAGTACGTCGTATGGTCGAGACACCGTGGAATCCGTGCTTCGGACCGGCTTCAGGGAGTTGACGGAACTGGCGCTTCAGGCAACTCGGCGTTTCGAGCGGGACACCCTTCTCGAATACGTGTCACAGTGGACCATCAAGCGGACTAGGCAGCCGGAACCGTTGGTTCGAGAAATTCTGGCCTGCGCAGGCCGCTGGATGGATGAAGTTTGCGAGGAAGTCTCCAAGCGCGATTCCGACGAGAGCCATCCGACGCCCGATGAGCATGAAGGGATAGAACCGACTTAGTCCCGGATTCTGATCCCTCGTGGACAAGGCTGCACGGCTTGTCACACCGACGATGTCGGTAAACTTCGAGACGCCGGCTCCACATTCATCCCTGCGCATGCTATGCCTCGCTTTCGTCCGAGACAGACGATCAGGCTGGTCGACCGGCTTGCCCATCCTGGCGACTCAGTCCGCGCTGTTCTTTGGGAAGATGAATTGTTGTTCCCACGTGAAATTTGGGAACGGTATACCGCCTTGCAGCGACAGTGTCTCGATCAATCGAGCCGCCTGCGACTCGGACGGCTCCTGCATCGGCTGACTCAACATGACTACGGTGTCCGGGAATCGGCTCTTGCAGAAATGGATCTGGCGGCACAATTGATTCGCGTTGGTGCCGCGGTCACCTTTCTGCCCGAGTCCCAAGCAAAGACCGCCGATCTGGAGTGTCGTCTCGGCCGGGATCGATTCTTCGTCGAAGTCACGGCGATGGTCGGGTCCGACAGGCGGCGGAGTCAAAGGGCCGTATCTGTCGACGGAACGGATGAGGTGCCGGATCAAGGCGCGCTCTTGATCCGTCGTATTCTCGCGCGCATCCGCCAGAAGGCCAAGCAACTGGTCGACTACGTCGATCCGGTCGTTCTCAGTCTTTCGATTCCCCGGGCCGAACTGGAAGGAATCGGCAGAACCCGTCGAGGGAATTTTAGGCTCGATCTCAGGGTATTGGCCGGCTCGGCGACCATGCTCTTGACCAAGCTTCGACACCTGAGCGCCGTCCTGATCACGCTCTGGGACGTAGAGTCCCTGCCGTTCGGTGCCGCGACCAGGCTGGTCAATGTTGAGGTGCACGAGCGGAGCCGGCGTCAGACCGGCCATCCTCGGGTGAGGCTCTTGATTCGGAATCCTTCCGCCGCCATGCCGTTGACAGAGCGTCAACGGAACTCGTTCGATCAGTTGTTGTGAGATGGGAAGGTTCAGGCCGGCAAGGAACTCTTGAGGCTCTCGAGATTCTTCGTCACCATTGCATCGCCGTTCTTGGCCGAGACCTCGATGCCAGCGGCGGCTACGTCCCGGCACTCCGCATGCCGTCCCAATTGATGCAGTGACTGGGCAAGGGCATAGTACGCAGCCGAGTAAGCCGGTTTGACGGCGATGCATTGACGTAACGCCGTCACAGCCTCTTCGAAATTTCCGTCGTCCATATAGGCCTTGCCCAAGCCAAACCAAGCCACGTCATCGTTCGGATCCATGGCGAGGACCTTCTTGAGGGGTTCGATTCTGGGGTTGGGCATTGGTTGCTCCTCTTAACGGAACGGACCGTAGCACGGGGCGGCGCTCATTGTCTACGCGCGACGGCGCGTGCTAATCTCAAGATCGGGCTGTCTTGAAGCGACGGCTCGCAAAGGTTGATGTCCTGCGGATCTATACATGGGCAAGACGGGGCTCGTTTATCATGCCGCATATCTCGACCATGACATGGGATCGGGGCATCCCGAATCACCGAACCGACTTCGCGCGATCATGCAACAATTAGAGCATGGCGGAACAGCCGCCAAGCTGCTCAAGGTCGAACCCAGAAGAGCGGAACATGAATGGATAACGCAAATCCACGACAGCGGCTACGTGGCGGCCCTGGAGCGTCGTGCGCCCTCAACCGGACGCGTTTCGCTCGACGCCGATACCTCGATGTCGCCGGGATCTCTGGCGGCGGCCTATCTGGCGGCAGGAGGGGCATTGGCCGCGGCCGATGCCATCCTGGACGGTCGCGCCGATCATGTATTTTGCGCGGTGCGGCCTCCCGGCCATCATGCCGAGCACGATCGCGCAATGGGGTTTTGCCTCTTCAACAACGTGGCGATTGCCGCGCGGTACGTTCAGAAACGGCACGGCCTCGCGAGAGTTTTGATCGTCGATTGGGACGTCCACCATGGGAATGGGACGCAACACAGTTTTGAGGACGATCCGACCGTGTTGTTTTTCAGCACCCACCAGTATCCGCACTATCCCGGAACCGGACGTGCGTCCGAGCGGGGGCGGGGAGACGGGGAAGGCTTGACGCTGAACGTTCCCATGGAGCAGGGAGAGGGAGACGAGGCATATCGGGAAGTGTTTCTGAAATCCCTTGTGCCGGCGGCGGACGCCTTCCGTCCGGAGTTTGTGATCATCTCGGCCGGATTCGACGCGCACCGCGACGATCCCCTCGCCGGTATGGGACTGACCGAATCCGGCTATGCGGAGTTGACCGGCATCGTCGCCGGTATCGCCAGGCGGCATGCCAAGGGACGGATCCTCTCTTCGCTGGAGGGCGGATACCATTTGCCGGCGCTGGCGGCTTCCGTGGAGGCTCACATCTTGGCGCTTCTCGATGCGTGAGCGTTTGGAAAACGCGCGCCGCTCTCCGTGGGATAAAATGATTGACCGAACATCTGTGGGTCACCAGGGAATTTGAGGAAAGTCATGACACATCCGTTACTGATCGACACCGAAACCTTGCAGAGCAAATTGGGTCAATCCGGGCTCGTCATCGTTGATGTCCGAGGGAAGGCGGCGTACGAATTCGGCGGTCATATTCCCGGCGCCGTCAATTCGACCTGGCACGAATACAGCGATCCAAATGCCGTGGCAAAAGGACTACTGGATCCCGATCCGTCGCGGGTACAGCAGCGAATCCGAGCTCTGGGCATCAGCAACGACAGCGAAGTCGTCATCTATTCCAATCCGTTCGACAACTGGGGGGATGAGGGACGTATGTTCTGGATGCTCGAGTATCTCGGGCACAAGAATTTGCGTATCTTGGATGGCGGGTGGGTCAAGTGGGTGGATGAGCGTCGTCCCTTCGAGCACGGGCGTGTCAATGTCAAACCTGGAACCTTCGTTGTCGAGATCAATAAAGACGCCGCGATCATGAAAGACGAACTCCGGGTATTGGTGAAACAACCTCATCCGCGCGTCACGATTGTCGACGCCAGGAGCCTGGAGGAGTTTCTGGGCAAGGAAGTGTCCGGTATTCCGCGCCCGGGACACATCCCATCCGCCGTCAACATTCCATGGAACGGATTTTTGAATCAGAATGCCACGGTGAAGGATCTCCAAGCGATTCGATCGAGTCTGGAGGACAAGGGCCTGAATTCCGACCAGGAGGTCGTGTGTTACTGCACCGGCGGTGTCCGATCGGCCTGGTTGTATGTGGTGCTCAGAATGGTCGGCTTTCAGCGGGTGCGCAACTACGCCGGATCGTGGTGGGAGTGGAGCCGCGATTTCGCCTGCCCGGTGGAAAAGGATTTTCAGGGCCTTCAGAAGGTTCTTGGGCTCGACGCTCCGAGCAGGCCGTCTTGACAGCCCAAAAACGGCTGTGTAAGGTGAACACATTAGCGGTCCTTATCCATCCCGTTCACAGATCAGCGAAAACAAGAGGAGGTCCCATGATGGTCACAATCCGACGCGGAACGCTTTTGTTAGCAGCCGTGGCGTTGTTGGGCATGCCCCTGATTGCGCAGGCGGATAACAAGCATGTGAGCGAAGCGGTCGAGCATGCCAAAGAGGCCGTGGAACATGGCAAGCAGGGTCATGCCGATGCCTTGACAAAGCATGCCGAAGGGGCGCTCAAGCATGCGCAGGCTGCTCAGAAGGACGTGAAAAACCCGCACTTGGATGAAGGAGTCAAGCATCTCCAGGAGGCGGTTGAGCACGGCAAGGCCGGACATGCCGATGTGGCCACAAAGCACGCCGAAGGCGCCGTGACGCATCTGTCTGAAGTGAAGTAAGCCGACGCTGAACATCGTTCCGTTACCAGTCCGAATTGCAGTATTGGAGCGGGCAGGGATTTTGATCCCTGCCCGTTTCTGTCTCAGGGGCAGGGGGTGCAGTCGTCGAGTCTTTCCGCGCTCGAGTGAGAGGAGCCTGTCGTGCGCATCGGCTACTACCAGAGCAACCCGGAATTCGGAAAAAACCAACAGAATCTCGAAGCAATCTCAGTCAAGCTCGCCGCCGTCGACGCGGACCTGATTGTGTTACCCGAACTCTGTGTATCCGGGTATCAATTCGTCTCGCAGTCCGAGGCCTGTGAACTGGCCGAGCCCATTCCCGACGGACCTACGACCAAACGGCTGATCGAGATCGCCCGCAGAAAGCACATGGTGATCGTCGCGGGACTCGCAGAACTGGCCGGGTCTTCCCTGTATAATTCGGCGGTGGTGGTGGGACCCAAGGGTTTCATCGGATCCTATCGGAAGAGCCATTTGTTTTTCGAAGAGACACTGTTCTTCACGCCTGGCGACACAGGCTTTCGAGTGTGGGACATCGGTCCGGCCAAGATCGGAGTGATGATTTGTTTTGACTGGTATTATCCGGAATCGGCGCGTACGTTGGCCCTGAAAGGGGCCGACATCATCTGTCACCCATCGAACCTGGTATTGCCGAACTGTCCCGATTCCATGCCGGTCCGCTGCCTGGAGAATCGTGTCTTCTCGGTGACGTGCAATCGTGTCGGCTCCGAAGCCCGCGGGGGAAAGGCGCCGCTCGTGTATATTGGCAACAGCGAGGTTGTGAATCCCCGAGGGGAGATCCTTCACCGGTCGCCACGCGATCGGGAAGATCTGTGCGTGGTCGAGGTAGATCCGGCCCAGGCCCGCGATAAAACGATCACTCCTTATAATGACCTGCTTCGCGATCGACGGGAACCTCTCTACAAGTAGTGCCTCAACCTCAGCGTTAACCTCGCCTGACTCGGCGGCGCGGCTTGCGTGTGACAGGACGGCGCGATAGGATAAGCCGTATGCAACACCCCTTAGGCAAGGGCATATTCCTCATCGCGGCTCCGGGACTTCGCGATCCGAATTTCCGCCAGACCGTGGTGTTGTTGTGCGAGCACGGCGCCGACGGGGCGTTGGGAGTCGTGGTGAATCGTCCGACTGCGATGTCCGTGTCGGAGGCATTGCCTCATGTGCCTATTTTGGAAGGACAACGGCATGTCCTGTTTTCGGGCGGGCCGGTTCAACCGAATCAGGTGATGTTGCTCTATCGCTTGAACCAGATGCCGGACAATTCCCACCACGTGTTTGACGGAGTGTGTCTGGGCGGAGATGTCGAACTGGTCGATCGGATTCTCACCGCCAATCACGGGCGGGAAGCGTTTCGCGCCTATGTCGGGTACTCCGGCTGGGGACCCGGACAGCTTGAGTCGGAGATGAAAACCGGGTCGTGGATCACCATACCGGCGGATCCGAGTATCGTCTTTGAGAAAGATCCCATGCGTATCTGGCCCGATATCGTCAGTACGTTGGGGGAAGAGTATCGGCATTATGCCGATATGCCCATCGATCCCTGCCTGAACTAGGCATCTATCCTCATGCCGAATGGACTCTCTCCATTCCGGCATCCTTCGAGAAATGACCATCCGGTGGCAGGGCCCGCCGCACCGTCGGCCGGTTCATCCCGGCTATAGGCCGTCGCATTGCGGCAACCGGTATCTCGATGGTACGCTGCCGCCGATGCGACGGTCGGCAGCTGCACAGCGAATCCGACTCTTCCTCACTGTGATTGCGGCGCTGGGCATTGCCGTAGGATCGTCCGGGTGCGGCGTGGCTTACACGATCGTCAAGTCCGAGTCCAAACTCGACCGCCTCTCGGTCCCGATGACCAAAACGCAGGTCGTCGAGGAGATCGGCCGGCCGGATCGAATCCTGCGGGATGACGGCCGCCTGCTCGTCTGGGAGTATTCGCTCACGGCGCGCAAACAATGGCTGTACGAACTTGCGCTCTGTCCCATTTCGGTCTGGATCGGCGGATGCCTCTTCTATCCCTTCACCAACATCGCCGCGGACCAG
>Ga0268299_1003308_pt1 | contig 15316 bp, 12 predicted proteins | sample NOBtaG_FD_193484 | JGI IMG/M metagenome (GOLD analysis project Ga0268299, IMG submission 193484) | Activated sludge microbial communities from bioreactor in Nijmegen, Gelderland, Netherland - NOB reactor | ecosystem: Engineered > Bioreactor > Aerobic > Activated sludge | place: Netherlands...
CTGGTAGCGCCGGCGACAGCCGACATCATCGCCAAGATGGCGGCGGGGATGTGCGACGATCTCTTGACCACCATGATTCTGGCGTCCAGCGCAAAAATTATGCTGGCACCGGCGATGAACCCGAAGATGCTCGACCATCCGGCTACTCAAAACAACCTGGCCACGCTGCAGAATCACTATCGTTATGACTTGATTGCAGCAGACTACGGCGAACTCGCCTGCGGCGATTTCGGAACCGGCAAAATGGCGGCGGTAGAAACCATCGTTGCAGCGGCTGCAGCGCGGCTTCTCGAACATCGAACCCTTTCAGGACGCCGTGTGCTTGTCACCGCCGGCGGCACCAGAGAACCTATCGATCCCGTGCGCTTCATCGGCAACCGATCTTCCGGAAAGATGGGCATCGCCATGGCTGATGCTGCGTATGCACGCGGCGCCGACGTCACTCTCGTATCTACGGTCGAGGTCGACCGCGCCTACAATGTCTTGCTTGTAGAAACAGCTCTCGAGATGCAGGAAACGGTCGAGGCCGAATTCGACGGTTGTGATGCACTGGTTATGACGGCTGCTGTTGCGGATTTCAGACCGCTCGGCTTCTCGAACCAGAAAATCAAGAAATCGGTGAAAGAAGACTTCTCTCTCGAGCTGACTAAGAATCCCGACATACTTGATTTGCTCGGTCGTGTAAAAACGGAGGACCAATTCATCATTGGTTTTGCGGCGGAATCGGAAGAACTTTTGAGCAACGCAGCGCAGAAATTGAAACGGAAAAATCTGGACGCAATCGTCGGCAATGACATCACAGTTCCGGATATCGGCTTCGGCAGCGATGACAATGCTGTCGTAATTCTTTCAGCGGACGGCAGTCGCGAGAATTTGCCGCGAATGCCGAAAAGAGCCATCGCAGAACACCTTTGCGACATCATTGCATCAAGGTTTGCAACGCCAGAGAAAGAACCGGCAAGCGCAGATTAGTTCACGCTCGACGAAATGACGTGTTTATACGACTGTCGCCTGTAACGGTTTGTTGTGAGCTGAAACACTGACAGACACGGCGTTTTACGCTTCAGCAACGGGCGCCACCGGCATTTCACCGGTTAGCGGCGATCGCCAGTTTTCCCCGTCTCTTTACTATTTTCAAGCCTCGGAGTGGTATACTCCACAGTGATTGTCAAAAGGTTATAGGCAATCGAAACGAGCTTGCTTACCGGCTCCCCATGCCAAGCATGCGGAAACCGTTAAATCGGAAGAGCAGGGTAGCAGGCATTATGCGAAGGAGTTTTGAAGTCGATGAGCAAATATGCCAACGATGAGAAATCGTCTAATTCGGGCTTTGCCGCCTGGTTATTGGGTCTGCTCGTAGGAGCCGCCGGCGGTGTGACCGTGGCGCTTCTGGTCGCTCCCAAATCCGGCAGCGAAGTGAGAGGCGTTATCAAGGAGACAGCCAATCATTTGCCGGAGAAAGCCAGCGAGCTGGTGGACGATTCAATCGATCTCTATGCCTCAGCGCTCAATTACTGCCAGGTTTTGATTGAAGATCAGACTTTGCGTTTGAAAAGAGCGGTTGCCGCAGGAAAATTGGCGGCCGCCAAGAAGCGTGAAGAGCTTGAAATGGGCGGTTCGACAGTTCTGCCTTTTCAGCACAGATAAGCCGGTTCAACAGACCTGACGATAAAACCGAGCAAGGGGCTTAGATTTTGGAACTAACACACACTCTTGATTTTCTCGTGGTCGGCGCGCTTGCGTTGCTGAGTCTGGGTCTTGTCGGGTTGGCTATGGCTGCCGGACAGCTCGTGCCGCAAGTCAACCGCACTTTGACTGCCTACGAGAAACTGGCCGTGACGCTGGAGACTGAGCTGGCGCCTACTTTGCGCGAAGTAAGCAAATTGGCCGGCGGAGTGATAAAAATTCAGTCGGTAGCGCAGCAAAGCATCACCGACGTGGGTACAAAGGTCGAGGATGTCACCGGCAACCTTACCAAGGTGACGGATTCGGCGAAAAAAGAGTCCAACGTATGGGGAACCGGACTGCTGGCGGGCTTCAAGGCATACCTCAGCTCGCATGGCAAACAAGAAGGTTCACACGGTGAGACTAGCAGCCAGTCGAAGGGCACAGAATTAGTACGGAACAAGTAAGTACAAACAAGTACGGACCGAGGTGAAGAAAATGTCGGACTCAAGCGGTAGATTTTTTGAAGGACTTTTAGTTGGCGGAATTATGGGCTTCCTGTTTGGAATGCTGGCAGCGCCCAAGTCCGGCGCCGATCTGAGAAGACAGATTGCCGACGGAGGCGAAGACCTCTACAAGAATGCCAGCGACCAACTGACCGATTTCCGCGGCAAAGCTGAGCATGCTCTCAACGACTTCCAGCATCGCGGCGAAGAAGTTTTGAAAACTGCCAAAGATAATTTCAACGACAGGAAAACGCAAATCTCCAACAAAATTCAGGAGATGGCGGGACACAGCACGCAAGCGCTGGTCGATGATGTGGAGTCGGCAACCTCGGGCTAACCGAGAGCTTTGCGCCACCACATTCGATACCGAGCCAAGCACTAAATGGCAGCTAAAGAGCCTGAAAAACTGCGTCTTAATCGGGCAATAGCAGCTACCGGCATTTGCTCGCGGCGGGATGCCGACGAGTTGATCAAGGACGGGCGTGTTTCGGTCAACGGCGCCATAACGGCGAACTTGTCCATGCAGGTCGATCCGCTCGAGGATCGCATCACCGTAGACGGCAAACCTTTATATAAGAAGTCTCTCGAGTACGTCGTCATGTACAAGCCCAAGGGCGTGGTCACGACTTGCGACGACGAGCAAGGCCGGCGCACGGTTATCGATCTTCTGCCGCCCGATTTGCGGCACTTGAAGCCGGTCGGTCGCCTCGACCGAGACTCGGAAGGGATGATCATTCTCACAAATGATGGGTCTTTGGCTCAGACTCTCACCCATCCATCGCATCACATAGACAAAGCATATCGAGTGACCGTCACCGGAAGCATTGCCGACAGCGCGTTGAAAGCTCTCCAGGATGGGGTGCGGTTGTCAGAAGGAATGACACAAAGGGCGAAGATTCGGTCTTTGCGAAGATCAGGAAACTTGTCCACCTTTGTAATCGTCATTCGGGAAGGTCGCAATCGTCAGATCCGACGGATGTGCGCAAAGGTTGGTTATAACGTGCTTCGATTGGTCAGAGAGCGGATTGGTGCGTTACAATTGAACCTGAAGGAGCCGGGTGATTGGCGTTACCTGTCGGCTTCGGAGGTGTCTCTACTGCAAGATGGCGGGAGCAAGTGAGTACGGCGACAACTATGGTGCTTGAGTCAATCGGTCAAAAATTGAAATTAGCAAGAGAAGGGCAAGGGCTCTCTCTTTCTGACATCTATCAACGCACGAAAATTCCGGTCACGCATTTGCAGTCCATCGACAACGGTGCGGCGGAAGACCTGCCAGAGCCCGTATATGTATCAGGTTTCATTCGCCGTTATGCGGAATGCGTCGGTCTCAACCCGCAATCGCTTGTTGAAGAGTACCGCCAGCAAACCGAAGGCAACGGCAACGGACGTTCTAAAAACAAAGGCGCTGTCCTGGACAGACCTCTTCAGCCGGTAATGATGGCTCCTCCGCATGTGCGGACGGTGAAGATGGAACAGGGCGGTGGACCCGGCATCCTAAGAACCATGGGTGTTTCCGTCTTCTGGATCATCGTCATTCTCGGTCTTATCACTTTCCTTTTCTGGTGGAATTCCAACAACCAGACGCCGCAGGACTCATCTCAGGTGCTGTCCATGCGCGATCTGCCTAATCGTTTGAACAGCGTGAGCCCCTCGGGAGCGCCGCCTTCGGCGACCGACAAAACTCTGCCCGCCGCCCCCGGCGACACAGAACCCACCGACAGCCGCATTTCACTGAGCGCCAGCCAGCACGTCTGGGTGGAAGTGAAGTCGATCGGCAGCGGCGATTCGCTCTTCACAGGATATCTGGAAGCCGGCGACCGCCGCGATTTCCAAGATCCGCAGGGATTGCGCGTGCGCGCCGGCAACGGCGGCAGCCTCTCTGTCGAGCAGAACGGCAAATCGAACACATTCGGTCTGCCGGGCAAGATTACTGAGAAAACGTTTATGGCCAAGACCGCCGCCGGAACCACTCCGGATGCCGGCGCGACCAGTGCCGCTACGTCCGGAGCAGCCGCCGTCAAACCAATTGTAAAGAAGGTAACGCGTCGTCCAACCGGCGATGGCACCACCAGCGCGCCGAGACGCCGCATCGCACCGGTCGGCGGAGACCGCTACATTCCTGGCGAGTCGCTCAGACGGGGCGGATCCAGTTATACTGATGGTCGCTTGGATACCGACTAGATCGAGCGGAAGCGACTCTTAAAGCGCTCTCACGTCTCCTCTCTGGCGGTACATCCATTTGTGGTCGGCCATGGAGAGTTGAACATGCGCAAACCCCGCCTCGGCGTGGTGTCCCTCGGGTGCCCTAAGAATCAAACCGACACCGAAGTCATGCTCGGCTTGCTGAATCAAGCCGGAGTCGAAGTCACTTTCGACAACGAAGAGGCCGAGATGTGCCTGGTCAACACCTGTTCGTTCATCGGTGATGCGCGACAAGAGTCTGTGCGCACACTTGTAGAACTTGCCGATCAGGGCAAAGAATTGATCGTCGCAGGCTGCATGGCGCAACACTTCAAAGAAGAGCTGCTGGCCGAGATTCCCGAAGCACGCGCAGTTGTCGGCACGGGAGACATCGCCAAAATCGTCGAAGTCTATCAAGCTGTTTCTCAAGATTCATCATTGCGAGTCGTTGAAGTGAGCGACGTTCCAAATGACTATAACGACGAAGTGCTGCCGCGCATGATGACCGGCGTCGGCGCTTCCGCCTATCTCAAGATCGCCGAAGGCTGCGATCACCGCTGCACTTTCTGCATCATTCCAATGCTGCGTGGAGATTTCCGCTCACGCTCAATCGAATCGCTTGTGAAGGAAGCACGAGTGCTGGTGAACACCGGAGTGCGAGAGATTATCCTGGTTTCGCAAGATTCAACCTATTACGGTCTGGATATTTATAAACGTCAGGCATTGCCGGAGCTTCTGGAAGCATTGCACGAAATCGAAGAGCTGGACTGGATCCGCGTCATGTATTGCTATCCAACGGAAACTTCCGACGAGTTTTTGAAAACAATGGCGCGCTTGCCCAAAGTAGTGAAGTACGTCGATATCCCGCTGCAACACAGCCATCCCGATGTCCTCAAAGCAATGGCGCGTCCGCTGCATCCGGAAAAAGTCGTAGAGCGCATTCGCAAACTTGTACCGGACGTCAAAATCAGATCGACATTCATCGTTGGCTTCCCGGGCGAAACAGACGAGCAAGTTCAGCACCTGGCAGACTTTGTCGCCAAGTACGAATTCGACCGCCTGGGCGTTTTCACTTATTCAAAACAAACCGAAGTGGAAAGCGGAAACATGCCCAATCAGATTGCAGAGCGCACAAAGAAATCGCGCCGCAAGAAGATCATGAGCATTCAACACGAGATTGCCTTCAAGAAAAATCAAGCAATGGTCGGTCGCGTAATCGATGTCTTGATTGAATCGTACGACGACAAGAAAAATTTGTATGTCGGTCGCTCGCAGTGGGATGCGCCCAATATCGATAATCTTGTCTATGTGCGCGACGAAGAAGGCAATCGCTGCATTCTGGGCGATTTCACTCGCGTTCAAGTCACCGAGGCAAAACCATATGATCTGTACGGCGAGGCTCTCGAAGATCTCCCCAAAGAAACGGTGGCAGGACTCGCATTAGCCGGGCAGAATTAAGCCCTTCGGCTTCGGCAAACACAAAAAATCTGGTTGTGGAATAATGCGTTATGGGAAAGAGACCAAACGCATGGGCATACAGCTCAAGACAAAGACGACCGCGACACTTCTGGTTCTGTCATTTTCGATCAGCGCTGGATATTCGCCTTTGTACGCCCAGCCCAGCGATGCAATGAGACAGGCGATTGAGCTCTATTCGCAGGGACGTTTGGAAGAAGCGGCCCAGCTCATGCAGAAAGACTTGCGAGACAATCCGGAAAACGGAATTGCGCACCAATACATGGGCAAAATTCTGGAAAAGCAGGGCTATGACAAACAGGCACTGCAAGAGTTTGAAACGGCGTTTCGCTTGATTCCGCAAGATGTCGTAGACGCCGGAATAAAAACCGCAGCTCAGGCGGCAGGCGGAAAACCAAGCGCGCGTGCGGCTGCGGCTGCCACTCAGAAGCCGGGCGGCAATTGGTTTGAAAACATGTGGAACAACGTCGTCGACAACACCACAAAATTCTTTGGCGGCACGCCTCCCCCCCGCACCACATCTACTACCACTACGACTTTTGATTTGAATCGCGACCCGACTGAGCAAATGCCATTCTGGCTGCCGATCGCAATGCCTGATTTGGCAAAAAACATCAAAAAGATGTGGAAAGAAAGCCGCAAGAAAGTGGCGAATCTCTGGAACAAACACCAAGCGCAAAACGGACCCGGAGGCTGGCATCCGTATAAGAGCATTTCCATGGCAGAGCTGGAAGACATAATCGACAAATGCCAAAATATGAACTCGGACAAGTGGGCAAGTCATCCGGATCGCGTTCGTCACTTCTCCGCAGTGCCCCCTGATTCCAGGGAGTGGGACTTCTGGATCACCAGATACAGACGAGCTTTTCAATTCATTCTCTTGCATCATTTAGAAGAATATGCCAAGGATGAAACGCGTGGTGCAACTTCAATTGCGTTTAGCGTCGATAAAAACGGCCGTTTGCGTGGCTGCATCTTTGCCACCACCAGCAATGACAATTTAAATCGTTGTTTGCTGGAAACAATTCGAGACCTCAACGGTTCCAGAATCTTGAAATTCCCCGCCAATCCACCAATTGAAGGATGGAATTTCACCATGTCCTGGGATTTCCGCCGCATGCTTGCCATTGTCAAAGCGCGCAGGGAAGCCAGAGCAGCGCAATTGGCGGCGATGAACGCCAAGGAAGACGAATTCACAAAACTGAGCACGGACGCAATTCAACTGGGACAAAAAGCGCTCGAAGAAGAGAAGGCGAAAGCGGAAAAACTGAGAATTGCCAAACTGGAAGAAAGCATGGTTCGCAAGCAGGAAGTGTCGGCAATGATCGTTCCGAAAGCGAAGCCGGTAGAGCTTAGAGCGACCGCACTCAAGCTGTCCGATGTTCTTATGAATAAGAATTTCAAGCGCGGCAAAGGCGATGCGTTCAAAGACATCGACGATCGCCAGATCATGAGCTGGCCGGATATCAGCAATTGAATAGCGCGAACTCGATCAAGTCGGCTCTGCAGTTGGCGCTTCAGAATCAACCGCTGACTTATGCTCTGCCGGTTTCACACCGAAAAATTTAGTTTCCACAAGATGAAAAAACGTCCGCAAATCTTCCGGATCAATAAATGTAACCAGAGTAAAAATGAACGCCCACTCGAATACTGGCAAGTTAATCGCCATGTCGATGCCGAGGTGCAAGATGAGCGCTGATGCGAGGACGTAATAACGCAGCTCTTTGACCCAAACGAGAGTGAAAAGAGCAAATTCGACAACAAGCGTGTACCAGGAAAGCAATTTGCAAAACAAGAGGCTATCGTAAAGCGGCATTTGAAGGCGCATCAAGTCTTCCAGGCGTGTAGCGAAATACACTGCAGTACCATCCCACCATTGATCCCCGTTTACTTTGCAAATGAAAGTATGCATGTAGACAATCGCCAACTGAATTTGAATCATTCGCAGTGCCCAACCGGGTTTTGCAACAATAGGAAGAGAACCACCGTTGCGCCTGACTGCCAGCCATCTATCCACTGAATAACAATCGCCGCAATTGGAGAAGCAGAGATACATCACCATGAAACGCACAAAGGCATCTCCGCCATTGATATTAAATGGCATGTGATTGTGCATAGAAAGAAGAGCCAGCGCGACATAGATGCAGGAAAATCGAGTCCAGAAACCGACCATCATGCAGACCGCCGCAACAATCACGCTGTAGAAATACATCTGCAGACTCTGATCGTTGGGGAAAGCCAGTAAAAGGTCGAATTTGGGGCTCGCGTTCCAGAAAAACTGTTGAACTGTGCTATTGCGAACTAGAGCATGAGTACCATACCAATTGAGAAAGTCTGCTCCTATGCTGATGCACAAAATTTGCAGCACGAGAAAACCCATCAAGATCCGGAAGAGCGAAACAGACTCAGGTCTCACCGGGTAGAACCAGAAGTTTCTCCATGCATTCCAGAAGGCGCTGAGGCTCACTGAAAATCCTCTTTAGTGTACTGGTAGCAAAAACTGGTGTTGAATTTGGTGCAGGGAGGCAGCTCGTTCTGTTTATAGAACTTTTCGGAAGGATGAGGAGTTTCGATCCAGCGCAAATTTAGAGATACGGAAACCGGCTTATTCGCTGGGTTGTAATATTGCCGACCGACGAACTTCGCAAAGTCGACCCAATAATTTTTGAAGCGCGGCCAGGGGAGCGAATCAATCGACCATTTACGAAATTTCTCTCGTTGAAATCGTTCAATCAATGTTAGCCGGTCCATCAAAGGCGGCTCCCAGAGCACTTTTGATCCATCCTCGAATGTAATGATGGCGCTTGGATAATAATTGAGTTGACGAATTTTCGGAGAAAAGAGCGACCAGCTTTGATTCAATCCACAAAACAGCCAGGATGAATAAATTGGCGCAAATAAATTTGTTTTGAGAACGGAAGTCGGTGTGAACCAGAGCAGAACAAAGAAAAAGTAAATTGCGAGGAAAACGGAGACAACAAATTCGAAAATCGTTGCCGATTTAGTTTTGCCCCCAGCCAAGTCGTTGCTATCCTTCAATGTCGATTTTGCGTTCTCCCTCAAGATTCTGTTTATTGAGTCGCTGATATAAATCTTGAAACTTCTTTGTTTCGGCCGGATCCTTTGCACCAGAAAGACCTGATTGACAATATTGGGCAGCCTTCGAAAGCATACCAGCCGCGGCGTACAACTTTGATAGTTTATAACACGCCTGTCCATCGTAAGGATCAGCAGCAACGACTTTCAGTGCATCGTCTATCGCATTTGATTCGACCAAAGTTCCAGTTGCAGCAAGAGAAAGAGCATGACGGTAACTTCGCTCATCATCCGGTGGCAATGTAATTGCTGTTCTTAAAACATCGAATTGAACGACAGCAGCTTTGGGATCTTCACGGACAAGGGCGTGACATAGATATCGTCTTGCCGTCGAGTCAGAAGGGTTTTTACGCACCGCCTCAGTCAGCATTGCAGCAGCAGTCTCCGTTTTTCCTGAATTTAACTCACGCAGCCCTCTACTTACAAGATCCTCGAACGGAATCGCGAGATATTTATTAGCCCTCCTGGTACTGGCGCCGTCCATCTCTGACCTGAGATGGCTTGTTTTACTTGAGACAAGTGCGAGAATTCGTTGAGCTTGTTTATCTGCTGGATTAGCTCTAAGATATTCGCGCAAATCACTTTCTGCTGAGTGAAATTCCTTTGTCTTCAGATAGTGTTGCGCGCGAAACCAGTGCGCGTCGGACAAGCTGGGAGAAATAGCCAGCGCAGCCGAATAATCGGCAATCGCCGAGATGTTATTGTTAGTTCGATCGTGTGCGTTTCCACGCAAGGCTAGTGCCATTGCATTTTTGGGATCTAGTTGCAATGCCTGATCGCACGCTTCAATTACTTCATCATACCTTCTCAACTCGGTCAGCACGCTGCCAAGGCGCACATAAAGTGTAGGCACCATGCTTGGATCTGATACTAAAGCAAGCTTGATTGCCCTCTTGAATGTGCGGGCAGCCTGTTGGTTGTCACCAAGTTTGTCCTCGAGCTCCGCCCGCGCTTTCCAAAATTTCGTGTAGGAGCCGAACTGACTAGAGTCTGCTATTAACCTGAAATCGGCTAATGCTTTCTTGGGATTGCTATTCATGACGGCCCAGCTTCTAGCTATCCTTGCATCGAGAAAATGAGGGTCTGCTTCGACGGCCGCATCGTAATTCTTAATGGACTCATTCAGATTGCCTCGTCGGTAATAAAGAAGTCCGCGATTAAGCAAAGCTCTTGCGTCCTTCGGGTTCTTCAAAAGGACAGAATTAAAGTCTTTAAAAGCGGCATCGTCGCGATTCAAAAACATATAGCACCACCCGCGGTGAATATAGCCATCAGCGAGATCCGGATTTTTCTCTATAATTTGGTCGCACATCGCAACTGCTTTGCCATACCTGCCTAAGCCGATTTCACAAAGAGCCTTTCCAATGAGTGCGGGTGGGTCCGCAGGTGCGATAGCAAGCACCTTATTGCAATACTCGACCGATTCATCAAATTTCCCACACTGGCGGGCAGCAAGAGCCGCGTTATTGAGGCGATATAGACTATTTTCGTGTGGGTGATGTCGGAATATTTGTCTATAATCTGCCAAGGCTTTATCAAATTTGCCGGCTCGTATATAACTCGTTGCCCTGTGATCTAGAACTTCCTCGTTGTGGGGATTTATCTTCAGCGAACTTGTAAAATCCGCAATCGCCTTTCCTGATTCCCCGATCTTGTTGTTTGCTCTTCCTCTAAAGAAAAGGATGCGAGCACGCATAGGGTTTAAGTTTGATGCCGTTGTCAGCACACTGATTGCCTCAGAGAATTTCTTATCTGCAAACAATTCTTCTCCCTGTCTGAGATAATTTTCGGCCCGATACAAGTTGAAGACAAACAAACCCATACAGCAAAAAAATACTAAAGTCGACGTCACCAAAACAGGCGTAGAAAAAAGTTTTCCTGCCAGGTTCAAAAGTACTTCCGAGTGCTCTAGGCTAGCCTCCGGAGGCTCGTCATTTTGCGATTGTGCCCGCATCAGAGAAGGATCTTTTTCACTCTGTGCGGTTAATGCCTCATCAAACGAGATTGCTTTCAGACCAATATATGAAGACCGCACCTTCTTTTCCGACTCTGAGGAAAAGGCATCACGATGCTTAGCATCGAAAACGCTGCCGCGCTGAGTGGCTTTTTCATAAACTCCCTTGAATTCTTTTTGGATAACTTTGTCGAAAGCCCCTGGAATTGACTCAATTGCATCACTGGAAATGTTAGGTATACCCTTCACAGTGGTGGCAGTCTTATTTTGTGAAGGAGAGATGCGCATTGGCTTTTTCGCAATTGCACGCTTCTTTGAAGGTACAGAGTCTTGCTCCGGAATAGTTTCCTCCTGTGGAGAAAAATCCTCTTTCTCCACAGCATCAGGTCCGGATTCTGACTCAATTCCTGCTTCTGCTCCTGCTTCCGCTTTTGCTTCTGATTCCGATTCCGCTTCCGCTTCTACTTCTGTTTCTGCTTCCGCTTCTGCTTCCGCTTCCGCTTCTGCTTCCGCTTCCGCTTCCGCTTCGGATTCGGATTCGGATTCGGATTCGGTCTCTTGAGTAGATTCAGCAACCGGTTCTATTTTTGACTGTTTCAATTCCGGAATAGGTTCCGGCTCTGCAACCGGCTCAGGTCCGTCGTCAGAATCGTCCTCGGAATCGTCTTCAGGTTCGTCTTCAGGTTCGTCTTCAGGTTCGTCTTCTGATACGTCTCCCACTTCAGGCTCATCTGTCATAAGCTTTTCAGCTATAGGCACTACAATGTCCCAAGCCAGTTCACTCTCCGCAACACGGCTTTCAAAATCGGCAGTAGCCAAAGTCATGTCTTTGGTGATCGCCTTTAACTTCGACGAACTCTTTGTTCCGTCAATTTTCAATTTATCCATCGCGGAAAGCACACCTTCGCGATCATGCTCAGCCCTTGGTGCTGTCTCTTCATGCGCAGCAAGAGTTTGACGTTGGCAGTAACTCGCCAACGCTGCAAGGGCTTCAGGGTGACTATGCCTAAGGGCAGAAAAGAAGATACTGGTGGGATCTTCGGATAGCTCAAGGGCCAACCCCTTCTTGAAGAGCTTCTTCTTGCCTTTGGATCCGCTACTCCTGGACGAGTTTGGCATTGATTGTCCTGACCGGCCTAAATTATCCGACGGTGAGTGCAAGTTAGTTCTTGCAGGCTCAGTACTAGCTCTTCTTACCGAAACAGCCCTCTGGCTAAACGTTTTGGAGTATGCAGTGATAGAAATTATTTGACTAGAGGGAATATAAGCATTACATTTAGCTTTCCTGGACACGTATTACTAGCCGTCACTCGGTATATACAATGCTTTCACGGCGCCAGAACCCACTTTCCAGAAAGGGTCATCGTGGCTATTCTCTTGCAGAATTGCCAGCCGGTATGATCTTCCTTTTCGTCGGAGTTGCAATTCCGTTGCTGATTTTGGCGTCGATTACGTACCGGGCCACGCTGTTGTATTTTGCTTGCAGAGATAGCTGTATCCGGGCGGCTAAGGCGCCGACCTGGACGGAAGGCGTCTCTAGAGGAACAACGGCTTTTAACAGAGCGGTCAGCACTTTTAGTGAAATTTCCGGCACGCCGCAGATTCGAATCCTGATTAAGCCAATAAATGGCACCGCCGCATCAACAGTCTTAGGCCCTTTGGCCCGAAATTCTATAGATACAACAAACAACCTTTACTTCATTACTGAAAGTGTAAATGGCACCGTATCCCCGTTGTTCGCAATGGGAAGCTACTTCGGAATGGGAATTCCCGGACTCACGGCACCCTTCGGGATTCGTTTGAAATTTGAAGCACTCGTTGAAAACACGGATGGATTGACTGAGTAGGACAACCTTTGTGAGGTCGCAGATGGTTATCAGAAAAGAGATTAGGAAAAGAGGGGTCACCACGGTCGCCTTGGTTACTTTCCTCGCCTTGTTCGCAGTTGTGCCCCTCGGAATTTTTGGTTTCGAGTTGGCTCGATATACCTTAATGCAATCGCAGCTACAATCTGCAACCGACTCAGCAGCCCTCGCCGGCACTGCGGCTTTAGCAAGTTCTCCCAGCGGCAGGACAATCGCGCAACAACACCAACTCGCAATGATTGTCGCCGCCCAGACTTTCGCTCAGAATACAATTTTGCGTACCCGATTCACTGATCCTGGTAATCTATCCAAGCATCTCAATACAGGTTTCGATAGCAGTCAGCCTCCGGTTTACAGTGCCACGCTGAACATTAGACTCTTTGACCAGAACGGTGTTCAGCAGTCCACCGGAAGCCCCACTGCAGTGACTATGAGACTCGAAAGCATTTATACTGATCGTGCCGCATTTGCTGGCAACTTTTGGCCGGCAGGTTTTTTAGAAACAGCCTCAGCTTATGCAGATGGGGGTCTGCCACAACTGGATTTGTTCTTGTGCTTTGATGTCTCCGGTTCAATGGATGACCAAACCCGCGTAAGTTTGGTTCGCAGACAATGGGGCGGCGGTTCCGGTGTAGTTTATAGAACGGTCGGCAATAACTTGATTTTTCCATTGTGCAGACCGCCAAAAGAAGGTACAGGATTTAACGCAATGCAGCCGCAGAACCTTCAGAATGCGGCATATGGATCTCCATCAAATCAAATCACCTGGATTTTTTCCGAGTCTCCCTATCCTGCCTCAAATCTCTTGACTGGATTGCGAGGAAATCGATCTACATACCCCGCCGGTAGTCTGCCGGCACCGCTCCCGTCTTCGGCGACACAATATCCGCCAGGAGGTCTCGTAGCCGAGCAGGGCTTACCTCCAGGGAATTTCGATCCGCGAGACAGGAACAATTCGCAGGGGAACACAATTAATCCGGACGTTTATCCAAATGGTTTCACTGACATGGTTGTCCATGTTCCAAGCGTTGGAGGATATGATTTTTCTCGCATCGAAACCTGCGTTGAAGCTTCTCGTGGCAATATGGAGAATGCTGCAGTCCTGCTGCAAAGTCAAGGCGGTGTTTCCGTAAATCCAATTTTGCCTGCACCGCAATCAGGCTACTATAACGCTTATTGGAGCCAGGTAAGGGCGAATTCGCAACCAATCGCAGATGCCAGAAATGCAGCGGAGAATTTTTTCCGAACAATGAATACCAGTTCGAATGCGCACTTCGGTCTGGAAACATTTGCAGACACGGCAGGAACCTCACCAACTAGCACGTATACAGGAATTTCCCATAATGCCGATAGTTCGTGGCCGCATGCAGGCACACAGGCATTCCCTCTACCATTTATCACACTGGATCAGACAAATTCGAACTTTCAAGAAGTCATCGATCGAGTGCAGGGCACAGGCAGCGCGACACTGCCCTTAGGTCCCACTGGAAAAACAAATATTGCCGATGCTATGCGAATTGCATTGGATGATTTCGAAAACACGTCCAAAACTCGCAGAAGAGCTAAAAAAGCAATGATCCTTTTCACCGATGGGATTCCGAACCGACCTAGCAATGAAAGCAGCGGAAAGTCTTTAGCAAGAGCGCAAGCAAGACGAGCCAAGAATTTGGGCATCCCCGTTTACACAATCGGACTTTCGCAAAATCCTGACATTATTGCTGAGCAAGACAGGCTGCTAAGCGATTCACGCAGTTCATATCCTGAAGGCATAGCAAAACTTTCCGCGAATGGAGCAGTTTATGTGAGAGTCAACAACTCAGCCGACTTAAATAAGGCGTTTCAAACAATTGCACGTAGCCTTGTAGTACTGCAACAGTAGGTGGTCCCATGAAGCGTTATGGCAATCGAAAATCAGGGATCGTTCTTGTCGAAATAGCAATCGTTGCAGTGCTATTGGTCATTTTCGCAATAGTCGCCTGGAACATGGTTGTAGTGTGCTGGGGCTTTATTCTGCTTGACGCAGCAGGACGTGATGCAGGAAGAGCTGCTGCTAGTGCTAGCGATCCAGTACAAGGTTTGAGAGCGGCGCAACAAGCTACTCTGACTCATATTGCGGACGGCAATTTCATCACTCAACCCACTATTATGGGACCTGGTGCACCGAGCACTGACTTTAGATGGGTAGACAATCCGGGCGGCACGACGCCTCCATCTGGTTCTCCATATGTTGTTGTTACCACTCGCAGCAAAGTAAAGGTTCCTGTCGCACTGAATTTTTTCGGTGCGCAGATGCAAAATAATGAGCTTTTTTACAGTCGTACTTATGTCTTCCCCTTACTAAAAGTGCCCTTCACACCACCACCTGTTGGTTCAGAACCGGAAGCACCTGCAGATCCTCCACCGGTGGAACCGCCTCCGCCTGTTCCACCAGCACCTCCGCCTCCGCCGCCACCGCCGCCTCCTCCTCCGGCGCCTCCGGCTCCGCCGCCACCACCACCGCCTCCTCCTCCGCCTCCTGCGCCGCCGGCTCCTCCGCCTCCGCCGCCACCACCGCCTCCGCCGCCGCCGCCACC
>Ga0268299_1003309_pt1 | contig 15308 bp, 12 predicted proteins | sample NOBtaG_FD_193484 | JGI IMG/M metagenome (GOLD analysis project Ga0268299, IMG submission 193484) | Activated sludge microbial communities from bioreactor in Nijmegen, Gelderland, Netherland - NOB reactor | ecosystem: Engineered > Bioreactor > Aerobic > Activated sludge | place: Netherlands...
AAGGGCGGCGTCATTCTCGTGGACAATGTGCTGTACAGCGGCGAAGTGCTCGATCCGCAAAGTGAGAATGCTAAAGCAATTCATGCGTTCAACGAGCTGGTCAGCAATGACACTCGCGTTGAAAAAGTGCTGCTCACGATCCGTGACGGCGTCTTTTTCATAGTGAAGAAGTAGTTCGTTTGCAGGGCGGCGTTGCGCGCCGCCCGCTGTTTTTCGAGTTCAAAAGAGGGGTTTGCAATGAAACGCACCAGAGTGGTTGAAGCACTTGATGCAAAAATGATCGGCGAAAAAATAAAACTCTGCGGTTGGGTTCGCACCAGGCGCGACTCAAAAGGCGGCTTTTCCTTCTTTGAACTCAACGACGGCTCGTCGATGAAGTCGGTTCAAGTGCTTGCTCCTGCAGAATTGTCCAACTATGAGTCGGAACTGCTGAAAGCATCCATCGGCAGCAGCATAGAAGTGCATGGCGAAGTCGTTGAATCGCCGGGAAAAGGGCAAGCGACGGAAGTGAAGGCGACTGAGATTCGCGTTCTCGGATACGCCGACCCGGCAACGTTTCCGTTGCAGAAAAAAGGAACGTCATTCGAATACTTGCGCACAATCGCGCATTTAAGACCGCGCACAAACACATTTGGTGCGGTTGCCCGAGTCCGCAACGAGATTTGCAAATCCATTCATAATTTCTTCCAGTCTCGCGGGTTCATTTATGTCCACTCGCCAATTATCACCGCAAGTGACTGCGAAGGCGCCGGCCAAATGTTCCACGTCACCACGCTGGACCTTCTGAAAATTCCCACAAAGAATGGCGAAGGAGCCCAAGAAGTCGATTACGAGCAAGACTTCTTCGGCAAGGCGACAAGCTTGACGGTAAGCGGGCAGCTTGAGGCAGAAGTCTATGCCACCGCCCTCAGTGACGTGTATACTTTCGGACCAACCTTCCGTGCAGAGAATTCGAACACTTCTCGACACCTCGCTGAATTCTGGATGGTAGAGCCGGAGATGGCTTTCTGCGATCTGGAAGGAAACATGGACTGCGCTGAAGCGTTTTTAAAAACCATTTTTACCGATGTAATGAATAACTGCGCTGAAGACATGGCTTTCTTCAACGAGCGCATCGACAAAACTGTTTTGGAAACATTGACCGGCATCGTCAACAGCAAGTTCGAGCGCCTGTCTTACACCGAAGCGGTTGATGTTCTCAAAAAATCCGGCGCTACATTCGAATTTCCCGTCGAATGGGGTATTGACTTGCAGTCAGAACACGAGCGCTATTTGACCGAACAGGTCTACAAGAAACCCGTGATTCTCTATGACTATCCGAAAGACATCAAAGCATTCTACATGCGGATGAATGAGGATGGAAAAACCGTCCGCGCGATGGATGTCCTCGTTCCCAAAGTCGGCGAAATCATCGGCGGCAGCCAGCGTGAGGAACGTCTGGAAAAGCTGGAGCAGCGCATGATCGATTGCGGACTCCCGCCTGAAGAATATTGGTGGTATCTCGACTTGAGAAGATTCGGTACCGTACCGCACGCAGGTTTCGGTCTAGGTTTAGAACGAACAGTTCAATTCGTCACCGGCATGGGCAATATCCGCGATGTTATTCCTTTCCCGCGCGTGCCGAAAAGCGCTGAGTTTTAAATACTCATAGCTTAATTTAAACGATTGATGCCGCTCGTCTGCGCTGCTTTCGATCGGCTCACTCGCATCTAAGTTAGTCTAGAATGAGACAAGCGAAGTCTCGTTTTAGTTACTAGTAAGAAACAAACATAATTTGACCGATAACGACGAATTACAAAAGACTCTCAACTCAACCGCAACCGGAAAAGCTGACTCAGTCTTGAAGCCGGGCGATTTGGTTGTTGATCGCTACCGGATCGAGAAGCTTATCGGAAGCGGCGGCATGGGTACGGTCTACAAGGCTCAGCAGATCTTTTTGAAACAGACTGTGGCGCTCAAAATGCTTACCGCAGAAGAGTTTACGGATGTTTCCATTCGCCGCTTTCAAAAAGAAGCGCAAGCTGCAAGTAAGCTTACTCATGCCAATCTGGTTCAGGCGCACGAGTTTGGCGTTCTTCCTAACGGACAACCTTATTTCACGATGGATTTCGTGGAAGGTCCATCACTTTCTGAATACACCAAAGGTATCGGCGCCCTTTCCGTGGAAGAATGCTTGGACATCTTCATACCCACAGCTTTCGGCTTGGCTTTCGCCCATGAACAGAGCATCGTTCACCGAGACATCAAGCCGAGCAATATCATGCTGGCTCACTCGACAGATGCAGGAAAAAAATATGTTCCTAAGATCGTTGATTTTGGCATTGCAAAACTCACTGATGACGAACAAGGACACTCTGTTGCACTGACGAAAACAGGTGAGGTGTTTGGAACGCCGCTTTATATGAGCCCTGAGCAATGCATGGGAGGCAAGATCGATCATCGAAGCGACATCTATTCTCTGGGTTGCGTCATCTATGACACGTTGACCGGTGCGCCACCATTTTCGGGCGAAACTGCGCTCAGTTTGATGATGAAACATCAATCCGAAATTGCACCTTCACTGAAGGAAGGTTCGATGGGGCGTGAATTTCCGGCTGAGTTGGAAACGATTGTCGCCACTATGCTGGAAAAAAATCCTGACGATCGATACCAGAATTTGTTTGATGTAGCGCAGGATCTGGCGGCAGTTCAAACGCTGCTCAAGGGTGATGCGCCCGCTGCAACGATACCTTTGGCCGTTCCCCTCAGTCCTCTGCTATCCCAACGTGTCAATGCCATTAAGCAGGAAGCCAAGGAACCCACCATACGTATTTGGAAACTGGTTGTCGGTGCGCTGGTGCTCTGCCTATCATCCTTTGCGTTGGGAATTTTTTACTACACTCACTACTTGCAGAAACCTGTTGAGATAAAGAAAACACTTGCTGATGAACCGAACAGCTTTGACCGATTTGGAACCGCGGGCGGTGACATTTATCTAAAGGGTGTGATCGGCACCGGCCCGACTGCGATGCGCGAATACATTTTTCCAGAATCGGCCATCGGCGAGCTTGTTTTCTTCGATAGAAACGGGCGCCTAGTCCATGCTGCTGCAAAAAAGCGGATCAGTATACCGGTCCTTTCTCCGGTGCAACTCGAAATCGAAGACAGAATTTTTAATGCCAATATAAATGCTCTAATGTATTTTACTGACACAGATATTAATTTCCTGAGAGTCATAGCCAAGCAGCAGGTTAAAGACTTTCTTGTCAATCAGACTGTTGCGTTCGACGCCGGTATGGCGATAATTGCGCATTGGAAAAACTTGCAGAATATTCAGTTTGATAAGGGCTACATCTCTGACGTCGGCATGCATTGCCTGGAAGATCTGCCCAGTCTCAAGCGCTTGGGTTTGCACGGTGCTCGTATCACTCCCGAATCGCTTTTGCGCTTGCGCAACTTTGATACTTTGCTAGTTTTGAATGTCAGCGCGATTCCGAATGTGAAACGCATCTTGCCGCAGATTTCAAAGAATAAGGTCATGGGAGAACTCTTCTTATCCGATTGCGACCTGGATAATAGCGATGTTGAGTTGGTTTCACGAATGAAGTCTCTCCGTGTCCTGGACCTCTCCGAGAATCGAAAGATCACTGACAGCGGATTAGCCAGTCTTGCTGATTCGGACATAAACACTCTTCTACTTGCAGGAACGAGTGTTACTCCAAAAAGCAAAGCGATTTTGCTGAAGCTGAGAAGGCTAAAAGTCCTGCAATTGTCGAATGAAATTTGGAGTCTTCCTGAATTGAAACAGTTGCACAAAGAGCTCGGTCCAAAGTGCGAAATCGTTGCGGTGAAGCGCGGATTTCGAAATCGCTTTGAGGCGATTCACAACTGGAAATGATTAAACAACGAGTCGGCGGCGAACACCTTTATCTGGCGGTGGGTATAAACTATCTGGCCGGAGGGTAACTTTTGAGTAAGCCTTTTGACGAAGAACTGAAAAGCATTAGTCCCGAGTTGGTACAGCACGAGGAGTCCAGCTCGGATTCGCTCGCAGATACAGGCAGTTCTACCGACATTAATGCAACCATGATTTTGGATTCTCATTCGCACACAGATGCGGTGGCAAGAGCAGATGCGGTGGCTGGGACAGATGCGGTGGCAAGAACCGATGCCGTCAACCCGCTTATCGGACAAATCTTCGATGGCAAATATGAGCTGATTCGCATTGTAGGCAAGGGTGGAATGAGCGTTGTTTATGAAGCAAAGCATTTGCTGATGAACAAGGTCGTCGCGCTGAAGCTTATGCACACTCACCTGCTGCAGTCTGAAAAAGCTGTTCGCCGTTTTCAAAAGGAAGCGCAAGCTGTTGCTGCTCTCAATCATTCAGGCGTGCTCCGGATTTACGACTTTGGTGTTTCGCCTGATGGTGCACCCTTCATAGCCATGGAATTTCTCGAAGGTAAACCGCTAAGCGACTGTATTCGCGAAGAGGGCAGGCTCGAGGAAGCTAAAGCTCTTACTGTGTTCAAAACGGTCGCTGAATCGCTCGCTCACGCTCACGAAAACCGTGTCATTCACAGGGATTTAAAGCCCAGCAATGTTGTCCTTTCACCGTCTAAAGATCCGTCGCAACCAATCAAAGCTACCGTTGTTGATTTCGGCATCGCGAAATTGACCAATGAAGACGGCGAGGATAATCTGCAAATGACGGCTACCGGTGAGATCTTCGGCAGCCCTTTATACATGAGCCCCGAGCAGTGTGCTGGTCGCGAACTGGATCAGCGCTCCGATATCTATTCCTTCGGATGCTTGATGTACGAGGCTGTAAGCGGAAGGACGCCATTCGAGGCTAAGACAGCAGTTGCGCTGTTCCAAAAACATATGAAGGATGAAGCGCCTCGATTCAGTGCGTTGTCCACAAAACCTCTCGTGAGTGGCGAGCTTGAAGCGATTATCTTGAAATGTCTGGAAAAACATCCGCAGGATCGATATCAATCGATGGATGAGATTGTGAAAGCGTTTGATAGCCTCTCCGGCACTGGCGGGCTCTCTTCGCTACATCGTGTGCGAAGAAATCAATCGACGAAGCTTCTAGTGTTTGCACTGCTGATGGTGGCGGTAGGTGTTCCATTGCTCGTCACGCAGTGGCACCTTGTTCTTGGGCGAGCGTTCTTTCTTATGCTTGTACTCTGCATCTGTGGAATCGGCTCGTACTCGACTTTTGCGAAATACTTTCGTATGCGCAATGCGATGAAAGTGCGTTCACCCTCTCTAAACTTTGTGCAGAAATTTCGCCTTTCGTTCACTTTACTGATGGCGACTATTTTGTCTGTCTGGTCGCTGGGAATGGTGACTTACATTGCTTCAATCGGTTTCGGCAGACCGGTTTTTCTCGAAACGCTTTCGAACTGGTTGTGGACTGGTTCGCTGGTTCTGGTTATTGGATATTTCGTCGGTGTAGTTATTTTTGCTGCGATGACAGCAATTTCCGCAATTTCGAAGGAAAGCACTTAGCGAAATGCCTCATCCAATAAGTAAGTTATTGCTTCACATCGCTAGCCGGATAGATTAGCCGCTCGGTATCGAAGCCTTCTTTCTGCGCGATTTCTATCAGTCGGCTGAGGCTATCTTTGGCAATTGAGTTTTTTCTCGACAAAATCCACAAATACTTCCGACTCGGTTCACCAACCACGGCATTCTCGTAGTTTTCGTCAATGTGAATCACACAATAATCGGCCCACAAAAAAGGCAACGCACGCATTAGCTTCGGTGCGAAGGTCACGAGAAGATGCCCTGTCTCTCCGTTTTTAACGCGGCCAATTCCGACAGCTTCATCGAGCCGCCCGTTATTCTTTTGGCAAGAATTTACCACCAGAACTTGACCGTTGGAAAGAAGCTTGTATTTTGCCGATATGTTTCGAACGCACTTTCGTTCGAACCAGTTAGGCAGGCGAGCGATCTCATGCCACTCCCCCATGTAACGCTCCAGGTCGAGGCTCTGAACGATAGAAAGTGTTTTGTTTTTCGCCATTTTTCAAAGTGACTCCCGTTTATTGAACCGCTCATTTTTCGCGAATCTGGTTTTCGTCATGCTTCAACCATCCCATGAGCATTTCGAAGGTTTGATTGGTAAATTGTCCTTTCTGGAAAATCAAATGCTCGGCCTGTCCAACCATCAACAAGTGTTTATCTTGATTTGGCACGTTGTTGTAAAGTCTGATGGTAGCGTCTGGTCTGACCAGATTGTCGCGGCAACCTTGAACAATCAGAACCGGTGTGTTTCGAATTTGTTTAACATGCTCCATGGCTGCATTCATGAACCTCTGGAATTGCAGCAACTCGCGCGGGGACACATGAAGCCTGTTTCTTGCGTCAGCAAGCCACATTCGCCTTAGCTGTTCATCGGAGACAGCGCGGGCCACTAATTTTTGCTCGACACTGAATTCTTTGTCTGCGTCCTTCAAGTATCGTAGCGCCACCGATGCCGATGCCTTCTTTTGCCTGAATCGTTGAGCTGCCGGCACCACAGCTATAAGTCCAGCAATGCCTTGAGGACGCACTGACACCGCTGTGAGTCCGATCGCGCCACCCATCGATTCACCCAGTATGTAAAGCGGAAGCTCCGGATGCACTGCTTTGAGAGCTCTGACAATTTTGCAAACATCGTCAACGGCGAGCTTCAGGTCCAATTTCGGATGGATACCAGTTGCGCGCCAATAGCCAAAGCCTCGTATGTCAGGCGCGAATACCGCATATCCTCTGGCTGCCATTGCTTTGCCTAATGCTTCGTAAGAGGAGGCATTCAACCCGAACCCATGCAAGCAAAGTAACGTTCCCTTTAGTGGTACTTCATTTGATGGCAGCCAGAATGCTCCCGGCGAGTCCGAATCGAGCAACGCAACGCTTTCTGACCACTGGGCCGCCTGATCGGATGCAAGAGCCGGTGTTTTGAAGCATAGCGCGATTGCCAGTGATACTATGAACAGAAGTGGTTTTTTGCATCGCTTCATATGAGTGGCCCCTGCTCTGCCTGTGTCGCTTGTACAAGACCAATAATCACCTCACGCAGATATTTAGAATCTCTTCAGTGGTGAAAGTTTGTTCCATACTCACTACGTGCCCCCTGTCAGACCTGTTGCAACTTGGTTTGAGCCAAATGATTTCAGAAACCAGCGCTGAGCTTGAGCTTTTGTTGCCTGAGCGAACATTGCGCAAGGCGCTCCAGGATTGCCCTCACGCAGCGCAGCAGAAAACAACTTGATTGAGATGCGCGTAAACGCTTCAGCGATGCTTGCTTGCGATCGCAGTTATTGTAGGCCTGGTTGTAAAAGACGTAAGCGCGGCTGCGACTGCGTGGTTGATCCAGTTTTAGGGCGCGATTCCTGTAGGCACTGATGTGTGTTCTGTCCTGCATCACACCTAATAGTCCGGTTTGAGTCATCGAGCGTGTCCGGACACGGCTAAATTCATCTATCCTGGAGTCGCCTTGTGGATTGGTATTGATTGTGAATGTCATGACTCGCTCCTCCATGTGTGCAAAGTTCTGAATATTTAGATGTGACTACATCTGCAAGTATATACGGCACGGAAACTTTGTCAATCGACGGGTTCGGCTGGGCATCGATTTCAGAAAGCCAGTCCATTTGCAATAAAGCGTGATATGGTGCTATCTTAAAATGTTGGAATATGCAAAACTCTAGATATATGGATTCTTAATAATCGCACTTACAAGGAGGCGGTGATGCCTTATCGAACCCTTGTTTCACAAGAGCTATCAAAACTCTTCTCCGCCCTCTCTCATCCGGCACGCATCCGGATTATCGCCGAGTTGCGCGATGGCGAACTTTGCGTCAATTCCTTGCAGGACAAGCTTGGCATTTCCCATTCGTCTGTTTCTCAGCACCTTTCTTTGATGCGCGCGCACAACCTTATAAAGGAACGGCGAGCCGGCAGGAATGTCTTTTATAGATTAGTGTCGCCAGCTATGACCGAGTGGATAGTTGATGGCATTCAATTTATAGTGCCGGATCAAAAGGATTCTGAAACTCTCAAGTCTGCGATCGGGCGAGCAATTGATACCTGGTCGCACTCTTCTGATGATGGAGACGAGCAACGCGAGCCGGCAACCGGCCCGTAAAATTGCCGGGCGCCGCAGCGTAATGTGTAATTTTAATGATTTCAATATGTTCGAATACTTGAATATATAGACATATTGTGGTATGTTGAATGTGTTCTACTGAGGAAGTGCATGTCTAGTGAAGGTATGCAGCATCTCCAGCCGCTCGACCGTTTCTGGGCGCTGGTAAAAGTCGATGCTCGCGATATTGCAATTCTTGTTAGCTACACGCTTGTGACTGGCTTGTTGTCACTGGCTGTGCCATTGGCTGCTCAAGCGGTAGTGAATACCATAGCAGCCGGTATATTTCTTCAGCCCCTGATTGTCATGACAGTCCTGCTATTTGCAGGACTGTTGTTTGTCGCCATTTTACGCATGTTCAAGCTGAGGCTTGTGGAGACTTTGCAACAAAGAATTTTTGCGCGCGTTGTTATGCAGCTTGGGGCGCGCATTCCGAAAATTCAAACTCAAGCCCTGTCAAAAGAATACATGCCGGAACTGGTCAACCGTTTTTTCGATGTGATGACAGTTCAGAAAGCTTGGGGCAAGTTGCTTCTCGATGTACCCGCGTCTTTATTGCAAGTGGTTATTGGTCTCATATTGATGGCGTTTTATAGCCCATGGCTTCTCGCGTTCGACTTCGCAATTATCGCCTTCATAGTCGTTTGTTCTATGGTGCTCGGCGTGGGCGGCATCAAAACAAGTATTCACGAGTCTCATGAAAAATACCGAGTGGCCGAGTGGTTGGAAGATCTTGGAAGGTGCCATTTGAGCTTCAAGACGCACGGTTTCCCGAACTTCATTCTCGAGCGCTCCGACAAGCTGGTTGTGAATTATCTGGATGCAAGACGGTCTCACTTTGCCGTGCTCTTTCGTCAATCATTCAGTACGTATCTGTTCCAGGCGCTGGCGAGTGCCGGCATTTTAGCTATCGGTGGGTGGCTTGTGATTAATCGGCAACTCACATTAGGGCAACTGGTCGCAGCCGAGCTTGTTGTATTGAATGTACTTTCCGCGCTCGAAAAGCTGATACGCAATTGCGACACTTACTACGACCTGCTCACGGGGCTGGATAAAGTTGGGCACCTTACTGATCTGCCACTGGAGCGACATGGAGGCACAGAATTGAGTGATACCGTAAATGGTGCGTCGGTCTCTATGCTCGATGTGTCTTTTAGCTATCACCCTAGTGCTCAAGTTTTGGACAATGTCAACCTCACTGTTCAGGCGGGAGAAAAAGCCAGTCTGGTAGGAGCCAGCGGTGCAGGCAAAACAACCCTGGCTCATATATTGTGCGGGCTCCTAGAGCCAGATTCCGGCGCTATCGAATTTGCAGGATTGGACGCTCGAGATGCAAGCCTCTCTGCCATGCGCCAGCATATTGGTTTTGTTGGCGACTCGAACGAGATATTTGAAGGCTCGATTGAAGAAAATGTCCGCATGGGGCGTGCTTTCGTTTCTCACAAAGACGTTCGATGGGCTCTGGCTGTTTCTCAGCTAACCGAAGAAATCGCGCGTCTTCCTGAAGGCCTGCAGACACCTTTGATCGCCAGTGGGAAGAATCTGTCGAGGGGGCAGGTGCAGCGTCTTTTAATAGCCCGCGCTATTGCGCATCGCCCGGCATTGCTCATTCTCGATGAAGCTTTCACTGGTATTGACGAGAAAACGAAAATAGCTATCGTCGATCAGCTTCTGGACGCCGAAAATCCCTGGACGTTGATAGATATCTCGCATGATGCCGAAGTCGTGAAACGCTCTGACCAGGTGTATGTGCTGGCTGGCGGGCAGATAGCCGAATTTGGTTCGCCGTCGGCATTGTCCTGGCGAACTGACAGTGAATTTTCCACACTCTTTCCCGAACTGGCTACTGATGTTCGCCGCACTGAACGACGGAAAGAACCTCGAAACGCAGGTACTTGAAATTGACTCAGCCTCTATCGATAGTTCCAAAAGACACTCCTTACGAGCCTCGATGTTTTCAAATGGTCTCGACGGGCAAGTCCGCGTGGATCGTTGCAATATGCCTCTGGCTTCTAGTGATCGTCGTGTCGGCCAGCGCGATGTTCGTTCCCTGGCAGCAATCAATTTCCGGACTTGGACAGGTGATAATCTTCTCCCCGATGGAGCGCCCCCAGAATATCGAGGCGCAAATACCTGGAAGGATTGTTAGCTGGAGTGTCAGAGACGGCGAAACAGTGCGAAAGGGTCAATTAGTCGCGGAGCTGACCGACCTGGATCCGAAATTTCTCGATCCAAATCAATCAGCTAGGCTCGGCGATCAACGCAAGGCTCTGATTGCTCGCAAGCAAGCAGCTAAGGATCGCCTTGAGGCTTTGACGACCCAATACAATAATCTCAAAAAGTCCCAGCAAGCCGCGGTCCCTTCCGCCGGTGAGCGCGCGAAGCAAGCATCCAACAGAATCTCGCAAGCAGAACAAGCGCTTGTCGCTACAAAGCAAAACGAGGTGACGGCTGACCTGAACTTAAAGCGCCTTGATGACCTCTTCAATAAAGGATTGCGATCTAAGCGCGACCTTGAGCTTGCTCAATTTGAAGCAGCAAGAGCAAAAACTGAAGTGGAAAGAGCTCTGGCAGCAGTTGAGATTGCCAAACGTGATGAAACAGTCGCAGGACTCGATCAAAACAAAGTGATTGCAGACACCGAAGCTGCCATCAGCAATGTCGCAGCTACAATGGCTCAAGTGCAGGAAACCATTGAATCTATTGCAAGCGATATATTCAAATTGGACATCGAAATAGGCAATTTGAACAATCGAGTTGCTCAACGAAAAGTGACAGCGCCATGTTCCGGGCGAATCGTGAAACTGCTAAAAGTCGGCGCCGGATCCACAGTTGATGCCGGCAGCGTTCTTGCCGTGATAGCGCCTTCGACTCAAGACCTGGCAGTAGAGCTATTGATAAGCGATAACGATGCTCCCCTGGTCAGTGTTGGGCGTCCTGTGCGCTTACAATTTGCTGGATGGCCTGCATTGCAGTTTGCAGGTTGGCCCTCCATTGCAGTCGGTACGTTCGGCGGACGGGTGGCTGTAATAGATGCGGTCGATGACGGCAAAAACAATTATCGCGTCATTATAAAACCGGACTGGCAAGCTATCAAAGCAGGAAAGGACGAGCCCTGGCCTAAGGCAGAGTTTTTGCGTCCAGGCGCAGAGGCAAGTGGGTGGATAATGCTCGACAGCGTTTCGCTCGGGTTCGAGCTTTGGCGGCAATTCAACGCCTTTCCGCCTACGGTCAAACCAGAAGATCTCGGACTCAGCCACTCGGAGGGCAAAGAATTCTCCTCTGATATCAAACGCAAAAGCAAGTAAGGAGGAATGTCGATGCTCCTCAAACTTGCCGTCTGCCTGAGCGTCTATGTAATGGTCGGAACAGCAGTCTTGCCTGCCCAAGCTCAAGAGCATTCTTTGCCGGCACCAATTTATCTGCACGAATTCTCGAAAGAAAAACCACTAAGCACCCTGGCGCCGGCCAGCGAGAGTCAATTGACCTTGAAGGGTTTCGTTCAATCAATAGATTTCAATTTTCCTAAGCTGCTCAGCGCCGATGCCGAGCGCCGCCTTGCTATCGCAAAGCTTCTTGAGAAATCCGGGGCCTTCGATCCGACTTTGACGCATGTAAGCGAGTATTTGCGTGTGCAAGATATATTCACGCCAGGGAAAGCAAAAGATGCCATTCATAACGAATCAAGAGTTGACCTTCTGACGCGATCAGGTATGAGAGTCTTTGCCGGAATGCGACTTAATCCTAATGACACCAAAACGCCCTTTGTTCCGACCGGCAATTCAGGAGAATACTATGCAGGAGTTTCCGTGCCGCTTCTGCGAGGACGCGCTGTAAACGAGAAAGTCATTGCAGAAACGCAGGCTCGACTTAGCCAACCTGTTGCCCAGCAAGTCTATCTAGCTGCGCGCATGGAAGTGCTTATAAAAGCCGCCGGCGTCTATTGGGAATGGCTTGGTGCAAAGTCGCGTATGATCGTGTCCAACGATTTACTGACAATAGCAGAGCAACGAGTCAAACAAATAGAAGAAAGAGTGACGAGCGGAGATGCTCCTGCTCTAGAGATTGCCGAGGCCGAGCAAGAGATAGAAAGGCGTAAAGCAGGGCTTGTTAAGGCTCAGCGAGACCTTCAAAAGCACAGCATTCAAATGTCGGTTTACCTGTGGCGACAAAATCTGTCACCAGATACGGTGCCGGCGATTGATGCAATGCCGGACCTCAATCCCTTGCCTGAAAAGATTTCCGATCAAATTTGGGTTGCTGCTCGCAATCTGGCAGTTCAGCAACGCCCGGAGCTTAAACGCATAGCGGCTGAGCGGCAAATTGTGCTGGCTGAGCTAAAGCTGGCCAAGAATCAACTTCTGCCAATCATGGACGCTTATGCCTTGCAGGGCGCCGATACCGGCAAGAACGGAATTGGACCGGTGGTACGGGGCGGTGTCAACCTTTCCATTCCGCTGAGACGGCGAACGGCTCGCGGACTTATTCTGGCAGCCGAGACAAAGCTGCAGAAACTGACTTTCGATGAAGCTGCCGAGCGCCAGAGAATTAGCGCCGAAGTCGATGATGTCGTGTCGGCTATAAACACTTCTTTCGACAAATTTACCGCGCTTGCCGCTGAAGTAGATAAAGCGAAATCCGTTGAAACAGGAGAAAAGCTGCGCTTTGCCGCCGGAGATAGCACATTGTTCCTAGTTAATCAAAGAGAGCGCGCTACAGCAGAGGCGCGAATTAGACTGATAGACGCGCACGTCGAGTACTTGCAAGCTCTGACAGCGTTCGACATTGTTACTTGCAAACTCTAGCCAAATGCCTTTTTTTTGTTTAACATATATTGATGTCTGCATATTAGAAGTTTTAAGAGGGCGAAGCATTGCCATACCGTGTTCTCGTAAGCAATGAGCTGTCCAAACTGTTCAATGTTCTCTCACATCCTCTGCGGATACGAATCATAGAGGAGCTGAAAACTCAGGAGCTTACAGTTTCCGCGCTCAGGGATATCCTTGCGATATCTCCGGCTGCCACATCTCAACAATTGTCAGTCCTTCGCAGTCATGGCATCGTGGCCGAGAACAGGCAGGGGCGTAATGTCTTCTACCATCTGCGCAAGCCGGAGATAGCAGATTGGGTCATGGGCGGCCTAAAATTCATCGCTCCGGACCAAACCGAAGTTCAGGCGATAGTGTCTGCCATCGAAAGCGCCCGCAACGCCTGGAGCGGCACTGAAAAGCAAAAGAAAGAGTCATCGAAACGAACTCCAAAAAAACGCAGTTAGTTAGCCCGAGCGATGTCTATTGCGAAAACAGGCTTGTGCTTTTGCTTTAAAGCTACAAGCATTGCCGCGCGTCGGAAAAAAGTTTAGAGCGTTTCGCCCTGCGGTTGCGCAGCCACTTTCACTTTCTCTTTCGCGTTTTGCTTTTTGATGAAGTCTTTGGCGTCGATTTTGATGTAGCAGTCGACCAGGCGTTTGTTGTCCGACAGCAGTCCAAGTTCTTTTGCAGCCGCTTTCGAGACGTCGATAACATGGTTGGGAGTGTATGGACCGCGATCGTTGATCGTGAGAGTGCAGGTCTTGCCGTTTTTGCGATTGACGACTGTCACCTTGGTGCCGAACGGAAGATGTTTGTGCGCTGCGGTCAATTTGCCTTCATCATAAGGCTGACCCGACGCTGTTTTCTTTCCGTGCAAGTCGCTGCTGTAGAAAGCTGCCTTGCCCGCAAAGTCTGCCGTCTGCGCCACTGCTTCCGAAACCTCTTCGCAAAATGCGGCGGGGGAAACAGCAAAAATAAGTGATACCGTCAGTAGTGCTGCCTTGCGATTGCTCAACGTACTTGAAAGCTGCATTGCATTCTCCGTAAGTAGCATCCGATTATGTTTGATCAGGTCGCCCTTTCCCTTCGCGCGGTAAGCGGTGGGAAAAGGTGCTGGTGGATTTTTTCGGCACTTGAGACTCCAGGAGCATTGTCCCTAATTCTCAAGAACTTGCATTAGAAATTAGCTTCCCTTGGCAGCTTCCATGTCCCGGTCCGGCTTCTGGAACAGGATTACGCCGATCACGGCGGCGATGTTGAAGGTGATGACAACTGCGATTGCGGCGCTGAAGCTTCCCGTGGATTGCAAGATTTGACCGGTAAGAGCCGGTGCCAGGATGCCGCCCAGGGCGAAGAAACTGTCCATGATGCCCAGGCTTGTTGCCGCCCGGTCTTTGGCCAGGTCGGTGTTGAGCGCGTAGAAGCAGGCATTAGGCATGAGCCCGATGCCGATGCCCAGCGAAATTGAAAGCATGGCGACATTCAGATCATGGGTGAACATCAAAGGGATAAAACAGAGCGCGGAGATGAGCTGGCAAACCCAGATCATGTGCGAGCGCGAAAGGCGTGCGCTGCCGGTCTTCTTCAAAATCCAATCGGAGATGAAACCGGCTGCAGCGAGCAAGACTGCGGCTGTGAGCCAGGGGGCGACGACAAACCAGCCGACTTCTTTGAGGTGCATGTGGTAGGTCTTCTCGAAGTAGCCGGGCAACCAGTAAATCGCAAAGAAGAGCAGGTAGCCGAAAGCGAAGAAGGCGATGTTGTTGGACATCAACGACGGATTCAAAAGCATGAATTTCCAGGTCGTTTTGCCGGTGGCCAGATGGTGAGATCTTCGCTCCGAATCTTTGATTTCTCGGTTGTGAACTTGTCCTTCTCGAATATGGTTAAGTTCGGCGTTCGAGACAAACGAGCAGGATTCGGGATAATCGCGGAAAGCGTAGACCCAAACAATAGCCCAGACAATGCCGAGCGCGCCCAGGACGACGAACATGCCTTTCCAGCCGAGGCTGAGAATAAGCGTCGTGATGAGCGGACCGCCGAGCACGCTGGCGAAAGGCACGGCTGCCAATCCGATTGCCGTGGCGCGGGCGCGCTCGCTCGTGGGCAGCCAGTCGGCAACAGCGCGTGTGAGCGCGGGGAAGTGCGGACCTTCAGTGATGCCGAGGAAAAGTCTGAAAGCAAAGAGTACCCAGAAGCCTGAAGCCAAGCCCATCATGGCGGTGACGGCGGACCAGAGGATGGCGGCAATCGGCCAGACTTTGTGCGCACCCCATTTGTCGACCATTATGCCGCCGACCGTGGTCATGATCATGTAGCTGATGGCGAATGCCGACCCGATGTAGCCGAATTGGGCGTCGTTGATGCCGAACTCCGCTTCC
>Ga0268299_1003310_pt1 | contig 15298 bp, 13 predicted proteins | sample NOBtaG_FD_193484 | JGI IMG/M metagenome (GOLD analysis project Ga0268299, IMG submission 193484) | Activated sludge microbial communities from bioreactor in Nijmegen, Gelderland, Netherland - NOB reactor | ecosystem: Engineered > Bioreactor > Aerobic > Activated sludge | place: Netherlands...
ACCCACTCCGCACGCTCTGTCCTGCTCGCCCGCCGCCTCCGGTATTCCATTCGCCTACCCTACTCCACCCACTTGGCGTTCCGCCAGATGGGGTCTAAAGGACGCTTACGATTGAACAGCCGGACGAGTTCACTGGTGTCCAGGCCAAAGCTCGCAGGATTTGGCCCCTTGAGGCGATTGCAGCGGGGCAGGCCCATGCGAGGTTGGATTCGTCGTTCAGTCCGCGGTGCTGATGGGCGACGATGTGTTCGGCGTGAAAGGGAGAGGTGCCGTGAGTTTTTCCGGCAGCCGACAATACTCGCACCGTCCGCCGGCACGCTCTGTCGCTGCGCTGAGCTCATGGGCGGTCCGCCGCTTACGATCCTGTCCGCGCCCGGTGCCGGATGACGGCGAGGAGTTCGGCCAGTTCGATAAACGCGCGATAATCCGCGTCCTCTTCGGCAGAAAGGCGACCTTCGTCGGCCTTGGAGGCCAGGGTATCCACCCGGTCGAGGATGGCGTCGCTCACCTGGAAATTGGCCAGCGCCTGCGCGCTCTGACGTGGCAGACAGCGGATAAAGGCGTCCACAAGTTCGTGGAACAAGGAACTGGCGGCCACCGGCTCACTCATGGATTGAAGATAGCGCTCCTCCACCGCTTGGGTCAAAACCAGGGCTGAGCCTCATGGCGATACCCTTGGACCATGCCCTCTAATGACCTCTCTAATGACCTGCGCCATGACGGGACGCCGGAGGCTCTGTGGCGTCCCAGACCCTTGGGCAGCGTCCGGTGGCCGTAGGTTCCGGTTTGGTCTCCAAGCCCTTCAGGCCGGCCGGTGGACGACGACAAAGTGCCAGACGACAAAGTGCCAGGTCATCAGTTCGTCAATCGCACACACAGAGTGCCAGGTCCTTTATCACAGCTTCATTTTACGTTAACGATAGCTCTCTTGCGGGACTAAATAGATGACCTGGCCCTCTGTGCGATTGGGCCCTCTGTGCGATTGTGCGCGAGGCGCCGTGGAGAGGGGAGGGGTTCACGCGATGGACGCGGAGGACGCAAAGGGAAACAGAGTGCCAGGTCATCAGTTCGCCCTACCGGCCGGGTCGCATCGCGTTCTTGTCTCCAGATGGCGGGGTGGTTCACGGTTGCGCCATGCATCCCTTCGTTCGCTCTCATTTGTGGGTGTTTCTCCTGGCTGCCGCAATGGGGTCGGCGGCGGCCGAGATCAGCGGGACGCCGCAACCCGGAGCCCAGGTGCCCGGCGCCTACCGGGCGGTGGTCGCCCAGACCAATCAGCTCGAGTATCTGCTCTACCTGCCCAAGACATACGATGCGGATTCGTCGAAATCGTGGCCGCTGGTGCTCTTCCTCCATGGGGCGGGGGAGCGCGGTAGCGAGTTGCAGAAGGTGGCGGTTCACGGTCCGCCCAAGATGGCCAACGCGGGAACCGAATTTCCCTTCATCCTGGTGTCGCCGCAGTGTCCGGAGCGGCAGGTCTGGGACGATCGCGTGCTGATGGGGTTGCTGGACGAGATGCAGACCCGCTACCGGGTGGATCCCCGCCGGGTGTATGCGACCGGATTGAGCATGGGTGGCTACGGCACTTGGGCGCTGGCCCAGCGGCACCCGCAACGATTCGCGGCCGTGGCGCCGATCTGCGGCGGCGGCGAGCGGATTCGCGCCCTGCTGCCGGCACAGCAGGAGGCGTTGAACACCCTGGGAGTGTGGGCCTTTCACGGAGCCAAGGACACTGTGGTTGTCCCGGAGGAAAGCGAACGCATGGTGGAAGCGTTCAAAAAGGCCGGAGTCACGGACATCCGGTTGACCGTCTATCCCGAGGCCGGACACGACGCGTGGACGCAGGCCTACAGCGAGCCGGAGTTCTTCAACTGGCTTCTCAAGCACCAGCGGTGAGGGCAGCGCGCCGAATGCGAATGGAATGGCGGCTTCGCGGCTGAGAGCTCCTTGTGCCCTTCCGCACCTTTGAACTATCCGACGCCCGCTTCGCCTACGAGGGCCTGCGCTGGGTGACGGTGAAGAGCGACGCCTTGCGCGGCCGGGCGGACATCACCCTGTTTATCCCCTCCGGGCTTGCCGGATTGCAGGAGGTGCCGGTGGTCATCCTTCTCCACGGCGTCTTTGGATCTCACTGGGCCTGGGCGCTGAAGGGCGGGGCGCATCGGACGGCGGCCCGCATGATGGAGGGGCGGGAGATCCCCCCGGTGGTGCTGGCCATGCCCAGCGACGGACTCTGGGGGGACGGTTCGGGCTATGTCCGCCACGCGGCGCAGGATTTCGAACAGTGGATTGTGGACGAGGTGCCCGAGGCGGTCCGGGAGGCCGTGCCCCAGGTTTCCGAGCAGTCGCCGCTATGCCTGGGGGGATTGAGCATGGGGGGATTCGGGGCATTGCGCCTTGGGGCGCGGCATCCGCATCGGTTTTGCGCGGTGTCCGGATTGTCCTCCGTCACCGAAGTCGAGCCGCTCCAAAAGTACATCGTGGAGGATTGCTCCGGATGGAGTTGGCTGCCCGAGGATCGCTCCGTGCTGGCGGCGATGCGGCGATCCAAGGGCCGCCTGCCCGCCATCCGCTTCGACTGCGGCACCGAGGATCCCTGGCTCGGGGCGAACCGCGAATTGCACCAGGCCCTGGAGTCGGAGGGAATTCGGCATGTCTACCAGGAGTTCCCCGGCGGACATACCTGGGACTACTGGGAGCGCCATCTGCCGGACACCCTGCGCTTCTTCGCCAGGAGCCTCCGGGCCGCCGGCTCCCCACCTTGCAGTTGAGAGAGTCCGCCCCTTCCTTGACGACCCTCGCCTCCTGGGCGTGAGGCGCATCGGCACATCCCCAACGGCCGTGTTCCTTTTGAGAATTCTCCGAAACTCCCTCCCGGTTCCCGGGGTGCTCGGAGGCATCGGGCCGCCTCCGCGACCCGTCAGATTCCATGAAGTCCCTCGCCCCCCTGTCGGCCGCCGTCGCCTGGATGCTTTGCGGCTGTATCCACACCCACGAAACGGTCGTCCACGACGAATCTCGGACGCCGGTGAGCTTCGAATCCGATGCCGCCGGCCGGACCTTTTACGAGGCGCTCAGCCGCATTCCAGACAGCGGAAAGCGCGGCGAGAGCAAGACGGAGATCGTAATCCCCATCGTGTTCGAGCATGAACGAAAGGTGGTCACCGGACAGAATTACGCCTTCAATGACGCCGTGGCCCGCTGCGACACCAACCGCGATGGCATCATCACGGAACAGGAGGCGCGGATCTTTGCGGACACGGTGAAGTGATTCGACGGCCAGCGCATTTCCCGGAAGGTCACGCCCGCCGGATGGCGGGCAGGCGATGGCTTCTTTGGCTGGCCATCGGCCAGGCGCTGCTCGCGCCCGGCATGGCAGCCGCCGAGGCGCACGGTGCGGAGCGCATCACGCCCATGCTCCAATCCGTGCCGGCTCCTCCGGTGCCATTCGCCGGATCCGATGGCCGGACGCATCTGGTTTATGAGCTGTGGCTGTTGAACGCCTCCAGTGCGGACACGCATGTCGAGGCGGTGGAGGTTCTCGGCGACGGCCAGCCGCTGCTTTCACTGGATCGCGCCACCCTCGCCGGACGCCTTCGGCCCGTGAGCCAGGCCCGCACCTCGGCAACGCTGGCCTCCAGCGTCCAGGGACTCCTGTTTCTGCACGTGACGCTCCCGCCGGGTGCGGCCAGTCCGCGGGAGTTGTCACACCGGATCTCCGTGGAAGCGCTGGCCGCTCCCCCGGGACGCCGACAGATCACCGATACCGGCGGAAGCGTCCGAGTCGAACCGCGGGAACTGGCGGTGATCGGCCCGCCGTTGCGCGGCGAGGGATTCATCAGCGCCGACGCCTGTTGCGACGCGGTCCGGCATACGCGGGCGGCATTGCCGATCAACGGACGCCTCCGGGTGGCTCAGCGATTTGCCGTGGACTGGGAGCAACTCGACGGCTCCGGGCGCCTCTACTCCGGTCCGAGAACCGATCTGCGCAGCTACACCATCTACGGACGCGAGGTGTTGTCTGTGGCCGACGCCCGCGTGGTCTCGGTGGTGGATGGACGTCCGGAACAGACGCCGGGGCAATACCCGGAAGACATCCCGCTGGAGGAAGCCGATGGGAACGCCGTGATTCTCGACCTGGGCGGAGGGCGGTACGCGCTTTATGCACATCTTCAGCCGGGAAGCCTTAGGGTCCGGACCGGGGACCAAGTCCAGCGGGGACAGGTGCTCGGGCTCGTCGGCAACAGCGGCAACTCAGTGGCGCCTCATCTCCATTTCCACGTGATGGACGGCCCTTCAGCCCTGGACGCCAATGGGCTTCCCTACCTGCTGGAGGGCTTCTCCATCACCGGAGTGTCGCCCGGCACAGAGGCATTTGACGCGGCCGAGGCCGATGGGACACCGCTGGCGGTCCAGACCGTCACCCCGCCGCTCCGGGCGACCCGTGCCCATCCGCTGGACCAATTGATTCTGACTTTCGACTGAGGCGCCCTTCCCGCAGCACTCCAGCGTCTCCCACAGCGAAGGCGTGGCGGGCTGCAAATCCGCCACGGATAATCACCAGTTCACCCCAGGCCACCACACATTCGCCCCGCCTTGCTTTAGGGATGTGGTCGCCTGCCATTCCACTAGGGAACAAGCCTGTGCCCCTAATTAGCGAAAACCATTGAAAAGGACCACCCAATGAATGTGGCAGCCCAAACCTGCAATTTGCAACCCACCGGTCGCATGTCGCTTTCCGAAAAGCTGAATGGACCCTGGCATGAGTACGCGCTCTGGACCTACACCGCGATCGTGCTGGCCCATTGGGGAGAGCACTTCGCACAGACATTTCAAATCTACGCGCTGGGATGGAATGTCCCCGATGCCAAAGGGATCCTCGGGCTGTGGTTTCCTGCCCTCATCAAATCCGAGGCCCTGCACTACCTGTATGCATTGGTGATGCTGGCCTCCTTCTGGGTGCTGCGCAAAGGCTTCGTGGGCCGTTCCCATACGTGGTGGATGATCGCATTCTGGATCCAGTTCTGGCATCACATTGAACACGCCTTGCTCCAGGGGCAGGCGATTGTGGGGCAGAATCTGTTCGGCTCCCCGGTGCCGATGAGCATCGCACAGCAGGTGATCCCCCGGGTCGAACTGCACCTGTTCTACAACACCATCGTGACCATTCCGATGGTCGTCGCCATGTTCTACCACATGTTCCCGTCGCCCGGGGAAGAGGCTCACATGCAGTGCAATTGTTCGTGGCATGCGAAGGCCTCGAAATCCAAGTCCACGATGCCCACTCCGGCCGCCTCCCCCATCTGAGACCATCATGAATGCGATTCGCGGAGCCATGACCGTTTATCTTCTGGCGGTGCTGCTGTTTGTCGTTCTCGGATGGCGCTGGGTGGACCTCAAGTCCCAGGCGACTCCCCCTCCGAAGAACTTGGCAGGAGCCCGAGTGGTGCTGGCAGTCAGCGCCTTGTCGTCGCTCATCGCCTTGGGCGTCATCTGGAGCGTCAAGCCGCGCAGATCCTACTGACCCGCCCTCCGGCCGGCGCCCCTTTAGCGGATTCGGGAAGACCAGGGCGGGGCGCCGGGTTGGATGCGGCAGCGGTCGGAACCGGCGCGACCGAGCGTGAGGAGCCATGCCTGACCCGATTCCACCGAACTTGCCTGCCAGCATCAGCCGGCGGTGGGGGCGCTTGGCGCCCCTGCTGTTCGGCGGTGCGTTGATGATCCTGGGGTGCCGCCCGAACACGGCAGGGACTGCCATTGACGCGCAAGCCACCATCGAGTTCGATCCCAGTCCTCCCGCCGTCGGCCGCGTCGGCCTGAAAATCGTCCTCACCGACACGGCGGGCCAACCGGTGCGGTTGGGACATCTCGAGGTCGAAGGGAACATGAATCACGCCGGCATGAGACCCGTTTTCACCCGCCTGGAGGAGGTGGAACCCGGGCGCTATGCCGGGCCGATCGAGTTCACCATGGGAGGCGACTGGTTCCTGTTGTTGTCGGGACAGATCCCCGGCGGCGGCCGATTTGACAAAAAAGTGGACGTTCCCGGAGTGAAACCGAAGTGACTGCGACGCGGCCACCGGCGCCGAAGTTCTCCGGGGGGAGCGCCGCTGCGGATGGCGCGGCGCGATTCGACCTGCTGCGAGTTCCGGTGGTGGGGCGGTTCCTCCGCTGGCGCGGGTCGCGCACCGCCCTTCAGATCCCGGTGCTGCTGCTGTCCGTGGTGATGATCGCCCACGCCTTCTTCGGACCCGCGCTGGCGCCCAAGAACCTGGCGGCGCTGCTGACCTGGGTCCACTTCCGCGGAGGAATCGTCCTCGTCCTCCTGTTCGCCGGAAACTTCTTCTGCATGGCCTGTCCGTTCATGCTGCCCCGGCAATGGGCCCGGCGTTGGGTGTCGCCCCGCTGGAACTGGCCCCGGTCATTGCGCAACAAGGGCCCGGCGATCCTGCTGTTTGTGGGAGTCCTGTTTTTCTACGAATGGCTCGACCTGTGGGCGGATCCTTGGGCCACCGGAGTTCTGATCGTCGGCTACTTCGCGGCCGCCTTCCTGGTGGACCTCCTGTTTCGCCGGGCGTCCTTCTGCAAATTTGTCTGCCCGGTCGGGCAGTTCAACTTCCTGGGATCCACGATGTCCCCGCTCGAGGTGACGGTTCGGGATCCGGGGGTCTGCGGGGACTGCCATACCAAGGATTGCATTCGCGGACGCCGGGCTCCGGGCGCGAACGGAGATGGATCCGCCGGCTCCCGGCCGATCCTTCAGCGCGGTTGCGAGCTCGACCTGTTCCAGCCCCGCAAAGTCGGCAATCTGGACTGCACCTTCTGCCTGGATTGCGTCTATGCCTGCCCCCACGACAACGTCGGAATCCTGGTCCGCCTGCCCGGGGAAGAACTGGCGGTGGGGGGCACGCGGTCCAGCATCGGCGATCTCGACCGGCGCAAGGATTGGACGATCCTGACGGTGGTCTTCGTCTTTGGGGCGTTGCTGAACGCCTTCGCGATGATCAGTCCCGTGTACTCGCTGCAGCAGGCGATCGCCCGCGCCACGGGTCTGACCGTCGAATGGCCCATCCTGGGATTTCTCTTCGCGCTGGCGCTGATCGTGGAGCCCGCGGTCCTGCTTGGCGGAGCCGCGTGGCTGACGCGCCGCGCCGTTTCCAGTTCCCTGAGCCTCGGAGCCATCCTCAAAAAATTCTCCCGCTCCCTCGTGCCGCTCGGCTTCGGAGTCTGGCTGGCCCACTACGGCTTTCATTTCCTGACCGGCGCGCTGACGGTGATTCCGGTCGCGCAGCAGGCGGTTCGCGTGGCGACCGGACGGGAACTTCTGGGAGCGCCGCGATGGCAGTGGGGAGGATTGCCGGAGTCCGTGGTGTTTCCCATGGAACTCGGCTTCCTCGGCCTGGGGCTTTTGGGAACCCTGATGGTGGGATGGCGGATCGCGTCGGAGCTGGCTCCGGAGCGGACCTTTCGGGCTTTTGCTCCCTGGGCTTTCGTCAGCGTCTTGTTGTTTGCCTCCGCCTGCTGGATTCTGACCCAACCCATGGACATGCGGGGAACATTCGTCGCGGGATGAAGGGGTGTTGAGAATGATGCGGTGCCCGGCCATCCCGAGGATCGTGAGTCTGCTGGGCGCCATCCTGGCTTCGTCGCACTTGGCGCTCGCGCACGTTGGCCCCCCGTTTCCCATCCTGGTGGATCAGCCGATTCCTGGCCACATCGTCACGGTCTGGGCCGATCCGGACGTCGGGGAAGCGGTGTTCTACATCGTGCTGGAGCCGGAAAAATCGGCCGCCGCCGACGCGGTCTCCGGCGTGGAGGTCTGGGTCCAGCCGGTGACCGGGCGGTTGCCCAAGGCCGTCTATCGGGCGACCCTGGAATCGTCGCGCGGTCCCCTGCGGTTCGTGGCGAAGCCGGAGTTCGACGTCGCTGAGCCCTGGACGGTCGGCGTGGATATCCGCCTGGCCAACGGCACGAATTATCCCTTCGTCACCCAGGTCGTCGCCACGCCGCCGGGGTTGGGTCCCTGGGACCTCTTGATCTATCTGTTCCCCTTTGTTCTGTTCGGTGGGCTTTGGGTCATGGTGTTCCTTCGCCGAACGCGGGTCCGGGGCCGCCGGCAGGCGCGTGCCGCACAGTGAGTACACGACCTCGACCATGAGCGACCGACGCGTCAGTGCCTCCTTCGCCTTGGGCTTCGCGGCCACGGTCGCGGTCGCGGTGTGGATGCTGGGCTGCGGCCGCCGCGCGCCGCAGGGGAACGGATTCTCCCCGGGCGAGCTTCCTCCCTCCGGGACGGTGGAGCCGTTCTTTGTCGGCGTGTCTTCACTGGATGTGGAGGAAAACCAGCGGGCCGGCCGTCTCTTTGAGGAGCTTTCCAAATCGCTGCCCCAGGAACCCGCGGTCTGGGCGAATCTGGGCATTGCGCGGCTTCGGCTTGGGGATCTTCCCGCAGCGCAGGAGGCGTTTGGCACGGCGGCCAAGCTGTCCCCTGGCAATGATCAGATCACCGTATTGCAGGCCACCGCGGACGAGCGCCAGGGCCAGTTTCCCCGCGCGGTCGAACGGCTCCGCGAACTTCCCAATCCCCCGGCCGCGGTGCTTTATCAACTGGCGGAACTCCTGGGGCGGACCGGGCGGGACGCCGACCCCCGCGAGCAACTGGAGGTGTTCGACCGCATCCGCCAGCGCGAAACGGAGAATCTCGTCGCCGCCTTCGGCCGGGCGCGTCTCCTGGCGCGGTCGGAAAACGGCCCCGCGCTTTCGGAGGCGATTCAGGCCTTCGACTCGCATCGCCAGGCCTGGAGCCCGGCGGCCCTCCAGCAGTTGGAATCCGCCCAGGCGGCCGCCGCTGCCGGAAACTTCCGGGCCGCCGCGACGCATCTCACCTTCCTGCAAAACCTCAGCCTGGCGACCCCCGCCTATCAGGCGGCGCTCTCCGCGCTGGGGGCGACCGGCGGCTCCGTCGGCCGGCCCATTCGCGACTTCCTCAAATACCGTCCGCCCGGAGTGGTGGTAGCGCCTGCCGACGGCGCGCTTCAGTTTGCCGAGATTCCCGAGCCGTCGGTCGCCACGCCACCGGACCTGTATCTCGCCCTGGCGCTGAGCGCGAAGCCGGGCGCCAGCCTGCTCTCCCTGGCCGGCGGAACGCTCCGCATCGGCAACGAAGTGGAGCTCCCGGTGGCCGGAACGACGTCGGGACTGGGGCGCAACGCACTCTGCGCCGCCGACCTCAACGGCGACTTCCTTCAGGACTTGGCCTTGATCCATGGGAGCGGACTGAAGCTGTGGACGCAGGACGCGGAGGGGCGGTTCACGGCATTCCGTCCGGGGGCCGACGTTCAGCCGGCCTTTGAAACGGCAGGGCACGGCGTCTGGCCGCTCGATTTCGAAGCCGACGGCGACCTGGACCTGCTGCTCGCCCGCGACGGAGCCGCCCCGCAGATCCTCCGCAACAACGGCGACGGCGGATTCACGGCCCTGGAGGTGTTCGCATTGTTTCCGGAGGTGCGGGAGGTCTGCTGGGCGGACTTCGACGGCGACGGCGACGGCGACTTGGCCCTGCTCGATGTCGGCGGACGCATCCTGATCTCGTGGAACCACCGCTCCGGCGCCTTCACCGCGCCGGAACAGGTCTCGGAATGGCCCACCGTCGCGCTGGCCTGCGGTGATATCTCGGCCATTGGTCAAATGGATCTCATCGCCCTGGACCGCGGCGGAATCGTCAGGAACCTGGGCTTCGACCGCGACAAGCGGGCCTGGTCGGCCAGGGAACTCACCCGCTGGTCCGAACCGCCGGACCTCGCGGATGCCTTCGCCCGGCGGCGCGCCAGCATCAGCGTGGCCGACGTGGACAACAATGGCGCCATGGACCTCGTGGCCTCCGCAGGTGCCGCTTCCGCAATCTGGCTGAGCCAGGATCGCGGTGAATTCCAGCGTCTCGACCGCGCGCCGGCCCTCTTCGTGATGTCCATCGCGGACGTGGACGGCGACGGATTCCTGGATCTCGCCGGGCCGGCGGATGCCGGCGCCGTCTTGGCCCGGGGCCGTGGGACGAAGGGCTATCACTGGCAGTCCATCCACACCCGCACGCTCGCCACGGTCGCCGACGGACGCCTCAACAGCTTCGGGATCGGGGGCCGGATCGAGATCCGCGCCGGCCAGTTGCTGGCGTCGGCGCCGATCGTCTCGCCGCACACCCACTTTGGGCTGGGTGATCATTCCCAGGTGGGAGTCGCCCGGATCGTCTGGCCGAACGGGGTTGCCCAGGTGGAATTTGATTTGAAGGCCGACCAGGAAATCACGGCCGTTCAGCGCTTGAAGGGCTCCTGCCCCTGGGTCTTCACCCGGGACGGCGACACCTTCCGCTTCGTCAAGGATTTCATCTGGCGGTCGCCGCTGGGAATGCGGATCAATTCCCAGGACACCGCTGGAGTCGAGCAGACGGAAGACTGGATTCTGATTCCCGGAGAACGCCTGACCGTTCACCATGGAGTTTATGAAATCCGCATCACCGCCGAGCTCTGGGAAACGCATTTCTTCGATCACATTTCCCTGATGGCCGTGGATCATCCGGAATCCGTGGCCGTCTTCGTGGACGAGCGGTTCGTTCCGACCCGGCAGCCGAAGCTCGAGGTGATCGGCACGGGCCGGCCCCAAGCGGTCGTTTGGGCTCGGGATGAATCCGGCCGCGACGTCTCGAAGGCGCTCGCCGCGACCGACGGCGAGTATGTCGCCGGCTTCCCGCTCGGGCAGTTCCAGGGAATCGCCGAGGACCATTGGCTTGAATTTGAGATTCCCGGCGAAGCGCCCGCCGATTCCCCGCTGGTGCTGATCGGCGAAGGCTGGATCTATCCGACCGACAGCTCCCTGAACGTCGCGATCTCCCAAGGGAGTCACCCGGCGCCGCGCGGCCTGGTGCTGGAGGAATATGATCCGCAACGCGGCTGGCGGGCGGTCAGCGGCGACCTCGGATTTCCCGCCGGAAAAAACAAGACGGTGGTGATCCCGTTGCCGCGCGAATCCCTGCAGGCCGGACGGCGGCGCTTCCGGCTCCGAACGAATCTCGAGGTCTATTGGGACCGCCTCGCCTGGGCGGTGGCCCGGCCCGATGCGGAGCTGAAGACCTCGCCGGCGGAGACCTTGGTGGCCGAACTAAAGTCGCGCGGTTTTTCCCAGGTGGCGGCGCCGGACCGGCGGAAGCCGGATCTTCCGCAGTACGACCGGCTGCTCGGAACGGGGCCTCGGTGGCGGGACCTGGAGGGCCATTACACACGGCATGGAGACGTCCGGGAATTGCTTCAAAAGACGGACGACCGCTACGTCATCATGAATGCCGGCGACGAATTCGTGCTCCGGTTCGCGGCGCCCGTCCCGCCTCCCGCCGGCTGGACCCGCGACTTCGTGCTCATCGGCGACGGCTGGGTGAAAGACGGCGACTTCAATACGGCCAACTCGCGCACGGTCCATCCGCTTCCCTCTCACGCCCTGCGCGAATACGGCGGCCCGCCGCAGCCCCTCGAAGCCGACCCGGTCTTCCAGCGAAATCGCGGCGACTGGGAACGCTTTCACACCCGTTACGTCACGCCGTCCGCTTTCGGACGCGGCCTGATGAACGGCGCCGGCGTCCGCGCCCGACCCGAAGTAAATTCCCCATGAAACCCGGAACAAAACAGGCTCTGCTGGGAGTCTGCCTGGTCGGCTTGCTGGCCGGTCCCCTGGCCTATCAGCGGTTCGCGCAGAAAAACGCCGCGGCCCCACTGGATCCGCAGGACGCCATCCAACGCTATGGCTTGTCGCTGTCCGAAGCCGCCGCCGCTGCCGGCATCGAGTTCGTCCATGCCCGGCCTCGGGTGGACGAAAAGCTGAAGAACATCGAACCGCAGATCGCCTCCATGGGGGCCTCTGTGTCGGTGGTGGATTTCGATGGGGACGGCTGGAACGACCTATACGTGACCAGCAGCGCCCCGGGAAGCGCCAATCGGCTCTATCGCAACCTGCAGGACGGACGGTTTGCTGATGTCGCCGCGACGCTTGGCGTCGCGGACCTCAACCCACCGGGCACCGGCGCCTCCATGGGAAGCGTGTGGGCCGACTACGACAACGACGGCTATGAGGACCTGCTTCTCTACAAGTGGGGCCGCCCCGAGCTCTTTCACAACGACGCCGGACGGGGCTTCACCCGGGTCACCGAAAAAGCCGGACTGCCCGAATGGGTCAACGCCGGAACCGCGACGTGGTTTGACTACGACGGCGACGGGCGCGTGGATCTCTTCATCGGCGGATACTGGCCCGATGACGTGCGGCTGGAGTCGCTTCAGACGACGCGCATCATGCCGGAGAGCTTCGAATACGCCAACAACGGCGGCCGCAACTGGCTGCTGCGGAATGCGGGCGACGGAAAGTTCGTGGATGTCTCCCGCGAGGCCGGACTGACCAGCACCCGCTGGACGCTGGCCGTGGTCGCCGCCGATTTCAACGGCGACGGCCATCCCGACCTGTTCGTCTCCAATGACTACGGCATGTCGGAACTTTATATCAATGAAGCGGGCCCCAACGGCCGGCGTTTCCGAGAAATCGGCTACGAATCGGGCATCGGCCGCAATCCCAAGAGCGGCATGAACGCCGCCGTCGGCGACGTCCTGAACTCGGGAACGCATGCCATCTATGAGTCCAATATCTCCGAGGAAGGCGTCCTCATTCAGGGGAATAATCTCTGGATGCCGGCGGCGCCGGGTTCCACGCAGTTCGCCAACATGGCGTCGGTGATGGGGGTGGAACTCGGCGGATGGAGCTTCGGTGCCCAGTTTGGCGACCTCAACAACGATGGCTTTGTGGATCTCTATCTCGCGAATGGCTACGTCTCGGGAAGGCCGGGGACGACCTATTGGTACGACTTTTCCGAGATCACCGGCGGCAATACCCGCATCATTTCCGATGCCAGGAACTGGCCGGCGATGGACGGACGGAGCCTGTCCGGATACCAGCGCAAGCGGCTATGGCTCAACGGAGGGGACGGCCGGTTCGCGGAGATTTCCCAGGCCGTCGGCGCCACCGACACCTTCGACGGCCGGTCCGTCGCCCTGGCCGACCTCCAAAACCGCGGCGTGCTCGACGTCGTGGTCGCCAACCAGAGCGGCCCGCTGCTGCTCTATCGGAACCAGGTGAAGCCCGGACGCGACTGGATCGCGCTGGAGCTTCAGGGCGATCCCAGCAACCGCAGCGCCATCGGCGCCCAGGTCCGCGTCCGCTGGAAGGGACAGGAACAGCTCCAGGAAGTCGTCGCCGCCAGCGGCTACTCCGCGCAGAATCAGCGCCGCCTGCACTTCGGACTTGGCGAGGACGCCAAAGTGGACAGCGTCGCCATCCGCTGGCCGTCCGGCCGCCAGCAGGTTCTGGAGTCGCCGTCCGTCAACACCATTCACCGCATCCAGGAAGGCGTCGCTCCGGCAACGACTCAGGTGGAGAAACGCCCATGAACACGGAGAAGCAGACCTTTTTGGATGCGGAGCACACGCGTCCCGCGTGTGGGTCTGGGCGTCCCGCCCAGACCTTCGTGGACTGTTCTGCTTCCCACGCCTCATTCGCAACGACGCCGGGGACGGAAGGTCCGTGCACAAAGCACCGGGCGGGACGCCCGGTTCCGCACACCAGAGGCATGCGCTCCCCATGCAAAAAAGTGAGATGCGCCTCTTTCATAGAGACGCATGGAGTGCGGTGTTTGCGATGGTTCTGAACTCTGATTTACTATGAACGTCGTTCTCGAAAGGGCCCCGGCACCCCAGACCGCGGGCAGCGAGCCACAGCCATCTCCTCCCCTGTGGCGGCGGTTCTTCAGCCTCAGCAACCGCTTCCTGGCGCCGATCCTGATCACCTGCATTCTGCTGACCGGCCAGCTCGTCTTTGGCATGCTCGAGAGCTGGAGCCGGACCTTCCTCGCGATTTTCACCTCCATCGCCATGGAAGTCGTCCTCTCCCGGGTTATGTTCGGGAAATGGCCCCACATGGCGAGCGCTTACATCTCCGGCATCAGCGTCGGCATCCTTATCCGCTCTCCATTCTTCTGGCCCTACGCCCTGTGCAGCGCGCTGTCCATCCTGTCCAAATACGTCCTGCGTTGGCGAGGGGCGCATCTCTGGAATCCGTCCAATTTCGGCGTCAGCGCCATGTTCTTCCTCTATCCGGCGGCCGCTGCCTCCCTCAGCATCCAGTGGGGGAATTCCCTGTGGCCCATGATCGTCATCTGGTGCCTGGGCTCGATCATCATCTCCCGCCTCAAGCGCTTTCATATCTGCCTGACCTACGTGGCGACGTTTCTGTTGCTGTCGCTGGTGCGCAGCCAGGTGACTGGAAATCCCTGGTCGGCGAGCGTCGCGCCGCTGACCGGGCCGATGTACCAGTTGTTCGTCTTCTTCATGATCACCGACCCGAAGACGACCGTGAACTCCCGCTGGGGGCAATGCGTCGTGGCGGCCCTCGTCGCCGTGGTCGAAATGCTGCTGCGGCTGGGCGAAGTGATCCACGCGCCATATTACGCTCTGTTCCTGGTGGGCCCCGTGGCGAAAACCATCGAGCTCCTGGCCACTCGCACTGGAAATCCCAAAGTCGTCTCGGGAAATCCCGGCCACGGACCGCTCCCGCAGGAGCCCTGACCTGAGGGGACGGGTGGAACTATCCATGCTCCACAACACCCAGGCCACCATCACCACTTTGATTGTTAGATGTCCTGTCCCTTGCTGCCCTGCCTCCCTCTTGGAGTCCCGACTTCAGGCGGTTGCGCGACAGACAGACAGACAGACAGGGTTTCCCGGCGCAGACAGAACGGCAAGGGACCGCACGTTGCGTTCCCTGCTCGATTCCGAACCTCGCATGGAACGAAAAACCGGGGAGGATGGAAGGCAGCGCGGAGGAAAGATCTCTAGGAGGCCGACATCCGCGATCATCCGGCGGCAGATTCGAGGCGTGATGGTCATCAACTGCCAGCCGATTGTTCTCACCCCATATTACCCATCCAATCACCACTCTGAATCATCGGTTCCCGCAACAGCAGACGTTCCGGATAATTGAGTTCCAAAAGGAAGGTGGTAGTTGGTAGTGCCTCCGATGAGCGTAAGGCCTACCACGCGGACACCCTCCAGCCGGAAATGCTCCTCCCAGCGGTCGGTGCGCGGATTGAACGTAAGCGTCCTTTAGACCCCATCTGGCGTAGGGACGAGGTGGAGGCCAGGGTTGGGGCGTGGAGCTACGTGGACTGAGGCTTCCAGTTGGCGGGAAGAAGTGGATCGAGGTCTTGATTGGTCAG
>Ga0268299_1003311_pt1 | contig 15289 bp, 15 predicted proteins | sample NOBtaG_FD_193484 | JGI IMG/M metagenome (GOLD analysis project Ga0268299, IMG submission 193484) | Activated sludge microbial communities from bioreactor in Nijmegen, Gelderland, Netherland - NOB reactor | ecosystem: Engineered > Bioreactor > Aerobic > Activated sludge | place: Netherlands...
CGCCTCTCGAAGGACTACGAACGCCTTCACGAAACGTCCGAATCTTGGGTCCGAATCGCCATGATCAACCTCATGCTGCATCGGCTCGCTCCGGAGGGAGAGTGATGGTTTTAGGACACTTTCTTAGAACCCCTAACAGAACGCCCGGCATCTGGAGACGCGGCATTGATTTAACACGACTTGTGATCTGGGAATGGAGTTTTGATAGGGATTCTTATCAATCGAAACCCGAAACCTCCCGCCATAAGAACCCCTAACAGAACGACCGGCATCTGGAGGCGCAGCATTGATTTAACACGACTTGTGATCTTGGAATGGAGTTTTGATAGGGATTCTAAGCGTCAATGACGTGTCCTCCAAGCCCTTCCAGACCCGCCCCGGACGGGTCAAGTGCTCGATCTCCGTGAAACTTGACGATTCCGGCGACTCCGGTTGCCGAAGGAAGAACGAATCCGTTCGGTCCGGAACCATTGAACCGATCTGGAAACGCCTCGAAGACGCCCCCCGCAATCTCCCAAACTGGGCCGTCAATCTGCCGCCAGCCCAGAGCGTACACGTCCCTCAAATGGCTCGCTCCAGCGACTCCAATCATGCTGTCGATGTTTGTGTATGTGACGTCTTCCTCGATCGAAGCCTGCGCGTCAATAGCAGCTCGACCTGCCAGGCCCACGTAGCCATTGTTAACGTCCGCAAAACTGAAGGCATCCGGCATTGAAGATCGACTGAGGGTGTCGTCACCCTGTTGCGGCATGTCATTGTTGGTTGAGTTCGCCCCAGCAAGTGCATCGGCGAAAAGAGCAAAGATGTACCCCGAGGTGGCCTCGTTCGAGGCGTCGAGAAGTCGTCTGCTGACGACCTGAATCGACCGGCGCCCTCCAAAGTGATTCACTTCGTCTTGGTGGTCCACTTCGTCGTAGTATATCTTTCCGTACAATAAAGATTCCGTAAGGGGGTTGCGGGAGCCGACGGTCCCGTAGGTGATCGGCTGGTTGGGAGGAATCGCATATGCGATAGTCGCAATCAAACAAAAGGTCGAGGTGCATGTCAAAAAGGTAAATGACTCCATCCGAAATTCTCCACAATGGTGTTTGTAGTTCCCCTACATTTTAGCGACATGGAAGGCGCATCATCGTAGGCGTCAACAGGAAATGCGAGTTTTTTGAGCGTCTTGAGCGCCGGGCGAACGCGACCGAAACTCTATGCGCCTGAGTGTTCTCGGGATATCCCGTCTGCCACCAAGCGTCGAGCCCCGGCGCTCTCCGCCTTCAAGAATGCGTTTTATCAGATGTCCTGAAGCTCTTTATTCGTCTTGCTCGCGAGTGATGAAGGGTTTATCCATTTCGGTGTTCTCTGGAAGGTACGCGATCCGTGCCAGCCAAGAGGTCAGTTCTTCCGGTTTCGATCGTCCGCGAAATGCTTCGGCCCCGAAACACGGAACAAAATCTCATCCCTCTGAGGAGTCACACTGATGACAAAGAATTTGATCTGCGGAATCGCGATGACGTTGATCACGGGAATGGCCTCGGCCGCGCTTGTGACATCGCACTCGGACATTGATGGAACCGGCGCGACGGTAGACGGCGTGCTCGGCACCAACGAGTACGGAGCTGGCAACACCTACTCGTTCACCGGCGCGGGCACAGGCTTCGGCGGCCCAATCGGAACCGGGACGCTCTACATGAATAGCGACGGTGCGAACCTCTACATCGGCTTCCAGCCCGGCGGAAACATCAACAATATCGCCGCGCTTTATCTGAATTCGCGCGCTGGCGGATTCGACGACGCAGGAATGTCGGATACAGGCGACGGCAGCCGCCGCGTGCTCAGCGACCTGACGCGCGACGTTGTTGACACATTCCCCGTTTCGATGTCTTCCCTTCCCGACTTCGGTGTCGCCATGGGTGACTTCGGCGTTGGCGTTTTTGAACTGACCGGGACGAGCCACAACTTCGTCAGCCCGTTCTTCGGCGAGGCGTGGAATTCCGGTTCTGACACCGACTTCCGTGAAATCTCGATCCCGCTTGCGACGCTGGGCGTTGCGGCAGGAGGCACAGTTGAGTTCTTCATGGGTTGGTGCTCGGACACGAACTTCAACTCGAACGAGTCGATCCCCGCGAGTGCAGCGCTGAACGGCGGATCGAACCCCGGTCAGGTTGGTCCCTCGGCTGGCTACGAAAACCACCATGCCTTCGTCGTCCAGCCCCCCGCGAGCGTCGAAGACTGGTCCATGATGGAGTGATGATCCGATCACGCATTCGCATTTCAAAGAGCCCCCGACCTCGCGTCGGGGGCTCTTTTGTTTTGCGGCGCGTAGGGGCGGCTGCGGCGCGGGAAAGGTGGCTTGGGCGTCTCGCCCAAGGCGGGCCACGTGCCGCGGGTCTTTGGGCTGAGATGCGCGTCCTCGCCGCGAGCTGTTGGTGACGCGGACTACTTGGGCGAGACGCCCAAGCCACCTTCCCACCCCTGCTTCCCTGCCTCCCCGCTTTACCTCCGGCCTAAAGCCTCAAGCCTGCAGCCTGCTTTATTTCCCTGTCCGTTCTCCCCCCGCGTGTGGTGAGTTCGGCACTCGTTGTGCGACGCTGTTGGCGAGAGGGATTCGCGGCCCACCATGTTCTGGCAGAACCTGCTAACCTACACACTCCCCGCCGGACGCGTGCTCGGCATTCCGTTGCGCATCCACTGGCTGATGCTGATCACCCTGCCCTTCTTCATCATGCCGTTCGCGCGCAGCGGTGGCGACTTGGGCACGAGCGCGATGAGTCTGGGCATCGGGCTGATTGTTCTGCTCGTGCTTTACGGCTCGGTGCTGCTGCACGAGCTGGGACATGCGTGGGGAATGCATCTGGTCGGCTCGAAGGCTGAAGAGATCCACCTTACCCCAATCGGCGGCGTCGCGATGGGAGGGGGCTCCGACATCTCGCCGCGCGCCGAGCTGATCGTGGTCGGCCTGGGCCCGGCCGTCAGTGCCGCGCTCGCCCTGGTCGGGTGGGTGGCGACGTTTGGCCTCTCGAGGTCAGGGCTCGATGTCCCGCTCCTTGTCAGCGCATTCGCAACGTCGCTGTTTCGCATCAACCTGATGCTTCTCCTGTTCAACATGCTCCTCCCGATTTTTCCGCTCGATGGGTCGAAGCTGATCCGCGCGTTGTTATCGCTGAAGTACAACCCTCAGCGTGTTACCTATGTGATTGCGAACCTCGGGCTCGGCCTGTGCGTGGTCCTGTTTCTGTCCGGCATTCTGGGCATCCATCTCCCGTACATCGGTTCGGTGGATGGTCTGCTCTTCCTGATCCTGATTCTGGGCGGCATGACATGCTGGCAGACGCTCACGATGATCCAACATCAGTACGTCTATCGAACCCAGGATGAGTGGGGGGATCGGGTGGTGTTTCTCGACAGCGAGGCGATGTCCTATGCGAAGAGCCGCATGCCGGGTTTCCTCAAGGGAGGTGCGCCGAAGCGCAAGAGCGCGCGCGTCGTCGAAGTAGGGCGTGCGCGGCGCGTCGAGCACAATGTCCCGAACTTTGAGAAGATCACCGACCAGGAAGTCTTGCGCGACATGATGCGCGCGGCGGCGAATGCCGAGGACTTCGTGCTCGCAAAGCGGATCAAGGCGCGCATCGACGAGTTGAAGGCGAAGGCGGAGTGAGACGGACGCTGAAGTTGGAGGACGGGACGAAAGCCATGCCTCCCCAGCCCTGGCGCATCGGGCGACGGCGACGATGCCGTGGGGGAACCGTGGCAGGGAGCCGGCGACCTCTTCGCAGCGAAGGATCACCCCGAACGGAACCGTCCTGTTGACACCCCTCGGCTGCCAGCCGGTATCGATAGTGACTCGTCCAAAACAAACCTGCAAACCTAGCGCGCCCAACGCGGCATATGGAGACCACCCATGAAGATTCATGAGTATCAGGCAAAGGAACTTCTCGCGAGCTTTGGCGTTCCCACGCCGAAGGGCAAAGTCGCCGAAACGCCGGAGGCCGCCGAAGCGATCGCCACGGAACTCGCCACGTGGCCGGTCGTCGTGAAAGCACAGGTCCACGTGGGTGGACGCGGCAAGGCAGGCGGCGTCAAGCTCGCGCACAACGCCGCAGATACCCGCGCCGCCGCCGAGAAGATCATCGGGCTCACGATCAAGACGAGCCTCGTTCGCAAGGTCCTCGTGGAGCCAGGCGTCGATATCAAGCGCGAGCTCTACCTTGCGATCATCATGGATCGCACGACCAAGCGCCCCGTCCTGATGGCGTGCGCCGAGGGGGGCGTCGAGATTGAAGAGCTCGCCAAGACCGACCCGGACAAGATTCTCAAGCTCGGCCTTCCCCCCACCTATGGCCTGAAGGGACACCACATCGTTCGTGTCGCGAGCTTCCTGGAAATTCCTGATTCGGCGATGAAGACCTTTAACGCGATCATGAAGGGGCTCGTCGCCTGCTTCTACGAACGCGACTGCTCGCTCGCGGAAGTGAACCCGCTCGTCATCACGGGCGCGGGCCAGGCGATCGCCTGTGACGCAAAAATCAACTTCGACGAAAACGCACTCTACAAGCACCCGGAACTCGAACTCCTCCGCGACGAAAGCGAGGAGGAGCCACTCGAAGTCGAGGCCCGGAAAGCGAACGTGAACTACGTCAAACTCGACGGCAAGATCGGCTGCATCGTCAATGGCGCCGGCCTCGCGATGGGCACGATGGACATGGTGAAGCACTTCGGTGGCGACCCGGCGAACTTCCTCGACATCGGTGGCGGAGCAAAGGCACAGCAGGTGGCCGACGCGATCCGTATCATCACCTCGGACCCGGCCGTGAACACGATCTTCTTCAACATCTTCGGCGGCATCGTGCGCTGCGACCGCGTCGCTTCGGGCATTCTGCAGGCGCTGGAGACGCTGCCTGATTTTAATCTCCCGATCGTGATCCGCCTCATTGGCACCAACGACGAAGCCGCGCGCAAGATGCTGGAGGGCACCAGCCTCCAGTTGGTTCCCACCCTCGCGGACGGCGCAAAGCTCGCAGTTCAGTTGAGTCAGAGGGCTGGTGCTTGAGGAAGGCCGCTCCGGCCTCCGGTAGACTATGCTCAGTACACTCGAACAGAAATTCGACCGTCTCTTCAACATGGCAGGCGGGATCGTCCTGCTCGCCGGGAGTGGGCTAAGCAGTATCCACCTCGGGCGGCGCGACGTCGCTCGCATCATGCACCAGATGTTGGTCATCGGATATCAGACAACACCGCTGGCACTGCTGATCGGTGTGTTTGTTGGAATGACGCTCGCCCTGAATACAGGTTTCGCGTTGGAGACCTATGGCCAAACGGCGCTGATCGCTCAGGTCGTTGCGATCTCGCTGATGCGAGAGATGGGGCCCGTCATCACGGCAGTGATCATCACGGGCCGCGTCGGCGCTGCGATGACTGCTGAATTGGGCACGATGGCCGTGAACGAGGAAGTCGATGTGTTGCGCGTGCTCGGCATTCGCATCGAGCGCTATCTCGTGATGCCGCGTTTGGTCGCGTCGATCCTCATGACGCCGATGCTGACCGTGTACAGCATCATCATCGGATTCATCGGAGGCGCAGTCGTCGCGAACCAGTACTTCGGCGTCACCTACCTAAACTACAAGATCCGCACATTCCAGGCCCTCGATGGTGAGGAAGTTTTCAAGGGCCTCCTGAAGACCGTGGTCTTCGGGCTGCTCTACAGCATGGTGTGCTGCTACATCGGCCTGACGACCCACGGCGGCGCCGAGGGCGTTGGTCGCTCGACGACGCGTGCCGTCGTTGTCTCGCTGAGCAGCATCCTCGTCGCGAACTACCTTCTTACGAGCTTCCTCTTCCGCTAATCGACATGAACATCAGCGTCCGCGATCTGCATCTTTCCTTCGGCCCCAAGAAGGTCCTTCAGGGGATGAACCTTGATGTAAAATCGGGAGAGATTTGCGTGATCCTCGGCGGCTCGGGGAGCGGCAAGTCAGTGTCGCTGAAGGCGATCCTTGGTTTGGTGAAGCCCGACTCCGGCTCGATCAAGATCGACGACAAGGAGATCACAGGTCTCTCGGAGAAGGCGCTGAATCCGATTCGACGTCGCTTCGGGGTGATCTTTCAGAGTGGTGGATTGCTCACTTCGCTGACCGTTGCGCAGAATGTTGGCCTCGGCCTCTCCGAATTGACGAAGGACTCGCCTGCGGAAATCGCGCGCACAGTGGATGAGCAACTCGACACGGTCGGCCTCAAGGGGCGCGGCGATCAGGACCCTTCGACGCTCTCTGGTGGGCAGCGCAAACGCGCCGCCATTGCACGGGCACTGACGATGCACTCGGACTGCCTGTTGCTCGACGAGCCGACGGCGGGACTGGATCCTCCGACGGCCACCACGGTCGACAACATCATCCAGCGCGTGAACAAGGAGAAAGGCGCGACGTGCATTCTCGTGACGCATGACCTTGTAAGCGCAATGCGGTTGGGCACGACGCTGCATCTTCTCCATGAGGGAAAGATTCTCGTTTGCGGTACCCCGAAGGATTTCCGTGAGTCCACGAATCCCGTCGTCGAGGAGTTCCTCGCGCGGGAGTTCAGCAAACCCGAAACTGTCTCGGGTTAATCAGGGCGCGGAATTGCCCAACACCGTAGCGCGAATGGCGGCGATGTCGTCCTGAGTGACGATAGGGCGCCCGTCGGCGTCGCGCGTCCCGCTGATGCCCGCTTGGGATGCACCGATCAGGTCGTAGGTGTCTTCCTGATAGGACGCGTAACGTTCCGCCGCGGTGATGTCGGCCGAATCGACGACGCCATCCACATTGGCATCCCCCGCCAGATGGCGAACGACGCGCAACCCCTCGACTCGTTCGGCCGTTGCCGCAAACGCGAGGAACGCGGTCGGCTTGGCGTCGTTGTCGCGGAATCCCATGGGCTCGCCCGTCGAGCGATCCTGATCGAGCCAGCACTCCCAAGTCTTCGCGTCATAGTCGAGACGCAGCGCAATGCGCTGCGAACCCACAAACGACCCGACCCCCTGCCCGGTTGTGCGGACGACTCCCCCACCGACACCGTCTCCGTTCAGCAATTCGACCCCGTTGGAGGCGCTGAAGTGCACGAGCGCGGCGACCGTGAATCCCTCGGCAGCGGATGGGTAGTTGGCCTCCGATAGGGGGTTCGGCGAGCCCGGTCCATCCTGCCAGCCTTCGATGTAAATGATCTCGGAGCCACCATGCGAGAACGTGCGCTGCACTAGTGCGCCCTCATCCAGCACTGCGGCTTCGAGCGCGCGCCCGGTCGGTTGCTCCACGACGGCGCTACCGACCGTTCCCAACCGCGACCACTGCCTCGCGCGGTCGCCGTTGGGCGAACCGTCGCGCTTGAGGGCAGGCTGCCCGTCGAGCGGTCCCTCAACGTAGCGCCCGTCGCGTTCCACGGGGAGGAACTCGACATCCACCTCAACCTGCGCGCTTGCAAGGGCGCCAGCAGCCAGAAAGGAGAAGGTGAGCAGTGTGCGAATCATGATCAGGAACCTAGTCCGTCCCTTGCGAACAGGCAACGACAGAACGTCGCGGGATTGCGATTTCCGTGCAGACCGCAGGCCTCAGATCCAGAATCGGAAAAGATAGCACAACTCGTGGTAGAGTCTGCGAAGCAGGGTCCACGAGCTCATGTACTCCGGAGTGACGCGCACTGAACTGCGTCGAACCGAACGGTGTTCGCGGAGGAGCGCTCGCGCAAAGGCGCGGCTCCGTATCTCGACGCTGAGTTCGAGATTTAGGCGGATGCTTCGGTGGTTCAGATTGCTGCTGCCGATGAATGATCGCCAGCCGTCGATGATGACGACCTTGGCATGCATCATCGATCCGGGGCGTTCGTAGAGTTGCGCGCCTGCTTCGATCAGCCGGGCGTACAGCGCGCGACCGGCGGCCTGCGCAATCTGGACATCCGAATTCTGCGGCATCACCACCTGAACGCTGACACCGCGCGCGACGGCATCCTTGAGCAGGTTCACGAAGTTGCGTGGCGGGACGAAGTAGCTCTGCAGGAAACGCACGCTGTTCTGCGATCCAATGACCGCGCCACGAAGCGCGTGATGAACACTGATGCGTCCGAAAATCCGAGTCGTTGTCCGCGCGAACACGCGAGCGCGGCCTCTGCGCACAGGCTTTGCAAAGAGGCGCTCGATGTCCTCTGGCACGATCCCTCCGCAATAGATCCACGTGCGCCAGAAGAAGACCTCGATGTCACCGACGGCAGGGCCTTCAATCTCGACCGCGAGGTCATACCATCCCGCGCCTTCCTCCATTTCAGGTGGCAGGAAATCCGCCGTCCAATTGATGCCACCGATGATGGCAACCCGCCCATCGACACTGATGAGTTTGCGGTGATTTCGCCTCACCAATTCCCACGCCCGGTTGATCAGGCGTGGCGCGTGATAGACGATGACTTCGCCCCCCGCCGCGCGCAGTCGTGCAAAGAAGCGCGAGCCGACATCCAGACTGCCGACGGCGTCATAGATCAGGCGCACCTGCACACCACGATTCGCCGCCGCGGTCAGTCGTTCGACCATCGCGCGCCCGACGCTGTCGTTCCCAATCATGTACATCTCGACGTGGATCGTGCGCTTTGCAGAGTCGATCAATCGCGTCATCGATGCGAGGGCATCGACGCCAGCCCGCAGCATCCTCACGTTGTTTCGACGATCCGATCGGCGCGGCCCCAGGACGTTCTTCCATGCTGCGAGCACCCGTCGCGTCGCGACGTACTTCCTCATCGCCTGCGGCGTGAGTCGCTCCAGCCGCGCGAGAGCAGCGGCCTTGGTTTGAGGGATCTTCACTTAGAACTCGTGATCGCGGTTATCGAGAATCGCATCACGCACGAGGTCCCAGACGATCTCCGACTCGAAGCCGCGCCGCATGAGAAACTCTGCTGCCTTGCGGCGACGGGTTGAAGGATCGTCCTTCGTGTGCGACCTCAGCCATTTCTCAAGGACGCGTTGCGCCATGTCTCGCTGCGTATCGCCCTGGCGCAGCGCCTCGACCGCTTCGTCCGCCACCCCACGCGACACGCCGGACGCGCGGAGCGCCTGCTGCACGAACAAGGGCCCCTTCCCTCCGCGAAGTCCCTTCGATTCGACAACCCCTTTGGCGAAGGTCTTTTCGTCGAGATGACCGAGTCGCTCGAGATTCGCGACGACCTCTTCGATGACATCCTTTGGGTGACGTCGCACGCGAAGTGCCTCGCGCATTTGCTTGGACGTGCGTGGAGAGGACTCGAGCAACCGCCATGCGCCAGCACGGCAACGTTCGACTTTGTCCGCGCGTTGAACCGCTGCGAGCTTCTCCTCGGGGAGTTCCGAGCCAGTTCCCAGAAAGTGTGCGAAGATCGTATCGAGGAGTAGCACTTCCGCGCGCCCATCATCGAGTCGCAGGCGGCGTTCATTCTTCTTGCGAGGTATCTCCTCGATCGCAACGACGCGCGGCACGGCGTCCTTACTCCGAGGATTCTTTGCGGCGATAGATGGCGTCCACCTCGGCCTTCCCTTCCATCTTCAACTTGAGCGCCTGGGCAAACGACATCGGCCGGAATCCGAACATCTCTCGCGCGACATGGATGCTGCAGTGTTTGTCTTCGTGCAGGCGATGGATCATGTCGGGCGTGATCTCGTGCTTGCGAAGGAAGGGTTCAAACATCGTCGCACCGAGAATCGCCATCCCGAAAGGCACTCCGATGAACAGAGGATCACGCCCCGCAGCACCGCGTGAAATCTCAGTGAGGAATTTGCGAAAGTTCACTGGCTCGGGCCCCGCGATGTTGATCGCGTGACCGACGGATTCTTCTGTCTCGAGCGTCATGACCATCGCATCAACGACGTCCTCGACATACACGGGCTGCACCAGGTTTGTGCCGCGCCCGAAGACAGGGAACGCGCGGCGACGCCGAAACCACTCAGCCAGTCTTGAGACGTTGCGATCGCGCGCGCCTCCGAAAATCATCGAGCATCGGACGATCGTCCAATCCAAACCGCTCACGGCGACGGCGGCCTCGCCCTCGATCACCTCCTGGGAAGTCTTGTCGGGGAAGTGCGTGAAGCGACGCGTGGAGGACATCGTGATTAGTCGCGAGACCCCCACCGCGCGACACGCCTGCACACACGCCTCTGCATATCGCGTGTGCGAGCAACAGACGAGCGCGTCGCATCCTTCGATGTTCTCCCAAAGCGTCCAGCGGCGCGTACAATCCCCAACTCGCAGATTGGCTCCCCACGCGTCGAGTGCTCGTGCGACCGGCGTCTCAGGATCGCGGGTCAGGGCGAGGACACTGTAGCCCTTGTCCACGAGTCGGCGGACGACTCGTTCTCCGGTGAATCCGGTGGCGCCGGTGACGAGTATTCTCCGCATCACCGTGCCGCCGAGAGGAGTTGCGTCATGGCGGTCCACTCACGACGCATGACGTTGGCAACTTCATAACGAGCCACGGCGCGTTTCCGCCCGGCTTGCCCCATGGTCATTCCAATGCCCGGATTGCGAATCAGGAAGTCCATCGCACTCCCGAGTTCGTCGACCTTCCCTGGCGCGACCAGGAATCCCGTCGAACCATCCATTACGAGTTCGCGGCAACCACGGATGCGGTACGCGACGACCGGGCGCGCCATCATCATTGCTTCGATGATCGATGTCGAAAGCCCTTCGCGATAACTCGGAAGGACGAAAAGATCCGTCGCTGCGAGGATTTCCGGGACGTCGGTGCGCATCCCGACCAGATGCACGCGTCCCGCGAGAGGATGCTCGCTGCAAATCCGCTGAATCTCTTCCTTCACCGATTCGCGTTCGCCCGTGACGGCGTCGCCGGCAAAGATGAAGTGCACTGAATCGTGGCGCTCGGCGAGCTTCTTGGCAGCCTCGACGAGATCGAACCAGCCCTTCTCCCGCACCATGCGTCCCATCATGGTCACGACTTGGGCATCTGCGGGTAGCCCTAGTTCCTCGCGAATGCGGACGCGTGCTTCCTTGAGTTCGGGGCGATCCGGGTTGAACTTGCGGGAATCGATTCCATTCCCGATGTAAGTCACGTCCTGCTGCAACACGAGCCCGAGTCGAATGGCCGTCTGCACGTCCTCCTCGCTGACGCAGAAGAGGTGTGTCTGGAGCATGCAGCAAGCTCGTTCAATCTCGACATGCATGCGCCACTCTTTGCGCGGCATCAAGTCGTGGAAGTAGAAGCCATGCGCTGTGTAGAGGAGGACGGGAACGTCGCACAACCGTCCTGCAATGCGGCCAATGATGGCGGCGATCGGAGTGTGGACGTGCACGACATCCGGCTTGTTGGCGATGATCCAGCGACACAGGGCCCAGATGCTCCGGATGTGGCTGATGATGTCACGATTGCGCGCGATCGGTAACTCGACCATGCGCAGTCCCATCTCGGTGAGATCCTCGAAGTACGGTCCGCGCGTACACGCGCAAAAGACCTCACACCCATGGTCTTCGAGATGGAAGACGAGAGGAACGAGGAACTGTCTGACGGTGAAATCCACCGCACAGAGTTCGAGCACCTTGGGTCGGGTTCGACGCGCGGGAATCGTTATGCTCCGTTGATGCGCGGTTCACTCGCGCGGCGAAGAATCAACAGCGCAATCTCGGGCCGGCAGTTCCATCGGAAATGCAGGGCACTCGTGCCGACGCCTCTGCTTACGTAGACGCTCGTGCCTTCGTATTCCTTCAGTCCGGAAACCAGTGTGCGCTCGCCCCCGCTGAGGAGTGGAAGGTCGTAATGGAACGGTCTGACCTGACCACCATGCGTGTGTCCGCTGAGCATCAGATCCACTCGACGACCCTGCGGCAGAAGGCGTACCGCCGCCGGATTGTGTGAGAGCATGATCGTAGTGTTCTCTGGGTTGGAACCCTCAAGCGCGGCGCCGGGGAGACACGGCCCGGTCCAAAGATCGCCGACTCCCGCGACGGTCATCTTTGGCGCGGCGTCGCCCTTGCGGGCCTTGCGTGTGCGCTCTCGGCGTGGCTGAATCGATTCGAATCGATTCTCAAGGAGCCGGATGCCCGCTGTTTCCATCATGCGCTCTGTGTGCGTCAGGTGGACCTTGGCGTCATGGTTCCCCCGCACGGCCCACAGTCCATCCGGCGCACGAAGTCCAGCAAGCTGGGAGAGGCACGGCCCCATGCGTCGGGCATCGTGCGTGATGAAGTCTCCGGTGAGCGCGATCATGTCAGGATCGAGATGGTTCGTTGATTCGATGACTCGATTGAGGAACATCTCGCCGGAGACAAAGTTGAAGTGGATGTCCGTCAGGTGGACGATTCGATACCCCTCGAATTCGGCAGGCAGGTTGGGAACTGCGATTTCTATCTGGGTCCGTTCGATCCAGCGCGGCTCGATGAAGACACCGTATCCGATACCGGCTCCCATCCCCTTCATCATGCGCGAGAGGTTACGGCGGACATCGGGCATGCCGGCCACCTTTACTCGGGCACGCATGGCTGCACCAATGGCGTGCCGACGAAATGTCGCCATGCGCTCGCGCCCCGGACTGTCCACGCTACCCTCCTTCTCCATTAGGTCCCGTCTTGCGTATCGATCGATTCCAACAGACGCCTCAGCAGTCTCGCTTCGCCCTCGCGCAACACCGCGAATAGAATTCCAAGATTGGCGATTCCCTCACCCGGAACATCCGTTTCCTCGAACTCGAACCAGACCACCTGACCCGACAATGTCAGTGGGGTCGGCTGGAGAGGAATGTTGACGCGCACGATGAGCCGTTCGTGTGAATCGACGGCCTTCTTCCACTTCTGTGCGCGCATCGGGAGGAAGTCACGGAGCCCGATCCGCATTCCGTGCTGGGTGATGTTCGAGGTCTCCCCCGGCATCGGTTCTGTCATCATCGCCCAGGCTGGCGTCTCGACTTCGACTGAGCACCGCGAGGTGAAAACCAGTCGTTCTGCACGTCTCTTGTTCTGGGCAAAATCTGACATGAGGCTGGATCAGAACTCCGACTTGGTAGTTTGAGAGAACACATCGTCCGGGTGTCCAGCCACTGGGGGCGGAGCCGGTAGCCTCGGAGGGTCTGTCGGCGAAGTCGGATGGAGGCCTCCCGTCGGCGCACCAGCGTACAGGTACGACGAGAAGAGCTTGTTGTAGCTCGTCCAACTCTCTCCCTTGCCCGCCGCTTCGTTCATCGCATCACACGCCATCACCATGAATGCATCGAGTTGATCTGCATAGTGCAGGAGCATCGCCTCGCGCGTCTTGGGTGTGACGGGTGCACCCCACTCGAGCTTGCCATGGTGACTCAGAATCAGGTGCAGGATGTGACGACGCACCGAGTCGTTGAATCCCTCTGGCTCGCGCTGCAATTCGCGCATCGCCGTGTCTGCCATCATCGCGCCGAGCACGACGTGACCGATCAACCTGCCCTCGTCCGTGTAGCCGATGGAACGGCTCCACGAGTACTCACGTATCTTTCCGATGTCATGCAGGAGTGCACCTGCGGTGAGGACATCCATGTCCACGGGAGCGTACTGGGGTGCTGAGGTGACCGCGTGCTTGAGCACGATCAACGTGTGTTCGAGCAGTCCGCCGAGATAGGCTTGGTGTAGGCGTGCGGCCGCAGGGGCGGTGCAGTACATCTCGCGCAGGCGAGGGTGGCGAAAGAACTTCTCCAGCAGACGTGCGATGTCGGGGTTCTTGACCGAGGCAATCGCTGCGTCGAGCTCCTCCTCCATCTCGCTGCGCGGGCGCGGGCTCTCCGGCAGGAACCAACCGAGTTCAACTTCGCTATCCTCCACTCGGGCGATCTTTCGAACGGAAAGCTGCGTCGCGCCGTTGTACTCGGCGACGTCGGCGACAACGCGGGCGAAGTCGTCCCGCTCCAAAATGCCGGAAAGCAACGTGTCGTGGTTGTCCCACATGACCGCGCCGGCAGTGCCAGTCGCATCGGCCAGTTGCAGGGTGAAGTATGGATCGCCGTTCTTCTTCGAGCGCTGCTCAAAGCTCTTAAGCAGATAGACCGAATCGACGGTTGTCCCCATCTTCAAAGTGCCGATGGGCACCTGGGGTGGTTGCTGGGTTTTTTCGCGCCCCTCGGGAGGAGCAGTTGGAATTTTGGACATGTAATCAGGAACCTCGCGCTCTGATAGATACACGTCCCCTCAGGTTCGCAACGGGTCAATCCGAAGCGGTAAAAGTAGGGGGATTCGCAAGGGTCTCGTTGGCTACTTGCTCCTTAGCCTGGCCCACTGCGTATCAGCCTTGGCGATCTGCCCTTGGTCGTCCCCGACCTTGTTCCATTTCTTGAGCGTATTCCCGAAGAATCCGTTATAGTACAAGAGCAGCCGCCCATCGGCGACCTTGTACGTCTCGGGGTCCACTTCGACTTTGTCCCCATCAAGCATCGCCCAAGCGCACCACCCACCATACGCGGGTGCGAATGCTTCGGGGGACGCGGCAAAGTTCTTCAGGTTTTCAGCGCTCGCGAACTGGTACGTGGTGCCTTCGAAGATGGATATGAATCTCCCGCTACCTTGCATCGGCTTTCCATGGAAGTACGAGACGACATCGTATCCGGCGGCGGCGGGCTCGCCGGGTTTGACGTTGAGGTCTGCCCGTGTGTTCGCGGACGTGATGCGAAGGAGTTCCCTTGTTTCGAGGCCTGAATTGAGGCGGGTCGCGCCTGCATCGCGGCGGAACACCTCCTTGCCCGATGCATCGAAGATCACCAGCGACGGGCGTTTCTCCTCGGCAGGAAGATCAGTAATGCTTGATGCCGATTCGTACGAAACGAGAGCGCCCATGTCGGCAAACTGTCCTCCCCACCTGGCCACTTCCTCTTTCGATCCGTCGCGCACGAATACGTGCCGCACTCCAGCGATCGTCGGGGCACCAGTGACGAGTTGCTTCACGAAATCCTCGTCGCCGTTCGCTGGGATGAAATGCACGGCCGTCGTGCGACCCGAAACTGCGAGGGCCTCGAGTGGGCGTGTCTCTTCTGCAAAGCTAGCCGATGTGGCCACGCTAAGAATCAGTGCTGCCGCGATCCTGAACCTGATTTTCATGAGTGTACTCTCCGCTTGAATGGTCAGGATCGTGGCACGCGACTCCGGCGGCTGGATGTGAAAGATTGCCCATATCGTTTGATCTTGCCGACCCAGGGATGGCGATGCGGGAACCTCGAAGCCGATTCCTGTAGGTAAAGCTCAGGTACATAGTGCCCCCCTGCGTGTGTTCGGTCGGACGCAGTCAGCGGAGGTGCGCAGGTGGCTCGCTCAGTGGCTCCCCTCCCCCCGGCGTAGCGTAGCGTCCCTGCCGCCGT
>Ga0268299_1003312_pt1 | contig 15285 bp, 14 predicted proteins | sample NOBtaG_FD_193484 | JGI IMG/M metagenome (GOLD analysis project Ga0268299, IMG submission 193484) | Activated sludge microbial communities from bioreactor in Nijmegen, Gelderland, Netherland - NOB reactor | ecosystem: Engineered > Bioreactor > Aerobic > Activated sludge | place: Netherlands...
GAAAACTCTATCCACTGTCGCCCCTTGCGAACTGTGCGACGTGGTAGCGTATGCGTGAGAGAGGAAACCAAACTCTTTATCCAGCATCCGGCCATTATTCAGCTTGATATGCCCGCCTTTGGTGAAACCTGTCACCCGGTAGACCGCGCCATTGCTTAAACGCTGTCCATCATAATCTTTTCCGCCTTTGGTGATGCGTATTTCATCATTAACCGTAAGCGGGAGTTGATCCGCTTGATAGACGTTGAAACGCTCAGGAGCATTAAGCGGCAGAAAATGAGTAGGAGTTTTTGCTTTAGGGTTCGAGCAAAGCCCTATTTTCCCTTTATCATCAACCGAGATGACATAGAACCGCGCCCCCATTTTGAAAACACCCTTAGTATTTTGGGAAAATTCGATGACTTGCCCCGGCTCATAGTTAGCGAAATGCTGTTTTTGCGCGTTCGTGTAGTTAAGCGACACCAGGCGCAGCACCTCTTTTTCATCCCCGGCCAATAATCCCCGCTCTTTTAACCCCTCTCTTATGCCCGCCGTGACTAAATTAGCCTCTTTATGGGTAGGAGACACCACCAAAGCCGTTTTTCTTTCCTCTACCGCCCTTAAATAATCACTGACCAACGCCGCGATCCTCTCGCTCTTATCCGCTATCTCTTTGACCGCGTGTAACTTACGGTCAAGAATATCAACCCCCTTTTCCATATTGCCAAGGCTGATTTGCTCGACCGCATCACGGTAAAAACCCGACTGGCGCACCACCGCCTTAAGAGTTGCCATCTGCAAACCACTGTATTTTTCCAGGAGGCGCAGCGAGTCGCCCGCCTCCACCGAAGAATGTTGACGCGAATCGCCCGACAAAATCACCCGGCAATCAAGTTTTTTGGCAAGTTGCAGGGTGTTTTTCATCTGTTTGGCGGAGACTAACCCCGCTTCATCAATCCACAGCACGCCACCAGCAACACTTTGCTGTAACTCTTGGCTAGTCAACAACATCTGCAACGTATCTGCCTTAGAAAATCCCTCTTTTCTCAGCACATCGCGGGACGCTTTAGCCGTGGGAGCGAAGGCGAACACCTCCAAACCCGTATTTTCTTTGATGGCCTTGGCTGTTTCCTGCATAAGCGTGGTTTTTCCTGTACCCGCGCCGCCTTGCACCAGGGTTATTTTGTCCTGACTGCTCAAAATATGCTTAACCGCGTCCTTTTGATCCTGATTTAAGGAGTTGGAGAACTCCCAAGGCGCATAAGCGAACTTCTTACACGCGCCGCGACCCTCTTTAGCCAAGCGCAAGATGGTTTTCTCATCCAAAATCGTTTGCTCTGTGGTGATATAAGACCTATCACCCACTCGGCGCACGACCAAACCGGGGCTTTTATAGAGCGCGTCTTTCAATTCCTGCTCACCATATCGCCCCAAAGACAGCCGCAACGCTTCCGCCAGGACTTGCCGATCTTCCACCACGCTTGCACGCTCGAAAACGTGATCCATCACCAACCCAATCGCCTTTTCTTTTTCTACCGCCCCCGCGACGCTCGCCACTCCCCCAGGCGCGAGCGTCAATTGCTCCCGTTCCCCTTCACTCAAACTACCACGCCACACCGTCACCAGCTCAGAAAGAGGACGCTCTTTTTGCTTATTCTGGCGAATCATCCGCCCGATGAGTGCTTTTGCTTCCGGCTGGGTGATATTGTGATCTTCTGCATAAGCTTCAATTTCTTGCGTCCGGCGCGAGAATTTTTGCACCAGCTCGCGCGACACCGAGGAGATTTCAAAATTATGTGGGTTGAGCGTTATGCTGTAGCCTAGTTCGACCAGATTACGAGCCAAACGATTATGGAAGATTTTTTCAAAATAATGATGCTTGGCCTCTCGCACCTGCAACGCTTTCCAGATGCCGCCCTCTATCTCATCTTTTGCCAAATTCATTGCAACAACGTGCATATGTAAATCGGGATCTTCCAACCCTGAAACCGGCCTTGCCGTGAAGTGGGTAAAATCCGACCAGACCATATTGGAGACAAGCCGGTTTTCATCTCTGTTTTTTGCCCCTTTACGCACGCGCGTAAACGCCGCCTCTTGTTCTATTTGCTGCATTGTGTAGCGCACCGATTCTTGGAACGCATCGATCACCCGCGAATCTTCCAGCAACCCCACCAGGCTAACCGATTTAGGAGCGGAGAACGTAAAATCATAAGCAGGAATACGATCCGTTTTGATGCGCTGGGTCAGTTGCTCACCATCAGGAGAGAACCCCCGCGCCAGATTCATAAACGCATCTTTTTCGACCGCACCAGTGAGGCCGAGCATAGCAGCACCACGACCACCCCAAACGCCCGGTTGCTCTTGCCCGTCCGCGTAATATTCGAGGAAGTATTTTTCCGCTTGCTCTGCGTTTTTTATTGCGTTGACTCCCATCATAGGGAATCGATCCTAGCACGACATTTTCAAATGGTGCTACTCGCAAAATTACCTAATTTTGGAAAATCTAGAATATAGACTTCTTCCCTTAGCACGCTAAGGAAAAAAATGTAAAAAATCGTTAGGAATAATAAATAAGGATATATGCAATAGTGCAGCAGAGAATAAGCCGTAGTGATGAGGAAAAAGGAAAAGAGAAAACAGGAAATAGTATAAATATTTTGCCGGTTAAATGTAACTTGATATTAACCGGCAAAATATTTATACTATATGCAGTAAGTGGTTTCTGTATCAAGTTTAGGAAGGAAATGTTGCCATCACGGCAATTTATTGGGCTTAATATAATGTCTATGTATGCCGACCAAGAAAGGCAGTTTTTGGAATGGTTAGTGAAAAATCAACCAAAGATAGAGAAATATTTCCATCTTTTAGAAAAAACTGTTTCTGAGCATCAAGATAAAGATGAGCAACTGCAATCGATAATAAGCACCATAACGAACAATGTTAAGAATATTTTACCACGTGGTTTTGTGGATACTGGGCGTTTTGAGTTGTTTTGTTTATGGGTTGCGATAGTTACGCTAATTGCCAAAATTTACAAATATAAGATTAATAAAGAAGCAGCAGTGCTTTTAATTGGTAGAATACCTCATCCAACCATTTCGGATATAGCCTACAGTATAAATTCCTATTCTCTCTATTCTGAGGATTATTCTCTTAAGTTTGAGGATCACATATTTATGATGCATCCTAGATGGCAACGCTATATAACGCTTGCATCTAGGGAGGATTGGGTTGTAGAGGCGCACCTTTCAGAGTTGACAGTAAAGATTTGTCAAAATACGGGTAAGTTTTTTGAGTCTTTGAGGGCAACCGCATCGTTACCAACATTGTATTCACTTGACAAATTTCTTCAACTTGATACAACAAAAGACGCTGTATTTGTAAAAGAAACTCTAATCAATGCTGTGCGGAGTCTTCCTTTTGGCATTCATAAATCTTTAATTGTAAAAGTGGCTTTTCTAGAGGCCGTAGGGAAAATTTCCCTTGATTTAACATACCTAAGGTACGAGTCAGCCTACACTACAAGTTTTGTTTTAGAGGCATTAAAGGTATACGCTCTTGTGACAGATGTTTTAGATGAACCCCCACCACTAGACGAAGAATCGCCAATACCTCAGCTTAGAGATTATAAGCGTGTAGAACAAGAAGTTAAGCAGGCGGAAGAAAAAATTGAGCAAGCAAAAGAGGAGTTTGAGCGAACAAAAGAAAAACTTAAACTGTCCCAAAAGGAAGTGGAAAACTTGATTGCTAACACCAGCGACATTGCAACGCTCTACCACATATGGCAACACAACATTGATGATAACAAGGCTACTAGAAATCGGCTCAAAGAACTTTATAAAGATAAAATTCCTGACGATGCAACGCCGTGGTTTTACGAGAAGCCCGTAAAACAGTATAAGTATCTGCAAATTCGCTGGTCAAAAACTGTAGAAGAAGATGGGGAAAAAATAACAGAAGAAGGCGAAATTCATATTGGGAATGCGAATAAATATAAACTATCAAATGCTAAAGACGGCAATAGCGTAAATATTTAGTTATACTGTTAAAAATAGCTTGCTGTTTAACAGGGAAACTATTATAATGGCTACAGTTAAATTTCAGTTAGTCAGCTCTTTTAGTTTTGTTTAGTGACTCTCTAAAAAGAGCCGACTTTTTCACTGTAGCTGATTGAAAATGTAATTTTGATTTACTCAGTTTCGCAGGCTGTTTAAGTCAAAACTATTTTCAATTATAACTTATAACCCCCGTATTTTTCCACAGAATAAAGCACAGACAGTTTTAACCTGTACGATGGACAGATTAAGCCCTGGCTTTGTCTTGTAACTTCTTAATTCTCAAATCCTAAAGCTTTCTGCCACTGTTGCGGCGGAACGGGAAACCCCTGTCTTTAGGGAAAAGGAAAAACATATGTCTATCAAATCATTCATTCACAATAAGTTAGAAGGAAATAGTTTTGTCTTTGGGGTGATATATGCCCTGATGGGAGGAGGGGTCGTTATTGCTGGCTCTGGCCTTGCTTTCGGAGTGATGGTTGTCGTGACGTTCTTCACGCCGAAGGTCAACGGCTTGTTGATGAGTGTTGGCCGTCCTCTTTTGCATTGGGCGAATTTCGGCCAGTCGGGAAATTGGGTGATTGCCCAAATGACGGGTTTACTCACTCACCACCCGCTCATTGTTGGCAGTGGATTAGCCTGTCTGGTTTTTATGGCTTCTCTGGTGCTAGCCCTACCTTATGCGTTTGCCTCTTACGGATTTTTCTCTAAAAACTCTTACGTCCCGGCAACCAGGAGATTCTAACGTGCCTTTACCCCGCTGCCATCTCACCCGGCGGCGGGTTTTTTACAAGGAGGGGAGACAATGAATTTCTTAAAGAAAATGTCCAATGGACTTCATAGTTTAGCGGTCATCACGGACGCTATTTCCAACCAAGTGCAACAATTCAACCTTTCTAACGACCGCCACGCGCCGCGCTCGTTTTCGCCGCCGTCATTAACGCTTGATTCGCCTTTGTTGCTGTTCGGCAACGGGGACATCGTGAGAATTTCCGAGTTGACGGAGGGCGTTTTTATCGCAGGGGCGACGGGTTCAGGAAAAAGCAGTTCCATAGGGGCTTTACTGGCGCAACAGCTCTTAGCCATTCGCCTGTGGGAGGGCAGGAAAACAGGCGGGCTTGTCTTATGCGCGAAGCCTGATGAAATCGGCGTTTGGCGCAGATATTTAGCCAGCGCCGGACGCATTGACGATGCCATTATTTTAGAGGCGGGAGGCGGCCATAGCTACAACTTCTTTGAGGAAGAAGCGAAGGCAAACCCCGACACCGAGAACCTCATAGCGATGTTTTTGGAGGTGCTTTCCATTACCCAGGAGAAGAAACAGAGTTCAGATAGTTACTGGATGGACGGAGTACGTGAATTATTACGCAATGGAATTGACTTGCTTAAGAGCAGTAGGGAAAAAATGACCCTCAATGCGCTATGCTCTATTATTGACCAAGCCCCTTTGAGCATCGCGGATGCAGACTCTAAAGAATGGCAAGAAAGCAGCTATTGCTATCAAGCCGTCGAAAAGGCCGCCGGACACTTTGCAGAGATGAAAAACAAACTGCAAAGCCTTTCGCCTAAGGAACGCGAGAAACTGCAATCCGAGGAGCGGGATTTTAAGGTAGCTTATGATTATTTCCTAAGCAAGTTTCCCTCGCTCGATGAAAGGCCGCGCTCCGGCATTGTCTCGATGTGGAGCGGTCTAGTCGATATGTTCCGGCGCGGGGTGATGGCGGATCTGTTCTGTAGCAAGACCAGTTTTAGCTTAAGCGACCTTGAGCAAGGTAAAATTCTTATCCTCAATCTGCCGGTATTGGGCGCGATGAAGGAGACAGGCCGCGTCGCTCAAGTCCTGATGAAATATCTTTTTCAACGGCACATCCAAGCCCGCGACGTGTCGCTAAGTCCCGCCCCTGTGGTGATCTGGGCGGACGAAGCCCATTATTTTTGTAGTCAAAATGACGTAATGTTTATGACGACTGCCAGGAGCAGCCGCGTCATTACGGTGTATATTTCCCAGACCGTCAGAAACTTACAGGAAGTGTTAGGCCATAAGGGAGAAATCTCCGCCGATGCACTCTTAGCGGGCTTTCAAACCAAGGTGTTTTGCTGCAACGGCGATGATTACAGCAACCAATGGGCTAGCCGTCTGATCGGCTCGGTCTGGACGAGCAGAGGCGGTTACAGCAAAGGCCAGAGCCAGCAGGATTCCAGCCCGACCACGACCCGCAATGACGGGTTTAACGTCAATGAACAACTCACGGCGCAAATAGACCCAGTGAAGTTTACCCAGCTCAGAAAAGGCGGGGTCAGCAATAGTTTTTACGTGGATTGCATTATCTTTCAACCCGGCAAGCTATGGGCGAACGGCAAAAACCACTTGGAAATCACCCTTCATCAAAAACAAATCAACGGATAAGGAAAGGAGGAATGTTTTATGCAAGGACAACAACAAAACCGGGCTTCTTATTACGCATCGAGCAAAGCCTTGGTCATTATCGTGATGGAGTTTTTCAGCCGCAGCGTCGAGGTGTTCATTAGAAAAGATTTCGGAGTCCGCTACTTCGATATGTTAGGGGCGAGCGGTTCGGCCTTGACGCTGTTTATCGTGGTGATGATCGCCGCTTTCCAGTTCGGGGAAGATATGCAAGCGGGCAACGTTATTTTGGGTTTGTATCTCTTGGCTTACGTGGTAATGGCGATCATTCATATTCAACTGGCGAAATACCGTAAGGAAATGATCCATTCCTGGTATTCCGGCACGCCGTTGCTGTATAGCTGGTTATTTAAGGATATGGCCTGGCCTAAGATGGAAGAGCATCACTGCAAGCTTTACCTAGAGCCTCTGGCCGTGTTTCTAGTCTCTCTCCCGGTGGCGGTTCTGTCGCCTCAATTAAGCGTCTGGCTAACCTTAAGCGCGTTGTTTATGTTCGCCAGAGGCCAAAGGGCGTTACGCGCCAGCCGCGAGAAATATCTGGACTTGGTGGACGCTCAGATTGAAGCCGACGCGCTGGCGAATGTCATTAAAGGCATCAAGCAGCCTTGCGAGGCCAAAGGCGTTGAATGCTGGGGCGCATTCACACCAGAGCAACAGCAGTATATTTTCAAGCAGACGGGGCAAGGGCAGTAGGAAAAAGAAAACAATGTCCTAAAGGGTGCTGATCATCCGGCACTCTTTTTGTTCTCTACCGCCCAGGGAGGAAATTCTTATGTCACTACCCAACCGTCAGGACGAGCTGGAACGCTTCAAAAGCGAAATCAACCTGGTCGATTATGCCATCGGCTACGGCTATAGACCCGTGAAGGGTGAAATCTCGCGCAACAGCGCGGCACTCAAGAATGATTCCACCGGCCACAAGATTATTGTGACCCGCGACTCAGACGGGCATTATGTGTATTTTTCCGCCAATGGCGGCAGCGATAAAGGAAGCATTATTGATTTTTGCGCCGCCAGGGGAAACCTCTATACTGATCGAGGAGATGTCAATGTAGGAAAAGTGAGACTATTGCTAAGGGGCAATAGCCCCGACATCACCACGACCGAACGCAGCCGCAATGCTATTTTATTACGCCCCATCTCAACCAAAGACAGAGGCGAAATCGTGCGGCGATTGGCGACAATGCCAGGAGTAACCTACGAAGGAGGACACGCCTATTTGCAACGCAGAGGCTTAGGCGCGGACATACTCACCCACGAGCGATTCATCAACCGGATACGCACCGGCGAGAAAGGCGAGGCCGTTTTTCCACATTATGACCAAGAAGGAGTTTGCGGATATGGTCTTAAAAATACAGGCTTTACCGGATTTTCCGCAGGAGGGGAAAAAGGAGTTTGGACAAGCAACATCAAGAAGGAAGACACCAAGCTTTTTATAGGGGAATCCGCCATTGATTGCCTTTCACATTTTGCCATCCATAAAGATGAAGCTACGCGCTACCTCAGCACCGAAGGCGGATGGAATCCAGATAAAACGCCCGGACTGATCAAAGAGGCCGTAGCCAAGCACCCAGGCAAAACCGTCATTCTTGGCTTTGACAATGACGAGGCGGGCAGGAAGTACGAGCAAGCCATCAGAGAGCTTTTGAGAGATAGCGGCAAGGAAATCATCACCCAATGGCCGACCAGGGGCAAGGATTGGAACGATCAACTCACAGACCGAGACAGCAGAAAAGAAAAAGCGGCAGCCAAAGAACAGGAACAACCCAAACCAGCACTAGACCAGGAGCGACCCGACCAGGCCAGCACAGCCAAGGACTACTTGAAAGAGTTACAAACCCGCCGACCGCAACAACCCCAACAACAGAACGCTAAAGGCCGCAACTTTAGCCGCTAACCCCAGAAGAAAGAAGAGTTTAGGGCAGTAGAGAAAGGAAAAATCTTTCTTTTCTTGCTGTCTTATTCTGTTTTACCAGATGGTAAGAATGCCCGAAGCAATGATTTTATGATCACGGGTCACGAGGGGAAGCCCCATTTCTAAGGCAGTAGCAGCGATAATACGATCCGGCATTTCTGGAACAATAGCGCGAGGGATTTTTCTAAGGGTTAAAGCAATATCATCCGTCACAAAAACAACCTCCAACGCACTGTCCGGTTTACGCATATCCATCAGGAGTTGATCCATTAGCGACTGAGTAAATCGGCCTTTCTCGATGAGGTAACAGATTTCAACGATGGAGATGGAGGAAAAATAAAGGGGTTCGCCATCAGTAACCGCCTGTTTAATAGCGTCCGTTGCGGTAGAAGAAAGCTTAGGCGGATCAACCAGCATCCAGATAAGCGCGTGAGTATCAAGGACAAGCGCACTCATTAAAAATCGTCCCTTGGGAAATTGCCCCACATTTCTTTCCGTGCCTCGTCAATTTCTTCGGCGGAGATGCTCACACCGAGATTAGCGCATAGCCCAATGGGGTTACGACGCGGTTTTTTAGGCGTATGTTCCTCTATTTCTTCAACAAGGTGAAAAATTTCTTCTTGTTTATCCGGCGGCAACCGGCGGAATTTCTGCCATAATTGTTGTTCTGTTATCTGCATAAAGCCTCATTTATCCAACGAATTAAGGCAATAATACCGAATTATTACAGGCAAAACAAGGCAATCTCTATATTTGGAATTGTTCAAGAGCAAACGTCCTTTTATTTTTGAACTGGAAACAGGGCAATAACTAGACCCGGTTGATGATGAGGTCATATAAATCTTGCTCCAACCTTTTTTCGTAAGGGGGATCTTCAGCGGTTGGGCTATTTGAAGAATACCAAGTTACCGTAATGCGAATAGACCTTGAACCTAATATTTCTGCTTTTTTGTTGTATACCTTAAGAAATGCCCCCAGAAGATAATTAAATTTTCCTGATGGTGACACCAACTCTTCAAGCTTTTTTTCGTCCTCATCACTATCAGGGTTAGCACTCACTTTTGCTTCTAAAGTAAATAAGTTATGGGTATCTGTTAGCCGTTTGTGGATAATGATGTCTGGTCTAAATCGGTGGTCATTAGGTCGCCTTTTCCGGTCTGTTTCCCGCCGATTATATTCGCAATCAACATTTAGGTCTGTGTCTTGTTCAAGGTAAACCGCGAGGCGATGACAGATTGCTTGTTCGTGTGTTCCTATAGCAATTAAATCAATATCGGAATCCAATAATTTATTGATTGCTCCCCGAACAGCAGATTTTATTTTTTCCTGTTTTTCTTCTAAAGATAATGCCGGTAGTTCACTACTTTTTAGCCGCACACTATTACCCCTTTTTATTAGTTTCGTTTGTCTTATTCTTATCCCGTATTTTCACATACTTATAAAAACTTGTCCGCCCAATCCCTAGGGTTTTGCAAATATCCTTGATGGTGTTTCGGGGATCTGCCATCAGAGCTTGAGCTTGCCTGATTTTCTTCTCGTCCATCACTTCGCGCCGTCCCCCTTTGCGCCCCCTCGCCCGCGCCGCTTTCAACCCGGCCAGGGTGCGCTCACGAATCAAATTGCGCTCGAACTCCGCCAACGCGCCGAAGAGATGAAACACCAGCTTTCCCCCTGGGCTAGTCGAATCAATATTTTCCGTCAGAGAGCGAAAACCGATGCTTTTTTGCTCCAACTCGCCCACCAGCTCGATAAGGTCTTTCAAAGACCGCCCCAGGCGATCTAGCCGCCAGACCACCAGCACATCACCAGGACGCAGCATTTCAAGCGTATGAGCCAAGCCTTTACGCTCAGAAGCTACGCCGCTTACCTTGTCCGAAAAGACCCTTTCACATCCTGCTTTTTGAAGCGCGTCCGTCTGTAAATCCAGATTTTGCTCTTCCGTCGAAACTCGCGCGTAACCTATCAGCATAGCACCCTCGTTTGATTTGTTCGTTAAACCGTCACCCTATCATAACTGCGAACATAGATAAACGAACGGAAAAACGGATGGCAATAGGAAAGAAAAACTCTCTTTTGGCCGTCAGCTCGCAACTGTACGTCAAACCCTCGTTTGATGAACATTTTTGTTTAGTATGATACAGAAATAATGAACAATTGCTTTATTAAAAAGGTTGAACCGACCACGCGAGCTATATTGCTTGCTGGCTTAAACTACTAAAGAACGACAAACGCGCCATCTTTACGGCAGCATCAAGAGGTATATCAAAGATATATAAGGAATATAGCAACGATATATTATGTTGATATAGTTCTTATTTGATAACCCAAAACAATTGATACAATAAATATACGATGATAGGATTGTTAGCCCTATAGTTATCAAATATATAATTAGAATCTAGTTGATATATTTTACATATATAATTAATACCATAATTATTCTGTTTTTGAGGTAGAAATGATCATATTAGTAGGAGGAATAAAGGGCGGCTCAGGTAAAACCACCATAGCAACCCACCTTGCAGTTATCCGATCTCAGCAGGGAAAAGATGTCTTGCTGGTAGATGCAGACGACCAAGAGACGGCCAGCGATTTTACTATCTTGCGTAATGAAAAAATGGGCGGCAATGCTGGATATACCAGCATCAAGCTAACGGGTTCAGCAGTAAGAACCGAATTGCTACGACTTTCTACAAAATATGATGATGTGATTATTGATACAGGAGGCCGCGACACTACCAGCCAACGCGCCGCGATTAGTATTGCTCACAAAATGATTATTCCTTTTGTCCCGCGTTCGTTTGATATTTGGACAATAGAAAAAGTTGCTGGATTAGTGGGAGAGATGCAACAAGCCAACCCTTCTATCCAGGTTTTTACCTTCCTTAATCGGATTGATGCACGCGGAGCAGATAATAAAGAAGCTGAGGACATTCTAAAAGAAAATCCCATCATCAAATTTATGGATGCCCCTATTGGCACACGTAAAGCGTTTGGCAATGCCGCCGCCCAAGGGTTAAGTGTTACAGAACTTAAGCCCCAGGATGATAAGGCTAGTGCGGAAATTATGATACTATATAAGTATATTTTTGATACTAAATAGATATAATAGAAATTATTTATAAATATTCTTATTATATCTAAATGATATATTTTATATATAAAGGTGATAATTTATGGCTATATCTAGCAAACCAAAAAGCAAGCAAACCCCTAGTGATATAAGCGTAGATGCGCTTATCAATAAAGGCGGGAGCGTTGCAAATGATGATAAAGAACTATCCAGTAAGAAAGAGCAGCAAATTCTTATACGTGTTCCCTCAGATGCTTTAGAGCAGATTGATAGACTAGTAGCCAAACGGCGCATTAAAACCGCCCGCGTTACGTGGCTATTAGAAGCGATTTTTGAGAAACTGGACAGAGAAGAAAAACGGCTACAATCCAAGTAGGTGTTTATGAAAAAGGCCAGTAGCACTAACCGCGAGAAAGCAACCGCACCAGCACAAAAAAAGTTGGAGCAGTTAGAGCTTTTTCCAAAAACCGAAATGAAATCATTGCAGGGAAAGAAAGACAAATCCTTTGTTGTGATGCAACAAGATGTAAATGATGCAGAGGATTTCTGAAATGGCAAAAAAGACCCTTACCATAAAGCAGGCTTCAGTTAGAGAGCCAGATGAGAAAAAGAAAAACTTGGAAGAGTACGAGCAGGAAAAACCTTTCCAACTCAATTTTTTTACTTTGTTAGATTATCCCTCTGAAGATAGAAAATACTCCAACACACTGACCTTTTATGATTTCATCCCTAGATTCTTTTGGGGTAAGTCTAAGCGGGAGAATGGAAAATATCTCCCCATATTGAAACGTGACTTTCATTACCAGAAACAAGATTATAGACTTTCCATTATACCGGCTCGTGTTGAAAGCGCAGACGGCACAGAGAAAGATTATTATCCCGGCCAGCGCGAAGAGTTGGTAGAAGATGCTTTGAAAAAACTTGCTGTGGAAGGCCACTGTGTGTTCTTGGATGGCAAAGCCGCCATTATCTTTAATATTCACCAGATACAAGAGCAGCTTAAGCGAGGAAAAGAGCTTGATCCAGAAGGCAAACAAAAAGGCCACACCTTGAGCTATGAAGAAATTAAAGAGGCTCTTACGGTGCTTTCCAGAACCACGCTGCAAGTAAAATCCATTGATGGAACAGCCGTGCTTAACTCACACATTATTGAAGAGTTGGGAATCAAAACAAGGGAGGAATGGAAGGGGAAGGTGAGCAAAGATGAGCGGTGTTATGTGATATTTAATAACCTCATCACCTCAATGATCAAAGATTATAAGTTTCGCCGCTTCAACTATGAAAAACTAATTTCTTTGAAAAGGGTTATTGCCCGCCAGCTTTTCAAGCGTATGTCTCACCATTACAAACAAGCCAGCAAAAAATTTCCTTACACTATTTTACTATCAACAATGGATCGGGATTTTGGTTTGGAGAAACGCAGACAACAACGCGACCGGATCAGGGAAGCTAGGGAAGCATTACAAGAAATGATCGAAAAGAAAATTATAAACAACTACAAAGAAGATTTGATAATGAACTCGTACAACCCACGAAAGATAGAGGATGTAAGTTTTGAGCTTACCCCTAGTGATGAGTTTATCGACGATACAATACACGCCAACGAAAAAGCGCAGCGAATAGAAATGGTCAAAGCTGTTCAGGAAAAGGATAAAGGATAAAGGATAAAGAATAAATTAGTAATAAAAATTACCAGTTTTGCCTGTGGAAAACTTTTTTCCAATTGGAGGTTTTAGACGCGCTCAATTGGAGGTTTTAGACGCGCTCAATTGGAGGTTTTAGACGCGCTCAATTTTCCAATTGAAGGTTTTAGACGCGGATCACCTATATTTCACTACTCCAATTGGAGGTTTTAGACGCGTTCAATTGGAGGTTTTAGACGCGGTTGATCTAAAAACTAGAGGTTTTAGACGCGGATCGCTGATCTTTCGCTGATCTCAAATGTGATCACCTGATCTGAGATCAAAAAAATGACCTTAAAAACCATCAAAAAAGCCCCAATTGGAGGTTTTAGACGCGCTCAATTGGAGGTTTTAGACGCGGTTGTTTCTAAATAAGCAATTTACTATCAATAAGTTATACGATAAAAAAAGCCGCTATCCCTTCTTAATCACCTTCTAATCACATTTAATCACAAATCCCTTCTTATAGTTCTTCCCTTTTTTGTGGATAACTTTTTTCTTTCAGAAAAAAATCAGAGAAATTTTTTTGAAGAAAATGAAGAGGGGAAAACCAAAAGCAGGTTTTCCCCCAGACCCCCTTTCCAAGAAACAAGGCTGATCTCGCTAACGCTCGATCAGCTAATCAAGAATTTTATTCCACACTTCGCACGCTTCGCTTTGCTTGTATTCCATAAAATAAAACTCGCTAACGCTCGATAAAGCACAAGATACACTACTCGCTCATCCTGTAAGATTTCCAGGGTTGAAGAGGTTTTTCTTATCGGACGTAGAACCATAAAACAAGCACGGCATAAGAGAAAGATTTGGGCAGTAGAGAAAGAAAAACCCTTTACTCTTAATGAGTTATGCGTTTATTGCATAGCTTCTTTTCTGCATTTAGGGCAGGATAAGCAGAAATCACGCCTTTAGTTTTGAAAGTTTGCCTAAAAACAGCCTTTTTATGTCTGTAACTTATTGATTCTAAAGGACTGACTTTCAGGGTATGCTAGAGTATTCAAAACATCAAGACCCCCTCTAAAATCGCCTCTAAACGCATTGTTTTTAAGTGGTTTAAATAGATCATTTACAGACAGGTTTTTTCTTGCTGGGGCTATTCTGACCCTTCATCACTGGAAACCAGCTTGATCGAGTTAATCACCACCGCCGAGGCCGCGAGCTTGTCGTGTTCTTCCGGCAGCTCTGAAATCCACACGACCGACTCAGTCAGCAAACGCTGATAGAGTGTTTTTAGATTGCGCCCCTCTAGTTTCACCCGGTAGAGTGGGGAAATAATCGTGATAGCCTTACCACCAGTGAACAACAGCGCGTCTATGTGGGTATAGCGCAAGCCGATAGAATCACCATCCACAAACCGAATATCCAGGAACGGCACGAACCGGCGACGACCAGGAGAGAAAAAACAATCCGAGCTTAGATTTTCTTGTAATTCGTTTTCGTCGCCTGATTCTTCCATCTCAAGCGTGAGATCTTCCGCCTCACTTCCCATCATAGATTTCTATAGCCCCCAATCGCGTTTTCTTGGCCGCCTGATAGTGTTGTCAGGGGTGTCGGCTACCCTACTAGCTCTTTTAGGCTTCAACGCTTCTAAATAGCTCTTTGCCCCTTTATTGAGCGTGTCTGATAAATTGCTTTTTTCATCCTGCTTATCGGTGAGCTGGAGTTGATAGCCCAACCGACGCACAAAAGATGGTTTTTCTTGAGCAGGCACGGCAGCAGGAGAGGGAGCAACCAAAGCCATTTTTTCTTTTGCCTTAGCAGACATTGCCCGCCCCAGCGACCAAGCGCGATCCGACAGACGACCCAACACGCTCACCCGATGCCGCAACGCCGCCAGCTTGGAAGCGTTGATTTGCTCCATTGCTTTTTGTTCCATCTCGACCGCCAGAGGTCTAGCACTGCTTTGCTGAATTTCCTGTTTTAGTTCTTCTTTGCTATCGGTGTAAATGGTGACACTCTCCCGGCCACGCGAGACAGAAACATAAAATTGCTCTTTACTGGTAGCCGCGAAGCTTTCCGCGCTTTGAGCAATGAAAACTCTATCCACTGTCGCCCCTTGCGAACTGTGCGACGTGGTAGCGTATGCGTGAGAGAGGAAACCAAACTCTTTATCCAGCATCCGGCCATTATTCAGCTTGATATGCCCGCCTTTGGTGAAA
>Ga0268299_1003313_pt1 | contig 15283 bp, 17 predicted proteins | sample NOBtaG_FD_193484 | JGI IMG/M metagenome (GOLD analysis project Ga0268299, IMG submission 193484) | Activated sludge microbial communities from bioreactor in Nijmegen, Gelderland, Netherland - NOB reactor | ecosystem: Engineered > Bioreactor > Aerobic > Activated sludge | place: Netherlands...
CCTGGCCAAGCACCCGGACGGCGCCCGCTTCCTGCTGGGCCTGCTGCCGGACCGGCGCGCGATGCTCTACTTCGTGCAGCCATCCACCCGGACCTTCCTGTCCTTCAACAATGCCTGCCACGTGCTCGGCATCCGCACCAGCGAGATCCGCGACCCGGCCACCTCGTCGGAGGTGAAAGGGGAGAGCTTCGAGGACAGCATCCGCACCTTCAGCTCCTACGTGGACGTGATCGTGATGCGCACGCCCCGGTCGGGCGAGGCGGCCCGGGCGGCGGAACTGATGAACCGCATCCCGCGGCCCGTGCCGATCATCAACGCGGGCAGCGGCCAGGACCAGCACCCGACCCAGGCGCTGCTCGACATCTACACCCTCGACCGCAGCTTCGAGGAGCAGGGGGGCATCGACGGCAAGGTGATCGGCCTGATGGGCGACCTGAAGCGCGGCCGCACCGTCCGGTCCCTGTGCTACCTGATGAAGAACTACCGCAACGTGCGGTTGGTGCTGATCGCGCCGGACCAGTTCGCGCTGGAGCCGGACGTGAAGGCCCACCTGAAGGAGAACGGCATTCCCTTCGTGGACGGGGCGAAGCTGGCAGACGTGCTGCCGACCCTCGACGCGGTCTACGTCACCCGCATGCAGTCGGAGTGGGACACGAACGGGGAGACCAGCCGCATCGACTACGCCGACTACAGCATCACCGCGGACAACCTGCACCGCATGAAGCCGACCGCGGTCATCATGCACCCGCTGCCCCGGGGCCCGGAGATCGCCCCGGCCGTGGACGACGACCCGCGGGCGGTGTACTGGCGCCAGGAGCGCAACGGCATGTGGATGCGCGTCGCGATCCTGCTGAAGATCTTCCGCGCCGACGGCGTGGTCCGCGAATTCGACGTCTCCGCACTCACCTGAGGAAAAGAACCATGAAGCTCTACGGCGCCATCGCCTCTCCCTACGTCGCCCGCGTCGTGATGTACGCGAAGATCAAGGGCATCGACCTGCCGCCGACTGAAGCCATCGGCGGCAACATCAAGAGCCCCGAGTACCTGAAGATGAACCCGATCGGCAAGATGCCGACGCTGGACGTGAATGGGCAGGGCATCGGCGAATCGACGATCATCTGCGACTACCTGGAGGACGTGTATCCCCAGAAGCCGGGCCTGCCGAAGGACCCCATCGACCGGGCCCGCTCGCGCCTCGTGGCGCGCATCGTGGACCTGTACATCGCGGGCGCCGTGAGACCGCTGTTCAGCCAGATCGATCCGTCGAAGCGGGACGCCGCCGCCGTGGAGAAGGCGGGGCAGGAGATCCTGAAGACCTTCGGCTACGCCGAACACGCGATGGGCAGCGGCCCGTTCTGCGTGGGCGCGACCCCGACGCTGGGCGACTGCGCGCTCGGCGCCAGCACCAAGATGATGAAAGTGATCCTCGCCGCCGGCAATTTCGGCATCGTGGACCCCACGGCGAGCGGCCGCCTCGCGACCTGGTGGAAGGCCGTCGAGTCCCACCCGGACTGCGGCCCCGTGCTCGCCGCCTACGGCACCGCCTTCGAGGGCTTCATGAAGATGATGGCGGCCCGACGCTGACGTAGGAGCGCCTTCAGGCGCGATTCCCAAATTGATGCGCCCGTAGCTCAGCTGGATAGAGCATCAGGCTTCGAACCAAGGGATGCAGGGTTTGATTGACCATATATTCGTATTTGGTACAAGAGGTTACGGAGCCAGGGCGAGGGTCACAGCTCTCTGAGTTACCGATGAGTGACCAGTTGCGAATGGACTGGGACCAATAGGGCGCCCGTAGCTCAGCTGGATAGAGCACCGCGCTTCGAACGCGGGGGCCGGCGGTTCGAATCCGTCCGGGCGCGCCACTCAATGCCGGGGGACTGACACCAGTGTTGATCTCTGCTGGTGGTTCAGTATCGAGCTACTTTGGTGGCGCGAGAGGCCGTTGGACTCGTGCAACGCCAATTGCAAGACTCAGACCCGGGACAGCGAGGTAGGTGAAGGCAGCGACGTCGAGTATAGCCGTCACGGCGGACAGACTAACGGTACGCATCTCCAGTCAGCAGTAAGGCCGAAATGTCGGGCCGCGAGCTACGCAAACTATCAACGGAGGCGACGTAGCGTTTCGGCTCCGCTAGCGGAACCGCAACACGATACGTATCGGCGATGCCCACGGGCTTCATCTCGAAGCATGCAAGCCCGGCACCGACGGTGATCAACTTGCTGCCTAGCGGAGTGACGAGAAGGCGGCAATTGCCAAGCAGGTTCATGCTCTGCCGGTACCGTTGCATGGCGCTCAATAGCTGGCGGTATGCCTCGAATGGGTTCGACTCATGCACGTAGACAATGTTGCTGGTCGGTGTGCGTCGACTCCGGAAAAGTGGATCCATGTATTCGACAAGTAGATCGTCTGCTCGTCGAGGATTGCTGGATGGATGTGCTGGTTCACACGGTTCTCGCCCAGAATAGGGAACCAAACAAGTGGCCAATCCCTTACGGTTTCAGCGTGAAATGCCCCGGAGAAACCGGGAATCTGAACGAGCTCGTTGCTTGGATCTTCCGCCTTGATCAACCCATCGAGCCGCGCATCTTCGGCGACGAGCACCTGGAACGAAACCCCACCAGCTGCGAGCGGATGAGGTTGGCCCGCCTCAATCGACTTGCTTGGGACAAGTTTGGTAAGGATGCTTGTAAGAAAGGCTAGGTAGGCCATTCGCGGTAGAGAGCTGACGTCCAGGACGATGTCGGTCTGATCAGTGATCAGTGACAACACTTCTTGCGTACCAAGTCTCAACTTGTTGCTCGCGCCAATGTCGTCCTCGCCATGGTTCGAGGCGCCCATGGTCACCGTATGAATCTGCCCGAGCGGCGCGAAGATTGCCTCTAGTTCCCTCGCGTTCTCTTCGGTGAGCTCGCGGACGTCGCGCTCAAGTTCGTAGTCGCTAAAGCCGATGAGGAGCAGCGTGGCGCTCTCGATCGTGCAGGTGGCACTTTGGAGGTTGCGAACGTACTGTTTCATCACGGCTTGGGCTCGAACGTCGAATCCTCTGCCGGCGATATAGAGGACTCGCAGGGGCCGCCGAGAGTGCAGTCGGTCCCACATCTCGTGGACAGCGCTGCCACGCCGGAATACGTAGTGGCTCCAAAGCATTCTCGGTGGGTGAATCAAGAGGATCGGCTCGGCGTCAGCCGGCGCTCCATCCACTTAATCATGTCGCCGGCAGAGACGTCCTGCCATCCGCCCATCTGCAATGGCAGGTCGTAGTGGGCACACAAAGTTCGGTTCAGATAGAAGACAGTCCCACTGTCGCGAGAGGTACTCGCTGCGCTCTGTCTCGCTACGACGAGGTTCTCGGCAGCGCACTCAGCAAGCACGCGAGCCAAGTGCATGCCTGGTTCTCCAAGTGGCTTCGAGGCTGAGGTGAGTTTGCCGAGCTCGGCGCGCGAGAGCCGCACCCCCGATACGCCAGGCGCGTACGGAGCGTTGGGCAGATAGGTCTTCTCATGACAATACACCGCAATGGAGTCTAGAAGACGTTGTGCTCTCTGACCGTCGGTATGATTCTTCGGAATAAACTTTCGCTTCCGCTTTGCGGCGTCTTTCAGTAGCTTCTGTTGCTCGAGAGGCGATAGAACGACCTCCGGCTTCCGAAGCACTTGCTTCGCCTTTAGTCCTTCATAAAGCGCGGCGGCAAGGAACAACAGCTCTTCGACATTGTTGGTTGCCATGACGCACAAGCGGTCGATTCCGAAGTAATAGGGAATCTTGAGTTCGGTGTGCATGAACAGTTCTGCCGCAGCTCTCACCGAAGAGGTCTCTCGCTCGTCGAGCTCCTCTGCTGGAAGGGCGAGATCGAGAGCCATCTGGTTTTTGGCCTCATCGCGAACAAGCAAGATCCGGGTGACATACAGCTCTGCAAGTGACTCTAGGCTTGGTTGCTCGCGTCTTTGCTCGGCTCGGTCGATCCATTCGCGATAGCGGACGCTGTCTCGATACCTCCCAGCGTGACTCTCAAACAGGCGAAATCCTAGGGCAATTTCATCTCGGTACGCCGTTGGATTAAGTTCGCCGCGCAGGCAGTGGCTGAACGAGACAGAAGGAACAGTGTCCTGATAGCCCATACGTCGATCTAGGATGTTCTGACCAAATGCGGAAAACTGCTTTGTGCTCCACATTTCGTCTAGATCGTTTTCGTGTAGATCTCTACCCTCTCTGGCGCCCTGCGACAGCAGTTCTGCTCCCAATACTGTGTTGCGTTCGGACAGCCAAACAGGGATGGAAGGCCTCAGCACCGTGAGTTCGTCGATCAAGAGCGCCCTTTGCTTCCGCCTCAATCGATGCAAATCGTCCACCATCAGCATTCGCTTAGGCGCGACGACGTTGTCCTGATAGAGGAACCGGACATGCTGAAGCCAAAGCACTCCCTCAAAGCGGAAATGCGAGGGAACGTTGCTCACACTCGGGGCACCAAATGAGTCTAGCTCCGCGTAGACACTCTGCTCGTAGGACTCGGCCCACTGAACCAATGAGGTGGCATCGCGAAGGCGAGGGATGTGCTTAAGATCCTGTGCCGGAATACTGTATTCGAGCTCAATCCCGTCAAGCTCGTCGGCACCCCTGCCCAGCAACATGGCGACGCTTCTGAGAGCTCTTAGGACGATGCGACAATCGAACAGCGCACGGAAAAGACCCACCTGAAGGTGCTCACTCGGTGGCAGGTCAGCATAGCCTGCTGCACAAGAGAGAAGCACACCCAAGAATGGGGGTCGCTCATCATGCTCGAGCACGCCGCGCGCCAGGAGCCTCTGGTAGGTTTCGCTTAGCTCCGGAGACCGCCTGGCGTTCCAGAATGCGCGCAGAGCATTTGGAGTAAAAGCGCGCAGCAGGGTTGTCTTGCCGGCGCCGGGAGAACTGCGAAAGATGTGAACACCACCATCAAACGCGCCTTCGGAGAGTCTATCGATGATCTTCGGTGAGAACAGGCGGACGAAGTCTTGGTCGGAAGCCGTTCGTTCCGACATTCGTTCCAGAAATGGATTAGAACGGTATGCCACTAGAACTCTCGATGACGACTTACTCGCGGGAACAGTCCAGCAAAACTCTCCGAGTGCTCGGACCCCCACAAAATATAGACAGAGTTGTTTGGCGTGTTGTGTGAGAGCACTACTGGCAGTGCACAGCCGGCAAACCCAAGGCGGGGATCGTCCGTGCCCCCCCTACGGAAATGCTCGTCGGACGCCCTGACGTCTGTATACGCTGGGCTCTCGAGCAAAGGGCGGAAGTTGTCTGCGTCCAAGCCTTTTGTCAGCGCAACGTCCTGCTCCATTGGGCAAAGTACGCGCACCTTCAACGGAGTGTGCCCATGATCGGACGTGAACCGCTCTGACCAGTACTCAATATGATCAATGGCCTGGCGAGTGGCTGTATAGAGGAGGAGGAACACTTCGTAGTGCTGGGGGTTGACTAGGTCGCCCTTCTTGAGCCGATCAAATATCTTCTTGATCTTTCCCTTGAATCGCCTCTCGTCGTTATCGTAGCGAATGTAAGTGTTCCCACTTCCGGAGAAGTCATCGAGAAGCCAAACGAGGTTGAATCGCGGCTCGTCTACTTCAAAGCCATCCTTGCTCAGAGACTCGCCGAGCTCCTTAACCATCTCTGCAGCCTTGTCGTCTCCCAGCTCATAGGCCTGCCAAATCTGCTCATTGCTGATTTCGCCCAAGCTCGCGCGCCGAAGCTCGTTAGTACGGGCTCCATCGCTTAGGCCCAGATAGAGCGACTTGAGGCGCAACTCTAGAAAGCGACGATGTCGCGCAATCTCGCCGACGCGATAGGTGGGGATGTCATGCTCTTCCGCAACAAGGCGCGTCCGCTCTTGGACGATGAGATCGGGGTAGGCCGTTCTAACCAGATGGGAAATCTCTTCGTCAGAGAAGAACACTAAGCGCCGAACTACGAGGTCCAGCGCGAGCGACCGATCATGTGGCGCGAAACGGTTCAGCCAAAGGGCAAGGCTCTCGATAAAGCGTCTTCCTGGTTCGAAACGCTGATAGTGGTCATACTTGTATTCGGCCAGAAGTTGCAGTCGATCTAGCACTGCACCAACGCTCTCCACGTCATCCCAGCGCATCACATGGGCAAGCAGACGTGCGGCGTTCTGATCATGCATGAACCAGACCGCCCTGCTGCTCCAATGGACTCGTCAAGTCTAGCCGGAACATGCCATCGCCCGAGATCACCATCCGCTCCAGGTACCAAATCGTCGCGTCGACATCGCGTTTGTGGGACGGAGCGAGCTTCCATCCTCGGTCTAGCCTTCGGGACGGCACATCAACGCTGAGAGAGAACTTGTGTTCGAGCAGAGCCGAATCATTCCCTGGCCAAGCACCTTGATCGCCGATCGTGAGAATCTGGTATGGGTCGATCCGAAACTCCCTGATGATGTGAGCAACCAGCCTCGACTTGCCGAGGCCAGCTGCTAGGATGTCCACCGAGTGCTTGCTCCTGACCATGCTTGAAGGGTCGAGACCGTCATGTCGCAGAGCGTCAGCCACGACGTACCACATGGCCTCTGTCGAAAGCCCTTCTCTAAACCGGACACTGACCTGAAACGGATGCGTCGTACTAACCTGATTGATCGGAACACCTGTCTGCTTCAAGCGAAGGACGATGCGGGTCACATGACTAAGGAATTCGCTTGTCTGGTTACTGTCTTCTACGTGCGCTGACCCATTGGACATCCAGCCTCCGTTGTAGAGCCCGAGCTGAATCTTAGGTAACACGTCAGCCGGCAAGCCTGCCTCAAGATGCTCTTGTATCGAGCCACCTCTGCCCGACGCGATCCCGACCACCACATTGGATCGAACCAGACTCTCGATATACCCCAGCACGCTGTCTTGGGGAGGGTGCTCCGTGCGCTGTGAACTACACAGTGTTCCGTCGTAGTCGAAGATGACAGCGCGAAAACACTGCCCCGAAAGTTGCCCGAGGCAGTCGTCAAGCGCCCGCTGCATGGAATCGTTATTCCGCGGAGACGGCCAACGTGCGCCAAGAACCTCGTACTTCGCGTTCATTGCCCCATCGGTCTTTCGCAATGGAGCAGGAATAACGGTTGGTAGGTCGATGTAGTACAAGTCGCGGCCAAACTGCGGCACGTCTGGACGTCCCGGATCTCTGCCCTGCAGGGTTGCAATCGACGCCACTAAGCGCATTTGCGCTACCAGTCCGGCGATCAAGCTACGAGGATCAGCGGCAGAAAGCCCCATCGTGAGCGTAGGGACTGAGCAGGGAAACAGCTTGCGCATACTCTCCCACAAGCCGTCGAGAGACGGCTCTGTGAGCGCGAGGACAGCGCAATCGTCGGGCCGAGCTGCAAGCCACAGATGTCGGCCGTGCGCGTACGAGCGAAGGTCAGCGAGTTGCACATGCAGGAGTGCTCCCTCCGATAGCTTCGATTCGAGATCGGCGGCTACCGGCCTCAGTTGCGGAGAGTAGATCACCGTCAAGGCGCCCCGGGCCACAGCGGCTTCTACGAAGGGCTGGGCCTGCGCGACCCATGCATCGATCGATAAGTCTCCCACACGGAGATCGTTCAGGGATGACGGTAGATTTGTTCTTGCCTGATCCAACTCCGCGTACGCCCGAGCGATCAGGACTGAATCCATGAGTAGACTGTTTGTGGCGAGATAGCCGTCCTTCTGGGTCAGTTCAAATACGTGGGTAGTGACGTCCTCAAGGCTGTTTGCACGTTCCATCAACGGGCTGTCGCCTCTGTTCGTGAGGACGTGCACGGTGCGCGCGCTGTGATGTCGGGCGCGCTCGAGCGCCTCCGTAATGTCCGGGTTCCTGCCCTCTGCCGAAACCAAGAAGACAGGACTAGCCGACGCAAGTGTTGGGTTGCAGATAATCTCCAGCGGGGTCGAAGGTCTCGATACTCTTCCCGTAAACGTTTCGTGGAGATTGCAGAGGAGCGAGGCGACGGTGAAGGATCCCCCGGAGCCCACGCCGATTACACTCGAATCGCTGGCGCCCTGTATGGCTACCTTCAGCCGATCAACATCGACGTCGGAGGCCGACAGTGCTGCTCGGTACGTCTCGTCCAGCTGGCCAAGTTCGCTCTGATAGTGAGATTCGATCATGCCAGGCAGCGTGCCACGCTTAGCGCATGGTGGCTAGCTCTCCACGCGTCCGTGGTGCCCTCCTGGTCGATCCTTTGCCAACTGCAACGGCACCTTTTGTGGCTACGCGCGCTCGCCGCAACTCCTCTCGAATCTCCATGAGCATTATGCCGAGCATGTTCTTTCCCTTCCCGTCTACTTCGCCCCAGAGACGGTTCACGGCGTTGTCTGTTGTTCCCGCCTCGACCAGCCGCGCAGAACCAGTTTCCAATAGAACTTCCTGCAAGTCCGGATGCTGAGTGAACTTGGCGCGTAGAACACTTCGCATGCGATCAAACTTGATCTTTGACCACGATGGAACGATGTCCCAGGTATAGAGACCGTGCGCCGCCATTGCGACCAGCGCGGGCGTTGGCGCACTCAAGATCCACTCTCGAACCTCCGGTTTGGCGGCCTTGCCTGCTTGATATGCATGCTCGGCGGTTGGGAAGACTCGATCTTCAAACGCGACTGGTGTTCGGTGCAGGTTGCTGAAGACGCCATACGGCCGCTCATTCGACCGATAGAACCGGATCTCTGGCTCGCTGGTCGTTCTGGACATCTCGATCTTGGCATCGAGCTTCGCAGGCTTCGTCATTGCGGCTCCTTGTTGGGGGGCGGTGGGGGGTAAAGATTCAGACTTTTGCAGTGGCTGACGAGTAACACCTCCACCAGGTTGGTGAGACTGCGTCGGTCATGCTTGGCCGCTCGTTCCGCGGCGGCTTTAATTTCCGGGTCCACGCGCAGAGTGACTGTCGCTGTTTTGATGCGGGGGCGCCGGGGAGACATGCTTTCGTGTACTGCAACATGACGCATAAAGGATATCAAATGTACTGCGATTAATGCACCCGAAGCTACTGTATATAAAAACAGTCTGCACGGCGGCTCGAGTCTCCGAGCCCCCTCGCGGGGGCTCTTTTCTTGCCTGCGAGGCTATAGGCCTCCCGTATCCGCTTCACGCCTCACTTCGATTACCCCGAGAGCGGCTCGCGACAAGTCTGGTGCCATGGCTACTTCCAGGTCGCTCCGCGGATCCCTCAAGACCTGGCAGGCCGCCGCTTGCCGTCAACCCCGGCCCGCCCCACCGCCGTGTGGGGGTGTGACGGCGGCGCTGTGCGCGGCCTGCCCTGGGGAATGGGCTCCGCTGGGGAGCGACCCGAAAAGGAAACGGCCATGTCACTCATTCCTCAATCCCTTCTCGCTCAGCTGCTCGCCAACGGCGAACGTCAGTCCGCCGGCGAGAGCCGGGATCCCGCGCCTGTCGTTAAGCTCTTTACCCCGGACGCCAGTGCCACCTGGCTGCTGACCGAGCTGGATCCGGCCGATCCGGATCTGGCCTTCGGCCTCTGCGACCTCGGCCTCGGTTGCCCGGAACTGGGGTACGTCCGACTCTCCGAGCTGGAGAGCGCGCGTGGGCCGATGGGGCTCAAGATCGAGCGCGACCAACAATTCACCGCCAACCGCACGCTCTCAGACTACGCGGCGGACGCCCAGGTGACCCACCGGATTCGGGCCTAAGCCCGACTTCGGGCCGCCAGCAATCGCTGGCGGCCCGTTTTCCTGTGGAAGGGCTTTTCCGAATCTGCAGATTTCGTGGAGAAAGTCCCGGATGAGGAATTTCTCCTTCTTCGCGCGGCATCTGTCGCTGCCGCGGGGAAAGGAAGTGCGGGACGCTGGGAGGGAAGGGAGCGGTGGGCTTGCCGAGAAGTTTCAGACTAGCACGCCGTTCTCGCCGTCAAGGGCTGCGCGACCTGGCGGTCGCTGGCGTCCTGCGGCCGTCTCCGACCCCTGACCGCTTGCGCTGCGCCGTGCCCCTCCGGTCGCGGGCAATCCCGCCCGCACAGGAGACTTCCATGAGCGACAGCAATCAGATCAACAAGGGCTCGGAGCCGGAACTGGCCATCCGGGACGACAACGGGCAGTGGCGGCCGGCCACGGCCCCGGAGATTCTCGCCGCCGCCCGGCGAGCGCTGCGGGTTCGGCGGGGGACGGCATTCACGTCACCGGCGGACACCGGGGACTTCCTGCGCCTGAAACTGGGAACGCTGGAGCACGAAGTGTTCGCGGTGGTCTTCCTGGACAATCGGCACCGGCTGATCGAGTACCGGGAGCTGTTCCGGGGCACCATCGACAACACCACGGTGTACCCGCGGGAAGTGGCTAAAGAGGCCCTGGCGCTGAACGCAGCCGCTGTCATCCTGGCGCACAACCACCCGTCCGGGGTGGCGGAACCGAGCGACGCCGACCGGCTGATCACCCGGCGGGTCCGGGACGCACTCGAGCTGCTCGACGTGCGGCTCCTCGATCACCTGGTCGTGGGCGGGGAGGACGTGGTGTCACTGGCCTCTCGAGGGTTGCTGTAACTCTGGAAGACAGGGCGCTCCGCTGCCGAGGGCGGGGCGCCCTTCCTTTCTGCATCCCGCCGGAGAACGACGGGCGGCCGTCACACGTGACAGGCCGCCGCCGTTACCCCGACCGTGAGCTCCTAGGTCTCGGCTACAAGGGACACTGATTAAGCGACAGAAGGTTGTTGTTCCAGGTCCCGTCAGCGTACGTGCGCACGTACGGCTGCTGGCCCGTCGGGCGGACCACCCCGATGTCGGAACGCTTCTTAGAGACCGGGTCGAGTACGAAGAAGGTGTTGCTCTTCGCTTCGATGCTCTCGATGACCTGTTCCCGAGTCCACTTCCACGGTGCACGGGGATTTCCCAGGTGGGTAATGTGCTCGTGGGGGCTCTCCGGGCGGGGCTTGGTAATGCACGTAACTTCCACGTCAGCCATGTTGTCTACCTCGATTCAACTTGGCGGAGCGGGGTGGCGACCATCGCCGACCGCTAATCCGCCGATACGCGGATTAGCATATCACAGGATAGTTCGGGCTGGCTTACCCAAAAAGCGGCCGGTTGGGGCTGTCGGTGAGGAGTTGGAGTTTCAAGAGGCGGATGCGGGCTGCTTCCTCCGAGACCTGAAAGGTGTTCTTCACGGCCGCTATCAAGTCCAGGCCTTCCGGAGTATTGGCCTGGGCGGGGCCGTAGCGTCCCGCCGCCTTCGCGTGTTGTAGACACAGGACAGTGATGGCGCCTTTCGGCATGAGGATGGCTCCACAGACGTATCCGGCTTGCCATTCCATCCAATCCGAGGCTCTGGCGTCCAGGATCGTGTCGCGTTTGCAGATAATCTTTTGCGCGGCGCCGGCCGTCTGGGCGAGTGCCGGCGCCGGGGCGGGTTCCAGGTCCCACAGGTAGCCGTGGAAATGAACGTGGCCGAATTCGTGCGAGAGGGTGGTTCGCAGTCGATTTTCGCGGTGGACATCCTCGGTGAGCTGCTTCGCGATGTAGACGCGAGGCTTCTTGCCCGGTCGGAACTCGGTGACGCCCTCCACGGTCGATCCGAGGTCCGTCAGATCAGCATAGACATCCAGCGTGTCGGCACGGCTCTCGATGAGGTTCTTCAGGTCTTCGGTAAGAATCGGAAAGCGGGCTTCCCCATGAGTCTTGTTGAGGAAGGCGGAAATGAGCTTTTCACACTCGCCGTCCAGTTCGGCCGGCTCGTAATGAGGTCGATTGTGAAACCGCCCGGTCTGGTCGCGGACGTAGGCCACCATCAGGCTACTTCTTCGTGGTCCGCCGAAAGGCCATGAACCCAGTCTTCACGTCCTGCTCGGAAAGGTTTCTCCGACGAAGTTCCTCGGGCAACTTACCGGCCAGATAATGGAGATAGTCGGGGTCGACCTTCAAGACCTTCACAAATTGGCGAAGGAGGTGGTCGGATGTCGGGCTGCGACGATCACGTTCGATGTCATTCAAATATTGTGGAGATATGGGGGTGCCATCTTCTTCGCGGAGGATCTGCTGTGCCAGTTGCTTCTGGCTGAGGCCGAGTTCCTTCCTCGCCCCGGCGATAAATCCGCCAAAGGTGTTGGCTTCTGGTTTTGTCATGGTTATTCGCAACTCCGCTAATGAGCGTATCGTAGGCGGTTCAACTGGTCAATGCTGGGGGTGGGCTGCAAGTGCGTCCGTGACGATCACGTTCGCCATGGCGGCGACCTAACTGCGAACAGGCATCCTGGGTCTGAGGATCAGCGTTCCGGTGCCGACGACGAGGTGAGAGACCGGTCGTCCGACCGGATCGGTCGTTAGTGACGTCAATACCAAAGCGGTCCGGATTGGCGGCTCTGCGCTACTGGAATGGACCTGAGACACCAAATCTTAGCGCTTGCCGCCACACCCGGCCGACACGGCGCTCGGCGGCCGGCGCGGCTCGCCGGTCACAATCTCATGGATAGACGGCCCTTGAAATCATTGGCAACCAACCCCAGATCCGCCCGTGGCACTGTCGCCGTACACTGCGAACAAGGACGTCCCATGGCCAAGAGCACCCGCAACTCCGGCACAAGTTGGACCCCGACGCAACAGCGCGAACTGCGCTCGCTGGCGCGAGAGAACACCCCAACCCGCGTGATCGGCTTGAAGCTGGGCCGGACCGAAGCGGCCGTCCGCACCAAGGCGGCCGATCTCGGCGTGTCCTTGAAGCCGACGAACCAGAGCCCGTATAACCGGAAGAAGTAACGTCCCACGGGTGGCGGCACGACCGCCGACCGTGGGGCGATTGAATCTCCGGATAGCCAGGTTGTGAGTAGCGATTGGATCCCCGACGGGTTACTCGAGGTGGTGAGCGTGAGCTTCCTGGGAGCACGCTATGCCCTTGAGGACATCGGGCGAGACGCGGGTGATCCGGCCCGGGGTGCGTTCGACGCGGCGTTGTCCGCCGTTCCTGCCGACGACCTCGAAGAGTGGCTCACATGCCCAGAGCGCACGTGGCTGGCCCGCTCGGCCGACGGCCGACTGGACGAAGGTCGGGCCCGCCTCGAGGTGCTCATCGCTGCGGTGGGTGACCGTCTTTACGCCAGACGCACTGCCGCCCTGTGCCAGCCCGGCGGCCGGCCACCCCCTTACCATCATCCGGCCCTGAGCGACGTGGTACCGGATGACGATGGGCTGGTTCCCCTGAACACGTTTAAGGCCAGCCCCGGCGGTCTCAGGCGAGGGGGCTTCGTGTTCAACCTGGCTGTCCCGCTGCGCGCCGAAAACTCCGGCTACCCGTACCGCCAAGCGCTGATTGGCCTGCGCAGCGCCTGCCACATTCACGTCCGCCCCGATCCGCTAATGGTGGCACCCGAGCAGGGGCATCGCTCGATGGAGCAGAGGATGCTGGTCTTCGGACGAGGGCTCGATTGGGATCGCTTGGCGGTTCTGGAGAGGGAGGAGACTGCCCGGTGGCTACCGGACGAATCGACCTCCAGTGACTGTGCGTTTACCGATCTGGTCTGGTGCCGGCGTGGAGCCGAGGTGCATTTCGAGTGCGAGGAGGTTCCACGCCGGGCCGACCAGCGGCCGGCCCGGTACTTCCATGCCATCTATTCGCCGGCCGCCGCCGTCTTCCGGCACGCCGACGCGGCGGTGCGCTTTTACACGCCGAGTGAGCTGGCGGTCCGGGACCGGCAGCACTTGAAGGATCTGGGCAAGGTTGGCAGGCGGGTCAAACTCTTTCGCCTGGACGGCGACTTGGATCGCGCGGACTGGACCACGGTACTGGCCAGTGCGTTCGTGTGGAATAACGACATCCGGCGCTACGTGTGCATGGAGCGCGACTTTGATGCTGAGTGGTCCTCGGTACACTCACGCCCGACCTGAACAGCCCTGAAGATTGGCAGTGCGCGGAGCGATGCCGCCATCACGGCAGCCAGTTCAAGTTATGTCAAACCGAGAAACTGGTCTCTTTATAGAGATTTGACCCGCCGGAGGCCTTTCGCCTCGATCTGATGGGATTCTGCCGGTCACGTCGACCGCCACGCACCGGGATTCTCCAGTGTCCGCCCGGATACAGGAGACTCGCCATGACGGACCCGGTCAATGACACGCGCTGGCACGCTACTGCCGCGTACCTGTACACGCTGTCGTTGCCGCCGTCAGGCCTGGCGTGGGAGTACCTGCGACGCAATCCGCGCTACCGCGCCGACTGGCTCGCCCGCGGCGGGCTCGAAGCCGGCGGTTCACTCTGGGGGTTGCATCGACCTGGAGGACCCGGACCGCGATGCTCGAGAGGCGCGTCCCCAGTGGCGGACAGCCGCGGCTCCCGTTGTCATCGTGGCCGATCCCGGCCTGCGCGGCGACGGCATGGCAACGCGATTCAGTGTCTGGCAGCTGCCCGGGCGCAAGTTTCTCTCCGTCGACCATCGGCTTAATGTCCGCGTCACCAGCCGCCTCAGCGGCACGGACCTGACGCTGACCCTGGACGCCGGACTGCTGCTGGGTGACGCCTACGCATTCCGGGTAGCTGCCTCGACGGCACCCGACGAGGCGGCGGGCGTAATGCACCAGGTGCGTGCCGCCATGCGCGCTGGCGCGGTGACCGTCACGACGAGCTCGCGCCCCCTCGTGAGTCGGTCAAACCTCGTCCATCTGCGCGGCCTCCAGACATTAGACGGCCTGGCCGCCGGCGCCTCCCAGCGGACCCTCGCCCGCGTGCTGTTTGGCGCCGAGGCGGTGACGCGTCGCTGGACGGCGGACGGGGAGCTCCGCGCCCAGGTCCGCTACCTCGTGCGACGGGCCACGGTTCTCCGGGACGGCGGCTATCGGGCGTTGCTGCCGTCATCCTGCGACCCGGGAGACTGATAGGCACACACCGATTCTCCCTGCCCGGTGCGCCACGGCCGGCCGAGACTCCCCCGCGTTGGCGGCGCTTGGGCCGCCTTGGCTGGAGTCCCCGCCCGTGCATCCCACCGATCCTCCGACGACCCCGAACTACCTGAGCAACGCCCAGGCGGCGGCCTACCTCAACCTGTCGCCCCGCACGCTGGAGAAGCAACGCGTGATCGGCGGCGGGCCGCGCTTTCGGAAGTTCGGCCGGCGCGTGGTCTACGCGGTGGTAGACCTGGACGCGTGGGCCGACGAGCGCCGCTGCGGCAGCACCTCGGACCTGCCCTACGAGCGGGCCGTGGGGCGGGCAGGGGCCTGAGCGGTGCCTGTTTCCCGTGAAACCCCCTTCCTGTGGCCGTTCCGCCCGCTGACCGCCGCGCCGCCGCCCTGTGACCTGCAGATGTTGATGGCGTACCCGTTCTTCTCGCTGG